>Ga0111538_10008038_pt1 | contig 14160 bp, 8 predicted proteins | sample SoiMethybrSBSTD1_FD_79669 | JGI IMG/M metagenome (GOLD analysis project Ga0111538, IMG submission 79669) | Bulk soil microbial communities from a Populus tree surrounding site in Tennessee, USA - Soil MetaG P. TD hybrid SBSTD1 (version 2)... | ecosystem: Environmental > Terrestrial > Soil > Tree... | reverse complement strand
TTTTTTCCGTTCTTCGGGAACCAAGTCATTCCACGGTTTGCTTTGAGCTTCCTTTCAAAGAACACCTACCGCATCATCACCAGACCGAGCACAGCGAATGTCTGCCTAGCCCTGGTTTTTGTCTTTTTCCTGGGCACTACTGCGCTTTGGCTTTGATCTATCGGTGGAGCGGTATCGAGAAGCTGGATGAAGATTTGTTGTTTTTCACACATGTTCTCGACAACCACAGAAGGGTCATCGGATTCTTGGATCACGTGATTCTGGCGGACCCAGATCTGACGCGGCAAAAGGGTTGGAGCGCCAACGAGAGTCTTCGCTACCGTTTGCCCGAAGGTGTGCACGAGGTACATCTTCGGCTCGGGTTATTTCGCAAATCCTCGGGGGAGCAAGTCCCAATTCAGGAGGCTAGTGCAGATGCCTTGACGCTTTCACACACAGATCAGTGGACCGCGGGTGTAGGTTTCAGTGGAGTCTGGAGGCAGCGGCAGGGAAGCCGCTACCGTCAGATCGGCTAAATCGCAAGCTACTGCTTCGCTCCCAATCCGTCAAACCTAAGTCTACGGAAGCAACGAAACACTCGCAAAAGCTCGGGGGCCCGTGTGGAGGCTGTGCACGACCTTCCCTGCAGCATCAATCTCCAACAAGCGTCTACCGGTGTAGTCCGACAGCAGCAGGCTGCCATTCGGGAGCGGTTGAGTTCCGCTGACCCAACCCAGTCGAAGGTCCATCTTATTTCCACCGATGGATCGCACGATCGAGCCCGTCTTGTCCACTTCCACCACTTCTCCAGGGTTGGCCAGACTCACCAACGTGTTCCCGTTCGGCAAGCGGTGCGCCTGATAGGGATATCGATGCTCGGCATCCGGGGCCAAATAGGTCCAGACAATCTGGCCTCTTGAATCGACTTCAATGATCTTGCCCGCAGCCTCGACCGCGATCAGCGTCGTCCCGGCTGGCGTGCGCCGGCAATTCCGCATGCGCCCGTTGGCGAGATCGGGGCTTTCATAACTCCACACAATACGGCGAGTCTTATCGACTTCAATGACCTTACCTAATCTTGCATCGCCGATCAGGGTATTCCCATTCTCCAGCCGTTGGGCAGCGAGCGGAACTTCGAGACCTTCGCCTGTTCCGTAGGACCACACAACCTTCTGGTCCTGATCAATCTCGACGACTCGGCGCGCCGCGTCCAGAGTGAAGAGCGCATGTCCGTCGGGTAATCCTTGTACGTCATGGCCGCGATTGTTCGGGACCTTCCACAAGACTCGACCCGATGGCCATGAAAGGGCTAACACCTCGGCGCCGGCGCTGAGGTCGGCCACGAGGATGCGACGTTCCTCCTTTGTGGGCGAAAGGTGTTTGTCGAAAAACTCAAACAAACGTTGTTCGGCACGCTCCGCGTCGTTACCTTTGAAGCCGTGGCCGGCACCTTCCAAGGTTAGAAGTTCCGTGTCCACACCGGCGGCCTTGAGCCGCTCGGTCAACCAGACTGCCTGCTCGTAGGCAACATACTTGTCCTCGGTCCCGTGGATGGTCAGGATTGGGGCGGCGTTCGGGCTGACCCAATTCAGAGGACTCGCTTTGATGTGAGCCAGCCGCTGATGCTCTAAATCCCCACCCAGGAACAGAGGCAGCACCTCTGCGGCATCGACACTTTTGCCATAGGACTTCGTGAAGTCTGTCGGACCGTAGTAGTTAACAACACAGGACACGCGACTCGACTGATTCAGGTAAGGACGCGATCCCTCAAACTCCGGAATCCCTCCGGTCAGTCCAAGAAACAGAGCCAAGTGCCCTCCGGCCGAACCGCCGGTGACCCCAATGCGTTCCGGATCGATCGCAAATTGCGTGGCGTTGGCGCGAAGCCAGCGGGCCGCCGCTTTCGCATCGTGCACGGGCGCAGGAAATTGGCTTGTGGGAGACAACCGGTAACTAATGGTTGCTGCCACATATCCGCGCTGGGCCAACTTGATGCACAAGGGGAGATAGCTGTCGCGCTTGCCTGCGCGAAATCCACCACCATGAATGCAAAGAACCGTCGGATAGGGGCCTCCTGCACCTTTTGGCCGAACAATGTCCATTTTCAAGCTCTCAGATTTCGCCCCGCCCGGGGCATATTCGATGCCAGGATCCCAGGTGACGTTGTCGGGGATCGAAGGCTTCGCTGACTGCTGCCCAAGGAGGACTCCTGAAAAGCAAGCCATCGCCAACAATAGACGGGCAGATCGCATGATGGTAGTTGGTCCTTTCAGATGGCGGGGAGAAGGCAGCGATGGCAAGCCTGCCTTCAAACTAGGATGGAGCTGGCGTCGAGCTAAAGATCGCCCTTCTTCATTTGCTCTACAGCATAGTTAGCCGCGCGAGCAGTGAAGGCCATATAAGTGATCGACGGGTTCTGGCAACCGGACGAAACCATGAACGATCCGTCGGTGACAAACAGATTCTTGATGTCGTGGGTCTGATTCCATTTGTTCAAGATGGACGTCTTCGGATCATTGCCCATGCGTGCCGTGCCCATTTCGTGGATTCCCTTTCCCGGTGGGGCTGGCTTTGACTCCCCGAAGGTTCTCACGTTCTTGCAGCCCGAAGCTTCGAGCATCTCTGCCCCGACATCGCGGATCTCGTCATACATGGTCTGATCGTTCTCATACCAGTCTGCCGTGATATGCATTGCCGGGATCCCCCACTTGTCGGTCAAGTTCTTGTTGATTTCGACCTTGTTACGCTTATCGGGTAGACACTCTCCGAACCCGGAGAGGGACATAGACCAATCGCCCGGCTCTTTCATGGCGTCCTTCAGGCTGGCGCCAAACCCAGGAGGTAGTGAACTCCCTAAACTGGGCAACTGGAAACCACCCAAATAGCCGGCACGATGGCTGCCTCCCTGAAAGCCATAACCGCGCAGATACTTCGAATCCTTGCCTTTTAGGTTCTGAAACCGAGGAATGTAGATGCCATTCGGGCGGCGACCCAGGTCCGGAAACTCTTTCAAGCCTGGATACTCGCCGTAGGCTCCTGAGCCGTAGAGGTGATCCATCAGATAATGCCCCAGCACGCCACTGGAGTTTGCCAATCCGTTTGTGTAACGCGGATTTGCCGAATTGAGGAGGATTCGCGTGGATTCCAGTGTTGAGGCACACAGGAAAACGATCTTTCCTTTCAATTCCAGTTCCTGCTTGCTGACGCCATCCACCACATAGGCGCCAGCCACGCGGTTGCTGTCTTTATCATAAATCAAGCCGCGCACGACGCTATGGGGTCGCAGCGTCAGCCGCCCAGTGGCTTGGGCGGCAGGCAACGTCGAATTCAATGTGCTGAAGTAGGAACGAGTAATGCACCCCTGTTCACAAGGTCCACAATAATGACAGGCAGCCCGTCCTTTGTGATCCTCTGTCAGAATCGCGACGCGTCCGATTGTGACGACTCGCTGGCCTCTCCATTTTTCTGCAATCTTCTGGCGCATGATGCGCTCACCGCAGCTCATGGCCATCGGTTTCAGGAATTTCCCGTCGGGCAGTTGCGGCAACCCCTCCTTCATCCCACTGATACCGACGAAAGTTTCGACATAGTCGTACCAAGGTTCGATGTCCTTGTAGGTGATAGGCCAGGGAATCGCAATACCATCCTTTTCATTGGCGAGGAAATCCAGGTCACTCCAGCGATATACCTGTCGGCCCCACATGATGGATCGTCCGCCAACGTGACGTCCGCGGAGGAAAAGGTAGGGCTTGTCAGCTGGTGTGGTGTACGGGTTCTCCTTGTCATTCACGAACATGTGATGGTTATACTCACGGCAAGCGTAGCACTGACGCTGGATGGGATAGTTTTCCTCCATGAACTTCACGTCCGTCAGGCCCCGATACTTTACATCGTAGGGCATCTTGTGCTCGGAATAGTCCTTGTTCGGATCAATGGCTTTCCCAGCTTCCAAGAGCAAAACGTCCAGACCCTTTTCTGTTAGTTCTTTGGCTGCCCAGCCGCCCGTGATTCCGGAGCCGATTACGATTGCGTCATACGTTTTTGTAGCCATTTACCTGTTTACCTCGCGAATAAGCACTGTCATGGTGATTTCCGCGAAAGCGGGAATCTACTGTGTTTCGACTCCGGACGCCCGCTTCTGCGGGCATGACGAGAATTGCGTTTTCAAGCTCTTGCTCGTGGCTTTCCGCGCCCAATCCGTTCACGACTGGTGTTCCGGGTGCGTGCATCCCTTGTACTCAACCCATCCTTCAAACTTCAGTTCTTCCTCGATCCCCACTTTTGAGGTGTAGTAGCCAAAGACGGTCAGACCCTTGATGAGTTTGAAGAAATTTTGACCGCTGGTCGTTTCGGTAGAGTTGGGCACGCTGAGCCGTGTCAACAACTCGGTTTGCTGTTGGGGTGTTGCCTTAACAAATAGGCTCTGAAAAAGCTGCTGGCTTCTCATGTCGATCCACTGCAGTCCTTCCAAGAATTCCTGGCGTTTGGAGGCATTCGCCGAACTCAAAAAAATGTCGATAAACTCATTGACTCTGGCTGCCTTTGCACCGGGCGTCGTGGTTTGAGGGATGATGAGTTCGCTAAGTACGAGGACAGTCTGATTCTGATGGGGATTGAACACCTGCAATGCAGTCGGACCTGCCGCGGGCTTTGCGGGCACATGCTCATGGATAGACTTCCCCTGGGCAAAGACCGCTTCGGCAGAAAGCCCGGCCAGCGCTGGCACTGAAGAGGCAGCACCCATTACTAGAGACATGTTCCTTAGTGCCTTGCGACGGTTCATGGTTTCTGGGGCAGGTTGATCTGCCATAAGACAAACCTCCGATGATGTGCATTACCCAGTCTGTCAGCGAGCCAATGGTGCTTGGTGCACGCAGGATTGACAGGGACTCAGGCAGGTTAGAAGCAAAACTTGGCGCCGAATGGGGAAGTGTGAGGGAAATCAAGCATTCGGAACTTGTTCTCGATTCGTAAGAAAGAGTAGCAGATGTATCTTGAAATACAAAAAACTTTTGGGTGTAGGGCAAGGATTTCGGAACAGAGAGTCAGAGACCGAGACTTCAGGTCTATTGGCAACCGGTTCCGGTGGTTGACAAGAAACGGAATCCTACGGGATACTCCAAATCTGATGATGAGGATGTGCCTTCTTTCTAGCCTGCCGCAACGCCCCACCCACTTTCAGCAATCGCTGTTCCTGAGCTGGTTCTGTTGCTGGGTTCTCGTGTTTGCCGGACTTGGTTCGACCTTCGGACTTGCCGTCGGGCGCGCCAAATCACCCCAGGTGCAGCAAGCTCCTGGAAGAATTGAGGAGAAAGCTCAGGAGAGCAAGCCTCAGGAGGTGTCCCAGGCAAGTGGCGAAAGCAGTGCTGTGCAACGGGAATTAGAGAAGGCCTTAGCGGAATTCCGAGTGCAGGCTGAGCGGGTTACTTCTTCTTCGGTTGGCGCCGGCAATGGCAGTGGTTCCCGTCCCAAGACAAAGGATTACCGTGGCAATCTGTACGAGTACCTCCGCAATGATGCATTGGACGCACTTCCGCACCAGGTACGCCAGGCGAACGGCTCGAAGTCGGTGCTTCGGCGCAACCAGTTTGGCTTCAATCTTACCGGCCCGGTGCGCATCCCATGGCTCTACAACAATCGGGACAACACCTTTTTCTCAGCAACGTATGAGGGAACCCGGGAGAAGATTGCGCGCCCCTATCTGGCAAACATCCCCACTGCGCAGCAACGGACCGGCGACTTCTCGGATTTGGTGGACAATGCCGGTGAACCCATCGTCATTTACGATCCACTGACCACGCGGCCCAATCCGGCGTTCAATCCAGCCCAACCGGTCTCCACTTCGAACCTTCAGTATCTCCGTGACGCTTTCCCTGGGAATCGAATCCCACAGGAGCGCATGGATCCGGTGGCCCTGAACGTGATTGGCTACTACCCAAATCCAAACACCAATGTGGGGCCGTTCCTTCGGAATAATTTCTTTGTTAACGCGGCGGAGACCAACACTCCCAACGGAACTGTGTGGAAACTGGACCACAACTTCGGCTCGCGGCACAAGCTCACGTTCAATGGGCGCCTTTCGAGCGGCTTGGACGGGGCTGCCCCAATTTTTGAGAATGCTGCCAATCCCGGTTCTCCGCGGCGGCAGGTCCGCTCACGCAGTGGCAGCTTCAGCGAAACCTTTAACATTTCGCCGACACTCGTCAATCAGCTCAGCGTCTCGGCTAGCTACAGCGCGCTGGCGGCAGATACATCTGTTGTTGATTCGGCCACGGACTACGCGGGGGATCTCGGCCTCAGTGGTCTCCAACCGGGGGCGTTTCCACGCTTTGAGCTCGTGCAGTATGTCGACATCGGCAGTCAGCCGGGATCGCTGTTGCAGTACCAAGTCGCCAACTATGCGATTTCTGATGGTCTTAGTGTTCGCTTTCGGAAGAACAATGTGAAATTGAATTTCTATACCAGTCGCGGGCAGGTAAACACCTTCCGCCCGCGCAATCCGTCCGGGAGGTTTACCTTCAACGGTAAGCTGACGAGTCTGCCCGGAATCAACAACACCGGGGATCCGTTTGCACAGTTCCTGCTTGGACTCTCCAATCGAGCTGAGCAGTCCATCGTCGTTCATCCATCCTATTTCCGCTCCGAGCAGTATCAACTCACTGCCAGCGACGAGTATCAGATGACGCCGAATTTCAATGCGACCATCAGTCTCGGACTGCAGATCGATACACCCAGACGTGACAAGTACGATCGCCAGTCGTCGCTGGACCTCGGCCTGATCAACCCAGCCAACAACCGACCCGGGGCGCTGGTATTCGCAGGACTGGACGGACGCCCCAGGACTTTTTCGCCCACTCAGGCGAACTGGGAGCCTTCCATCGGGTGGGCGTGGAATCCTTGGGGGAGCCGCCGCATGGTCATTCGGGGCGGATTCTCTTTGTCGTATTCCACGTTCCCGCTGTACTCGACAGAATTCGGGACGCTGGGCTTCAACGCATCCCCGCTGCTGGTTTCTGAAAACGATCAGTTGGTTCCTGTGGTGACCCTGCGAAACGGATTTCCGGCGAGCTTCGTACCCCCACCCGACCTCCGCCCCACGGCTGCAAATGACCTGCGCGCTGAATACTTCGAGCCCGAGGGCATATTGCCTTACGACCAGAATTGGCGTCTGGAGATTGAGAGGGACTTGCCAGCGGATTTCGTTGTGCGCGTCTCCTACCTGGGTGAGAGGGGAGTTCATCAGTACACCGGTGAAGGAGTCGATCTGAATCCGCTGGATCCGTCCGTGCTGGTTTTTCGTGACCGGCTGAACGATCTGGCTTTCAATCAATCACTCCGTCCCTACCCGCAGTTTCGTTCGATCACGCCGGGATACGGCTATCCGATCGGGTCCAATTCACTGCACCGCGGCCAGTTGCGCATTGAGAAGAAGTTTTCCTACGGATTGAACTTTACCGGCTCCTATTTCTTCTCCAAGTTAATTGACGATGTGTTGGGCGGAAACAATCCGCAGAATAACCTCGACCTGAAGTCTGAGAAATCCATTTCGCCAAATGATGTGACTCACCAGTTTTCGCTGAACTATCTTTACGAGTTGCCCTTTGGAGAGGGTCGCGCTTTCTTGAATCAGAGCAACTGGTTGGAGCGCATGATCGGCGGTTGGAGTTTGAGTGGTGTCACCAGCCTGCGCACTGGTACGCCTGTTATGATGCGAGCCCTGTTCAACAACACAGGCGGCTTCACCCAGGATTTGCGAGTCAACCTTGTGCCCGGCGTCAGTCCTCATGTTGAGAAACCGACTGCGTCACAGTGGTTTAACGCAGCTGCCTTCGTCCAGCCCCTCGATTTTTCGCTGGGTGACGGGCCGCGCACCCACCCCAGCCTGCGCAATCCCGGCTTCCAGAACTTCGACATGTCTTTGACCAAACGGGTGCCGGTTACCGATCAGTGGACGCTTGAACTCATTATGGAAGCCTTCAACGCCCTCAACTATGGCAATCTCAATCTTCCGGATCGAATGATTGGTTCTTTGGCCGATCCGAATCTTAATGCTGGAAGGATTGTAGGAACGAGTGGCGGCCGCGTTGTGCAGTTGGGGCTACGCTTTAGTTTCTGATACGGCTGCGATGCCACTGCTGCGACAAGAGCGTAAGATGCAAACCGGGTAAGTCGAATTGGCGGTGAGTGCCAACACGCTCGAGCGATCACCGCTGTCAAACTCCCTTTCCTGTTCTACAAGCAAGCGCCCTAAGACAATTGAAAGCCAACCACCAGACTGTGCTTACACGCCGGGGCGCAGCAGAGCAGGCGCCCGGGTTGCCGCCTCGAGGCTTGACGGGCTCGTGTGAAGTTCTCCACAAAACCGGTCGAGAGCTGCGGCTGACCTCGACGCCCTGCGTGAGAGCTCTCGGCACGATCCTTTTCGTGTCAATCTTGATGCTGGCCTCATCCAAGCCGGCTGTTTGTGGCAAGGCCAAACCGGCGAAGCCCAAAACCGTTCAGTTCAAGCTGCCTATCTGGCTGGGTGAGCCAAGCGAAGGAGCCGAAGCAAGTCTGTCGGTGTCGGATCTGAAAGTCACGGTTGGCAAGTCGCCTGTCACGGTCTCGGCTTTGAAGGGACCCGAGAGCCCGGCACTGTTGTTTGTGGCCTTTGATACCGTTGGCGATATCGCAAACATCAACGAAGCACGCAAGACCGTCGTCGAAGAGGTCAACACCCTTGGCTCTCAGTACTGGGCCGGCTTGATCTCTGCACAGGAGCAGATGCTGGTATTGCAGGAACCGACGGCCGATCGGTCGCTCTTGCAGCAGAAGATTGAAGAGCTCACGCAGATCGGCAAAGCGGGACTCCTCGAATCAATCCAGCCAATTGCGGATCTCGCCACGGGCGTGCTTCTGAAGAGTGAAGTGCGCGTGGCAGTCATATTCGTTACCGACAGTGACATTGGGAACTATCGAGCCGATTATCTCAATCCCCCAGTCAATGCCAGTGACAGCCGCGACTTAAGCCGCCGCTTCGCCGGCCGTGCTCTCCAGGAAAAGATCACCCGCATGGCCGGCTTGATGGCGCGCACGCAAGTTCCGGTGTTCATCGTCCACATCGACCCGGGACTTGATCCCCTCAATAGGTCTTACCACAACGGCCTGAAACAGCTCGCTGAGGGAACGGGAGGACAGTGCTTCCTGTCGAAGACTTCTGGAGACATTCCGTTGAACATTCATGAAGCCTTTCAGTGGGCCAAGACCTTTTATCTTGCCGACTTCAGCATCGAGAGCGAGAAGAGCGGATATCTGCGCATTCAGACTGCACCCTTGGTTGCTGCGGAGGGAAATCCTCTGGTGCCCCGTTTGATTCATCCTGCCAGGCTCTTCGTCCCGTAGATCGAGAGTCCCTCTTAACCAAGGGGAGCGGTGAAGAAATTCGGGAGGCGAGGCTCCCGCCGGGCCGCTCGGCGCCAAGCTGCGGATCCAGAACAACGAGGCAGGAGCCTCGCCCTCCCAACGGCTCAGCCAATCGGATTTCTTTAAAAGTCCGAGAGGAGTTGAGTGTCTGCTACCTTGGAGGCTTTATCCATTCCGGGTTTTGGCTTAGACTCTCCTTGGACAGAACGTCATCTTATGCGGTGGGTGATAATGAACTCGTTGATACTTGGAATCCGGCAACTGCGGATACACTTCTTACGCCACGGGCTGGCTCTTGCATGCTACTTTTCGTTTCTGTTTGTCGCACCAATCGTCCCAGCTCTCCAGGCTGCCGAGGAAAAGCCGCCGCTGCCCGTCAAGTCGAAGATCGATTTCCTGCGCGATGTCGAACCCATCCTGCACACGAAGTGCTACGAGTGCCACGGGCCTGCCATGCAGATGAATGGCCTTCGGTTCGACCAGAAAGAAGCAGCCTTGAAGGGCGGGTATTCCGGTCCGGCGATTGTTGCCGGCAACAGTGCCAAGAGCCCGCTCATCCTGCGTGTCGCCAGTACCAAGGACGGCTTCAAGATGCCTCCGGCCGGACCGGCGTTGACTGCACGGGAGGTGGCTGTGTTGCGGGCATGGATTGACCAGAGCGCAGTGTGGCCTGATGTTCCCGCTGCTCCGGCCGGACAGAAGCTGACGCAGGCTGAGAGGCGTTCCCATTGGTCCTTCCAGCCCATCCAGCGGCCTGGCGAGCCTGCCGTCCGCCAGAGCGCTTGGTGCCGCAATCCGGTTGACAGCTTCATTCTGGCCAGGCTGGAGTCGGAAGGCACTGTGCCCTCCCTTGAAACCGACAAAGCGACACTGTTGAGAAGGCTTAGTCTGGATCTCACAGGACTGCCTCCGAGCCCGCGCGACGTTGCTGCCTTCCTGATGGACAACGGCCCGGACGCCTACGAGCGCCAGGTGGACCGCCTGTTGGTGTCGCCCCACTATGGCGAGAAGTGGGCACGACAGTGGCTGGACTTGGCGCGCTACGCGGACAGTGACGGCTATGAGAAGGATCTGCCTCGCCGATATGCCTGGCGTTGGCGTCAATGGGTGATTGAGGCGCTAAACGCCGACATGCCGTTCGACGAGTTTACCCTTGAGCAGGTAGCGGGAGACTTGCTACCCGGAGCGACAGTCGACCAAAGGACAGCCACCGGGTTTCATCGCAATGGGTTGAAGAACCGAGAGGCCGGCGTGAAGCGCGAGGAGGCCCGCTTCGAAGAACTGGTTGACCGGACAAGCACGCTGGGAACGACTTGGTTGGGACTAACCGTTGGCTGCGCTCAGTGTCATGACCACAAGTTCGATCCCATCAGTCAGAAGGATTTTTATCAGCTGATGGCTTTCTTCAACAACACCGAAGATACGGCGATCGACGCGCCTCTGCCCGGTGAGATTGGTCCGGCCTTACAGTCCCAACCTGGCTTTTACGCAAAACGAATGGAGCTTCTGAAAAAGTATCGCGTGCCCGAGCTTCAGCCGGAATGGGAGGCGCGGATGCGCCAAGCGATGGATGTTCCCGGAAAGAATTTGGACTGGGATTTTCAAGTGACCGCAATCCGCGCCATGATGGATAGCGCCGAGAAATTGCTCCGCAAGGAAGCGAAACTCCGTACACAGCGGGAGCAGGATCAGGTTGTTAGTTACTTTGTTCGGAACCCCGGTCCGGAGATCGCCAAAGACAAAGACACCGCGGAAAAATTCAAGGAACTCGTCAAGCAATTGCAGGAGCTGGACAAGTCGTTCCCATCCGTGAGCCAGTCTTACGTGCTCATGGAGAGTCCGCAACCAGTGAAAACTTATGTCGCGGTTCGCGGCGACTACCGGCGACCGGGTGTCGAAGTGCCCGCAGCCCCTCCCCAATTCCTGCCGTCATTATCCGAGAGCCCCAAGCCCAGCCGGTTACGGTTGGCAGAGTGGCTGGTGAGCCGACAGAATCCGCTTACAGCCCGCGTCGCGGTAAACCGGATGTGGCAGGAGTTTTTCGGCCGTGGGCTGGTGCGCACTTCAGAGGACTTCGGCACGCAGGGCGAAAAACCGACGCATCCGGCTCTGCTCGATTGGTTGGCAACCGAGTTCATGGAAGGCGGCTGGCGCGTGAAACGCATGCACAAGCTCATCGTGATGTCGGCAACCTACCGTCAATCGTCAAACGCGCGGCCTGACCTGAAGGAGCGAGATCCGGGCAACACGCTGCTGACTCGCCAGAACCGTCTGCGGCTAAGTGCCGAACTGGTGCGCGATGCCGCTTTGCAGGCGAGTGGGTTGCTCTACCCGGCCATCGGTGGAGAAAGCATTCGACCACCCCAACCGGAGAGTGTTTCCAAACTGACGTACGGAAGTTCGAAGTGGGAGGAAAATCAGGGTCGCGAGCGATACCGGCGCGGCCTGTACATCCACTTTCAGCGGACTTCGCCCTACCCGCAGATGGTAAACTTCGACGCACCCGATGCCAACGTTTCCGCCGCGCAGCGCCGCCGCTCGAATACCCCACTGCAGGCATTGAATCTGTTGAACGACCCGGTGTTCTTCGAAGCCGCTCAAGCTCTGGCTGTGCGCGTCCTCCAAGAGTCTGGACCCGGTTGGAACGAGCGTCTGGACACTGCCTTTCAGCTTTGCCTGAGCCGCAAGCCAAGCCGATCAGAAAGAGAGCGGCTCGCGAGTTACTACGAGGAGCAAAAGAAGTTGAATGAGAAGGACGCCGAATCACTGAAGCAGTTGGCGCTCAACCCTATGACGGGGGTCGAACCTGCAGAGCTAGCGGCTTGGTCCGGCCTGAGCCGTGTGCTGATGAACTTGGATGAGTTCATTACGAGAGAGTGAAACAGTACTGAGTGATGAGCGATGAGTGAGAGTATTGTACTAAGACTCAATCCTGAACAAGCCAAGTCCGTCATTCCGGCGAAAGCCGGAATCCACTTGCACCCAGAATTCCTGCATTCCGGGTTTCGCCGGAATGACGATCATACGAAAAGGGTCTCACGGAATAGAATCCAGCAACCTACAACCTGTAACCTGTCACCTGTAACCTAAAACAATGAACTGGCAACAATTCAAATTGATTCAAACCCGCCGTGACTTTTTTCGCAATTGCGCCGCAGGCGTCGGCATGGCCGCGCTCGGCGATCTGCTGACGGCCGACGGACTAACGGCAGCGAGTAGCGTGCCTCTAGTGAGTCCCCTGGCGCCGAGGATGCCGCATTTTGCGCCGAAGGCCAAGCACGTCATCTTCATGTTTATGGAAGGCGGTCCCAGCCAGTACGAGCTGTTCGACCCGAAACCGACTCTCGAGAAGTACCACGGTTCGGCGCTGCCGCCGTCCTTGACCAAGGACCTGAATCTCGCCTTCATCAAGCCCACGGCTGCGATTATGGCCAGCAAGTTCAAGTTTCAGCATTATGGCCAGAGTGGCACCGAGTTGTCTGAGTTGCTGCCCCATTTGGGCTCCTGTGCCGACGACCTTTGCCTGGTGCGTTCCATGCACACCGACGCGTTCAATCATCATCCCGGACAGCTTCAACTCTTCACCGGGACGACCCAATTTGGCAGGCCAACGATGGGCGCATGGACCGTTTATGGGCTTGGCAGTGAGTCGCAAAACCTCCCAGGATTTGTGGTACTGACTTCTGGAGTCGGTACCAGTGGCGGCGCGGGTAATTTCTCCAGCGGCTTCCTGCCATCGCACTATCAGGGAACAGTTTTTCGCAACAGCGGGGATCCGATTCTTTATCTGTCCAATCCGAAGGGAATTGGACGTGAGTCGCAGAAGGCTGCGCTGGACACAATCCGCGACTTGAACGCAGAACACTTTGCGACTACCGGTGATCTTGAGATTGCTTCACGCATTTCTTCCTATGAGCTCGCGTTCCGCATGCAAGCCGATGGGCCGGACCTGCTCAGTTTCAAAGACGAGCCACAAAGCATCCTGGATATGTACGGGATCAACAGTGACGAGGAAGATTTGAAACAGTATGCCACCAACTGCCTCCTCGCCCGCCGCATGATTGAGCGCGGCGTGCGATTCATCCTGATGATGGACGCCAGTTGGGACGATCACACGGAGCTGAATAAGAAACTGCCCAAGCGTTGCCGCAAGATCGACCAGCCAACGGCAGCTCTCATCAAGGATCTCAAGCAGCGAGGCCTGCTCGATGAAACACTGCTCGTGTGGGGAGGCGAGTTTGGCCGGACGCCTATGGTGGAGATTCGCAAGCCTGAAGAAGCTGATAACGCGGGACGCGACCACCACCCCAATGCCTACAGCATGTGGATGGCCGGCGGCGGGCTGAAAGGCGGCCAAGTTGTCGGCAAGACCGATGATCTCTGCCTCAACATTGTCGAGGATCCAATCCACGTCAACGACCTGCAAGCGACGATACTGCACTGCCTCGGTTTTGACCACACACGCCTCACCTACAGGCATATGGGCCGCGAGTTCCGGCTGACAGATGTCGCCGGTAATGTGGTGAAGAAGATGCTAGCGTGACACTTGAACGGCTCTCTCGTGCTCGACAAAAGCCCAGGACGACGAGCAGGAACGAGAACGACGAATGTCCGGCAACTGATGCCTGGTTCTGCAAGTGATTTGTTGTAATGCCTTCGCTTGAAACCCCGTTAGTAATCATTTTTGTCGCCAACTCCATCCAAGCTGTTACAATGCCGCCCATTCAAAAAGTTAGTTGGATCGGGCTCTGAAGTGTTCTGTCTTGGAAGTTGCGTTCT
>Ga0111538_10008036_pt1 | contig 14163 bp, 12 predicted proteins | sample SoiMethybrSBSTD1_FD_79669 | JGI IMG/M metagenome (GOLD analysis project Ga0111538, IMG submission 79669) | Bulk soil microbial communities from a Populus tree surrounding site in Tennessee, USA - Soil MetaG P. TD hybrid SBSTD1 (version 2)... | ecosystem: Environmental > Terrestrial > Soil >... | reverse complement strand
AGCTCGCCGAGAAGATCGGGCTCTACCGCACGCTCGGCTGGGCCGAGTCGGCCGACAAGCCGCTCAACGAGGGACGCCTGGACGAGGCGCAGTTCCTCTACGACTCCGACCGCGCGATGGACGACCGCGAGAAGATCATCTTCAAGCGGCTCGAGACCGACGACTGGGACCTGTTCGTGGCGGCGATCGAGACGACCGACCGCGTCTCGCACATGATGTGGCGGCTCATCGACCCGAAGCACCCGATGTACGACGCGGCGCTCGCCGCGAAGTACGGCGACGCGATCGAGAAGGTCTACCGCCGGGCGGACGACCTCGTGGGCCGGCTGCGGCAGAAGGTGCCGAAGGACGCGGTCTTCATGGTGATGTCCGACCACGGCTTCCACTCGTTCCGCCGCGAGGTGAACCTCAACACCTGGCTGGTCCAGAACGGCTACATGGTCGTGCACGGCCAGAGCCAGGAGAAGAGCCTGCAGGACCTCTTCGGCCGCGGCAAGTTCTTCGAGGGCGTCGACTGGTCGCAGACGAAGGCCTACGCGGTGGGCCTCGGGCAGATCTACTTCAACCTGAAGGGCCGCGAGGCGAAGGGCATCGTCTCGGCCGGCGAGGAGTACCGGAAGCTGCAGGACGAGATCCGCGACAAGCTGCTGCCGCTCAAGGATCCCGAGACGGGCGAGGCCGTCTTCAACGACGTCTACAAGCGCGACGACATCTACAAGGGCGAGTACATCCAGATGGCGCCCGACCTTCAGGTCGGCTTCCTCGACGGCTACCGCGTGGGCTGGCAGGACACGCTCGGCACGATCCGCCGCGGCGTCGTCGAGAACAACAACAAGAAGTGGTCGGGCGACCACTGCGCGACCGCGACGGAGATCTCTCACGGCGTGTTCTTCTCGAACCGCAAGATCGCGAGCCAGGCGCCGGGCATCATGGATCTCGCGCCGACGATCCTGAAGGTGCTCGAGGTGCCCGTCCCCGCCGACTACGACGGCAAGCCGCTCTGGTGACGCGCGCGCTCCTCGTCGCCCTGCTGCTGGCCGCGCCGCAGGAGCCGCCTGTCCCGGCTCCGGCTTCCTCGGCGCCTTCGCCGGCGGCCGCCGCGGCGCCCGCGAGCGACGACGACCGCCTGCGCAAGGTGCAGGAGCGCCGCGCGGCGCTCGAGCAGGAGCTCAAGAAGATGCGCGGCGAGGAGCGGAGCCTGCTCGGCGAGGTCGAGCAGCTCGAGCTCGAGCTGCAGCTCAGGAACGACGAGCTGGTCGAGATCCAGATCTCGCTGAAGCGCACGCGCGCCCAGCTCGACGCGACGGTGGTCCGCGTCAGGCAGCTGGAGACGAGCCTGGCGCAAGCGCGTCCCGCCCTCGCACGCCACGCGCGCGCGCTCTACAAGCTCGGCGACACGAGCTACCTGCGGCTGCTGCTGTCGATCGAGCGGCCGGGCGACTTCTTCCGCGGCTACCGGCTGATCACGACGCTCGCGCGCCGCGACAACGCGCGCGTGGCGCAGTTCCGCCAGGACCTCGCCGCCCACACCACCGAGAAGGCCGCGCTCGAGAAGCGCACGCAGGAGTCGATCGCGCTGCGCAACAAGCTCGCGGCCGCCCGCCACAACCTCGACGCGCAGCGCGGGCGGAAGACCGAGCTCTTGACGTCGCTCGTCGAGCGCAAGGAGCTGAACGCGGCCTACGTGGAGGAGCTGGGGCAGGCCGAGACGCGGCTTTCGCAGATGCTGACGGGGCTCGGCGAGGGCGACGTCGAGGTCCCCCTCGGCGCCTTTCGGGGCAGCCTGCCGTGGCCGGTCGCCGGCCCGGTGCGGGAAGGCTTCGGCCGCCGCAAGCACCCGCGCTTCGACACGTACACGATCCACAACGGCATCGAGATCGCCGCGGCGGCCGACGCGCCGGTCCGCGTCGTGCACGAAGGCCGCGTCGTCTACGCCGACCGTTTCCGCGGCTACGGGCTGCTGGTGGTCGTGGACCACGGCGGCAAGCACTACTCGCTCTACGGCCAGCTCGCGGAGCTGCTGGTGTCCAACGGACAGGATGTGCCCGCCGGAACCGTGCTGGGCCGCGCCGATCCCGCGGGTCCGGACGGCCCCGGCGTGTACTTCGAGATGCGCTACCAGGGCCGGCCCGAAGATCCGGAGCTGTGGCTCTCGAAACCCTGATATCCTGATTTCATGAGCCATCGTTCGCGCCTGCTGATCGCCCTCGCCTCCACCTGCCTGATCGGCTACATCGCCGTGGGGGCGCTGCTCGGACGGGCGCTCGGCGACACGAGCTTCGGCCAGCTTGCCATCTTCAACGAGGTGGTCAGGCTCGTGCTCGACGCGTACGTCGAGCCGGTGAACCTCGACCGCGCGATGGCCGGCGCACGGCTCGGGATGGCCGACGCGCTCGACGGCGACAGCTCGTACCTCGACGCCGAGCAGTACGCGATGCTGCAGCAGCCGGCGAACGACGCGGACGCCGAGATCGGCCTGGTGCTGACGCGGCGCTTCTCGTTCGTGATGGTGGTGGCCGCGCGCCCGGGCTCGCCGGCGGCGAAGGCGGGGCTCCAGCCGGGCGACCTGGTGAAGGCGATCGACGAGCGCCATACCAAGCCGATGGCCGCGCCTGTGGCCGAGCGCCTGCTGCGCGGCGCGCCGGGCTCCTCCGTGAAGCTGTCCGTGCTCCGCGCGGGGGCCGACCCCTTCGACGTCACCGTCGTGCGCGAGAAGCTGCGGCCGGCCGCCGTGCAGGGCCGCATGCTCGAGGACGCCACCGGCTATGTGAAGGTCTCCGACTTCACGCCGACGACGGGCGACGACGTGCGCACGCAGGTGGAGACGCTCAAGCGCTCGGGCGCCGCGCGGCTCCTGCTCGACGTGCGCGACGCGGCCTGGGGCTCCCCGGCCGACGGCGCGAAGGTGGCCGAGGTCTTCCTCCAGGGCGGCCCCGTCGCCAAGCTGGTGGGCCGCCGCACGGAGGAGAAGCTGCTGCAGGCCGACGCCTCGCACAACGCCTGGTCGGGTCCGCTCGCGGTGCTCGTCACGAACGGCACGGCCGGCCCCGGCGAGATCGTGGCGGCGGCGCTCCTCGACGCGGGACGCGCCAAGCTCGTGGGCGAGCACACGTTCGGCCGCGCGGCCGTCACGAAGACGATCACGCTGCCCGAGGGCGCGCTCGTGCTGACGGTCGCGAAGTACATGTCGCCGAAGGGCACTTCGATCCACGGCCAGGGCCTCGCGCCCTCCGTGCCCGTGGCGCAGGAAGAAGACGAGGACGCGGACGCGCCCGAGGGCGCGGCGAAGCCCGACCGCATCCTGGAGAAGGGGCTCGAGGTCTTGAAGACCGAGCCCGCCGCCAAGGCCGCGGCCTAGCCCGAAGTCCACCAGGGCGGCCGCAAGGCCGAGGCCCGGCCATCGGCGACCTCCGGCCCAGCCGGCGTATGATCCAGCCCGTCCGTAGCGCGAGCTGGAGGCGAGCTTGATCCCTTCTCCGGCGAGTCAGGAAGGGCGAGGCGACGACCCGCGCGGCACCTGGCGCGAAGAGCTGCTGGTGCGGCTCGGGTGGATCCTGTTCCTGGGCACGACGCCGCTCGTGTTCTACCTCTCCCTGGTCGAAGCCTGGGGGCCGAGATCGCTGTCGGCCATCGCCCTGATGTCGATCAGCGGAGCGGTATCGGCTTCCTTCGCGCTGCGTCTGACACTGCCGTGGCGCGCCTTCCTGCTCGTCGCCGGCTTGCTCGCCGCGGGAGGCCTGACCGCGTCCCTCGGCGGGCCGGCGCCGGGCGCGGTGCTGGGTCTGTTGCTGGCAGTGGTGGTGGCGGCCCTCGCCTTCGGCGAGCGCGGCGCGCTCCTGGCGCTCGCCGCCGCAGCGGGCCTGCTGGTGCAGGGCTGGCCCGCGCGGGTCGAGATCGCGTCCTACTGGGCCGAGGATCTCCCGCTGCTGTCCTCGTGGGTGCGCTTCGCGATCGTGTTCCTGCTGCTGGCCGGTCTGGTGGCGCTGCTGGTCGCGGGGGCCGTGCGGCGCGCGGAGGCGGACGCCGCGGAGCTGCGCCGCGCCGAAGCGAAGGCCAGGGCCAGCGAGGAGCTGTTCCGGGCCATCGTCGGCGACCAGACCGAGATGATCGTGCGCTGGAAGCCGGACGGCACGCGGACCTTCGTGAACCAGGCCTACTGCCGCGTGTTCGGCACGAGCTACGAGGAGGTCGTCGGGACCAGCCTGCTGCCCAACGTCGCCGAGCCGGACCGCGAGGCCGTGCTGCGCAAGATCCGCTCGCTGACGCCGGAGCATCCCGTCGCCACCGACACCCACGAGAGCGTGACGGCGTCGGGCGAGCAGCGCTTCCAGGAGTGGACGGACCGCGGGATCTTCGACGCGCAGGGGCGGCTCGTGGAGCTGCAGTCCACCGGTCGCGACGTCACCGAGCGCCGAGCGGCCGAGCTCGCGCTCCAGGACTCCGAGCAGCGCTACCGGCTGCTGTTCGACGGCAACCCGCTGCCGATGATGGTCTACGACCTGGACTCGACGCGCCTGGTCGCGGTCAACGAGGCTGCCGTCGCGCAGTACGGCTATAGCCGGGAAGAGCTGCTGCGCATGACCGTGGCTGAACTGGCGGTTCCGGGCGACCCGCACTACGCGGAGTTCCTCGCCGGGCTGGGCCAGCCGCGCCCGCCGGTCGTGCACGTGGGGCTCCGGCAGCAGCGGCGCCGCGACGGCTCGCGCATCGACGTCGACATGACGAGCCTCGAGGTCCCGTTCGCCGGGAGGGCCGCGCGGCTCACGCTCGCGCGCGACGTCACCGCCGAGCGCGAGGCGATGGCGGAGCGCGCGCGGCTGCAGGCCGCGGTCGAACGCGCCGCCCTGGAATGGCAGCGCACCTTCGACGCCGTGGAGCAGGCGCTGCTCGTGTTCGACACCGCGCAGCGCGTGGTGAGGCTGAACCGCCCGGCCGTCGCGATGATCGGTACGCGCGGGCCGGACGAGGTGCTCGGCCGGCTCGCGTCCGAGCTGGGAGCGCGCGAGCCGTGGCCGTCCGCGGCGCGGCTGCTGGAGGCCGCCGCCACGTCCCGCGCCGCCGAGTCGCTGGAGGCTCGCGAGGCGTCGACGGGCAGGGCCTGGACGCTCTCCGCGCGCCAGTCCGCGGTGGGCGCCGAGGGCGAGCAGCGGCTGATCCTGGTGATCGCGGAGATCACGCGCCTGGTCGAGCTGCAGGAGTCGCTGCGGCGCAGCGAGACGATGGCGGCGATGGGCTCGCTCGTGGCGGGCGTCGCGCACGAGGTGCGCAACCCGCTGTTCGGCATGTCGGCGACGCTCGACACGCTCGAGCGCCAGCAAGGCAGCGAGCAGCGCTACGCCAAGGTCGGGGCCGTGCTGCGCTCGCAGCTCGCCCGCCTCCAGCAGCTCACGCAGGATCTGCTCGACTACGGAAAGCCGCCGGCGCTGCGCGTCGCCGACGCGAGCGCCGAGCGCCTGGTCCGCGTCGCCTGCCGCAGCTGCGAGCGGCTCGCGCTCGAGCGCGGCGTCGAGGTCGTCGAGCGGGTCTCCCGCGAGCTGCCGGCGCTCCGCGTCGACGCTGGACGCATGCAGCAGGTGATCGAGAACCTGGTGGCGAACGCGATCCAGCACTCGCCCCGCGGCTCGGTGGTGCGCGTGACCGCGGAGCCGGGCGTGGCGGGCGGGAACACGGTCGCGGTCATCGTCGAGGACCAGGGGCCCGGCGTGCGCCCCGAGGATGTGCGACACCTGTTCGAGCCATTCTTCAGCCGGCGCAAGGGCGGCACGGGGCTCGGCCTGTCGATCGTGCGGCGGATCGTCGAGGCCCACGGCGGGCGCGTGGCCGTCGAGAGCCTGGAGCGCGGCGCCCGCTTCCGCGTCACGCTTCCGCTCGGGGATCGGGACGCGAGCCGAAGCGCGTAGCGCTCGCGTCGCTCGGCGCGAGCGGCCCGCGCTGCCTAGCGGACCACAGCCTTCAGCTTCTTGCCGGGCGAGAATCTCGGCCACCTGCGGGCCGGGACCTTCATCGCCGCGCCCGTGTACGGGTTGTGGGCGGCGCGCGCGCGGCGGTGGCTCACCAGGAACGTCCCGAAGTCCACGAGCTTGACCTCGTCGCCGCGGCGCAGCGCGCGCGTCACCTGAGCGAGCACCGCGTCGACCACGCGCAGCACGTCCGCCTTGGTCAGGCCGGTGTCGCGCGCGACGCGGCGGACGAGGTCGGCTTTGTGCATCAGCGATGCCGGCTACGCCGCTATGGCGTCACCTCGAGCGGCGCCTCCTGCACGACCTCGTGCTTGCCGACCTTGTCCGTGACCTTGAGCTGGACCAGGTACTTGCCCGGGGCGAAGCTCGTGAGCGGGATCGGGCCGACGGTGGATCCCGCGAACTCCGTCTCGATCGTGTTGGGCGGGGCCTGCGCGATCGGCGTCTTGCTGCCGTCCTTGTACAGGGTGACAACCGCGGTGGCGTTCGCCTTGCCCGTCGTCGCGTCGAGCTTCAGGTCGTAGACCTGGTAGAAGAACTCGACCTGCTCCGACTGCTTGGCGACGCCGCCGAAGGCCGGCACCAGCCGCAGCGTGCCGAGCTCGAACGCCGCGAGCGGGTGCTTCGGGTCCGAGGCGCCGCCCGGCAGGTCCTCGATCTTCTTGACGACGATCAGCGACGCCGCCGAGGGCAGCTTGCTGACGCTGCCGTCGGCGGCCGACTCGACCTTGGAGAAGTCGGGCACCTCGATCGGGAGCGAGGCGAGCGACGCCTTGCCGCCCTTGGTGTCGACCGCGCCCGCCTTGAGCGTGTACTTGCCGGGCCGCAGCGCGAGCTTGAAGCCCGCCAGGAAGGCGCCGTCGGGTCCGACCGGAGCCATCATCGCCTGCTCGGTCCAGCCGGCCTCCTTGCCGTCCTCGGCCACGGCGCTCGCCCCGATCGAGACGCTCACGGTCTTGCCGCCCGCGGCGTCGGCCGTGGCGAGCGACGAGGCGTCGCCGCGCAGCAGGCCGAGCATCGCCGTGCCGCCGTCGGCCACCTTGAGGAACGACGCCTGCACCGCCGCCTGGAAGTCCTGCTTCGGCTGCTTGAGCAGCGCCCGCGCCGGCGAGTCCTTCGGCAGCAGGTCGGCGAGCTTGGTGAGGTGGCCGTCCTTGTCCTTCTTGTACTCGAGGTTCGGCTGCACCACGTGCGCCGCCGCGATGCGGTCGAGCTGCGGGGCCAGCGCGGCCGCCGCGCGGCACTCCTCGTCGAACGCGATCTGCGTCTTGCCGCCCACGTACGTGCGGCCTTCCTTGTCCTTGTAGACCCAGATCTCCGGCGGTCGCAGGCCCGGCGCGATGTTGCCGGCCTGCGGCTGCACCTCTTCGGGCTTGCCGAGGAGGATGTAGACGCGGCCGCAGTCGGTGAGCGATCCCGCCTGGGCCGGCATCCGGTACTGGCGGTCGGCCTCGTCGCGCGCCTTCTCGAACTGGACCTGATACTCATTGGGCGCGGTCGCGAGGTCGGGATCGCGCCGCGCCCAGAAGATCTTCTGGAACTCCAGGCGGTCCGCCTTGTCCTTCAGGCTCTTGAAGAGCTTCTCCTCGTCCGACAGCAGGATCGGCCGCACGGCGTCGAGGAAGGTCTTGTCGTCCTTGTCCAGTTTCTGGGCACTGGCGACGCCCGGCGAGACGAGGAGCAGGCCCGACAGCAACACGAGATGGCACGAGCGAGCGCGCATACGCCTTCTCCTTCTGCTTTGAGTACTTAATCTTACGCGCAGGCTCGGCCGCTCGACAATCCCGCCGGGCGGCCGCCGCGCGATTCGGCACGGTCCGTGCTAGTCTCGCCCGGAGTGCCCGCGCGTTCGTCCAGATCCGCAACCGTGCTCCTGCTGGCCGTCGTGGTGTCGGCGGCGGTCGTCGAGCCTTTGGCCGCGGCGACGCGCCGCTCGCGGACGCGGCGCGCGACCGCGATCAGCTCGGTCGTCCTGCCGGCGAGCGCCTCGGCGTGGGACGTGGCCGTCGGCGAGGCCGCGCGCACGGGGCTCGGCGGCGCGCAGGGCGCAGTCGTCGCGATGGACCCGCGCAACGGCCGCGTGCACGCGCTCATCAACCCCGCGCTCGGGATGCAGCGCGCGTTCCAGCCGTGCTCGGTGTTCAAGATCGTCGTGGGCATCGCGGGGCTCTCGGAAGGGATCATCACGCCGGACACCACGTACCGCTGCACGAAGGGCTGCTGGATGTGGGCGGGCCACGGCTCGATCGACCTCGGCCGCGCGCTCGCGGTCTCGTGCAACCCGTACTTCGAGTGGGTCGGCGAGCAGCTCGGCTACGAGCGGGTCCAGCGCTACGCGCACCTGCTCGGGCTCGGCGAGCCGTCCGGCATCAACCTGACGGGCGAGACGGCCGGCTTCGTTCCCGCGTTCGTGCGGCCCGACGCGGTGGGACACCTCTCGAGCCACGCGGAAGGCATCGCCACCTCGGCGCTGCAGCTCGCCGTGCTGATCTCGGCGACGGTGAACGGCGGCGTCGTGCTGCGGCCGCAGGTGAGCGGGCCCGACGGCTTCGCCGCCACGCAGCGCTGGCGGCTGCCCGCGGGCACGCGGCTCGACGGCTTGAGCGCGGGCTTCGCGGCCGCGGTGAACGAAGGCTCGGCGAGCGCGGCCTTCGACCCGGAGGTGTCGGTCGCGGGCAAGACGGGCACCTGCGCGGCGCTCGGCTGGTTCGCCTCGTACGCTCCGGCGGAGCGGCCCGAGCTCGTGGTGGTCGTGTTCCTGCGGCACGGCAGCGGCCACGGCGCCTCCGCCGTGGCCGGCCGCATCTTCCGCCAGCTGTTCGGCGGCAGCGGCGGCGCGACCGCCGCGGCCGGCGACTAGAGCAGCTACCGCCTCAGATCGACGGCCGCTCGAGCGTCACGCTGAGCTGCGTCGTCTCGCCCGGAGCGACCTCGATCTCCTGGTCGGTCGTGCGGTAGCCGGGCCTCACGACCTCGATGCGATGCCGTCCGGGCGAAAGCCGCAGCGTGCCCGCCTCGCGCCCCGTGCCGCGGAACGCGCCGTCGACGTAGACCGAGGCGTCCGCCGGGTCGACGCGAAGATGCAGCTGACCGAGGTGCTCGCCGGCGGACGGCTCTCCCGGCGCCGACTCCACCTCGTCCTCCGACTCGCGCTCGCGCCGCACCTCGCGCTCCGGCGGAGGCGCGCCGTTCGAGAGGTCCTCGAAGGTCTCGCCGCTGCCCTTCTGCAGGTCGTAGTGCAGCTTCACTGTCGCGTCGGGGCCGACGTAGACGCGCATCCGGTGCGTCGTGTAGCCCTCGAGCTTGAGCGAGATGTCGTGGCGGCCGGGCGAGACGCGGAGCCGCTGGAAGAGACCGTCGAAGTCGTCCACGACGCCGGCGAAGTAGCCGTCCACGTAGACCCGCGCTTCGGAGGGATCGACGAGCACGCGCACCGAGCCGCCTTCGGTCTCCGACCCCGAGTGGCTGTAGTAGACCGCGCCGCCGCCGTAGCCGTAGCCGCCCCAGCCGCCGCCGTACCATCCGTAGGACGCGTACGGCCACCAGTAGCCCCAGTAACCGGGGTAGTAGCCGCCCCAGCCGGGATAGCCGGGGTAGTACCCCGGGTAGCCCGGATAGCCGTAGCCGGGATAGTAGTTGTTGCCCGTGCCGCTACCCGCGCGCGGGTGGCGTCTCTCGGCAGTCGAACCGCCGCCGGAGTACCCCGAGCCGCCCGAGCCAGTCGAACCGCTTGGGCTGTAGCTCGAGCCCGAGGACGAGCTGGAGGAGCTCGACGAGCCGGTGTGACGGCTGCCGGCGTCGGACGAGCCGCCGCCGCGCGAGCCTCCGCCGCTGTCGCCGCCGCCCCTCGGTACGGCCCGATCCTGGGCGAGGAGCAGGCCGGGAGCGAGCGCCAGGCTCGCTGCCAGGACGAGTTTGCCGGTTCGAACACGCATCTTCGCCTCCATCCCTGACACGATAGTTGCAACGCGCATGCCGGTCAGCGGTCCAGGTCCAGCCACCCAAGTCCTTGATTCGCCTCGGCGTTCCCCACCGGGGCCCGACCCCCCAGTCGGCCGCGTCTCCGCACGTGGACACCCTTGTCACCGAATATACTGCTCGCTCGCGTGACCACGGCCCCCCGCACCGCCTCGCGGCGAAGGCTCCTCGTCTCGACCGGCGAGCCGTCGGGCGACCTGTACGCGGGCGAGCTCGTCCGGCACCTGCGCGAAAGCGTCCCCGAGCTGTCGGTCTTCGGTCTCGGCGGCGACCGCCTCGCCGCCCAGGGCTCGACCCTGGTCGCGCACGTTCGCGAGCTCGCGGTCGTGGGGCTCGTGGAGGTGGTGCGCCACCTGCGCCGCCTGCGCGCCGTGTTCCACGAGGTGCTCGCCGAGGTCGACCGCGAGCCGCCCGCGCTCGCCGTGCTCGTCGACTACGCCGGCTTCAACCTGCGCCTGGCTCGCGCGCTGCACCGCCGCGGCGTTCCCGTCGTGTACTACGTCTCGCCGCAGCTCTGGGCGTGGCGCCGCGGCCGCATGCGTTCGGTGCGGGCGTACGTCTCGCACATGCTCGTGATCTTCCCGTTCGAGGAGCCGTTCTATCGCGAGGCGGGCGTGCGCGCGACGTTCGTCGGCCATCCGCTCGTGGAGCTCGTGCGGCCCGCGCCCGACCCGCGCGCGTTCCTCGCGTCGCACGGGCTCGACCCGGCCCGTCCCGTCGTGGCGGTGCTGCCCGGCAGCCGGCGCCAGGAGATCGCCTACAACCTGCCGCCGATCGCGGGCGCGCTGCGGCTGTTGCTGCAGCAGCGGCCGCAGCTCCAGGCCGCCCTCGCGGTCGCACCCGGCATCGACCGCGCGCTCTTCGACGAGAGCCTCGGCGCGCTGCCCATCACGCGCATCACCGGCGCGACGCACGCGCTCATGAGCGCCGCCACCGCTGGAATCGTGGCTTCGGGCACCGCGACGGTGGAGGCCGCCCTGCTCGAGCTGCCTTCCGTCGTCGTCTATCGGCTCTCGCCGCTCAGCTACGCGCTCGGCCGCCCCTTCGTGCACGTCCCGCACTACGCGATGGCCAACCTGATCGCCGAGCGGCGCGTGCTGGTCGAGCTCATCCAGGGCGACTTCCGACCCGACACGGTGGCGCTCGAGGTGGGCCGCCTATTGGACGACCCGGAGCACCGGGCGTCGATCAAGGACGGGCTGGCCGAGGTGCGACGGCGCCTTGGAGGCCCGGGCGCATCGGCCCGGGCGGCGGAGGTGGTCCGGTCCTTTTTGCCTAGGTAGGCATAAAAATCTTGACAGGAAGAGAGGTTGTATGTGACCTTCTCAGGTGAATTCTAGGCAAGAGGTCTCCATGAACCGATTCGGGTACGGCTTGGCCTTTGCTGCCCTCATCCTGGCGGGCTGTCATACGATCACGGAGGAGCTGCCGACGCAGCCCTCACAACCCCCCAAGGCCCCCGCCTCCGGGGTCCTGAAGGTCTCCATTCCCGTCCTGCCGACGCCGACTCCGGCGCCCACCCCGAAGCCGAACCCGACGCCGACGCCCGCTCCGGGACCCGGAGCGACGCCCGCCCCGACGCCGACCCCGAACCCCGGTGACACGGGCGGTTGCGGCCAGCCGCTGCCCCCACCCATCGCCCGGATGGGCGCGAAGGTCCACATTCGCGGTCCGAACCGTTGGACCCTGGACGTGACCCCGCAGGTGCACGACCTCGAGTACTGCACCAAGATCGGCTTCGTGGGCCGCATCGACTGCCCGGTGCGGATGGAGGGCGCTCCCGACCGGTTCGCCTGCGAGGTCTACGCGATCGGGTACGCCGCCGACACCAAGCGGCCGGGCCCCACGTGGAAGCGGAACGGCCACTACTGCACCGGCGAGGCCGGCGACTGCGAGAACCACGAGGAGAACCAGTTCCTGCTCTACGCCTTCGGCGGCGGCTATTACGAGGCCTGCACCGACGACGGCGTCTGCGGGGGCGTCCAGGTGGACCGCTGAGTGATGCAGATCTCTTGACGCCTCCTGCGCCGGCGTGTGACCGTGCTCGGATGACCTGGACTCCCTCCGGGCGCGTCGGCGCAGTTCTGGCGGCTCTCTCGCTCCTGGCCTGGGGCTGCAGCTCGCTCGAGCCCCCCACCCAACCCGCGCCGGAGCCCGAGCGCACGCCCGTGGCGAGCAATCCCGACCCCAACCCGAGGCCGTCGCCGATCCTGGGCGCGCCGACGCAGCCGACCCCGTCTCCCGACCCGAACGCCACGCCCAACCCGTCGGGCAGCCCGACGCCGGGGCCGTCGGACGGAGCGAACGGCTGCAGCGCACCTCTGCCGCCCGAGCTGTCGCGCATCAACCTCAAGGTCCATCAGCGCGGCGACAACCACTGGCTGCTCGACTCGACGCCGATCGTGGGACCGGACGTCGAGTACTGTGCCAAGATTGGTTTCACCGATGGCCGGAGCCTGTGTCCCGTCCGCATGGAAGGCGACCCCCAGCGCGAGGCGTGCGAGCTCTACATCACGGGCCGCGCTAGCGACACGGGGCGGGCCGGTCCGACGTGGTTCTTCAACGGCAGCACCTGCACGGGACGTCCTGTGTGCGAGAACAGCCCGGACAACCAGTACCAGGTCATCGCGTACCAGGGCGGCACCTACAAGGCCTGCGGCAACAAGAACGGCGTCTGCGGCGAGCTGCTCGTCGACCGCTGAGGCGCGGGGGGCGCAGCGTCTCGCGCTCGCGTCCGCGCTCGTCGCCCTGCTCCTGACCGCCGCTTGCGGCGGTGGAGGAACGAGCGAGCCCTCGGCGCAGGCGCCGCTTCCCAACGTCGCGAGCATCCCGACCGCGCCCGCTCCCCAGCCGACGGCGACGCCGACGCCCGGCCCGGAGCCCGACGAGCCGCCTGCGGGAACTCCGGGTGGCGGCGGCGGCGGCGAGCCCGGCACCTGCGGCCCGCCGCTGCCGCCGTCGGTCTCGCGCATCGCGATGAAGATCCATCAGTCGGGCGCGGAGCGCGTGCTGCTCGACTCGACGCCGCTCGTCGGTCCCGACGCGGAGTACTGCAGGGCGATCGGCTTCACCGACGGCCGCACGGTCTGCCCCGTGCGCATGGAGGGCAACCCCGAGCGCTCGGCCTGCGAGGCGCTGCGCGTCGGACGCGCCTCCGACACGGGACGCCCGGGGCCGACGTGGTCGGCGAACGGGAAGCGCTGCGACGGCCCCGACGGCGGGACCGCGTGCCTCAACCACTCCGAAAACCAATATCTCGCGTGGGCGTACGGGTCCGGCACGTTCCGGGCCTGCGCCGCCAGCGGGGTATGCGGCGAGCTCGTGGTTCCATGAGCGGCGGTTGCGCGCCGCTTCGGTGCTAGAATCCCGCCCTCACCCACGAAAACGCGCCCGGCCGGAGGAGGAATGGCCAAGCGAATCCTTGTCGTGGACGACGACGAGAACATCCTGAGCCTCGAGCGCACCATCCTCGAGCAGAAGGGCTTCCAGGTCACGACGGCCGGCGGCGGCGAGGAGGCGCTGAAGCTCATGCGCGAGCAGGACTTCGACCTCGTGCTGCTCGACGTGATGATGCCCGACAAGGACGGCTTCGAAGTCTGTCGTCAGATCAAGCAGGACGGCCGTACCAAGGAGATCCCGGTGATCTTCTTGACGGCGAAGGGCGGCGGCGAAGCGCTCGCCGAAGGCTTCGAGTCGGGCGCCGTCATGTACATCAACAAGCCCTTCACCGCGAACAAGCTGCTCACCATCGTCAACACGATGCTCGAGCAAGCGGAAGCCGGCGCGGCTCCCCAGTCGTAGGCTAGACGCTCTCGAATCTCGTCAGCGACTGGAACACGGCGTAGCGCTCGCCGATCTGCATCCGCGTGAGCGTCAGCAGGCGGTCGAGGCTGAAGGCCTCGACGCAGAACGAGGCGAGCGTGCTGCCCATCACGACCGCCTGGCGCAGCGTCGCGTCGTTCGTCTCGCGCACGCTCGCGAGGTAGCCCATGAAGCCGCCGGCGAAGGTGTCGCCGGCGCCGGTCGGGTCGATCACGGTCTCGAGCGGCAGCGCCGGCGCGGCGAAGCAGCTCTCGTGGCCGAAGAGCAGCACGCCGTGCTCGCCCTTCTTGACCACCAGCGTTTCCGGGCCCATCGCGCGGATCGCGCGCGCCGCCTTCACCAGGTTCCACTCGCCCGACAGCTCGCGCGCCTCCTGGTCGTTGATCAGCAGCACGTCGACCTT
>Ga0111538_10008035_pt1 | contig 14164 bp, 7 predicted proteins | sample SoiMethybrSBSTD1_FD_79669 | JGI IMG/M metagenome (GOLD analysis project Ga0111538, IMG submission 79669) | Bulk soil microbial communities from a Populus tree surrounding site in Tennessee, USA - Soil MetaG P. TD hybrid SBSTD1 (version 2)... | ecosystem: Environmental > Terrestrial > Soil > Tree... | reverse complement strand
CTTATAAGCGATCTGCGATCGCCGCCTATGTTGATTCGCTTTCGGCGATGGGCATTTTTACTTCACGGGCCGACAACTTTAACGCGGAGTACCTTCGGAACGACAACTGGGAATGGGCCAGGCCCGAAACGAATAACAGCAAAAAGCCTATTCTCAAAGCATTTTATAGGAAAAAATCGGACCTGTACCACGTCGATACCAAAGACTTCGACCTTCATATCAACCCTGTGATTTACCTGGGATATGGAAATGACACCCGAAGGGACGACGCGCTGATGATCAACACTCGCGGTGTCGAAGTGCGGGGAATGGTTGATAAAAAAGTCGGTTTTTATACATATCTGACGGACAATCAAGCAGTTTTACCATCATATGTCTGGGACCAGATGAGTCAATACCCAGTCATTCCTCACGAAGGTTTTTGGAAAGAGTTTAAAAGTGGCCAGGGCGTCGATTTTCTTCAAGCCCGGGGTTACATAACCTTTGAAGCCACTAAACATATCAACCTGCAGTTTGGCCACGACCGGTTCTATGTTGGTAACGGGCATCGGTCTCTGGTATTCTCAGATAATCCACCCCCATCTTGGTTCATAAAAGGAAATGTAAACGTCTGGAAGATCAACTATTTATTCGTGGTCAACCAGATGACGGCCGACGTAACAGGGAGTCTGGGGGGCCTTAAGGACGAACCAGGCGGCTATCCCAATAAATTCAATGCGCTCCACCACCTCAGCATTAACATTGGAAAGAAGCTAAACATAGGTGTTTATGAGGCTGTCATCTTCAGTTACGATTCAACCCAGAACTTCAGATTGGACTACCTTAACCCCATTATTTTTTACCGGGCTATTGAACAGCAAAATGGTAGCACGGATAACGTATTGTTGGGATTGGATTTCAAATGGAATGCAGCCCGGAAAATTTCATTCTACGGCCAGGTATTACTGGATGAATTTGTCCTTGACAATATCAAGGACGGAAACGGGTGGTGGGCAAATAAATTTGCCATTCAGGGCGGGGCAAAATATGTTGACGCCTTTGGATTGCCAAATCTTGATTTGCAGGGAGAAATAAATATTATAAGGCCTTATACATACTCCCATAGCTCTGACTATGGAAATTACTCCAGTTATAAGCAGCCAATCGCCCATCCCATCGGCGCCAATCTTACGGAGGTAGTTGGAACCCTTCGCTATCAGCCATTGCCGAGATTAAACATCGTGGGCAAGCTTGTCTTTACAAAAACGGGGCGCGACTCCACGCGTGTGAATGGAAAACCGGAACCTGTGAGTTGGGGGGGAGACATTCTTAAGAGCAGCAACAGCCACCCACAGGAGTATGATAATGAAATCGGTCAGGGCATTTCAAATGACATTTTATTCGGAAGTTTATCCATCTCATGGATGCTAAAACACAATCTCTTTATCGATGCGAATGTTATTATACGAAAAAGTGAAAGCCCGCTGCCGTTTTATAATAATAACACGACGATAACTTCATTAGCTTTGCGCTGGAATATTCCTAAACGGCTTTATGAATTTTAATGAAAACGTACCTTCGGATTTTAAGCTACGCGACTAACCTGGTTCCTCGTCTCATTCAGTTTCTGATTTTTTCTGTCTTGGGAACAATTTTTAGTGTAACGAACATTGCGCTCGTCGTTCCGTTATTTGGAATGTTATATAAAAATCGGAATAACGTCGTCGAAGTACCTCAAAATTTACCTGACTTTAACCTCTCCGTAAATTATGCTGTTGACGTCTTTAACTTTTACTTCTTAAGGGTCTTGCGCGACAACGGACCAACGACTGCTCTATTGTTCATTTGTGGCCTGGTCATTATAAGCATATTGTTGAAAAACACTTTCCAGTACATCGAGCGATTAATTGCGTCGAAATTAAGGGTTGATGTTGTGAAAAATTTACGCATGCATATTTTTAACAATGTGTCACAACTGCATATTGGCTATTTTAATGATCAACGAAAGGGTGATCTAATTTCGCGATTTACAAATGACGTGGGGGAAGTTGAAAATGCTGTATTAGCCAGCCTAAAATTTGTTTTAAAAGAGCCGATCGTTCTTATCATCTACTTCAGTTTACTTTTTTTCATTTCAGCAAAGCTGATGTTCTTTACGATCATCGTCCTGTCCCTCACGGGTGGTCTGTTGGCAAAGATCATCAGAAGTTTAAAAAAACGTGCCATTCAAAGCCAGGAGTCACTGGGAAGAATTGTAAACATTTTGGATGAAACTTTTGGGGGAATGCGGATTGTAAATGCATTCAACGCCCGTGGTTTTATATTAAAGAAGATCGATGCCGAGACCACTTACCATAGAAAGGTAAATTTATCCATTGCCAGAAAAAATGAGGCTTCATCACCCGTGTCGGAAAGCATAGGTGTAGTGATCGTTGCCGGCATACTCTACTTCGGTGGTTCGTTGGTATTAAGTGAGGATGCCAGCCTTACTGCCGGTGAGTTTATTGCATTTTTAGGGCTCTTCAGCCAAGTAATTCAACCCGTAAAGAATTTTTCACATGGTATTACGTCGGTACAAAAAGGAACGGCCTCTGCTCAACGTATATTTGATATCATTGACCTTGAGCCCATCGTAAAAAACAAACCGAATCCAATTATTCTGGAGGAGTTTAAAAGTAATATCGAATTTAAAAACGTCAGCTTTGCGTACGATCGCGAACTGGTTTTAAAGAATGTTAACCTCACTGTTGAAAAAGGAAAGACCATCGCATTAATTGGTCCATCAGGTGGTGGGAAATCTACGCTTGCTGATTTGGTACCCAGATTTTATGACCCATCGGAGGGAGAAGTCTTAATTGACGGCGTTTCGTTACGGGACTATGAACTCGAATCGCTAAGAAAACAAGTCGGTGTTGTGACGCAGGAGTCCATTCTTTTTAATGATACAATTTTTAACAACATCTGCTTCGGGAGTGAAAATGTAAAAGAAGAGGACGTTATCGAAGCCGCCAAAGTGGCCCATGCTCATGAGTTCATAGTTCAAATGGAAAATGGTTACCAAACGACCATTGGAGAGCGAGGCTCGAAACTGTCAGGTGGACAAAGGCAAAGATTAAGTATTGCACGGGCAGTATTGAAAAACCCACCTATTTTGATCTTAGATGAGGCAACCTCTGCGCTGGATTCAGAGTCAGAAAGATTAGTTCAGGATGCCTTATATGCGTTGATGCAGCATCGAACCTCCATCATCATTGCCCATCGTTTAAGCACCATTCAACATGCAGATGAAATAGTTGTCATTCAACAAGGCAAAATTATCGAACGAGGACAACATGATAATTTGATCGAGGGTAACGGGCTGTACAAAAAGCTTATTGAAATACAAAAGTTGTAGCCTTGCTGGGCGATTGGTCTTTGGGGTCAAAATTTAAGCCTTGTATCGGCGAAGGTCAACAGGCGTTAACGGATAACTTTTAACGGATAACTATTAAAACGATCCGGAAATTCAGCTACCTTTAACAACAACGAGAACCAAACCGCTACGCATGACAAAGAACAGGCTTATCTTCTACGCCATTTTCGCCGGCTTTAACCTGGCCGCATTTATTTTCACCTTGATTCTCGAGAATAATACACAAATGTTATTCAGTATGGTTCAATACGTACCGTTGTTTAAATACGCGACACTGTTAGGTTTAATTTTAGTTATAATAGACGTTATCTGGTCATGGATTATCAATCGCGATTCACAAAAAGAAAAAGGTGCGCTCACGCACGAGCTCAACACTTTGAAAGCAAAACTTTTCGACTTGCAAGAGCGGGAAACCAAGTCGATGACTGTCCCGAAAACTCCTACTGCTCCCAAGAATTAGGAGCTAATATTTTTCTTTTATTATGGTAGCCAAGACCTATGGCGGTGCCGTCCATGGGGTGGATGCCAGAACCATTATGGTCGAAGTGAGCGTTGACCAGGGTCTCCGGTTTTACATGAGCGGATTACCCGACAATGCTATTAAAGAAAGTCAACACCGGGTAGAATCCGCCCTAAAAGGTGCAGCCTATTTTATGCCGCGAAAAAAAACCGTAGTGAACCTTGCACCGGCTGATATTCGGAAAGAAGGCTCTGCGTACGACCTTGGTATCGCCCTTTGCATTCTAAAAGCTTCCGGACAAATTGTTACGCAAAGATTAGAGGAGTTTATTATCATGGGTGAACTAGCCCTAGACGGGACGTTGCGTCCAATAAAAGGAGTTCTCCCCATTGCCATCCAAGCCAAACGTGAAAATTTTAAAGGATTTATTTTGCCGGCTGATAACGCAAAAGAAGCTGCCATTGTAGAAGGCTTGGACGTGTTTCCGGTCAGCACGTTGCGCGAAGCAGTCAGTTTTCTCGAAGGTAACATCACAATCAACTCGGTTCACGTAGATGCGCAGGAAGTCTTTGCTGCTAAATTAAATTATTACGACACTGACTTTAAAGACGTTCAAGGTCAAGAGAACATTAAACGAGCCTTAGAGATCGCCGCGGCGGGCGGCCACAATGTAATTATGATCGGTCCTCCCGGTGCAGGCAAAACGATGTTGGCAAAACGCCTCCCCACAATTCTTCCTCCGCTAACCCTGAACGAAGCATTGGAGACCACGAAAATTCATTCTGTTGCTGGGAGAATTCAGCGCAATTCCTCACTCATGACGGTACGGCCATTCCGTTCCCCACACCATACCATTTCGGATGTTGCGTTAGTAGGTGGTGGCGGTATTCCCCAGCCAGGAGAAATTTCACTGGCAAATAATGGCGTTCTTTTTCTGGATGAGTTGCCAGAATTCAAACGCACGGTACTGGAGGTTATGCGGCAACCCATGGAAGAACGAAGAGTGACCATTTCCCGCGCGAAAGTTTCCCTGGAATATCCGGCCAACTTCATGCTGATCGCCAGCATGAATCCATGTCCTTGTGGATACTATAATCATCCTGAGAAGGACTGTGTATGCGGGCCTGGAGTGGTACAACGCTATTTGAATCGTATAAGCGGACCGTTGCTTGACAGGATTGATCTGCACGTAGAGGTGGTTCCAATAGGTTTTGATGAAATGACGGCCAACAGAAAATCTGAAAACAGTCTCGAGATTCGGGAACGGGTCGTGCGAGCAAGGCAAATTCAAGCCGACCGTTTTAAAGACCAGGAGAACATTTATTGCAACGCCATGATGGCTTCGAATCAGGTAAAGGAAGTTTGCGCCGTCAATGACAGTGGAAAAAGTTTATTGAAGACAGCAATGGAAAGACTAGGACTTTCCGCCCGCGCCTACGATAGAATTTTAAAAGTCTCGCGAACAGTAGCCGACCTGGCCGGCTCTTCCGATATTAAAACAGAACACCTGGCAGAAGCAATTCAATATCGAAGTTTGGACCGAGAAGGATGGGCAGGTTGAACGGAGGTTGGTCAGCGATTATTAACTCATGAAGCGTTTCACGACCTTCCAATACTTCCTATATTGGTTTCATACACTAAGAAATTGGGTCTGCTTAAAGTTAAACCTCAATGAAAAACTGAAAACTCTTGAACAGAAATCATTTTTTATAACATCTACCGAATTTAGGTGCAAAGAAAAATGAATAACACAATAACAACCATGCACTTCAAAACCTTATTACCTTAGTAACTTAAAGGACATGACAAAACAACCTTATTACATTATGCCCGGGGATTTCATTTTGATGAGTTGTATCAAATAAGGTAATAAGGTAATGTAAACTAAGATTTACTATTACTAAGGTAATAAGGTTAGGAATTCCAGACTTTTACATCCAACCCTAAATAGCCTCCTTATGCAAACCATTCTCGGTGCCAACGGCGTTATTGGCCAGGAACTTTCTAAACACCTTCCTCATTATACAACACAAATACGACAGGTAAGCCGGAATCCTAAAAAGGTAAATGCAGGCGACGAAACCGTTCACGCCGATTTATTGAATTACGAGCAAACGGAAAAAGCAGTGGCCGGCAGCGATGTGGTATATCTGTTGGCTGGGTTAAAATACGAGACAAAAACATGGCAGGAGCAATGGCCCAAGGTCATGCGCAACGCTATTGATTCCTGCAAGAAGCATAACAGCAAACTGGTGTTCTTCGACAATGTTTATGCCTATGGCTATACGCAAGGTGCTATGACCGAGGAAACACCTTTCAAACCCAACAGTAAGAAGGGTGAAGTTCGGGCACGTATTGCTACCATGCTTCTCGATGAAATCAAACAGGGCAACATTCAGGGCATGATTGTTCGTTCTGCCGATTTTTATGGGCCAGGTGCTTTGCTCAGTCTAACTTACAATACCGTTACGTCGCGACTAAAAGCTGGAAAATCTCCACAATGGATTGGTGATCCTAAAACGGTCCATACGTTTACCTACACACCAGATGCCGGTAAGACAGTAGCCGTGTTGGCCAATTCACCCGCAGCCTTTAATCAAACGTGGCACGCCCTTACCAGTAAAAAAATTGTTACCGGCGAAGAATATGTTCGGATCGCATGTGAGACCATCGGGAAGCCTTATAAGGGAATAACCACCTTGCCTAAATTTGGCGTTCGAATTTTAGGACTATTTGTGCCCGTACTTCGTGAATTTGTAGAAATGATGTATCAATTCGAAAACGATTATATTTTCGACAGCACGAAGGCAGAAAAATTTACAGGGATGATGGCAACTTCATACCAAGAGGGTATTGCCGCGACTATGGGTAAATAAAGTTTGAAGTTCGGAGTTTGAGGTTCGAGGTTTTTTGACGTCTCTCCAAAATAAACTTGATTATTTGCTCACCGCGGAGTCGCGGAGGCACAGAGGTTTCACAGAGATTGGTTTACTTTCTTTGTCACTCCGTGCCTCTGTGTCTCCGTGCTTAAGTATCATTCAAGCCCATTTATTCAGAATCTACGTCCGGTTGCGAACGAAAATTTGCGGATACGCACAACCTTGGAGAAAAAGGTACGCTTACGAGACAATTATTTCAAGTATTAGAAACAGGTATGCAAATTGCCATTGAGTTTTTGCAATTCTAATTCCGGGTTCAGCCAGCTTTTTCATTAGGGTTTAGGTAAAGTCTGGTTGAACCCTCTATTTAATATTAAATTTCTTGTCAGAAGCAGAACCTTTTATGAGATCGGTGCATCTCCTTATTACCCTATGTTTAAAAACCTGCTAAAGATATCCATCCGAAACATCATCAAGGATAAGACCTATAGTATCATCAATATACTCGGCCTCACCATTGGCATTACCTGCAGTTTATTTTTGATGATGTATATACTGCATGAACTAAGTTATGACCGTTATCATAAAAATGCGGACAATATCTATCGGATAATTTCTGATATCAAAGAGCCCGATAATGCTTTCACCTGGGCCGTTGTACAAATCCCATTAGCAGACGAATTGCGTGAAAATTATCCGGAGGTAAAAAATGTAGTTCGCTTTATAAGAACAGACCGGACGCTTTATAAAAATGGTGACCAACAGTTTTATGAGGAGGAATTTTTTCGCGCTGATTCGACCGTGTTCGACATGTTTAGCTACGAGTTCATCTCCGGAGATCCCAACACGGCATTAGACGAACCATATTCAATGGTAATCACTGAAAAAATTGCCAAAAAATATTTTACCGACGCACCATCAGCTTTTGGACAATTGCTTCAGGACTCAGAGGGTCATGAATTCAAAGTGACAGGCGTTTTAAAAGATGTTCCGCTGAACTCACACTTTCGCTTCGACGCACTTCTGGCAAAAAATTCTGATCCAAAAAATCGAAACGAAGGCCACTGGGGAAACTTTGCGGTATTCACCTATGTCCAGTTACCCAGCGGCTATGACCTGTCGAAGATGTATACCAGTCTGGATAAAGTGATAAAAGAAAAAGTTGATCCCATCTTTGAGAAGTTTGGGATCAAAATAAAATATGAACTTCAAAAAATAGCTGACATTCATCTGCATTCTAAGATTCACGATGAATCAGAAGCCGGCGGTGATATGTCGTATATCTATATTTTCAGTGCGGTCGCTGGATTTATGTTAATTATTGCCTGCATTAACTACATGAATCTTGCCACCGCTCGTTCGGCTAACCGTTCCAAAGAAGTAGGTGTGCGAAAAGTAATGGGTTCGCAACGAAAACAACTGATCATTCAATTCATAACAGAGTCACTTGTACTTGCGTTCCTGGCTATGGCCGCAAGTTTGATCATGATATACGCGTTGCTTCCTGCATTTAAGACGTTGGCGAATAAAGAACTTCCTTATTCTTATATCTTGCAAACGCCTGTTTTATTAACCTTGGTTGGAATTGTCGTTTTCGTTGGAATTATTGGAGGAAGTTATCCTGCTTTCTATCTGTCAGGATTTAATCCAGTAAATGTCTTAAAGGGAAAACTTGCTGTTAAAGGTGGCGGTGTGCTATTCAGAAAAATACTGGTGGTCAAACAATTCGCCATTTCGATTTTTATGTTGATCTCTACGTTGATTGTCTATAATCAGCTTCAATACATTCGGAACAAAGATTTAGGGTTTGACAAATCCCGCATCGTTCGGCTTGAATTAAATGAACGGGTGACGCGGGAAAAGGCGTCTGTCTTGGTCGAAAAATTAAAGCAATATCCGGCGGTGGCCGGAGCCGGGATGGCAAACGCCTCCCCTGGTCGTGGTATTGGAAAGGCAGTTTTACAAGTCGAAGACAATGAAGGTAAACTGGTCGATCGCGGCGTAGATCTGTACGGCGCAGATTTTGATTTTATCAAGACCATGGGTATGCAGATCGTAACGGGCCGCGACTTCTCTCGTGATGTACCATCAGACACAACGTTCTCGGTACTGGTGAATGAAGCGATGGTTAAACGCATGGCCTGGGAAAATCCTATCGGCAAAAAATTTGTATTTGGAAATGGTCCCGGCACTCCGGTTGAAAAGAAGGTTGTCGGCGTGGTGAAAGACTACCACCAAAAGTCATTATACGATCCCATTGAACCACTGATGATTTACCTCGGTAAAAATCATGATTTTGTATTCGTCCGCACAGAACAAGGTGATGTTCGAAAATCGATTGAATCCATCGAGAAATGCTGGAGGGAGATTTTTCCGAACAGCGCGTTTGAATATGCTTTCCTGGATCAGGATTTTAATTCACAATACAAGGGGGATGAGAAGAGAAGTCAGATCTTTACGACGTTTTCAGGTCTCACCGTTTTCATTGCCTGCCTGGGCCTGCTCGGCTTGTCTGCGTTCACGACAGAACAACGGACAAAAGAAATTGGCGTGAGAAAGGTGATCGGTGCAAGTGTGAAAAGTTTGGTGACGCTTATTTCAAAAGAGTTTTTTCTTTTGGTCGGAATGGGAACAATTTTAGCCTTTCCCGCTGCCTGGTATTTTACGGGGTACTGGCTGCAACATTTCGCCTATAGAATCGAACTACAAAATGAGTGGCCAACATTTTTAGTTTCAGCTTTCGTTGCATTCTTGCTGACTTTGGTGACAGTGGGTTATCATGTGGTCCGTGCCGCATCTTCAAATCCGGTAAACGCCCTGCGGGATGACTAACGGAGATTGCTAAACCTATCACTGCATACGGTTCTGCTCAATGAATTCCCGAAAAGACTTTTTATAGGTTTCCCCGATAGGAATCTGAGCATTGCGAATTTGAACATGGTTCTTATGCACCACATCAATGGAACGAAGTGCTACAATAAATGAATTGTGAACACGAATGAATTTATCTGGCGGCAACTGTTCCTCCAACGTTTTGAGCCGTTGAAGGCTGACGATCTTTTGATTATTCAAATGGATCGTAACGTAATCCTTCAATCCTTCAACGTATAGAATATCATCGAAAACAACTTTCACCAATTTTGTACCATCTTTTATAAATACAAAAGGTTGTTCAACAGCTGCTGGCGGTTTCTCAGCAATTATTGCCGGTGACTTCTTTGATTCAAGTCGTAGCGTGACTTTGTCGACAGCCTTTAAGAAACGTTCAAATGTTATCGGCTTCAACAGATAGTCAACTACATCCAGCTCATATCCCTGCAAGGCATACTCCGAATATGCAGTGGTTAGAATAACAAGAGGGCGTTTTTGTAACACCTTCAGTAAAGATATCCCCGTAAGTTCAGGCATTTGGACGTCCAGAAAAAGGACGTCAATTGGATTATTACGAAGCACTTCCAACGCTATAATAGGGCTTGAACATGCTTCAATCAAATTTAATGATGGAACTTTTCGGACGTATTCTGTTAACAGATTCCTGGCGAGTGGTTCGTCCTCAACGATGACACAGTTCACTTTCATTTGAGCAATTTAATCATTCTCGCCCATTCGCTGGTCCATTATACCGCTAGATGGTCCCGGTCTGAAGGAGATCTCCGGGGGGCGATTGTCTGCCATTCAATTGTATAGTAGATTGGTCGCTCAGGGTAAGATCCAGCTGCACAAAATATACGCCCGGATTATCGTTGATCTTGATTTTATGCTGATTCGGATAGCTCAGTTCGAGTCTGCGTTTGACATTCTGTAAGCCAATTCCCGACTTCTCAGTATTATTGGGTGTGCCTGGTATTTTGCTGTTCTCAACGATGTAGATACATTCACTGCCTTGCAATTTAATGCTGATGTTAACCCAGGCTTTGGAGTTATTGTTATTCACGCCATGTTTGAATGCATTTTCTAAGAATGTTATAAAAATCAATGGCGCTATCCAGACATTTTCGGTGTTCCCTTCAATTTTAAAATTTATTGGAATTTGATTGTTGAGGCGAAGACGTTCCAGGCTGATATAGTTCTGCATGTACTCTATTTCTTGGCTTAACAAAACACGCGGATGATTCGAGTCATAAATCATGTACCGCATCATTTGAGATAATTTGGCTATCACTTCCGTCGTATTTTCTGATTTGGTGTACGCCAGGTAATACAAATTATTCAACGTATTAAAGAGAAAATGGGGATTGATCTGCGCCTTTAAAAAATTAAGCTCAGCAATCAGCCTTTCGTTTTCTACTTCTTTCTTCCGGGCTTCAAATTCAAACCAATCAACTGCAAATCTCAGCATACCCACGAAGAGCACTATGAACAGCGTAACCGCGGTTATTTGAACAATAAAGAAGCTAGAATAGAAGTGATCAACCTGGTGGGTGTAGCCATCGATCAAATAACGCTGAATATGTACGCGTGCTGTTATCAGAAGCGCAAAGGGTATGGAAAATTCTGCAACGTATTTCCATATGCTCTTTGAATTTAGAAATCGCGGCCATGTATAAAAGTAATTCAAATAAGCGATCAGCATCGTAAATATCAACTGGATGGTTAGGGAAGTAAACAATTGACCCCACGCAATTCCCCGGGCACGTTGAAATACGGTTATCTGATACAGATTAAAGGACAGATACACACACCAAAACGATAGGTGCAATAAGAACACACGATTTCGGTGGAAGAAAGCTGACATGAAAGGATAAATTTTATGATTAAAGGTAGTCCTTCCAAAAGAATCCAAAACACCTTCTTACAAGTTTTCTACCGTCTGCAAAATTTGATCGACCAATACCCTAATTCTACCATACCTTTCGGGCCTGTCGAATAATTCGAGTATGCGTCGAACCAAATTGCCTGAACGTCTAATACCGGCTATAAAGTGGCAACATTAATCTTTCTTTGCAGTTAATGTTACCTGGTCATGTATTGCAAAGTATACATGGCAAGTGAAATTATAGTATGGCTTAATTTTTTAATCTCGTTCAAATGAAAAAAATTCTATCGCTGGTTGTTTTGTTTATTACAGGAGCAGCAGCATGGGCTCAGTCCGATGACCATAAGGGTAACGGAAAAATTCAGGGTACCGTTATGGATACGGAAACTAACCTGCCTGTCGAATTTGCTAACGTTGCCTTGTTAGATCCCACAACAGAAAAACCAATCGATGGTGCCGTTGCTGATGACAAAGGTAAATTCATAATTCCAAAAGTTGCCCCTGGTACCTATAGTGTTTCTATATCGTTTATCGGATATGAAACTCAGACCATCAAAAGCGTTACCGTTGAAGATAAAAGAGACGAGGTCAATTTAGGTATCATCAAACTAGGTTCAAGCACAAAAGTATTAAACGAAGTTGTTGTCGAAGGACAGAAGCAGCTAATTGAAGAACGAGTAGACCGTACGATTTACAATGCCGAGAATGATATCACCTCTAAAGGTGGTGATGCTACAGACGTGCTGAAAAAAGTACCCATGCTTTCCGTCGATCTGGATGGAAATGTGACGTTGCGTGGTAGTCAAAACATCCGTGTTTTGATTAACAACAAACCTTCGACCATCATGGCCAGCAGCATCGCGGACGCGCTCAAACAAATTCCGGCCGACCAGATTAAGACGGTCGAAGTGATCACCTCCCCATCTGCAAAGTATGACGCCGAAGGCACAGGGGGTATCATCAATATCATTACCAAGAAGAATACCCTTCAAGGGGCAACGCTAAATGTAGACGCAGGTGTAGGACTTCGTGGATCCAACTTGGGTTTGAATGGAAATTATCGCACCAAGAAAATGGGATTTTCATTGGGCGGCTTTGGCCGTTCGATGTATAACGTAAGTGGTAGCTTTGAAAACAGCCAGTTAACCCGTGATACCCTTGCAAATCCTGATACTGAAACCCTAAACCTTCAAAGAGCCGATACCAGAAACGGAGGACTATTTGGCAATTACACATTGGGCTGGGATTATGATATAGATAAGAAGAATTCGCTGGCCGCATCCGTTCGCTTTGGCGCAAGAAATAACAAAAATTATCAGGATGGTTTATTTACCGAAACTTATGCTAGTGATTTCACTTCTTCGTCTCTGCGAAATGTAGTTACTGAAGATCTTTCGAATACTATAGATGTAAATCTCACCTATACGCACACCTATGAAAAGCCTCAGCGAGAATTTAGTTTCCTCGCACTTTATAGCAAGAATAATCGAAATAATGATTTTGAAAACAGAACTATAGAGGAAAATGGTGTTTCAGCGTTCAAAGGGTTTAAGAACTTAAATGACAGTTACAACCAGGAAATTACGCTGCAGGCTGATTACCAAACTCCCATAGGCACCAATCAGATTGTTGAATTTGGTGGGAAGGATATTATGAGAAAGGCTTATAGTGATTTCATGCGATTAGATGATTTCGGCGATGGCAATTATGTAGAATCGGAAAACTCTGTAGTCACTAATAACTTAAACTATAACCAAAATGTAATGGCGGGATATTTAGCGTATACCATCAATTTACAAAAAGGATATAGCGTAAAGGCAGGAACCCGATATGAGTACACCAACATCGATGCTTATTCACAAACGGATGATGACATAGAGATTCCATCTTATGGTGTATTTGTTCCCAGCGTAAATGTTTCCAAAAAGCTCACGAATGGAACAATGTTAAAAGCTGCCTACAACAGAAGGATTCAACGTCCCTCCATTCAATTTCTAAATCCTAATCCTCAAAATCCCAACCAACTCAATATTACGATAGGGAATCCTGAGCTAAGGCCAGAGTACACCAACAACTACGAATTTTCTTACAATACATATATCAAGGGAACTTCGCTCAACTTTACATCTTTCGTACGCAATACCACAGGTTCTATTCAGCGAATCCGGACTACGATTCCAGGTGTTGCAGGTGAGTCTGACAGAATCCTTACGGAATATGATAATATCGGAACCGAAGATGCATATGGCCTAAGTGTTTTTTCTAACGTAAATATTGGAAAGCTTTCACTGAATGGTGGCGGAGATGTTTACTTTACAGTATTAGACGATCACATCAGCACGAGTAATGAAGGTTGGGTGGTCAGTGGCCGGATCTTTGGAAGTTATAGCCTTAACAAAGGATGGGGCATCCAGTTCTTTGGATTTATGCGCGGACGTCAGGTTCAGCTCCAGGGAAGCCAGGGTGGGTTTGGATTTTATAACATGGGCGTGAAAAAAGATTTCCTGAACAAAAAGGGAAGTGTAGGCCTGGCGTTGGAGAACTTTGTTTCATCATCGATGAAGATTCGCAATGAATTGCATTCACCGATCCTGGATCAAAAAAGTCTGACCGTTTTAAACAACATGAGTTTCCGTGTTACTTTCAGTTACCGAATAGGCAAAATGAGCATGGATGCT
>Ga0111538_10008034_pt1 | contig 14165 bp, 15 predicted proteins | sample SoiMethybrSBSTD1_FD_79669 | JGI IMG/M metagenome (GOLD analysis project Ga0111538, IMG submission 79669) | Bulk soil microbial communities from a Populus tree surrounding site in Tennessee, USA - Soil MetaG P. TD hybrid SBSTD1 (version 2)... | ecosystem: Environmental > Terrestrial > Soil >... | reverse complement strand
CGTCTTCGAGGCAGTCGCGGAGCGGCCCAGCACACAGGACCTGATCATCACCCCGGTCGTGGGATCGATCCTCGGAGAGCTGACGCACCGGCTCGCGATCCATCTCGAGCGGGGCGGGACCACACCGCTCGAGAAGGTCATCATCGCGGTCACCAATCCCGCACACGCGATCTTCCGCGGATTCCACTAGCCGCCCGAGCCGGCTAGGCAGCGCGGGGCGCCGACAGCTTCCCGGTCTTCTTGAGATAGCGGGCGAGCAGGTAGCCGGCGAGCGCCGCCACCCACACCGCAGCCAGAATGGGTGCTCGGTGGCCGATCGAGCTCCACCCTCGCCGAGCGGCGACCTCCCATAGCAAGAGGCCGATCGCGGTCGTAACCCAGATGAACGTCGAGCCGTATTCCTTCCGGATCAGCCGCCCCCAGTCGAAGGACATGCTCCGCATCGTGGCGCCGATGCCTTTCAACGACGGAAGAAACCGATTCACGCGCCGGCAATAGGCTTCGTACTCCTCCCCGAAGCGCTGTCGCAGAAATTCTTCCTCGGCGAGGGTGATGCTGAGGTAGGCGATGTAGAAGAACGGCACGCCGACGAGATAACCCAAGGGAGAGTTCAGCACGAGGAAGAGGCCCAGAAAGACCATCATGTTGCCCACGTAGAGCGGGTTTCGCGAGTGCGCGAAGATACCGTTCTGTACGAGGTGATCCGCGTGGATCTTCTTGGCCTTGCCGCCGCGCCGGATGTACGCGAGCCCGATGACCATCGCGCGGAGCGCCTGTCCCGCGGCAGCGACGGCGAGCCCGACGACGTCCAGGACGAGGTCCGCCCGCTCGCTCCCGATGGGCGCTAGCGAGAACGAAGCCGCCGCGATCGCAAGGAAGGCGAGCGGAAAGACAGCGTTCCGCTTGGAGAAGAGGAATTGGCCGAAACGCACCAGCGTGCGCCGCACGGCCGACGGCTCTACTTGGTCGCGATGATCGCGCAGAAGTTGTACCACTTGAAGAAGACGTCCACGTGCCGGAATCCCTGCTCGCGCAGGAGCTCCTTGTTCTCTTCGAGACGGTACGGGACCAGGATGTTCTCGAGGGCCTCGCGCTTCTGGGCGATCTCGAGGTCGCTGTAGCCGTTCTCGCGCTTCATCTCGTAATAGTGCTCGATGAAGAGGCGGTTGAATTCCGAGTTCTCTCCGAGCACCTTCTCGACGAGGATGAGCGCCCCCTTCTCCGTGAGCCCATCGTAGATGTTCCGGATCAGGCGATGGCGGTGCAAGGGCCGGACGAACTGAAGCGTGAGCACCAGGAGGACCACGGACGCGTTGTCGATGCGCACGCCGGCGTTCAGGTCCGCGCACTCCAGCTCGTACGGACGGTCGAATTCCGTCTCCGTGAGCTTCCGTCGTGCCTTCTCGATCATCTCGGGTGAATTGTCCACACCGACGAACCGGACGTTCCGTTCGCGTGGAACATGCTCCCCGATCTTGAGGATGGTGGTGCCGGTCGAGCAGCCCAGATCGTAGATCGACGTCCCCTCGGCCGCGTAGTCCGCCGCTAGCTCTCCGGTCATCCGCTGGATCTCGTCGTAGAACGGGACGGATCGTCCCAGCATGTCGTCGAAGACCGCGGCCGTCTTCGCGCCGAAGTCGAAGTCGGCCACCCGCTCCGCAGGCTCCGCGAAGATCTGATCCCGCGCGCTGGTCGGTTCTCCGGCCGTGCGTCGCGTCAATGAAAGCTTATCCATTCCGTCCTCCCAGGGCCGGTTCCGGCACAGTGGCGGCACGATGCCCCAGATTGTCGAGGAACACCGCAAATTCTTTGAGATCGAACTGCTGGAACCCGTCCGAGAGCGCCTGGTCCGGCCGGTCGTGGATCTCGATCATCAGGCCGTTCGCGCCCACGGCCAGCGCGGCCTTCGCGCAGGGCAGCATGATGTCCTTTCGGCCGAGCGCGTGGCTCAGGTCCACGATCACGGGGAGCGAGACCTCCTGTTTCAGGAGAGGAACGGCCGCGATGTCGAGCGTGAACCGGGTGGTCCGCTCGAACGTGCGGATGCCGCGCTCGCAGAGGACCACGCGATCATTACCGCCGGCCAGGATGTACTCCGCCGAGAGGAGGAGCTCCTCGAGGGTCGCCATGAAGGCGCGCTTCAAGAGGACCGGCTTGCCGACGCGGCCGACCGCCTTGAGAAGCTCCGTGTTGTACATGTTCCGGGCGCCGATCTGGAGCATGTCGGCGTGCTCCGCGACGACGTCGACGGTGGCCGTGTCCAGGACCTCGGTGACGACGACGAGACCGTGGCGATCGGCGGCGTGCCGCAAGAGCCGCAACCCCTCCTCGCGCAGCCCCTGGAACGTGTACGGGTTCGTGCGTGGCTTGAAGGCGCCGGCCCTCAAGATCTTCGGCCCGGGAATCCGTGCGACGAACTCCGCGATGGCCTCGATCTGCTCCGCAGTCTCGACGGAACAGGGTCCCACGAAGAGGACCGGCTCCGGGCCGCCGATCGGAACGTCGCCGACCAGGAAGCCCGATTCCGGCACGAGGTCGCGACGGAGGACACGCATGCCCTTCCGCCGTTCGAGATTCTGCAAGTCGAGCGAGGCGCGGAAGATCGTTTTGAAGATCTCCTTCACGTCGGCCGGGCCGAAGGGCCCCGAGGACGAGGAGGTGAGGCTCTGCAGCATCTCCTCTTCCCGCTTCGCGTCGTATCCCGCCAGTCCGCGGGCCCGCTTGATGGCCGCGATTTCGAGCACGATCGAGCCGCGTCTCTGGATGGAGGCGAGGATGCTCTCGTTCAGAAGGTCGATCTCATGCCGCAGCTCGGTGAGTCGGGAATCCGTGATCGAACACCTCGCATTGGAGTCGTAGCGGGCCCCAGCCTGGGCTGACGTCGACGCTGGCGCGGCCGGAGCCGAAACACCACGTCAGCAGAAGATAATCCGGCCAGCGGACCCCGTCCAGCCCCGGGAGTCGAGATTCGGAGGCCAGTGGAACTACGGAGAATCCAGGATGGAAACGGTCTCGGGCAGGATCCGAATGGCGGAGGGGGTAGGATTCGAACCCACGGTGCCTTGCGGCACAGCGGTTTTCAAGACCGCCGCCTTAAGCCACTCGGCCACCCCTCCACTATTCGCAGGATAGCAGAGCGCGGCGCGCAGGAGGCACGCGCCGCCCCATCAATTAGGTAGAGATGAAGCTCCCCCTCAGGGCGATCGCGGAGACGTGGCCGCCTTGCCTTTGGAGTGCGCGGATCGGACATGTACGTCGAGCCAATGCAGGAGCACGTCCCAATATCCTGGCGCAAGCTGCGTGATACCGCGAAGGCTGCGAAATTCCGATGGGTCGCCCGTCACACCCAAGAGCAGGCTGTGATGAGCGCGCGGCCAGAGGCGGATCGTCGCGTCTACATTGCCTGATTCGGCAAACAATCGACGGAACCAAAGCGCCGCGTCCATGCCGGACTCCAGCACATCCGCCTCTCCACCCATGTAGAGCACGGGGCCCCTGAAACGGCGCCAGTCTTGGGTCGGGTCATAAGCGATCCGACGATCGAACCCCGAAGGCGACTGGCCCGTTGTCGCACGTCGCACGCTCGATGCGACGGTTTCCTCGGCAGCCCGGACGACGCTGTCGACGGCAGCCGCCGATGGTCCGCCCGCTTCTGCTTCGCGGCGCATCTTGTACACGTAGGCATCCCCCTTCGTGCGGGCGCCTCCGGTGATCGCGACAACCGCCTTGATGGCTGTCGATCGCGAGGCGGCGATGGGCGCGACCCAGCCGCCTTCACTCACCCCCAATACGGCGATCCGAGCCGTATCGATCTCGGTACGCCTGGAGATGGCAACGATGCCCGCGACGAGATCGTCTGCGTACTCCTCCAGTCCAGCGGAGGCCCAGTCTCCTGTCGAAGCCCCGGTCCCGCGCTTGTCGTACGCCAGCACGGCATATCCCTGCGAGGCCAGGACGAAGGGAATGGGCCCAAAACTGTAGCGATCGTTGTCCTCGCTGCCGTGCGCGAGCGCGACCAAGGGCAGCCGAGAGTGTCGAACCGAAGGCAGATAAAGAGAGCCTTCCAGCTGCACCCCGCCGTTGTGAAACTGGACGGGCACGATCTCGATCGGTATACGCACGGCCGTGAATCGTTGCCCGGTGCCGCTCTCTTCGATCACAAGCTCGGTCAGGCCCTTTCCGGCAGTGAACCGCAGCGTCCACTCGGTCGGGGTCGGTCGAGCAAGCTCCCGTCCGGCCGTGTACGTGTTCCTCCCTATGGGCGCCAGCAGACGCAATTGATCGCTCTGCACGTCTGCCATGATCAGCGACCAGCCTGCGGGAGTTCGAAAAGGCGCTATCGCAATGTCATGCGCCTTCCCTGCCCGGAATACTCCGGTCATCGCGATCGTGCTATCGGGCGGGCCGCTCGCGGATGCCTGCGCGGCTGCCGTGGTTGTCAGCGCGCAGGCGAGGAGCAACAGCAGGAGGTTCCGTAGAGGGCTTCGAGCACGTGCTCGATGCAAGGCGGAGGGCACGCCTCGAGCGCTTCTGGGGATCAACCCGGTCATGCAATGCAGTACGCGGAACACGCGGACAGTGTTTCGCTGCTTCGTGGGGCGAAGCCCCACCACCTCAGTGCGTCATCAGCTGTTCGTACAGGATCTCGTACGGCCGCGGCTTCACCCCGAGATCGCCTTGGTACGGGCGATCCAGGGCCAGGATCATGAAGATGACGAGGCCGATGAATCCCGCGAGCAAGCCGACCTGGACGCGGTGGACGCGTTCGTCGTGTACTGGGAAATAGAATGCCGATACCAGGCTGATGAAGGCTCCCAGGGTGATCACCAGCCACAGGATTCCCGGAAGCCCGCGCTCCACGGAGGCCAGGCGGGTGCGGCGGGCCTCCATCATCCGGTCGTAGGACGCGAGCGTCTCGAGCGCCAAACCCTTCTCCGCCTCCGTGGTGGGCTCGAAGCGCACGAGCTTGGACTGGACCTGATCCATGAGCCTAACCCCCTCCGCCGGAATCTGGCCCCGGCGCTGAATGGGCCACGACTGGGTAATGATCTGATGGGTGTAGCCGCGAATGTCCTCTCTCAAAGCACTCCGTAGGGGCTCCGGATAGTAGCTGACGTTCCGGTAGAACGCCGCGAGCGCGCTGGCTTCCTGCTCGGTGATTTCCTTGACCCTCTCGTAGGCCTCCCAGACTTGAACCGCGGTCAGCGCGGTCGCGAGCCCGTAGAACACCATGATCGACGCCAGCATCGCGGCGCCGAACTCCACGTCCCCCTCGCCGAACCGGAGACGGGGCAGCTGGTGCTTGCGGAACCATTTGAGGCTCACGAGCGAGACTCCGACCAGGACCACGATCAGAATGGGGCCGGTCAGGATCAGCGGAAGACGGACGAGAAAGTCCACGGAGCTCCCCTCCAGGATATGTGGGGTGGGACGAAGCCGCGTTACCGGGACATCGAAGTGCTAGTCCTGCCGGATCCAGCCATCCTCACGACACGAAACCGTCAAGGGAACCGATCCTTTTTCAGTGCCCCAGAAGTCCTCGTCGAGGTGATAGTGGCTCGCGGGAGTCCGCAATTCCTCCGGAGCCAGCTCCGCCAGCCCCGTACAGATCGCGGCCAGCGCACGCAGGCCGACGCGATTCCCTTCGATCCGAATGACTCCGTGCCCATCGAGCGTGACGCTCAACCGAGCGCCGGCTGCGAGTATGGAGTCGCGATGCCCGGGCAATCGTTCGTGTCGTTCGTCCATCGACCCATGCTCCTTTCGCAGGCCGGGGTCGGCCCGGGACTAGACCGTCTTCCCTGCCAGCTCGGCCACGACGCTTTCGACGTACCGAAGGACGATGTCCGGCTCGCTGAGCTGGTGGTGCGCGAGCTTCTCCGTGACGTAGGTCTTCTCGCTGTAGCGGTCGCCGAGGACGTTCTGCTCGAGATGGCGCGCCAGCACGGCCTCGGCCTGCACCGCTTCCGCGTCGGAGAACACGAAGCGCACGCTCTGGATCCTTTGGGTGGCGGCTCGGTACCACTCGGGGAACGGATCGCCGCCGTTCTCGAACGGCGCGATCAGATCGGCAGAGCACCGCTTGAGCGGCTCCATTTCGGCGCCGAATTTCATGAACGTCTGGGTCACGTAGTTGTGCAACCGGAGCCAGCTGTTCAGTGATCGGGTCCCGGAGCCGAGCCACTTGAGCGCATCGAGAATCCCGTCCGCATTGCCGACCTCCATGGTGGCGTAGAGCTTCGAGACGAAGCAGGTCTCGAGGCTCACGTTGGTCCCCAGCCCGACGAATCCCGCGACGTCGACCCCGATGCCCTCGGGAGATACCAGCATGCGGAGGAACTGATCCGCCCCCGCCGAGTACCCGACCAGGATCGTCCGGGCGGGGCGGCATTCTCGGACGATATCCGCGAGGACGAGCCTGAGCAACTGTGAGTGATCGTCGAACGGGAGCACGGGACGGAATTCATCGCCCGGTGCGAAGCCGGCGAGCGTGAGTGCGACCCCGCGGTACTGCAGAGACCGCAACGCCGGCTCGAATCTCCGATGATCCCCGCCGATGCCGTGGAGGCAAACGACGAGTATGTCCGAGTCCCTCTGGTTGTCGAGATACCTCATCGGGAATCCGATGAGGCGGGGGGAGCGCGTGGAGAGCTGGCGCACGTGCGCCGCCGTCAGCGCGAACTGCCGCTCCACCGGCTCCCCCTCCTTGCGAGCGGGGGTCGATTCGGCCAGCGCCCCGTGATCCATGGCTTCCGCGAGATCTTCGAGCTCGTTCCGCACGTCGAGCATCGTCTGCACGCGGCGATCGGGATCCTTCGCCAGGCAACGCCGCAAGAGCCACGCGAGCTGCGCGGGCACATCCGGCCTGAGCGCCGTGAGCGGTGGCGGTTCCTGATGGAGGATGGCGCTCATCACGTCGGCCGAGGTCGATCCGGGAAACGGTCTCCGGCCCGTCAGCATCTCGTAGAGAACGACGCCGAGCGCGAAGACGTCGGCGCGCCCATCCACGGTCGCGCCGCGGATCTGCTCGGGAGCCATGTAGGCCACCGTACCCAGGAGCACGCCCGGCGTCGTCAGTGTGCCGGGCGCCGTCGCTCCCGGAGGGAGCTCGTCCGAGGGAGGCGGCTCCGCGCCGGTCAGCTTCGCGAGGCCGAAGTCCAGCACCTTGACCCGGCCTTCCTTGGTGACGAACAGGTTCTCGGGCTTGAGGTCGCGGTGGATGATCCCCTTCCCGTGGGCCGAGGCGAGGCCCTCAGCCGCTTGCGCCGCGTAGGTCACCGCCTTTCGAACCGAGACACTTCCGTGACCGAGGATGTCGCGAAGCGTCTCTCCTTCGAGCAATTCCATCACGACGAAGGGCGAGCCCTCGTGGATACCGAGGTCATAGACGGCGCAGACGTTGGGATGACTCAGGGTCCCGGCCGCCCGTGCCTCCTGCTCGAATCGGCGGATGCGCTCGGAGTCTCGGGAGCCGTCGCCCGAGATGATCTTGAGGGCGACGCCTCGCTGCAGGCGCGTGTCGCGGCTGCGGTATACCTCCCCCATGCCGCCTGCACCGAGAGGCGCGAGGATCTCGTAGGGACCGAGGCGGGACCCGGGGGCGAGAGACATGGCGCGGAGTCTACCGTAACGGGGGCCATTCGGGCCCAAGATGCGACGAGGGCGCACTCCCTGTCGGGGAATGCGCCCTCTCGTCATTTAGCTCGTTATGCGACCGAGGTCAGTTGCCCTGCCCATGGCCCTTGGCGACACCATGTCCCCGGCCCTGTTGCTTCTCTTTCCCATGGCCGCGATTCTCTCCACCGCCCTGTCCAGCACCATCCTGAGGCGCCTGCTGCTGGCGTTGGTATTGCTCGCGCTGCGGGGCTCGCTGTTGGATACGCTGCGGCGCCTGCTGCCGGCCATACTGCTCATTTCGAACGCGCGGCTGTTCCACACGGCGGTACTGTTCCCGCTGGGTGGTCTGCGGCTGTCGGTACTGCTGCACCGGCTGCTGGGACTGTCGGTAGCGGCTCTGCTGCACCGAGTACTGGCCGCGAGTCCGCGGGTACCGGTTCTCGTATCTCGTCCGATAGTACGTGTAGCTGCCCGGATTGCTCGGGTAGTAGCGCCCCGCCCGATAGGACGAATACGCGTCGCCGCGGTAGTTCCGCCAGTGATGCCGGTACCGCACCGGAACGTAACGGATCGAGTACGGCACGGACACGTAGCTGATGAAATAGAACGGTCCGTCATAGTCGACGGATCGATACCAGCCGCCGTTCCAGTAGTAGTACCAGTAGTTGCCGTATCGATAGAGGTCGTAGTCATAGTCATCGATGTAGTAGACCCGCGTGCCCGGAATAACCACGACGTCGGGCTGGTCGTAGAAAGCGACCTGAGGCCCGATGTACGGGTCGCCGGCGCGCAGGCTGAACGAGAAGCTCGTCGCAGCCGAAACCTTCGGCACCGGAGCGAGCCACAGCGCGAACACAGCCAACGCGGCTAGAAGTCGATATCGCATAAGGGACCCACCTTTCTGGTTGTCTTTCCAAACCTCGTCATCTAGGTCGAGCATGGCCCGTGCCACTCCGGAAGGGCGCGTGAGGCGTCGCGATCCCCTTGGGGAATAACCAGCTAGGGACGATCGGTCCGCTGTTTCGAATTCGAACGGGGGTCTGGAATGAGGAGAGACAGTACCTCCTCGGCGACACCGCGACTCACGGACGACACGAGTCTCGGCGGATCAATCCTTTCCCGCTGCCGTATTGGTAGGATGCCGGCCATGGACGATCCCGTGGACGTGATCCGTCGATTGCGCGCTCAGGCCTTCGCCATCGGCGCCGCCGATCTGGAGCTGGCTCCCACTCCCTCTCGGCCTCGGGTTTGGGGCGCGATCATGGAGCTCGGGTATCCAACCGGAATCGCGACCCTTCTGTCGCTCGCCGAGGGCACGACGAGTCTCTACTTCAGCAACGGAGGCGGGATCGTAGGTGCGGGGGAGCACGCGAACGTGCGCGACGCGGCCGAGGTGTTCCTCGACGTCATGGAGGCTCATCTGGCCGAGCTGACTGCCGTGGAGGAGACGCCCACGCCGCGGATCGGGCGGGTGCGATTCTACGCGCGCACGTTCGAGTGGACGCTGGGTGCGGAGGCGACCGAGGATCAACTCGGCGAGAGGCTCCATCCCCTGTCGCCAGTCTTCTTCGCCGGCCACTCCGTGATCGCGGCGATACGGGAGTCGAGCGGATCCTAGAGGGTCGGCCTCATCAAGGCGAGAGCGCTCGGACCCAGTCCGGGGATGTTTCCGTGACCGGGTCCTTGGCGTACTCGAGCATCGCCCCCGTCGCTGCGTCGTAGAGCTCGTAGGTTCCTGCGAAGTGGAGAGCTCCGCTGTAGATGGCGACGGCCTTGCCGTCCCTCGCAAACGACCAGGAACGGATGAAACCTCCCGGCTCGACTTGCTGGACGAATCCCACGCCCCGAAGAAGCTTGAGCTTGGTCGAGACCTCGACCGAGTGGCCGGTCCCGTCGTCCAACGAGTCCACCGTGAGCATCCCGACGGTGCGCCGGTCTGGGCTGAGCTGAGGATCCCGGTAGTGTCCCTGGTACGTGACGCGGACGTCCTGCGAATCGACCTGGACCACGTGCACGTTGTGCCCCGCGTCGACATAGACCCTCGCGACGTCGACGAAGGGTACCTCCTTTGAGGTGCGAGTGGCGGGTTGCACCGGCGAAGCGACGGCAGTCGGAGTCGACGTATCTGCCACGCGTTTGGACGAGCTGCAGGAGGCCAACAAGGCGACCGTCCCGATCAGCACGCACGTTCCCGCGATCGCCTTCACGGCTCGCACTCCGTCTTGGGGTACCCGGGGAGGACCAGGGTTTGTGCGATTCGGGGCACCTGCCAACGAGTAGCGTTCATCTCGACCCCCTGTCTGCCGTCCGCGCCGGCTCGACAGACAAGTCTACTTCAATGACTCCTTACAGCGCCCTCTTTCCGAACCAGCGAACCCCTAGCGTCAGCGCCACCACGATGTAACCCGCGGCCCACACCACCATGGCCACGCTCGGAACGGAAACCGGCGAGAAGGGCGAGTTCCCTAGGTCCCGCACGACCGACGGCTGCATGTGATACGCGGCGAGCTGCCAGAGCGATTCGCTCGGCATGATGAGGCTCGCCACCGTTCCGACCTCCCGCGCGGCATCGTTCTGCGCCATCGTGCCGATCTGCTCGACCAGATTCCCGATGAAGGCAACCCCGAAGAGCCCGAAGGCGAGCATCCCGTTCGTCACCGTGCTGAGCTTGGCGCCGCCGGCGATCGACAGTGTGAGGAGGACGGTCCCTTCGAGGAGGATGAGCGGGAGCCCGATCTCGAGCTTCTGGGGCGTGAATCCGGAGCGAAGAGCGGTGATCGTCAGCACTCCCCCCGCGAGGAGGGTGAAGTAGGCCGCCATCACGATCCAGTGTCCCAGCCACTTTCCGAGCACGATGTCCCGGCGCCGGATCGGCCGCACCGCGACCGTCTGGATGACGCCCGAGGCGATCTCCCCCGAGAGCGTGTCCACGGGGAGGAGGACGGCGGTCATGATGGTCAGGAAGTTCGCCGCGAAGAGTCCCGCGAGGGTGAGCATGTTGAGGAAGATGCGCCGCTCGATGAGCGCCATCCCGTTCCCCTCTCCGCGCACCATGAAGTGGAGGCCAAGGCCGTAGAGCGTGAGAAACCCCGCGCCGGCGATCAGGACGGCCATGAGGATCCGCTTCCGGAAGGCCTCGTACAGCGTGAGGCGCGTGACGGCGAGAAGTCCGCTCATCCGGGTCTCTGATCCTCCCCCATCACCTCGAGGAACGTCGTTTCGAGGGACTTGCGCGCCACGCGCATCTCGTAGAGCGGAATGCCCCGCTCGACCAGGGCGCGCGCGAGCTCCGGCAGCAGATCCTCCCGCGAAATCGAGACGCGCAGACGCTCCGGGCCGTCCGCGGAGAGGGGCGCGCCATCCTCCACGATGCGGCCGATCCGGGCGACCGCGGTGCGGGCTTCATCGGTGAGCGATCCCACGCGCAGGTCCACCTCCATCGACCCGTCGACCTCCCCGAGCCGGAGGTCGCGGATCGTCCGTCCCTCCCTGACGAAGGTGACGCGATCGCAGGTCGCCTCCACCTCGCCGAGGATGTGGGAGTTCAGGAAGACGGTGGTGCCGTGCTCGCGGAGCTCGCGAATCACGTCGCGCACGAGGAGCCGCCCGAGCGGATCGAGCCCGGACGTGGGCTCGTCCAGGAACACGACGTCGGGACGGCCGAGGAGCGCCTGCGCGAGACCCACACGCTGCATCATTCCCTTGGAGTACGTGCGAACCGGCCGGTGCGCCGCGTCGAGGAGATCGACGCGCGCGAGGAGCGCGTCCGCGCGTGCCTTGGTGTCGCGGGTGCTCATGCCGAGGAACTGGCCGTGCACGAGGAGGAGCTCACGGCCGGTGAGCCATTCGTGGAATCGGAAGTGCTCGGGTAGGAAGCCGATCCGGGCACGGGTCGCGCGATGGCCGATGGGCGCCCCGAGGACGGAGCCGGATCCGGACGTCGGCTCGACGAGCCCCAGGAGCATCTTGATCGAGGTCGTCTTCCCCGCCCCGTTGGGACCGAGGAAGCCGAAGACCTCTCCCCGATGCACCTGGAGGGAAAGGTCCTCGACCGCGGTCTTGTCGCCGAACTGCTTTCGCAGCTCGCGGGTCTCGATGACGAGATCGGTCACGCCCGTCAGGATGTCACGGCGACACGGAATTCGCCATCTGAAGCATGTTCTCCGCCGAGAGATTCCCCCGCAGGCAGAAGACGCGATCCCCTGCGCTCCACATCACCATCACTCCCTTGCGCTGGGGCTTTCCGGGCGGAGGGGGCTCGTCTCCGGTCGTGACGATCATGAGCCCGGAGTTGCCATGCACCGTCACGACCCGGAACGTGGTCGCGTTGAGCGGCACCGGGACGAGGAGTGTGGTCCGCCAGTCGGTGGTGCGGGCGATCCGCTTCGCCTCGGAGGGATCGAGTCCGAGGATCCGAAGGCCGATTTCCGCGAGCTGCTCGAGGTTCCATCCGGCGGGCACCGAGACCTCGGGGCTCAACGCCTGGAGCAGGACCGCGCGGCGATTCGAGGACTGGAATCTCTGGATCACGATGGGCGGCTTCTTGACCTGGACCCACTGACCGTCCAGCCCGCTCGGCACCGTGACCCCTTTCACGTCCAGCTTGTCGAGAACGGAGCGTAGCTTCGCCTCGCTCACCGAGAAGCGCATGGCCCCCTCTCCCTGAACGAGGACGCTGTCGGCCGCGAGGCTGTCGGGGAGATACGAGGGAGTGCTCACCGCAAATCCGGCCTCCGCCGTCGCCGCCTGTGCGCTCGGAACGGATCGGGGCGGACCCGGCTCCCGAATCGTCTCTTCATGATCGAAGACCAGGAAGCCCTTCTCCTTTTCGATCGACTCCAGCGCATCGAGCCGTGACTGGTCGAACCTCACGGCCGCGAAGCGGCGCACGCGGAAGAGGTCGAGGAGCGCCTGGGCGGAGACGCGCACCGACGGAATGGCGAAGAGGGCTACGACCACTCCGAGCGAGCACGCGACGGCCACCGCGCGCAGCACAGGGCGCGGGAATCGGCGCGTGCGCTCGCTCCGGCGCAGCCGCTCGCGGAGGTCGCGCGCGAACTCGGGATCCGGCTCCCTTCGGTACTCGTGAAGCATCCGATCATCCATCGTGAGACTCCTTGTTCCATTCGGCACGAAGCGCCTCCACCGCACGGTGAAGGATCGTGCCGACGTTGGATTCGCTGAGTCCGGTCATCCGGGCGATTTCCCGGTTGGTGAGCTCGGCTCCGTACTTGAGCGCGAGGAGCTCGCGCTCCCGCTCGGATCGTCGTGCGAGCAGGGCCCCGAGGCGCGCCTCGTCGGACCTCCGCTCCGCGATCTCCTCGGGCGTCGGACCGGCCGGCAAGTCCGTCACCTCATCGAGGGGTACCGACACCTTCGCTCGCCGGAAGTGGTCGACAGCCACGTTCCGCGCCACGGCGAAGAGCCAGGTCTCGAATCCGGCTCGGTCCTCGCGATAGCGGTCCCGCGCGGCCCAGGCCTTCTCGAAGGTGATCCCGGTCAAATCCTCGGCGACGACGCCCGGACCGACCCGGTACCGGAAGAAGTTGTAGACCCGCGGCAGCTCTTCCGCGAATCGCGCATCCCAGTCGGTCGCGCGCGCCTTTCTGGCCCAGAGCCAGAGGCGCGCCGCGGTCGCGTCACCGTTCGCCATGGCACCTCCGGATACGCGCGAGCGGGTGGAGTATCACAGCCATTCTTGTCGGGCCCTCAAGCCAGCGCCACGCTTCTAAGGTAGCGTCCCATCGGCGCCGGGGATTAACGTTTCCGGAAGCGAACGGCCGGACAGTCACCGATGGGGGTCTCGATGCCTCGTGGGCGCCCGCTGGAAGTCGAACAGGAGCTGATCGAATCGTTCCGGCATTGCTGCCTCGTGACCGAATATCTCGTCGGCCGCCTGCCGGCCCGGATCTGGCGCACTCCTCCGCCGGGCGGGCGCGGACGCTCGATCGCGGCGATCGTCGCGCACATGCAGGGCGTGCGGCGTACGTTCGCGCGGCTGGGCGGCGCCAAGCCCGGACCGCCTGCTCTCGACAAGCAGACCGCCACTCCTGCCGAGGCTCGCCGCGCGCTGCGCGAATCCGCGCGTATCCTCGCGCGCCAGTTCGAGACCGCGCTCGAAGCGCGCCATGCCCGCGTGAAAGGAATGTCGCGGCGGATGGTCGACATGCTCGCCTACCTCATGCAGCACGACGCTCACCATCGGGGCCAGATCTGCACGCTGGCGTACGACCTCGGGCATAAGTTCGGCGTGGACGATCTCATGCGATTCTGGGGATGGAAGCGGATCGGGGCCGCACCAAACCGGGGCGCGCCTCGTCGCCGTGCGGCGGGATAGCGCCGGGGTCAGATCTTTCCGATTCCCGGGCCCAGCACGAAGACGAAGATCCCCAGCCCGACGGCCGCGGCGGCGATCCAGCCCCAGCTGCGGGCGATTCCGAGCGGCGGCTCCTGAACCAGGGCCGATGGGTGTCGCAGCCTGCGATGGTACCACGCGAGGAGCGATGTTCCGCCGAGGGACGCCGCCGCCGCCGAGATCAGAACGATCT
>Ga0111538_10008031_pt1 | contig 14170 bp, 9 predicted proteins | sample SoiMethybrSBSTD1_FD_79669 | JGI IMG/M metagenome (GOLD analysis project Ga0111538, IMG submission 79669) | Bulk soil microbial communities from a Populus tree surrounding site in Tennessee, USA - Soil MetaG P. TD hybrid SBSTD1 (version 2)... | ecosystem: Environmental > Terrestrial > Soil > Tree... | reverse complement strand
CTCCTTGCCAGCGCCCAAACTGGCGGCTACGCCGCCAGAGGGCGTGTTCGTGGCTCCCTCCTTGGTCGCCTCTCACCACGGCCGTTCGCTCGCCCTCGGGCCGACGGAGCGGGTTATGAAACAGCCTCTTAGTTTCAGGCCCCTCGCCCCGTTCGCCAACCGGTGGCCGCCCCGAGGTTTCCGTCACCCCATGCCTGGCTCCGGCGCTGGAATTTCCGCGAAACCCCGCCGGGCTTATCATCTTCCTTCATGAGACGGCACGAGCCACGAACCGCCGACCCCCAAGTCGCCGAGAAGGCTGCCGAGGCCGTCGGCCGCGTGCTGGCCGGCGAGACCGAAGCGTTCCGCCTGCTCGTCGAATCGTACGGAAGGGCGGTGTTCGGGCTCTGCCGCCGCCTGCTTTCGGGAAACGATGCGGAGGCGGAGGACTTGACCCAGGAGACGTTTCTACGCGCTTTCGAACGCCTCGACACCCTCGAGGATCGGCGGAGGTTCGCCCCCTGGCTTTTCCAGGTAGCCCGCTCGCTCTGCCGCGACCGCTGGCGCCGCTGTGAAGTGGAAGGCCGCGCGCTCGAGGCGGTGGCGGAATCGGTTCGGCGCGCGGAGCAAGCGGCGGCCCAGGACCCTGGCTCGGTACCCTCGGCCCTGGACGATCTTCCCGCAGACGAGCAAGAGGCGCTCCGGCTGCGGTACTTCGAGGGATTGCCGTACGAGGACATCGCGCGGCGGCTCCAGCTGAGCTTCTCCCAAGTCGATCATCTCATACGGCGGGCGCGCGCCCGTCTTTCGAGGCGTCTCCTGGCGAGGCAAAGAATTGAGCAGTAAAGCTCCCCACGATGCGTGCAATCCCCTGCGCGGAGAGCTGGAGCTCTACGCCGAGGGGGAGCTGCGCAATCCGTACGCGCTCGAGCGCGTGCGCGCGCATCTCGACGTCTGCCCTGCGTGCCAAGAACGGCTCGCGGAGCACGACGAGCTCACCGCGATGCTCCTCGGCGAAGGCGTCGCAGAGTTCGAGTCGGAAGCTCGCGTCGAGAGAATCGCCGCGCGAGTGGAGAGCTTCGCCGGCGCCGCTTTCGTCCGACCGCGCAGGCCTCCCGCCCGGGCCCGAGCGGCCAACGCGACATCGGCGCTGCGACCGCGCCGATTTTCCTGGAAAGCAGCGGCCAGCATCGCGGCGGCTGCCCTTTTCGCCGTCGCGCTCACGCTCAGCCCTTTCCGGAATGGTGAGGACACTTCGACTCAGCTCGCCCGAGGCGCCGAGAGCGCCCTGCCCGCGGATGCTGACGGCGGAGCGCTGGCCAACGATGTCGCCGATGCCGGCTCCGCAGTGGCCTCATCGGGCGGCGCGGGCAGCCGCTGGACGCTCGACGCGGCCCCGCAGGTCAGCTCCCCGCACCGATCTTCCCGCTCCCTGCTCCGCCTCTACGAGTCGCTGGCGGAAGCTCCTCCGGCCAACGCCAAGTCCCCGCCTCCGGCCCCGTCCCTGGCTCCGTCCCCGTCCCTGTCCCCGAGCCTGCGTCCGCGTCTGCCCTGGGTGGTCGACGCGCAGCCCTCGCCCGGCCCCAAGCTGCCCTCTCGGGATCGATACTACCTCGTCGCCGAGGATGCCGTGGGCAGCGCACGCACGGCGCCTCTCGAAATCCGCCCGGTCGGCTGGTTCCCTTCTCGTCGGGACGACGTCCACGAGCCTGTCGAGGCGCGAGATGGACCGACGGTCTACAGGATCTACACTCTGCCCGGCGCCGCCGCGCTCGAGGCGGATGCTCTGCCGGACGGCTACTGGCAGGTGAGACCGATGCGCATCCTCGAGCCCATGCGGCGCGAACCACCGTGGGTTCTTCCGCCGCCGAGCCCTTGGCGCCAGCTGAGATGAGCCGCGTGAGCTTTGCGCGCGCTGCCGGGCTCCGCCCCAGCGTCACGTCTCTTGCGACTCGGGACGCTTCCCTCCAATAATGCCCCGTCATGCTCGCGCCCCAAGTCCAGACGACGAAGTCGGAGATCGCCACGATTCGCGGCCTCGCCGAGGAGCGCCACCGCCGGGGCGATGACCCTTTCCATGTGGTCGCGGGGATGTCCGCGGGCCTCGATGCGCTGCTCGCCCGGCTTTTCAACGAGCACCTCCAGAGCGAAGCGGAGGACGCCGCGCTCCTCGCCGTCGGGGGTTATGGCCGCCGCGAGCTCTGTCCCTACTCGGACATCGATATTCTTTTCGTCCGGCGCGGCGCCGCCGCGGCGGACGCGATCGGCAAGTTCGTGCTCCTCCTGTGGGACAGCGGCCTCCAGCTCGGCCACGCCGTGCGGACTCCCGATGAGTGCCTCGCGTTCATGCAGGACGACCTCACGACCGCGAACACTCTGCTCGAGTCGCGCTTCCTCGCGGGCAGCCAACGGATGTACGCGGAATTCGAGGCGCGCGCGCTGAACCGGTACCGGCGCCGCCGCGCCGAAGCTTTCGTGCGCGCCAAAATGGACCTGCTGCGACAGTCCGTCGAGGACCCGCAGCGCACGATTTACGTGCTCGAGCCGAACGTCAAGGAGGGCATGTGCGGGCTGCGGGAAATCCAGCGCGTCCTCTGGATCGAGAACTTCAAGAGCCAGGGCGATACGTTCGAGTCGCTCCTGACCCAGGGCCGATTCCGGCAGGACGAGGTGCAGGACCTCCGCGCGGCCTATGCCTTCTACCTCCGCCTCCGCTGTGAGCTCCACTTCACGAACGGGCTCCGCCAGGACATTCTCGAGCGCGATATGGTCCTCGACGTGGCCACGAACCTCGGCTTTGCGAAAGACACCGACGAGCAAGGCGCCGTCGAGAAGCTCATGGGGGAGTACTACCGGCACGCCAGGAACGTGAACCGCTTCCTGCGGTTCTACCTCCAAACCGACACCCGCGGCCGCAGCCTGTTCGAGAGGCTGCAGCGCTGGATCCGCTCCAAGTCCGTGAACCCCTACCTGTCGCTTTACAAAGGAAGCCTCTACGTCGCCGCGAACCCTCCCGAGGGTGTGACGCCGGAGACGATCCTTCAGATTTTCGAGATCGCGCAAGCGCGTGGCGCACGTCTTAGCGAGGCCCTGTGCGCTTGGATACGGCGCCGCCTCCTCGAGATGGACGTCGATATCGACTTCGCGAAGCTCCCCGAGATCCTCCTCTCATTCCGCTCCATTCTGCGCGGGCCCAACGTCGGCCGGATCCTCAAGTCGAAGCACGAGACGCGCGTGCTCGATCGCATCCTGCCGGAGTTCGGCCGCCTGAGCTGTCTCGTCAACTACGACGGCCACCACCAATTCACGGTCGACGAGCACACGCTGAAGACGCTCGAGGAGCTCGACCGCGTCGACCTCGAGCCGGACTACCCCGAGCCGCAGATCCAGTCGACGCTCCGCGAGGTGAAAGACCACCTGCCGCTGCGCCTCGCGCTTCTGCTCCACGACGTGGGGAAAGCGATCCCGGGAGAGCACTCCGTCAGCGGCACCGAGGCCGCCCGGCGGATCTGCGAGCGTCTGGGGCTCGACGCGAAGACGATCGACGTCGTGGACTTCCTCATCTATCACCACCTCGAGCTTTTCAGCGTGTCGGAGCACCGGGACTACAGCGAGGACGGCGTCATCGCGACGCTCGCGCGCCTCGTCGGCACCGAAGAGCGGCTGAGCATGCTCTACGTCCTCACGTATCTCGACATCGTCTCCGTGGGACCTGGCACATGGACAAACTGGAAAGGCGCACAGCTCGCCGAAGTGTACGAGCGGACCCGGATCCACCTGCGGACCGGCGGTGGCCGCGGCGCTGACCTCGAAGTGCAGCTCCAGGCCTCGAATTTGTCCGAGGAGCACAAGCAACAGGTCGCGGAGCACTGCCGCCTCATGGGGCGGCCCGGCTACGTGCGCGAGAGCTTGCCCGAGCGGATGCTCTTCCATCTGGCCCTCGTGGAGCGCTACCTCGAAAAGCGCGAGATGCAGGTTGCGAACGATAGCTTCGTGGGCTACCACGAGATCACTTTCTGCGGCCAGGACCGGCCGAGACTGTTCGCCGACCTTGCCGGGGTCCTCTACTCGGAAGGCTTCAACGTGCTCGGTGCGCGCATCTACTCCCGCACGGACGGCGTCGTGATCGACCTCTTTCAGGTCGCGATCGCGGACAGCGTGCAGCTCACCGTCGAAGAGCGCGTCGCGAGATTGCGCCGCAAAGTGCGCAAAATCGAATCGGGCGAGGAGACCGTCGAGGATTTCATCCGGCAGAGAAGCCGCATGCACCGGATGAAAAAGTTCCCGAAACCTCTTTTCGGGCCCAAAGTCGGCTTCGATGACCACATCTCGGACGTCGCGAGCGTGATCGAGGTCAGCGCCGGCGATCGGCCGGGGCTCCTCTACGACCTCGCGAAAGCCCTCCACTCGATGGGGCTTGACGTCAGGACGGCGAAAGTTTCGACATTGACAGACCGGGCGCACGACGTTTTCTACGTGGTCGAGGGCAGCGGTGGCAAAGTGACGAGCCAAGAACGGAAGAACGAGATCGCGCAAGCGCTTCTTGCGCAGGCGCGGCACCCCGTCGAAGTCCCCGCGGGGACGTAACGGGGCGGAACTGCTTACTGGAGAAACGAAACATGAAGTACATCGTCGCCATCGTCCAGCCGTCGCGGCTCGAGGCCGTCAAAGAGGCCTTGAGCAAGGTCGAGGTCTTCCGCCTGACCGTCAGCGACGTGCAGGGGATCGGACGTCAGAAAGGCCATACCGAGATCTATCGTGGCCATGAATACCAGGTGAACCTCGTGCGGAAAGTGAAGCTCGAGATCGCCGTCAACGAGGAGTTCGTCGAGCCGACCATCGAGGCGATCATCCGGGGTGCGCGCAGCGGACCGGAAGGCAAGATCGGCGACGGAAAGATTTTCATCCTGCCGCTCGACGACGTGATCCGCATCCGGACCGGGGAGCGCGGCGGCGAAGCGATCTGAGCGCAAAGTCGAAGGGGCCGGTGTTGGCTTTCGCACCGGGAAAGATCGAGCGGGATCGAGGCTCGGTCGCGCACTGTGAACGGGCGCGTGCCGCAGGGGAGGCGATGGCATGAATCGACTGCAAGAGCGGCGGGTTCTGGGTCTTGCCTCGTTCGGGATGGGACTCCTCGGCACGGGCGCTCTGAGCGCCCAGGAAGCCGCGTCGAGCGCAGCGCCACCGATGCGCATCGACTCCGGCGCCACGGCGTGGCTCCTGGCGTCGAGCGCGCTCGTGCTTTTCATGACGCCGGGGCTCGCGCTCTTCTACGCGGGCATGGTCCGCTCGAAGAACGTGCTCAGCACGATGATGCACAGTATTTTCTGCATGGCGCTCGTGTCCTTGCAGTGGGTGATCGTCGGGTATTCGATCTCGTTCGGCGACCCCACGGCGGGGGGCCTCTTTGGCAGCCTCAAATTTGCTTTCCTCTCGGGGGTCGCGCACGACCAGGTCACGGTCGCCGCGGGGACGCAGTACCCGATCCCCCAACTGCTCCACATGTCCTACCAGATGATGTTCGCGGTGATCACGCCTGCGCTCATCTCCGGAGCTTTCGCGGAGCGCATGAAATTCTCCGGCTTCGTCGTCTTCACGCTCCTCTGGACGACGGTCGTCTATGACCCGATCGCCCATTGGGTCTGGGGCGGCGGCATCCTCTGCAACGTGGACGGCACTTGGATCAAGAACACCGTGGGAGCGGGAGCGCTCGACTTCGCCGGCGGAACGGTCGTCCACATCTCATCGGGCGTCTCGGCTCTCGTCCTTTGCCTCTTGATGGGCCGGCGGCGGGGCTACCCGACGCAGCAACTGGTGCCTAACAGCCTCGTCCTGACGGTGGCGGGCGCCGGAATCCTTTGGTTCGGCTGGTTCGGCTTCAACGGCGGGAGCAGCCTCAACTCGGATCCCCTGGCCGTCTCCGCGTTCACGGCCACTCACATCGCGGCAGCCGCCGCGGCGATGTCGTGGGCCATCGTCGAGTGGATGCACCGCGGTAAGGCGAGCATCTTGGGCGTGGCGACCGGCCTGGTGGCCGGCCTCGTCTGCATCACACCCGCTTCCGGCTTCGTGACTCCGATGTCAGCGCTGATCCTCGGGCTCATCGTCTCGCCGGCCTGCTATTTCATGGTGGCGATCTTCAAAAGTCGGCTCGGCTATGACGACTCGCTGGACGCTTTCGGCGTCCACGGCGTGGGTGGCACCGTCGGCGCGCTCCTCACGGGCGTCTTCTGCTCGACCACGCTCGGTGCCACTCCGGGTGTGAAGCAGCTGACCGCGCAGGCGATTGCCGTGGCCGTGACTGTCGTCTACTCGGCGATCGCGACGCTCATCCTCGGGATCGTAGTCGACAAGGCGATCGGCTTGCGCGTCAGCGAGGACGACGAGCTCTCCGGCCTGGACCTCTCACAGCATGGAGAGGTCGGCTACAACCTGACGCTTTGAGAAACCCAGGTCGAGTAGTGGCGGGAGAGGCGGGCTTCAGGTCGCAGCGCCCGCCTTGTTCTCGCTCAGCTCTTTCTTGAGCATCTGGTCGAGCTCGGTGCCTTGGATCACCTCGCGCTCGAGAAGCGTCTCGGCGATGTGATCGAGGCAGGCCCGATGCCCGGCGAGGATCTGTCGCGCGTCTGCCTCCGTCGCATCGAGGATCGCGCGCACTTCCTCGTCGATCTCTTGCGCGGTGCTCTCGCTGTAATCCCGTTCGTCCTGGGTGAAGTCCCTGCCCAGGAAGACCTGGTGGTTCTCTCGGCCGAACGTGACGGGTCCGATCTTATCGCTCATGCCGAAGCGGCAAACCATGGAGCGGGCGATCTCGGTCGCGCGGACGAGGTCGTTCGCGGCTCCCGTCGACAGCTCCTGGAACACCAGTTCCTCGGCGGCGCGGCCGGCCAGCAGCCCTTTCAACCGGTCAATGAGCGCGCTCCGCGTGGTGAGGTGCTTGTCATCATTTGGGAACTGGATTGTGTAGCCGAGGGCCGCGTGGCCGCGGGGCACGATCGAGATCTTGCGCACGGGGTCCGCGTGCTCCGAAAGAGCGGCGACGAGCGCGTGGCCCGCTTCATGGTACGCGACCCGGCGCCGCTCCTCCTCGGACAGCCGGCGGCTTCTCCGTTCGGGACCTGCGATCGCGCGCTCGACGGCCTCGTCGAGCTCCGCCTTGCCGATCTCCTGCAGGCCGCGGCGCGCCGCGAGCAGGGCGGCTTCGTTGATCACGTTCGCGAGATCGGCACCGGTGAAACCCGGCGTCGAGTGGGCAAGGACGCCGAAATCGATGCCTTTCGCGAAGGGCTTGTTGCGCGCGTGGACCTCCAAAATGGCCTTCCGGCCCTGCGCATCGGGCCCGTCAATCACGACCTGGCGGTCGAAGCGGCCCGGTCGCAGCAGCGCCGGATCGAGAACATCGGGCCGATTCGTCGCCGCAAGGAAGATGATTCCTTGCGCCGTGTCGAAGCCGTCCATCTCGACGAGCAGCTGGTTGAGAGTCTGCTCGCGCTCGTCGTGTCCGCCGCCCAGGCCGGCACCGCGATGCCGCCCGACTGCGTCGAGCTCGTCCACGAAAACGATGCACGGAGCGCGATGCTTGGCCTGCTGGAAGAGGTCGCGCACGCGAGCGGCGCCGACGCCGACGAACATCTCGACGAAGTCGGACCCGCTCAGGGACAGGAAGTGCGTTTTCGACTCCCCGGCGACGGCCCGAGCGAGGAGAGTCTTGCCGGTGCCGGGCGGGCCCACTAGCAGGATGCCTTTCGGCATCCGCCCACCGAGGCTCTGGTACTTCTTGGGGTTCTTGAGGAAGTCTACAACCTCCCCAAGCTCTTCTTTCGCCTCCTCGCAGCCGGCGACGTCACTGAACGTCACGTGGACTTTTTCCGCGTAGACCTTGGCGCGGGTCTTGCCGAACGCCAGCGCGGCGCGCCCCACCTGACCGGACTGCCGCATGAGGAAGTAGAGGAGCAGGCCAAAGAGCAGGATCGGGCCGCCGAAAAAGAGGAGCGTCGGCCAAAAACCTTCGCCGCTCCTTCCGGTGTACTGGGTGTTGTACTGCCGGCGCGCATCCTCGAGCTCCTTCACGAGGTCGTCGTGCTTCACGGCCTTGACGTAGAAGCGGAACGGCGGCGACCCCGGCGGCGGCAGCTTGCCGCCGATCTTCTTGTGAACGCCGAGCGGCGCGCTGGGCGTCTGAGGCGCGATCGGCTCGACGGGCTCCCCAGCGTTCTTCAGGGGAGGGACGTACATTTCTCCCGTGTGGTACTCCTCGCCCAGCTCGACCGAGACGACGTGCCCCGAGCGCAGGTGGTAGAGGAACTCGTCGTAGCTGGCCTCGTAGCCGTCCTGGTCGAGGAGCGGCTTCACTGCGAAGAGCAGGATGACGAGCAGGATCAGATAGAGGAAACCGAGCCGAAGCCCCTTCGTGGGTTGCGACTCCCGGTTTGGGCCATCCTTCGGAGGGGGCGTGCGGTTCTCATTACGTGGCTCGGTCAATTACAGCTTCCTCTTCAAGGTGGTGGCGCAAAACGGAGTAGTATTATATGGAGCAATGTCGGCAGGTGCGACCCAACTGGGGCAAGGGATCGTGGAATACTCGGCAGCTCAGGCCACGCAGCGCATCCTGGTCGAACGCCGGCGCGCGGGGGAGCTGCCCGACCTCTTGTGGCTGCTCGAGCATCCCCCGACGGTTACCTGGGGCAGCTCCGGCGGGCTCGATCACGTGCTTTCGACCGAAGAAGAGCTCGCACGGAGTGGCATCGCCCTCGTCGCCTCGGAGCGCGGCGGCGACGTTACCGCGCACGAGCCGGGGCAGCTCGTCGGGTACGCGATCGTCGATATCGGGATAGATAAAGATCTGCACGGGCATCTGCGGCGGCTCGAAGAGGGCCTCATCACCTGCCTTGCGGGGCTCGGTCTGGAGTCATTCCGGGTCCCGGGGCGCACCGGCGTCTGGATCGGGGCCGCGCCGCGCAAGATCGCCGCGATCGGCGTGCGGGCGAAGGGCTGGATTACGTCTCACGGCTTTGCGCTCAACGTCAAGAACAAGCTGGGCGGCTTCGATCACATCGTCCCTTGCGGGATTCGGGGTGCAGGCGTGACGAGTCTGGCCCGCGAGCTCGGCGAAGATCGCCTGCCGACCTGGGCCGAGCTTTCCCGGAACGTCCATGCGAGCCTCGAAGCGGCCCTCGGCCGCCGGCTCGACCTGGTCCAGGGCCGCGGTGGGCTCGTTCTCGCGGGCACGGAGTCCTGACGCGGCCACTTCACAGTCGCTCGGCGCTTTCGAGCAGGTGGCGAAGGCGCGCGAGGAACCGCGCCGCCAGGATCCCGTCGATCGCGCGATGGTCGCTCGAGAGCGTGACTCTCAGGATCGGTCGCGGGAAGAACCCTCCCGCGGCGGGCACGAGTTCCGTGCGCACGGCCCCGACCGCCAGGATCGCTCCTTCGGGCGGGTTGATGATCGCCGTGAAGGACTCCACGCCGAACATCCCCAGGTTCGAGATCGTGAACGTGCCCTGGCCACTGCCCACCAGCTTGCCCGAGGTGGCAGCGTCCACGATCCGCCGGCTCTCTTCGGCGATCCCCGCGAGGTCGCGCGACTGCGCTTTCAGGACGACCGGCACGACCAGACCCCCGTCCGTTCCCACGGCGATGCCGATATTGATATCCTCCGGGTACTCGATCCGATCGGCGTAAACGCGGCAGCTCACGCGCGGCTCATCGCCGAGCGCGATGGCAGAAGCGCGCACGATCAGGTCGTTGACGGAGACTTTCGTGCCTTGCGCCGCGTACGCCGCTTTCAGCTCGAGCGCCGCCGACATGTCGATGGGAACCGTCGCGTAGAAGTGGGGGATCGACTGCTTCGACTGCTGGAGCGCGGTGCCGATCGCCCGGCGCATCCCTTCGTAAGGCACGCGGGCGTCCGGACGCGGGGAGGGATCGGGGTACGCGAAGCTGGGCACGCCGAGCGCGGCGGGAGCCGCGCGATGCTGCGAGGCTCCATTTCCCGCGGGCGCAGCGTCCACGTCCTGGCGCAGGATGCGCCCCCCGGGCCCGGAGCCTTGCAGGCGGTCGAGCTCGACTCCACGCTCGCGAGCGACTTTGCGTGCGAGCGGAGAGGCGAAGACGCGGCGCCCTCCCGCAGGCGCAACCGCGAAGCTCGCCGGCCCGGCGGCCCGAACGGCTCCGGAGCTCGAGGCCTCGGTCATCGCGGGAGCTGAAGGGCGTGGCCGCGGCGCACTCTGCGGCGGCCGGTGGGCTGCGGCGACGGCTGGCGCAACGGTGGCTGCAAGAGAAACGGGGGTTGCGGGCGTCGCGGTGGCTGCGGGCGTCGCCGCGGCCGCAGGCGCCGCGGATGAGGACGCGGACGCGGGCGAAGGCGGAGCGGAAGTCGAGGCGGGCGCCTCCCCGGGGTGTTCCCGCTTCAGGGCCTCGACGTCGACGGGATCGCCGGCGTTGCCGATCACGCCGATGGCAGCGAGCACAGGCACGACGGTTCCGGCAGAGTGGATGATTTTCAAGAGCACGCCGGACTCGAGCGCCTCCACTTCGAGGTTCGCTTTGTCGGTTTCGATCTCGAGGAGAGGGTCGCCGCGGCGGACAGCGTCGCCTTCTTTCTTGAGCCAGTTGACGATGCGGCCTTCGGTCATGCTCTGACCGGCTTTGGGCATGAGGATCGGAGATGCCATGTTTTCGTTGGTTCGGGTTCGTCCGTTGGGTTCGGAAGTACGCTGCCCGGTATTTGCTGCCGCCGCAAGGCCCTCAGAACGGCGGAGCGCCGGTCTCGAGCCAGCGCCGTAACCGCAAGAGGCCCGTCCCGACCAGCTCGAGCACGCGCGACTTCTCACCGGGGTCCGGCCCCGCCGTGCGCCAGATCGCCTCGAGGTGCGGCCCGGGATCCGCCCCTGCCGCACGCATTTCCGGCCGATGGTACGCGAGCGCCGCGGCGATGCCGAGAGCGAACCGCTCCGGCGCGATCCCCTGGCGGAGCGCCAGGCGGACCGTGCCCACCAGCCGATCGTCCCACCCGAGCTTCCGCTCCGGATCGCGCGCCACGCGCTCGACAAGGTCGCCGAGGAATGGGTTCAACATCCGCCGCATCAAGTCGTCGACGTGCTTTTCGAAAGCCGCCGGGTTGAAGAGAGCGTCGGCGCCGCGCCACTTGCGGCAGAGCGCTTCGCCCGCTTCCCGCAGGAAAGCGGTGCGCACGAACGAAACCGCGCCAGGCACTTTGTCGAGGTCGGGGAGCTTTTGGTAGCCGCGGGTCGCGGCGATGTACGCGGCCAGCGCGTGCGCGGCGTTGTGGCCGTACAGCTTGGCCTCCTCAAAAGGCAGGAGGTCGGGTTTCTCCTCGAAGACCTCGATGCCGCGGCGAAACGGCTTCTCCGGCGGGAACTGGTAAGCGGAGATCAAGATATGGTTGAAGCTCTCGACGACAAAGGCCCGAGGATCGCGGCTGGTTACGGTGCGCAGCCCGGTCTCCGCCACTCGGTCCGGATCGGCGACTACGGCGCTCATTTTCCCGATCACCGTGTTGAGGAACCTCGTCCCCGCGCGCACTACGTCCCGCAGCGGCGCGGCGACCTCATCAAGGACGGTCGCCTCGAGAATTTCCGCGGCGCGGTTGTTGTTTTCGGCCGTGTAGATGATCAGCGGCGCGCCTTGGCGCAGCTCGAGGCCGCGCGCGATGATGCGGTGGATGCTTCCGGGCCCCTCGCTCCGGTAGAAACGGACGCTGGGCACCGCCGTGGCCACCTCGGACGCCGTTGCGACCGCCGCGATGAGCTCCTCCCGGTCGCGGTCGGCGGATGGGTCGTGCATCTCGATCGGTCCGAGATGGAGCGACTCGATCCCGTCGAAGCGGGCGACGTTGACCTGGTACATGCCCCCTTCTTCCCGGACCGCGCGGACGACATCGGGCATTACCTCCGCCGTGACGCAACGCGCAAAACGCTCCGAGCGCAGCGCCTCGAGCAGAAAGAGGCCCGCCTGGATCGGGCCGAAGCCGAAGCCTACGAATGTGGGTTTTGGAGGGGAGGGCATGGCCCGCGCGCGCCGAATTCTCGATGACGCCGTCTAGAAAACGCGTCATTATCAGACCGCCTTCGTTCACTATCAATCGTCGATCTACCGAAGATCGAAAAGCCGGCCGCGGGTACCAGCGGCCCGGCGGCGCATTCGACAGGAATCGGCGCGATGAACCATTCCGCGAAGCCCCACGGCGCGTTCCGCATCTTTACAGTGCATCCCATCCCCACGACCCGCACTCTGATCCTCGCCGCGCTCCTGCTGGCCGCCCGTGCCGAGGCCGCGCCCGCGCGGACTGGACTCAACTACCGCATCAGCGACCCGTCGGGAGAGCGCATCCCCGCGAAGCTGACTTTCCTGACCGCGGACGGCAAGTCGCCGGCCAAGGTCGCAGTGGAGTCCGAGTCGCCTTTCTGGGCCTCCCGGGAAGGCGTCGTCTACACACTGCCGGGCGAAACGGTGGTTCCGGTGCCGCCCGGCAAGTACGTGGTCCACGTCTCCCACGGCTTTGAATGGACCACTGCCGTCTGCCCGATCGAGGTGCCGAAAGAGGGCTCAGCGCTCCTCGAGGCGACCCTGGAACGCGTCGTCGACACGCGCGGGTACATCTCGGCGGACCTCCACCTCCACACTTTGACATTTTCGGGTCATGGCGACGCCAACGTGGACGAACGCATGATCACGCTCTGCGCCGAGAACGTGGAGTGGGCCGTTGCGACCGATCACAACCACGTGACCGACTACGTTCCGTACGTCGAACGGCTCGGCGCGCAGAAGTGGATCGCGTGCACGCCGGGGAACGAAGTCACAACGACGTGGATCGGGCACTTCAACGCGTTTCCGTTCGATCCGGCGAGACCGGTGATCGACTGGAAAATCACGGATCCGCGCGAGCTGTTCCGGGAGATGCGCTCCGCCGGCGCTCAGGTGATCCAGGTGAACCACCCGCGCTGGACTGGGGCGCGAGGGGCCTATTTCCGCGAGCTCGACCTCTCCCCCATCACGGGAGACAGCTCGAGCCCGCAGATGAGCCTGAACTTCGACGCTTTCGAGGTCCTGAACGGCAACGACCTGCACGGCTGGGCGTACCAGCCCGTCTTCGGCTCAGGAGACATGCCGCCCTGCGAATTCTCGGTCCGGAACGACTGGTACAACCTGCTCAATCAGGGGATTTTCCTCACGGCGGTCGGCAACTCCGACTCCCACCATGTCGACAAGGTCGTCGCTGGCCTTCCCCGCAACTTCATCCGCTCTTCGACGGACGATCCGACGAAAGCGAGCCCGCCGGAGCTGATGGCTGCGGTGCGGGCGGGGGCGTTGACGGTCTCGAGCGGCATCTTCGTCGAAGCGCGCCCGGCCCCCGAGGGCAAGTACGACTGGACGTCTCCCCCTCCGCTCCCATCCACGCTCGTGAAGCCAGGACCGCGCGGGACGGTGGAGCTGGCGATCCGAGTGCAAGCCGCCCCCTGGATCCGGGCCGACCGCCTCGTGATCGTCTCGAACGGCGAAGAGGTCTCCGTCTCGAAGCTGGAGCCGCCGCTCGGCAAAAACGTCGTGCGATACGACTCCGTTTTTCGCCACCACCCTGCTCGCGACTCCTGGTACGTCGCCATCGCGATCGGCGACGAAGCCCCGGTGCCCGTCGCGCCCGCCACGAATTTCCCCCTCGGCTTCACGAACGCCATCCGCGTCGATGCGGACGGGGACGGGCACTTCACGCCGCTTCGTGAGCACGCGCGGCGACTCGTGGAGCGGGCCGTCGTCGCCGGGCAGGACTGCGACGCCGCTCTCGAGCCGGAATCGGCCGCGTTCCGGCGCCAGGCGCTCGGCTCATTGCGCGGCCTCGAGGCCGGGGGAGTTCCGGGGGAATCCGTCGTCGAAGCGCTCCGGAGCTTCACGCGCGACGCCGACGCAAGCATTCGCGCCGGGGCCGCTGCACTGCTCGCGATGCGCAGCGAGCGATCGGCGCTCCTCGCGTTGCTCGACGCCCGCGCCCGCGCGACCGACCCTGCGGAGCGCACGACGCTCGACATCCAGCTCTTGCGCGCGGGCCACTTGCCCGCGCTGGATGGAGTCCGCGCTGCGTACGACCACTCGACCGGCCTGGCGCGCCACGGCCTCCGTCGCGACCTCCTCGACCTGGTTCGCCGTAGACCCGTGCGCGGTTGGGAGGTGGCGG
>Ga0111538_10008030_pt1 | contig 14173 bp, 10 predicted proteins | sample SoiMethybrSBSTD1_FD_79669 | JGI IMG/M metagenome (GOLD analysis project Ga0111538, IMG submission 79669) | Bulk soil microbial communities from a Populus tree surrounding site in Tennessee, USA - Soil MetaG P. TD hybrid SBSTD1 (version 2)... | ecosystem: Environmental > Terrestrial > Soil >... | reverse complement strand
GGGTTTCACATCGGCATCTTCGACCCGGCGCTCGGGGGCGATCCGGTGCTGTTCCAGCACCTGTTCTGGTTCTACTCGCACCCCGCCGTCTACATCATGATCCTCCCGTCGATGGGCGTGATCAGCGAGCTGGTGACGTGCTTCGCCCGGAAGAAGCTGTATGGCTACACGGTCGTCGCCGGCGCGAGCTTCGCGATCGCGTTCCTCGGCTTCCTCGTCTGGGGCCACCACATGTTCACGAGCAGCCAGACCATCCTGTCGGGCCTGATCTTCTCGTTCCTCAGCATGGCGGTCGCGATCCCGTCGGCCGTGAAGGTCTTCAACTGGACGGCCACGCTCTATCGCGGCTCGATCGCGTGGAGCGCGCCGATGCTCTACGCGCTCGGCTTCATCGGGCTCTTCACGATCGGCGGGCTCACCGGGATCATGCTCGCGTCGACCGGGCTCGACGTGCACGTGCACGACACGTACTTCATCGTCGCGCACTTCCACTACATCATGGTCGGCGGCGCGATCATGGGCTACCTCGGCGGCCTCCACTACTGGTGGCCGAAGATCACCGGGCGTATGTACCCCGAGCCGCTCGCGAGAATCGCCGGGCTGATCGTGTTCCTCGGGTTCAACCTGACGTTCTTCCCGCAGTTCGTGCTCGGCTACCTCGGGATGCCGCGGCGCTATCACGCATACCCGGAGGAGTTCCAGGTGCTGAACGTGTTCTCGACCGCGGGCGCGTCGGTGCTCGGCGTCGGGTACCTCCTGCCGCTCCTCTACTTCACGTGGTCGCTCCGCTACGGCGAGCGCGCGCCGGCCAATCCCTGGGGCGCGACCGGGCTCGAGTGGCAGACATCGTCGCCGCCGCCCACCGAGAACTTCGCCGTCACGCCGGTGGTGACGCAGGACGCGTACGACTACCACGAGGCGGCGGCGCCGGTGAGCGAGGTCCTCGTCCGTGGCTGAGGCCGTGCACGGCGCCCACGCGCATCACTTCGACGACGCGGTCCAGCAACGCGAGGCGGCGACCCTCGGCATGTGGATCTTCCTCGTGACCGAGGTGATGTTCTTCGGCGGACTCTTCACCGCCTACGTCACCTATCGCGCGCTCTATCCGGACGCCTTCGCACACGCGAGCCATCACCTCGACGTCGTCCTCGGCACGTTCAACACCGCGGTGCTCATCACCTCGAGCCTGACCATGGCGCTCGCCGTGTACGCGGCACAGGTGGGACGCCGCGGGCGGCTCGTCGCGTGCCTCTGCCTCACGGCCCTCCTCGGCGCCACGTTCCTCGTCGTCAAGGTGTTCGAGTACGCGGAGAAGTTCGAGCACCACCTGGTCCCCGGCCCCGCCTTCAGCTGGCCGGAGACGGCCGAGGCGCCGAACGTGCAGCTCTTCTACTCCCTCTACTTCGCGATGACCGGCCTGCACGCCCTCCACATGGTGATCGGCCTCGGCATCCTCACCTGGTTGATCCTCGGCGCGCGGCGCGGGCGTTTCGGGCCTGCGTACGCGACCCCGGTCGAGGTGAGCGGGCTCTACTGGCACTTCGTGGACATCGTGTGGATTTTCCTCTTCCCGCTGCTCTACCTGATCGGACGGCACTGATGTCGACCCACGTCATCGCGCCCCGCGTCTACGTCGGCATCTTCCTGGCGCTCATGGTGTTCACTGCCCTGACGACGTGGGTGGCATTCATCGACCTCGGGCCGCTGAACGTCGTCATCATGCTCGTAATCGCCTTTCTGAAGGCGTCGCTCGTTGTGCTCTTCTTCATGCACGCGCGTTACGAGAGCCAGCTGACGCGCGTGACGATCGTGGCGGCGGTGTTCTGGCTGTTCGTGCTGATCGTGATCTCGGCGAGCGACGTGTTCATGCGGGCGCGGCCGGAGGCGCTGCCGCTGGGGATTGGGGCGAGGAGTGCGGTGATGGGCCCCGGGTGAAATTCAATCCCCAGCAGCCGCCGGCGCGGTGCTGCGACTGCTACGCAGCCCCAGTGGCGGCACCCCGCGTACACCGCTACTATCGCCCCCATGGAGACCGTGAAGCTCGCGCGCGAGGTCGAGGCGATCCAGATTCCCGCCGGCCATCCCGTCACCCTGGAGAAGGGCTGGGAGGTCGTCATCACGCAGTCGCTCGGCGGGACGTACACGGTGCAGGTGCCGATGCTCGGCGGGCTCTTCCGCATCGCCGGCCGGGATGCCGACGCGATCGGCAAGCCCGTCGAGGCGACGCCGGCCGCCGCGGGCGGCGGCGATCTCGAGCAGCAGGTGTGGTCGGCGCTCAAGACCTGCTACGACCCGGAGATCCCGGTCAACATCGTCGACCTGGGCCTCGTCTACGACATGCGCATCGGCGACGCGTCGGGCGGGCAGCGCGTGGACGTGAAGATGACGCTCACGGCCCCGGGCTGCGGCATGGGCGGCGCCATCGCCTCCGACGCGCGCCAGAAGCTCCTCTCCCTCCCCGGCGTCAAGGACGCCGAGGTCGAGGTCGTCTGGGATCCACCGTGGAGCCCCCAGATGATCTCCCCCGAGGGCAAGGAGCGCCTCGGAATGAGCTAGAGCCCGCCGGCCCGTCAGCCGTCTGACTCGGCTCAAGGCACAAGCCTTCCCAGCCGAGAAACAGGCGAGGGTCGGCGCGTGAGACGGGTACGCGGAGCGCATGGCGGGTGCGAGGTGCGCCCCGTCGTGGTGAGGGCGGCGTGAGCGCGAACGCCGCGCAGCGCGCGCTGCTCCGGTTCCTCCAGCGCCACGGCACCATGGGTGCCGACGACCACGGCCGGATCGAGGAGCTCGCGGCGCGCCAGCCGTGCGCGCTCCCGGAGCTCCTCGAGCGCGAGGGCGTCATCAGCGAGCGCGACCTGGCCACGCTCCTCTCGACGACGCTCCGCGTCCGGCTCCTGGACCTCGCCTCGTTCCCGCTCGACCAGCAGGTGGCCCGCGTACTCCGCGAGTCGATCGCCACCAAGTACGAGGTGGTGCCCGTCGCGCTCGAGGAGGGAATGGTCGAGGTCGCGATGGCCAATCCCCTCGACCAGGAGGCGCTGAAGGCCATCGAGTTCAACACCGGCCGCCGCGTGCGGCCGGCCGTCGCCATGCGCCAGGAGATCCGCGACGCGCTCGCGCACTGCTACCGCCTCCAGGAGTCGCTCGACGAGTTCCTCCAGAACATCCCCGACGAGGGAAAGGTCAGCATCACCGAGCTGCTGGACGGCGGCGTGGACCTGAAGCGCCTGGCCGGCGAGTCGGAGCTGCCGCCGGTCGTACGGCTCGCCGACATGCTCCTCATCGAGGGGATCAAGAGCGGGGCGAGCGACATCCACGTCGAGCCGGCGGGCAACGCGGTGAAGGTCCGCTACCGCATCGACGGCATGCTGGAGGAGGCGTTCGCCTTTCCGAAGTGGGTCCAGAGCGCGCTCCTCGGCCGGCTGAAGATCATGGCCAAGCTCGACATCGCGGAGCGCCGCGTGCCGCAGGACGGTCGCGTCCAGGTGCGCCACGGCGACAAGATCATCGACCTGCGCGTGTCGAGCCTGCCCACGCATCACGGCGAGAAGATCACGATGCGCATCCTCGACGCGACGCGCGCCGTGACGTCGCTCGACCGGCTGGGCTTCGACGACATCGAGCTCCGCCGCATCCGCGAGGCCGGCAAGAAGCCGCAGGGCTTGATCCTCGTGACCGGGCCGACGGGCAGCGGCAAGACGACCTCCCTCTACGCCCTCATCCGCGAGATCCAGACGCCGTCGATCAACGTCGTCACGATCGAGAACCCGATCGAGTACCAGATGCGCAGCATCAGCCAGGTGGAGATCAACGAGAAGCAGGGCCTCAACTTCGCCGGCGTGCTGCGCTCGGTCCTCCGCCAGGACCCGGACGTCATCCTCGTCGGCGAGATCCGCGACAACGAGACGGCCGCGATCGCCTGCCAGGCGGCGCAGACCGGACACCTCGTGCTGAGCACGGTGCACACGAACGACGCCGCCGCCACCGTCACGCGGCTCCTCGACCTCGGCATCGAGCCCTACGTCGCCGCGTCGTCGCTGACCCTCCTCGCCTCGCAGCGTCTCGTCCGCCGCGTCTGCGCCGAGTGCAGCGTCCCGTACACGCCCACGGTGGACGAGATTCAGCAGTTCGACCTCCCCGCCGGCGCGTCCACCCTGCGCTTCGGCACCGGGTGCGCTGCGTGCCGCCAGAGCGGCTACTCCGGCCGCATCGGCCTCTACGAGGTGGTGCCGGTCGTGCCCGCCATGGCGAAGCTGATCGAGAGCGGCGCCTCCGAGAGCGCCATCCGGCAGCAGGCGCGCGCGCAGGGATGCCGCACGCTCTTCGAGGACGCCATTGCGAAGCTCGTCGCCGGGCTCACGACCATCGACGAGATCTCCCGCGTCGTTCAGGTAGACGATGGCCCTCGCTGCCCGAGCTGCCGCCGGGCGGTGGCGGAGGACTTCTCGGTCTGCCCGCACTGCAGCGCGGCGCTCCGGCTCTGCTGCACGGGCTGCAGCAAGACGCTCAACCCGGAGTGGATCAGCTGCCCTTACTGCGGGCTCACGACCCCGCCCCGTCACGTGCAGTCCGTGGCGCCCGCGCAGCCGCCCGAGGACTGGGCGCCCGCGAGACCCGGCACCGCCCCGCGCTCCTACAAGGCGCTCGTGGTCGACGACCAGCCCGACATCCGCAACATCGTCCGGATCGCGCTCGAGCGCGCAGGGCTCGGCTTGACCGTCATCACGGCGCCGGACGGTCCCGAGGCGTTAGCACTGATCGAGGTGGAGCGCCCGGACATCGTGATCCTCGACGTGTCGATGCCGAGCATGGACGGCTTCGAGGTGTGCCGCCGCCTGCGCGCGGATCTCCGCACCGCGTTTCTCCCGGTGATGATGCTGACCGCACACGACTCGACGGAGTTCGTCGCCAAGGGATTCTCCGCCGGGACCGACGACTACGTCGCCAAGCCGTTCAAGCGCGAGGAGCTGATCGCCCGCATCCGGCGCATGCTCGAACGCACCTACGGACGGGACCTCACCGCAGTGATGGAGACGAACCATGCCAGCGCATACTGAAGGCCTCTCGCGTTTGGTCGAGCGTTTCACCGCCGAACGGGACGAGCTGCTGGGTCGCATCCAGGAGTGCCAGGAGCGCGTGACGGACCTCGTCGGGCGCCTCGCGACGCTCGACGTGCCGCCCAGCGATCCGCCGGTGCCGGCCACCCACGTGCACGAGGTCCGCGCGGCCGTCGAGGTGCTGCGTGCGGAGATCTCCGGTCTCGAGGCGGAGCAGGAGGCGCGGCTCGCCGCCGATACCACCCTCCAGGCTGCGCTCGGCGATGTCCGCGACACGATGGACGGGCATCTCGTCGCGCTCGAGGCGGAGATCGGGGCGGCGCTCGATCGCTTCGCGCAGATCGAAAGCATTCAGTCCCGGATGGAGGCCACGATGGAGCAGTTGATACAGTCCGGCTCGAACGTCGAAGAGCGTGATCGCGAGATCACGCGGCTGCGCGAGCGGATCGACACGCTGGCCGCCGGCCTGGCGCGGATGTCGGAAGGGATGGAGGACATCGGCGCCATACGGGCGAGCGTCGGCGGCCTGCATCGCCACATCGACGAGCTGGCCGCGCAGAGCGCGCGCTCCGACGTGACCGCCGGCCTGAGCGAGGGCCTGACCGAGGTCCGGCTGGCCGTCGCGGGACTCAAGAACCAGATGCGTTCCCTCGACACCGCGATCACCAGCGGGCTCCGCTCCACGCAGGCACGCTGGGACGGCGAGGCGCGCGCGCTCGCGGCGCGCATCGACGACGTGACCCGCCTCTTCGCCGCCCACGCCGAAGCACATCGCCACTCGCTCCAGGACCGCGCCACCGAATGGGCCCGCATCGCCGGCACCATGGTCGCCACCGAGCTCCAGCGCCTGGGTAGTCTCCTCCCCGACTCCCTCCTCCCCCGCTGGAAATAGCGTCCCGTCCGCGGGCCGTCTCCGCTATGCCGCCGCGCGAGGTACGGCGTTACACCCTCGCCCTACCCCGAACCGAGACGCGAAGTCTCGGGTCGGCGCCTAGAACTTGCGCTCGACGACGAAGCGGACCACGTCGCCGGAGCCGGGCAGCGGCCCGCGCTTCTCCTCGTCATATGCGAGGCAGGCGGACCACGGCCGATACGAGCGGGTGGGAAGCAGGTCGAAGGAGACGACCCGGTCGGCGTTCACCGGCGCTGCCCAGGGCCGGAGAGTGATATCGTACTCCTGGGCATAAAGGTCCGGTATTTCCACCCTGCTCGGTAGAATTTGCGCTCGGGTGGGAAGCGAACGGCCGAGCGAGATCCCACGTCGCACCGCCCCCGTTCCGGTGCGCGACTGCTCTACTGGCTCCGAGATACGGGCCGCCTCGACGACGGATAGGAACAAGTCGGCGTCGGTGGCGCGCGCTGAGGCCGGCTGAAGTGCGACCACCGCCGTGATCAGCAGTCCGCAGCGCGTCGCGGCATTCCGCGCGAGCCTCATGGAAAGCAACCGACGTGCCGCGATGCCAGCGGCCTGACACGCGAGGCGCTGCGCGCCTCACGGCGGCTCGCAGAAACGACTTTCGGGGCGGCCACGGGGTAACCGAACCAGGTTGCACGCGAGCCGATTCGTGCAGCGCTACGCGCTTCGCCCGACGGCTCCATCCGTGGGACGAGAAACAGTGCTATGCTATCTGGTAGTGAAAGCGGAGCAGATGCTGTGGCGCGCCGACCCGTCAGGGCGTGGCGGGCGCGGACGCGCCGGAGCCGCGACCGCGACGCCGCCGGCCGCCGCGCCGCCGCCGTCGCCGCGGACGCGCAGCCGCGCCAGCTTCGCCGGCTTCTCCGCCGGCCAGAGACGCCTCGGCGTCGCCGGCGGGCGCGGCATCGGTCGGCGGCTCGTCGAAGAAGCCGGACGGATCGAGCGCCGAGTCCGCCGGGGCCGCAACGTCGGGCAGCAACGTGATGACGCCCGTCCGGCTCACCTCCAGCTCCTTGATGCGACGGAGCCGCGTGATCAGGCGTGGCGAGCCCGGCGGCCGGCTGAAGCCGCGAGACTTGAGCGCGTTGGACAGCAGATCGATGTTCACGCCCCGTCCGGCCGGTAGCGTCGCCATGAGCTCCCGCACCACCGTGATGATCTCGTCGTGCGGCGCGGTGTGTGGCTCACCGCCCGCCGCGTCGCCGTTCGTGGTGGCGTAGGCGTGGGACGTGATCGGAGCCGGCGCGGCCACGTGGCTCGGCCCCGATCGCGCCCCGCCGCCACGCCGCCGGCGGCCTCCGCGACGGCTCCGCCGTCCGCGCGACGCGCCGGCAGGCTCCTCGGCGACGGGCAGCTCGCCCACGACGCCCGCCATGCGGCGGTACGACATGCGCCGGAACGCCACCCCGAGGCTCGCCGCTACGTCGCCGACGGCGTCGAAGGCCTGATCGTCGGAGATGATGTCGATCTGATCGCCCGGCCGGGCCCCCGCGAGCCAGACGCCGGCAGCGACGGCGATCCGGAGATCGCTCCAGTCGCGGACGCCGACCGAGGGGGCGCTGTGTACGCACTGCGCGCCGCGCTCCGCCAGAATGCGCGCCGTCTCGTGACCGATGACCCGCCAGTTGCCGACGGCGATCAGGTCGAGACGCACGGCGATGCGGTCGAGCGCCAGGTGACGCAGCACGCTGTCGACGTGCTCGGGACGGCTCGTGTTCTCGACGTCGAAGAAGATGGCGCGCCGATTGCGGGGCGGCGGGGGTGCCGGCTCCGGCGGCGTCACGCGCGAGGCGAACGCGGGCTCCGGTGTGACCGTGACGGGCAGCGTCTCGGCCACGGGCTCCGGCTCGGCCGGGAACAGGTCGATGACCGGCTCGGCGGCGACCTCCTCGATGGGTTCTGTGGTCCTCGGCGCGCGCGGCGTACCCTTCGGCGCGCGGCCACCTCTGCTGCTACTGCTTCTCTTCCTCGTCGTCATGTTCCCCCGTGGGTCGGCGCACCATACCAGACCGGCTGCGCGAGGGCGACTTCGACCTCAGTCGGGGCGTCGGACCGCGTCGCCCACGACCGCCCGGCGGCGCGGGTCGTAGCGGATGGCGAGCTCCCCGCGGGCGATGGCCACCAGCGTCTTTCCCACCAGGTCGCGACGCCAGCCGCGCATGACCACGAGCGCGTCCGCGTCGAAGCCGTCGTTCAGGGAGGCGGAGCCGAGGGCCTCGATCTCGCGGGCGCTGGCGATGACCTCGGGGGCGATGTCCTCGCGCTCGGCCGCCGCCTGCACCGCCGCACGCAGGAGGGCCGTGAGCCCCGGCGGGGGCGCGTGGCGGCGGATCCGCGGCGGCGATTCCGGCCACGTCGCCTCGGGCGCCGCGAGCCCCTCCGCGACCGCGGCCAGGATGTGGCGTCCCTGGCGGTCCAGGGTCCCCGGCGAGAGCCCGCGCGCGTGCCGCAGGTCCTCGGCCGACTTCGGCGGCCGCGCCGCGAGCGAAGTGAGCACCACGTCGTTGACGATGAAGTTCGGGCGGATGTCCGCCCGCGCCGCCGCGCGCTCGCGCCAGCTCGCGAGCGCGCGCAGCACCGCGAGGTCGCGGCCGCGGAGCCGCATCCATCCGCGCACGTCGCGGTAGGCCTCCTCCGGCGGCGGCACGGCGTAGCGCTCCGGGTCCTCGAGCGCGCGCAGCTCCTCGGTGACCCATGCCGTGCGCCCGCGCTCGGCCAGCTCGCTCGCCAGTTGATCGTAGAGCGGCAGCAGGTGGACGACGTCCTCGCGCGCATACGCGAGCTGCTCGGGCCGGAGCGGACGTCGGGTCCAGTCGGAGTACGTGAGGTCCTTCCGGATGCGGACCTTCAGCACGCGCTCGAGGAGCGCCGCCAGCCCGACCTGGAGGCCGTAGCCGAGGAACGCGGCGACGAGCTGCGTGTCGACGACGCCGCGCACCGGCTCTCCCATGAGCGTCGCGAAGATCTCGAGGTCCTGGCCGCCGCCGTGCAACACCACGGGCACGTCGGGCGACAGCAGCGTCGGATAGAGCGGCGACAGGTCGCCGAGCGCGATGGCGTCGATCACCGCCGGCCCCGCATCGGTGGCGATCTGGACGACGCCGAGCTTCGGTCGATAGGTCCGCTCCCACACGAACTCGGTGTCGAGCGCGAGGCGTCCCGAGGCATGAACCTCGGCGACGAGCTTCTCGAGCTCGTCGGTACGCGTGATCACGCGCTCTGGCGGGGAGGCCACGGCCCGGTCAGCTACCAAGCCGGGGGGTCCGACCGCAAACCCTCGCGGGAAAGGGACGCGGCGCACGCTGCGTCCACGGATCCATGGGGCAACGGACTCGCTCGCTCCACCCCGCGGCGACATTGACTCGTCATGCTCGTCCTCGCCATGCTCGCGCGCCCCGGGGAGATGGGGATGTCGGAGAGCACACCGGCGGGTGACCTGCATCTGCTGCTGGTCGAGGGCGACGCGGAGCTGGAGGCGGCCATGCGGACGGCGCTGCTGCGCGCCGAGGCGCAGGTCCGGGTGCGCACGGTACGCCGCCTGGGCGCCGCGCTCGACGCGCTCCGCGATCCGAGGATCGGCTGCGTCGTCACCGACCTGGTCCTCGCCGACGCCGAGGGGTCGGCGGTGGTCCGCGCGCTGCGCGCGGCGCGGGCCGAGCTGCCGGTCGTCGCCGTCGCGGCCGCCGGGTCCGAGGAGCTGGCGGTGGCGGCCCTGAAGCTCGGCGCGGCGGAGTACCTGCCCCGGCATGCGGACTGGCTGGAGCACCTGCCGGTGCTCGTGCGCGCGGCCATCGGCCGCTCGGTGCTCTCCGGCATCGATGGCGACGGCGGCGGACCCGAGGCCGCGGTCGCGGGAGGCTGGGAGCCGTTCGTCGCGACCACGGCGAGCATGCGGACCGTCCTCGACCTGGTGCTGCGGGCGGCGCGGAGCCGCGTGCCAGTGCTCGTCGAAGGCGAGACCGGCACGGGCAAGGAGGTCGTCGCGCGCGCCGTGCATCAGCGAAGCGCCGAGGGCGGCCAGCCCTTCCTGGTCCAGAACTGCGCCGCGATCGCCGAGCCGCTCCTCGAGAGCGAGCTCTTCGGGCACCTCCGCGGCGCATTCACCGGCGCGAGCCGCGACCGGAGCGGCCTCTTCGTCGAGGCCGGGCGCGGCACGGTGTTCCTCGACGAGATCGCCGAGGCCCCGCCGTCGGTGCAGGCGCGCCTGCTGCGCGTCCTCCAGCACGAGGAGGTGAAGGCGGTCGGCGCCGATCGCACCCGCCCGGTCCGCGCGCGCATCATCGCCGCCAGCAACCGCCCGCTCGAGGACGAGGTGCGGGCGGGCCGCTTCCGCCGCGACCTCTACTATCGCCTGGTGGTGTTCCCCATCCGCATCCCGCCGCTCCGCCACCGCGCCGCCGACGTCGCGATGCTGGCGCAGCACTTCCTCCGCTCCGCCGAGGCACGCGAGGCCCGCACGACCGGCGGCTTCGACACCGACGTCCTGGAGGTCCTGCGGAGCTACGCCTGGCCCGGCAACGTGCGCGAGCTCGAGAACGAGATCCATCGCCTGGTTCTGTCCCTGCGTCCGGGGGATCGCATCCGCCGCTACCATCTGGCGCGCCGCATCCGCGACGCCGAGGCCGCGCACTGCGGCGAGCCCCTGGCGCGTATCCTCGCGCGCGTCGAGCTGGCCCTCATCCGCGAGCGGCTGGCGCGCACGGCGACGAAGTCCGCCGCCGCCCGGAGCCTCGGCATCACGCGCGAGGCGCTCTACGCCAAGATGCGCCGCCTGGGGATGCGATAGCAGCGCGAAACCGGGTCTCACCGAGGCTCCTGTGCTACAGGGGACCCGTGCGCCCGAGCGGACGAGGCCGTTCACGGCTGGGGTTCTGCCTGCTGGTCGCGACCGGCCTGGTGGCGACGCGGCTCGCCATCGTCGATCACCAGTTCCTCACACCGACGATCGTGCCGTCGCACGACATGTACCAGGGCGCAGCCTACTTCGCGACGAATCTGCACGCGCTCCGGCTCGAGGGTGATCTCGCCTGGTGGAATCCGATCTCGGACTTCGGCTATGCGCAGTACTACCAGAGCTTTCTCTCGCCGCTCGCGCCGACGTCCGGCCACGTCGTCTTCATCCTCTGGGCGTTCGCCGCGCGCGCGCTCGCGCTTCTCGGCCTGGGCGCGCCCGAGTACATGCAGTACGTCGCGGTCACCTACGTCGTCCTGCCCTGGCTGGCGTACGCTGCGTTCCTGGCGTTCTGCTCGCTGATCTTCACCTCACGCGCCGCCGTCGTGCTCGCGGGCATCGTGTATGCGTTCTCGGGCATCGGGCTCTGGCACTCGGCCTGGTTCTACTTCCAGGAGCCGTTCACGCTCTTTCTCGTCCTCGCCAGCGTGGTGGCGGCGCTCCAGCGCCCGGTCCCGTCGCGGCTCCTCCTCGTGCCCGTCGCGCTCCTCGTGCAGGTCGCGTCGCTGAACTACTGGACCGTCTACGACTCGTGGTTCCTCGCGCTCGTGCTCGGCGCCTACGCCGGGTTCCACGCCAACCAGGTGCGCCGCCTGGGGCGCCGGCTGAGAGCGCTCTGGCGCGCGCGGCGAGCCGCGACGGGCACGGCGGTCGCCGCGACTGCGCTGACCGCCGTGGTGTGGCTCGCGATGCTCGGAACGATCGTGCACGAGCAGGGACACGCCTACACCCGCACGGATCACGCCCCCGGCGCGGGAGCGTACAAGCCCGAGGACGCCTCGAACAGGATCCACGAGCTGCGAAGCTTCACGACGGACTTCTTCCATGCCGGCTTCACGGACGCGATGACCAAGTACGCGCGCGACAACCCGATTCACAGCGCCCGCTATCTCGGCGCCGAGCTCGTGCCGCTCCTCGCCGCGTTCGCGGCCGCCGGCTGGAGCCGCCGGGATCGCTGGCTCGTCACGTGCGCCGCCGCGGTGCTCTGCATCTGCCTCGGCCCGCCGCTGCTGCTCGAGGCCTGGGCCGAGATGCCGGGCCTGAGCAACATCGTCCACTTCTTCTACTTCTATTCGCACCACTTGCAGGTGCTGGTGGCGCTGCTGGCGGCCGCGGGGCTCGACATCGTCCTCGTGCGGCGGCCGGCGCGGCGGCGTGCGCTCCGTCTCGCCGAGGCCGCGTCCGCCCTCGTGTCCGTGCTGGTCCTCGTGGAGCTCGGCGTCTTCGCGACGCTCTTCCCGACCAACGACGCGCGCCTCCAGGCAGGAATCAGCTTCGCCCTCGGGTCCCTCGTCGTGGCGGTGCCGCTCCTGCGGCAGGTGGCCTGGCCGTCGACGACGAACCGCCGCCTGCTGGTCGGCGTTCTCCTCGCCGTCATCTTCGCCGATCTGACACGCTACTTCTGGCTCGTCGCGCGCGCCGACATCGCGTTCACGGCCCAGCATCGCTTCATCCGCGACGTCGAGCAGCCGTTCCCGCCGGCGCTGCAGGCGACGCTCCGCCGGCCTTGGGCCGACCCCGATCCGCGCGCGGGGTTCGACGGCGGCCTCGCCGAGAGCATGCCGATCGTGAGCAGCGTCTGGCCGCTCAACTACTACATCGTCTCGCGCCGGCTGATGGAGCTCGGGCGGGCATCGGGCAAGAGCGTTACACCGGGCGCCGACGTGGGATTCGTCCCGGCCGCGCGCGTCCGGGCAGTGAGCGGCGACGTCCGCGAGGTCGTCGCGCCCCACGGCGAGCTGCTCGTCGAGGCCGACGGCGCCGCGCTCCCGCCGGCGCGACCTGCGAGCCCGGAGGGCGCCGAATCGTTCCGCTACCTCATGCGGTCGTGGCGCTACAACGGGTTCGGCTTCGACCTTCAGGTCCCGAGCGACGGCTGGGTGGTCATCATGCAGCTCTTCGACCCGGCGTGGCAGATCCAGGTGGACGGACGGCGCGTGGCCCCCCGCCGCGCGGAGCACATCCTCATGGCGGTGCCGGTCGAAGCGGGCGCGCGGAGCCTCGCGATGGAGTACCGCCCGCTCGCACGGCGGATGTACTGGCCGGCGAGCGCGCTCCTGCTGCTCACCTGCGCCGCGCTGCTCGTCGCCGCGCGGCTCAGCTCGCGAAGCGCCAGCGCACGAGGGGACGCGCGAGCGCGGTGACGACGATGTCGTAGACGGCGCTCGCGTACCAGGCGCGGCGGGCGGCGATCGCGGCCTCGAGGTCGGCACGCGGATAGAGCCGTCCCTGAGCGACCACCGCCTGCAGCGTCGCGAGCGCGCGGAGGTCGACGGTCGGATCGTCCCGGAAGACGAGGAGATCGGCCGGCGCGCCCGGACGAACGGTGCCCAGGTCCGGGACTCGGAGGCTCTCGCCGGCGACGCGGGTGGCCGCCGCCCACGCCTCCTCGATACCGAGACCGGCGGCGACGAGATTTCTGAGCTCCTCGTGCATGCTCGCGCCCGGCACGACGAACGGGCTCGGCGCGCCGGTCCCGGCGTGGACACGCACGCCGGCGGCGTGGAGCCGGCCGACCACGCGCATCATGACCGGCAGCGCCCGCACGAGCGTCGCGGCGACATCCGGGCGGAGCCCGCGCACGAAGGGCAGGCCCGTCTCCGGGTTCCAGGCGACGTCGCGATAGTAGCGCGGCAGCGGCGCCGGCTCGGGCACGTCGAAGCCGTCGTCGCCGAAGAGGCGCGCGAGGCGGTCCCACATGACGAGCGTGGGCGTGTGCGCGATGCCGAGGCGGCGTGACACCTCGACGACGGCCTCGATGCGGGCGTCGGACAGGTCGAGCCAGGACTCGGCCCAGCCTTGTAGGCTCTCCTTGTCGAAGACCGGCTCCGGCACGCCGGTGAGATGCTGCACGTCGGCGAGCCCCGCGTCCGCGAGGGCGGCGCCGGGTGGAACTCGGCCGACGAGCAGCAGCCGCCGCGCCGCCGCCGCCGCACGCACGCCGGCGAGCGCCTCGTCCCCGAGGTCGCCGTACACCTGAACGCAGTCCGCGCCTGCCGCCGAGGCCTGTTCGACGGCGGCCCGCCCCTGCTCCGCATCGAGCACGACGCGCGCTCCGGGCCACGTCGGTGGGTCGCCGTCGAGCATCGGGCCGCAGGAGAAGATTGCCGGCCCTGCGAGCTCGCCGTTGCGGATCGCCTGCCGCGTCTCGGCGACGGTTCCCGTGAGATCGCCCGCGTCGCGCACCGTGGTCACGCCGTGGGCGAGAAAGAGGAGGCCGAAGAGCTCGCGTTGATCGGCGCCATAGTG
>Ga0111538_10008029_pt1 | contig 14174 bp, 10 predicted proteins | sample SoiMethybrSBSTD1_FD_79669 | JGI IMG/M metagenome (GOLD analysis project Ga0111538, IMG submission 79669) | Bulk soil microbial communities from a Populus tree surrounding site in Tennessee, USA - Soil MetaG P. TD hybrid SBSTD1 (version 2)... | ecosystem: Environmental > Terrestrial > Soil >... | reverse complement strand
TGGTGTCCTTGCTCCTCACGTTGGCGTGCGACGGCGACAAGCCATCGCCGACGCCGACGCCGACGCCGATCATCGCTCCGACGACGGTCGTCGGCATTTCACTCTCGCCGATTGTTCAGAGGGTCCCACCTGGGGAAACGGTGCAGCTGATCGCCACGGCCCGCTACAATGACGGCTCGACCAAGGATGCGACGAGCCAGGCAGTCTGGACTTCTTCCCAAACCAGCGTGGCAAGAGTCTCCGCCGGTGTCGTAACGGCCGTCGCACTCGGACGGACGGTGATTCGCGCCAGCCTTGGGGGGGCGTCCAGTTCCATCAGCGTCATTATCGAGCCGGAGGGGACATTCATCCTGAGAGGGACGGTCACCGAGCCCGGTCAGCTCGGTGTTGCCGGTGCCACGGTTGAAGTGATCAGCGGACCGATGAATTCGGTGCTCACGAGTTTCTCCGGCTCGTACGAACTCTTAGGCGTCGGGGGAACGTCCGTCGTGCGCATGCGCAAGTCAGGCTACTTCGATGAATCGAGAACGGTCACGATGTCGGGGGATCAGACGCTCAATGTGGAGATTACCCCGCGTGTCGCGCCGGCCAACGTGGCCGGCAACTACAGTGTGACCTTCGAGGCGTCCCCGTCGTGCACGATCCTCTCCCCAGAACTGAGGACCCGAACGTACACGGCAAGAATCGATCAGAACGCCGCGAGCCTGCTCATCACGCTGAGTGGGGCTCAGTTTGTGACCGCATTCGGCGCGTTGCGGAACAGCTTCTCGGCGAGGATTGCGGGCGATTCGGTGACAGCGGATCTGGGCGGCACCTATTCCGTCTTCTACTACGGCCCGACCATCGAAGAGTCATTGCCCAACGGACAGACCCTCGGAATCTGGGGCACCATCACCGCTTCCGTCACGTCGCAATCCATCTCGGGCACGCTCGTGGGCGGGTTCGCATTGAAGACCGGCAACAGGTACGCGACATGCTCGGCCCCGCAAAATCAAGTGGTCTTCACGCGATGAATGACCCGGTTCGAGCCGTGGCTCGCATCGTGGTGATGTAGACTCACAGCCGAGCGCGCGTCTGTGTTCGGCCCCCTCGTCGTTCTCTGTGTCGTCGCTTTGGTGCTGATGGTGCCGGCACCAGCGCAGGCGTACATCGGACCCGGAGCCGGATTCGCCGTCATCTCTTCCTTTTTCGTACTCTTCACCACGCTCGTCGTGGTCATTGCGTCGGTCTTGATCTGGCCGTTTCGAGCGCTCTGGCGCCTCATCTGGGGGCATCGACCGCCCTCCACTGCCATCCGCCGTCTTGTCATCGTCGGCTTCGATGGCCAGGACCCGACGCTGACCGACCGCTTCATGAAGGACGGCGATCTCCCGAACTTCTCGCGGCTTGCCAAGACAGGTTGCTATCGGCGGCTGAGGACGACGTTCCCTTCGGTATCGCCTGTTGCCTGGTCGTCCTTCAGTACGGGCACGCATCCGGCGCGCCACAATATCTTCGACTTCCTCGATCGCGATCGCCGGACCTACCTGCCGCTGCTCTCGTCCGCTCGCATCGGCAAAGTCGAACGCTGCTTCAGGATCGGCAAATACCTGATCCCGCTGCGCCGCCCCGAGCTGCGCCTGATGCGCAAATCGAAGCCGTTCTGGACGATTCTTGGCGAGCACCGCATCTGGAGCACGATCCTGCGGGTGCCGGTGACCTTCCCGCCCGATCAGTTTTACGGTGCCGAGCTGAGCGCGATGTCAGTACCTGACCTGCTGGGCACCCAGGGAACGTTTTTCTTGCTGACGACGCGTCCCTCCGACGGGCGCTTCAAAGAAGGAGGCATGCGGATCCCTGTCGACGTGCGAGACGGGCGCATCGAAACCGCGATCGAAGGGCCTCCGAATCCCTTCGTCGCGGATCACCCGCCACTCAGGATCCCCATCGTCATCGTCTTGGACCGTGAGGCGATGCGCGCGCGGCTGACGATCGCCGCCGTCACAACCGACCTTGCCTCCGGGCAATTGAGCGATTGGCTCACGGTGACGTTTCGCGCCGCACCCGGCGTCCACGTGTCGGGTATGACTCGAGTTCAGATACTCGAGATGGGCGATCACTTTTCGCTCTACATGTCGCCGCTCAACCTCGATCCAGAGCGGCCAACTCTGCCGATTTCATCGCCGTCGTACTACGCCACCTATCTCGCGAAACGCATCGGCAGGTACTCCACGCTCGGTCTGGCCGAGGACACCTGGGCCCTCAACGAAGGAGTCACGACGGAGAGCACGTTCCTCCAGCAGACGTACGACGTCGATGGCGAACGGCGGGCGATGTTCTTCGCCGCCCTGGATCGACTCCGCCGCGGATCGCTGGTGTGTGTGTTCGATGCGACCGACCGTGTTCAGCACATGTTCTGGAGATATCTCGACGCGCGTCATCCGGCGATGATTGACAGACCACCGTCCGCGCACCGGGACGCGATCCGAGACCTCTACAAAAAGAATGACGCTCTCCTCGGGGAGATCTTCGGGCACCTGGGCAACGACGACGTGTTGATGGTCGTCTCCGATCACGGGTTCAGCTCGTTTCGACGCGGCGTCAATTTGAACGCGTGGCTCCGGCGCGAAGGGTATCTCACCCTCGCCGATGACGCGTCTGGCACGTCCGAGTGGTTAGGGGACGTCGATTGGTCGCGGACGCGCGCCTACTGCCTCGGGCTCACCGGCTTGTTTCTGAACATACGCGGACGGGAACAGTCCGGTATCGTCGCGCCAGGCGCCGAGGCCGAGGCGTTGAAGGCGGAGATTCGATCGAAGCTCAAGCAGCTGCCCGACGACGAGAAGGGCGAGGTCGGGATTCGAGAGGCGTTCGACCCGTCGTCGCTGTATTCGGGTCCCTATCTGGAGAACGGCCCGGACCTGTTGATCGGCTACAACGCGGGCTATCGTGTGTCCTGGGGCTGTGCCAGCGGCGTGGTGGCCGAGCCTATATTCACCGACAATGCAAAACCCTGGAGCGGCGACCACTGCATCGATCCCCGGCTCGTACCGGGCGTGCTGTTCTGCAACCGTCCGATCGCAACCGACGACCCGGCACTCATCGACATTGCGCCGACGGCGCTGCAGCTGTTTGGCATTCAGCCGCCCGCGTGGATGGACGGCCGGCCGTTGAAGGTAGCCGTCGCGTGACCCGCCGAGGATGGAAGTTGATCGCGGGCGTCGCCATTCTCACCGCTGGCGTGCTCGCGTGCGGACCGCGACATGTGAAGACCGGGCGGCAGGTCATTGTGCTCGGCGTCGACGGCATGGACTACGACCTGGTCCGGGATCTCATGGCTCGCGGACGGATGCCACACTTCCAGCAACTCGCGCAATCCGGAGCATTCGGGCCACTTCGAACGACGGTCCCTCCTCAAAGTCCAGTCGCATGGTCCACCTTCATCACCGGCCTTGATCCAGGACAGCACGGCATCTTCGACTTCATTCATCGAGACCCGAAAACGATGGTGCCGTTTCTGTCGACTTCGAGAACCGAGAGCGGCGGCCGCCGCCTCACCCTCGGCCCGTGGCAGTTTCCGCTCGAATCCGGGCGTGTGACGCTGCTGCGTCAGGGAAGGCCCTTCTGGGAAGTGGCGGAAGAGCACGGCATCGAAACCACCATTGTCCGCATGCCGGCCAACTTTCCGCCTTCGGGAACGGCCACCCGCGAGCTGAGCGGGATGGGAACACCCGATCTGCTGGGCACGTATGGGACGTTTTCCTTCTTCACCTCGGCGCCGTTGGCGTTCGACCCGAAAACGCTATCAGGCGGCGTCATGGTGCCTGTCAGAGTTGCCGACGGGCAGGTGCATGCCTCGATCGATGGCCCCAATAATCCCTATCGCGTCGAGCCGGAGAAGACACAAGTGGACTTCGCCGCGTATCTCGACGACACCAGGCAGTACGTCACACTCGTCGTGGGCGCTGAGCGGCGACTCGTGCGTGTCGGTGAGTGGACCGACTGGGTTCCCGTGACGTTGAAACTGCTGCCCTTCGACCACCTTTCAGGCGCGTGCCGTTTCTACCTCAAGGCTCTCGACCCCTATTTCGAGCTGTACGTCAGCCCGCTCAATCTCGATCCCATGACGCCGGAGCTGCCGATCTCGACGCCGGACCACTACGCCGCCGAATTGGCGCGCGCCACAGGCCGGTTTTATACGCAGGGAATGCCGGAAGACACGAAGAGCCTGAAGACTGGCGTGCTCTCCCCTGACGAGTTCCTCACCCAGGCACGGATGACCAAAGACGAGAACCTGCGCCAGTATCGATATGTCCGTGATCGACTCGACGACGGGCTGTTGTTTTACTACTTCGGCCATATCGATCAGGTGTCGCACATGATGTGGCGCGCCATGGATCCCGGGCACCCGGCGTTCACCGTGGCGGATCTCCCCTATCGATCGATCGTGGAAGACTTGTACATCGAGATGGATCAGATCGTCGGAGAAACGGCGTCGCGCCTTCGGCCCGAGGACCTTCTCGTCGTCATGTCTGATCATGGTTTCTCCTCCTGGCGGCGGTCGTTCTCGCTGAACTCCTGGCTGCGCGACCACGGCTATCTGGTCATGCGCGATCCGACGGCCACGGCTGACGCCGGTTTCTTCACGAATGTCGACTGGACGCGAACGCGCGCCTATGCTCTCGGATTGAATGGCTTGTACATCAACGTCAGAAACCGCGAAAGCAATGGGGTTGTCGACGGGCCCGCGCGTGTCACGCTGGCGGGTGAAATCGCACGGGGCCTCGTCGACACCATCGATCCGAAGGACGGTGGCCATCCGATCCGCCGCGTGTTCCGCCGCGAGGACGTCTTCCACGGTGTCGGTCATGAAGATATCGCGCCCGACCTGATCGTCGGCTACGCGAAGGGCACGCGCGGCTCGGACGACTCGGCGCTCGGGATGGTGCCCCGCGATGTCCTGACGGACAACACCGACGCATGGAGCGGTGATCACTGCATGGATCCGGACGTGGTGCCAGGCATTCTGCTGACCAGCCACCCGCTTCGGCAGGAAGCACCGAGTCTCGAGCGTCTGGCATCCGCTCTTCTCGCGGAATTCGGCATCAGGAACTTTCCAGAGAATCGGGAGGGCACGTAATGTTCGGCTCGAGGATCAAGCTCGACAAAGCGCTCGTCGCCAGAGCGAAGCGACATGCGGATCTGGCGGGCTATTCGTCGGTCGAGGAGTTCATTGCCCATGTGCTCGAAAAGGAGCTCGACCACATCGAGGAGGGCGTGTCGGAACAGGAACTCAAGCACCGGCTGAAGGGTCTCGGATACACATCCTGAGACCGATGCGGCTCCTCAACGGGCTCCTCGACTCGCTGTTCGACCTCTTGATGAGGCCCTTGCAGCCGTTCAGCCTGCTCTCAGCGCTCTTTGCCGTGTCACTCCTCACAGCAGCTGCGATCCTCATCGTCGTGCGAGTGACATCGGATCAGCGGGCGATCGCGGCGGTGAAGCGCCAGATTCATGCCGATCTGTATGAGATCCGGCTTTTCAACGACGACCTGCGTGCGATGCTTGTGACAACCCTCCAGATCCTGCGCCACAACGCGAGGTATCTCGGATTGTCGATCGTGTCGATGCTCTGCGTGATCGCTCCGGCCGCGCTCATCCTCCCGCAGCTTCAGAGTTTTTTTGGTTATTCAGGCCTCCGGGTCGGCCAGCCCGTTGTCATCACGGCCCAGCTCAAGTCGGGCCGTCAACCTGCCGCGCTCGAGACACCTCCGGAAATCAGTGTCGAGACACCGGCGATCTGGATGCCAGCCCTCAACCAGGTCATGTGGCGCATCGTCCCCACCGCGCCCGGGGATTATCTGCTCCAGATGCGAATTGCCGACGGCACGTATGACAAGACCGTCCACGTGTCCGATGGACTTGCACGCCGGTCGCCGGCGCGTCTAGAGCCGGGGTTGCTCACCGAAACCTTCTATCCCGGCGAGGTGCCGCTACCAGACGGCGCCGCAATCTCGTCAATCCACATCGACTATCCGAACAGCGAGATCTACATGTTCGGTCGGCGGGTACATTGGATCGTCCTGTATGCGATCCTTTCCGTCGCGTTTGCGGCCTTCCTGAGGCGTCCCTTGCGCGTCGAGATTTGAATCGAGATCCTTGTCTTTGAGTGGCCCGAGCGCGTCAATGACCCTCGTCGACCGATTCTCACGACGCCTTCGATACGGCCGTCCCATCGTCGTGATCTCAGGCCTGCCGCGATCGGGCACCTCCTTGGCGATGAAGATGCTCGGAGCCGGTGGTTTGCCGCTCCTCACTGATGGCGTGCGCGTCCCGGATGACAGCAATCCGGACGGCTATTTCGAGTTCGAGCCGGTCAAGGCGCTTGATAAGAGCGGCGACCTCTCGTGGCTGCGGCGCGCAAGGGGACGAGGAGTGAAGGTGATCTCCTGGCTGGTGACGTGGCTGCCTGAGCAGTACGACTACCAGGTGATCTTCATGCATCGCGATCTCGACGAAATCATTGCCTCCCAGAACGCCATGTTGTTGGGTCGCGGCGAACCTAGTCGAATGGACGATATCACCAACCTGCGGCAGATCTACGCCGACCACGTCGAGCAGGTTCATCGCTTTCTGGATCTGCGGCGATGCTTTACAACCCTGCCAGTGAACTATCGGGACGTTATCGAGCGGCCATCCATTGAAGCTGAACGTCTCGCCGCATTCCTCCATCGACCGCTGGATGTGGAGCGGATGACGGCTGCCGTTGATCCGCGGCTTTACCGGAACCGTGGCCCGGAGGCCTGAAGCCAGCCTTGCGTCGCGGCCGATGCCCAGGCGGGTCTGATGCCGCTACGTCTGAATCGCGATCGTCCGCGTCGACTCGTCGACGTAAGTGATGTGAACGTTGACCACTTCCTCGAACGGACGCGGAAGCCGGTCCGGCCACTCAATCGCGGTCACCCCGCCGCCGAGTGTGATCTCGTCCAGCCCGAGATCGTCCACCTCCACTGCCTCCAGCCGATAGAGATCCACATGAAAGAGCGGCAGGCGTCCGCCCCGATACTCCTGAATGAGGGTGAACGTGGGGCTGGTGACTTCCGCCGGATCGACACCCAGACCCTCGGCCACTCCACGGACGAATGCCGTTTTGCCTGCGCCCAGATCCCCGGCGAGCAGCACGACCGCCCCGGCCGCGAGCGTCCGCGCGAGATCGCGACCTGCGGCGACGGTCTCGGTTTCTGAGTGTGTGGTGAGGGTTTTCAGGACGATCCGTTCCGATCGACGACTTTCCGCCGCGCGGTCAGCTCCATGATCGCATCTCCAAGGTGACTGGCAAGGTCGGCGGCCGTCATCGACACTTCCCCTTCGTCGGCTTCCGTGAGATCACCGGCCAGCCCGTGCAGGAACACCGCAAGCTTGCACGCCGCTTCTGCGTCGAGCAGCTGCGCCAGCCACGCCGCAATCATGCCGGTCAGCACATCGCCGGTCCCACCGGTGGCCATCCCTGCGTTTCCCGTGGGATTGATGAAGACCTTCTCATCGGGTGTGGCAATCAGCGTCCGGTGCCCTTTCAGCACCACGTAGACGTGGTGGCCGACGGCAAAGTTTTTCGCGATCTCCAGGCGGCTGGCTTGAACTTCGTCAGTGGACATGCCGACCAGCCGCGCCATTTCACCCGGATGCGGGGTGATGATGATGTCGCGCCCTTCTCGTCCCGCGAGCCGATCCGGGTCGTCGGTGAACGCGTTCAATCCGTCGGCATCGATCACCAGCGGCATCGTGGCGCGATCGACGAGGGCCTTGATGAACTGTTTGGTCGAAGCGGCTTGGCCGAGGCCGGGGCCGATCGCCATCACATCACGCGCCAGCTCGAGGATCGCATCGGCCGACTGCGGATCGAGCCCGCCTTGCGACTCGTCAATGGCTTCCGTCATGTATTCCGCGCCGAGCGATGCCACGACCGGTTGACACCTCCTCGGCGTTGCAATCGTGACCAGGCCGGCGCCGGATCGCAAGGCGCCGACGGCCGACAGGTGCGCCGCTCCGGTCTTGCCCGGCGATCCCGCGACGATCAGCACGCGGCCATAGTCCCCCTTGTGGGTGTCTGCCGAGCGCGGGGTGATGAGCTCACGCATCGATCCGCGCGTCAGCAAATCCACGCGAGGGCCGTCGATCGACTCGAACACCTCAGACGGAATGCCGATGTCGGCGATGACGATATCGCCGGCGCTGGTTTCGGCGGGCGGCAGCACCAGGCACAGCTTCGGCGCGCCGAGCGTCACGGTCATCCCGGCGTCAATCGATGGACCGATTGGATCGTGCGAGTCGGCGGACAGGCCAGACGGCAGATCGATCGCCACGACCGGGATGCCCGATCCGTTGACATCGGCGACAACGGTTTCCATCAGGCCGGACAGCGGCGCGTTGAGTCCCGTCCCAAAGATGGCGTCCACGATCAGCGTGCAGTCGCTGATCTCGGAGAAGTGCAGTTCCCATGCCTGACTGTCGGCAACCTCAACCACCGTGAGACCCACGCGCCCGAGAATCTCGAGGTTGGTCCGCGCGTCGCCACGAATCTCAGAGACCCGCCCGATCACGAACACCGACACATCCACACCCCGCTGCGCCAGGGTGCGCGCGACCACGAAGCCGTCGCCGCCGTTGTTGCCGCGACCGCAGAGCACGGCCACCTGGCCTTCGAGTAAATCGCTGTGAACTGTTTCAATGGCCGCGACGACCTGGCGGCCGGCGTTCTCCATCAAGACGACAGATGGGATACCGATCTCCTCGATGGTCCGGCGATCGGCTTCACGCATCTGGGCGGCATTCAACACGCGCATCAGGGCTTTACGATATCACTCCTCGTTTGTGGTGGATCAGCGCTCCGCGCTGATGGTACCCTCGACCTAAATGGCGGCCACGGTCAACGTCAACGGACGTCTCTTCGACGAGAAGAGCGCGGTCGTTTCTGTCTTCGATCATGGCTTTCTCTACGGCGAGGGCGTGTACGAAACGCTCCGCACCTACAACGGCCAGCCGTTTCTCTTCGATCGCCACACCTGGCGCCTGCGCAAGTCTGCCGGCATGCTGTCGCTCGCGGTGCCGATCCCCGATGCCGAGATCGACAGGCGCTTCCGCGAAACCATGCGCGCGGCCGGACTCGGGGCCGACGATGGATCCAGCGAGGCGTACATTCGCATTCTGGTGACCCGCGGCGTCGGCGAGCTGTCATACGACCCTGCCACCTGTCCCGAGCCGACCGTCGTCGTCATCGTCAAGCCGCTGGTCGAACTTCCGCCAGAAGTGTTCGAGGAAGGGGTACGCGTGGCGCTGGTGCCGATCGTGAGAAACCATCCGGGATCGGTCAACCCGTTGATCAAATCGAACAATCTGTTGAACAACGCCCTGGCGATGCAGGAGGCGTTTCGGCGCGGCGCGTTCGAAGGCGTGATGCGCAACTACAAAGGCGAGTTGGCCGAGTGCACCACCGCGAATCTCTTCGTGGTGAAGCGAGGGGCGGCGCTCACGCCTCCACTCGACGCTGGCCTCCTTGCTGGTCTCACACGAGAGTTCTTGTTCGAGGTGGGTACTGAAGCAGGCATTCCAGTCCGCGAGCAGGTGCTGAAGGACGACGACCTGTTTGGCGCCGACGAAGCGTTTCTGACGAGCACGACGCGTGAAGTGGTGCCATTCGTGCGTGTCGATGACAAGGCGATCGGTGCGGGCACGCCAGGCCCGATCACGAAAGCGTTGCTGGCGGGTTATCGCAAGCACGCACGCGCCACTCGCCCGTTGACCGCGGCAAGAGTCCTCTAAGACGGCCGTAGGCCCGACCTTCAGGTCGGGCCCACACCCTCGGAACACGCTCGAGCTCAAGCTTGGGCCTACGGATCAATCTCACCCAAGCCCTAGCCTCTAACCTCCGACCTCCAGCCTCTATATGTATTCCTCAATCGGCGGGCAGGCGCAGATCAGGTTGCGGTCGCCAAACGGATTGTCGATACGGCCCACGCTCGGCCAGAACTTGCTCGCGCGGACGAACGGCAGCGGAAACGCCGCCTCCTCCCGTGAATAGGCGTGCGACCAATCGTCGGCGACCACGGCGGCGGCCGTATGAGGGGCGTTCTTGAGCACGTTGTCCTTCGGATCGGCCGTGCCGTCGATCACCGCCTGGATTTCACTACGGATGGCAATCATCGCCTCGCAGAAGCGATCGAGCTCTTCTTTCGGCTCGCTTTCAGTCGGCTCGATCATCAGCGTCCCGGCGACCGGAAACGAGACCGTCGGCGCGTGGAACCCATAGTCCATCAGCCGCTTGGCGACATCGGTTTCGTCGATCGCGCCGCGACTGGCCTGCTTGAGCGGACGCAGATCGAAGATCATTTCGTGCGCGACGCGGCCGTTCGACCGGGTGTAGAGCACCGGGTAGTGTGGCTCGAGGCGCGACTTGATGTAGTTCGCGTTGAGAATCGCGTAGCGCGTAGCGTCGGTCATCCCGTCGCGGCCTAGCATCCGGATATAGGCGTACGAAATCAGCAGGATGCTCGCACTGCTCCACGGCGCAGCCGACAGCGCATGGATGGCTTTGGCGCCGCCGATCTCCAGAACCGGATGCCCGGGCAGATAGGGAGCCAGATGCGCCGCGACGCCGATCGGGCCCATGCCGGGTCCACCGCCGCCGTGTGGAATGCTGAACGTCTTGTGAAGATTGAGATGGCACACGTCGGCGCCGATCGTCGCCGGACTCGTGAGGCCCACCTGGGCGTTCATGTTGGCGCCGTCCATATACACCTGACCGCCATGCTCATGAACGATCGCGCAGATGTCCTGGATGCTCTCCTCGTAGACGCCGTGGGTTGACGGGTAGGTAACCATGAGCGCTGATAGTCGATCGCTGTGCTCGACCGCCTTGGCTCGCAAATCCTCGACGTCGATGTTCCCCTCTTTGGTGCTGGCGACGACCACGACCCGCATGCCGGCCATGACGGCGCTGGCCGGGTTGGTGCCGTGCGCAGACGACGGAATCAGCACGACATCGCGGTTCTTCTGGCCCCTGTCGGCGTGGAACGCGCGAATGACCATCAGACCGGCGAATTCCCCCTGGGCTCCCGAGTTGGGCTGCAGCGAGACGGCAGCAAACCCCGTGATCTCCGCGAGCGCTTGCTCCAGCTCATGAAAGATCTGCTGATAGCCGGCCATCTGGTCGACCGGCACGAAGGGATGCGGTCGCGAAAACTCCGGCCAGGTTACCGGCAGCATTTCCGACGCCGCGTTGAGCTTCATCGTGCACGAGCCGAGCGGGATCATCGATCGGTCGAGCCCGACGTCTTTGCGCTCGAGGCTGCGGATGTACCGCATCATCTCGGTCTCTGAATGGTGTCGATTGAAGACCGGATGCGTGAGAAACGACGACGTCCGCGCGAGGCTCGCCGGATACTCAGACGAAGGGACGGAGAACGGTCGGACAAGGGTTGTCTTTCCGAGCGCCTTGGTGAACACCCCTACAATCGTGGCAACGTCGTCTGAGCTGGTGGTTTCATCCAGAGCGATGTTGACGCGTCCCTCGTCGCGATAGCGGAAGTTCAGGCCGGCCGCGAGGGCCGCCTCTCGAACGCGATCGGTCTTCGCACCCTCCACGCAGAGCGTGTCAAAGTACTGATTGTTCAGCTGCTTGAGGCCCAGCTTCAGGAGCTCCTGCTCGACCACCGCGGCGTGCTCGTGAACCTGTCGCGCGATTCGTTTCAAGCCTTTGGGGCCGTGATACACCGCGTAAAAGCCGGCGATGTTCGCCAACAGCGCTTGCGCGGTGCAGATGTTCGACGTCGCCTTCTCGCGGCGGATGTGCTGCTCGCGCGTCTGCAACGACATCCGGTAGGCGGGGTTGCCGTGAACGTCCACCGACACGCCAATGATGCGTCCCGGTGCCTGACGAATGTGCTTCTCGAGCGTGGCGAAGAACGCGGCGTGCGGCCCGCCATACCCCATCGGCACACCGAAACGCTGGGAATTACCCAGGACGACGTCCGCGCCCATCTCGCCTGGCGGCGTGAGCAACGCGAGGCTCAGGAGATCGGTGGCGACCGCCACCAGCACGCCGGACGCCTTCGCGCGCTGCACGAATTCGCGGATATCGTGAACGGTGCCACGTTCGTCAGGCGTCTGGATCAACGCACCAAACACGCGATCGTGGAGCTCCGCTGTGTGAAAGTCGCCGACGATGAGCTCGATGTCGAGCGGCTCGGCCCGCGAGCGCAACACCTCGATGGTCTGCGGGAAGCACGTGTCGGCGACGAAAAACTGCGCCGGCCCGACGACACTCTCGATTCGCTTCGTCTGCACCCGGTGCAGCATCGTCATCGCTTCGGCGGCGGCGGTCGCTTCGTCGAGGAGCGAGGCGTTGGCGACCTGCATGCCCGTCAGGTCGGACACGACGGTCTGAAAGTTCAACAGCCCTTCGAGCCTTCCCTGCGCAATCTCAGCCTGATACGGCGTGTACGGCGTATACCAGCCGGGATTCTCGAGAACGTTGCGAAGAATTACGCTGGGCGTCACACAGTCGTAGTAGCCGAGGCCGATGTGCGACCGGAAGAGCCGGTTTCTTGTCGCGATTTCGCGCAACTCCCGGAGGAACTGATGCTCGGGCTCGCCGTCGGGCAGGTTGAGAGCCTTCGTCAGGCGAATCCGCGCGGGGATCGCTTCGTCAATCAACGCGTCCATTGAGGCCGCGCCGATCACCTTCAGCATCGCGGCCGCGTCGTGTTCGTCCGGCCCGATATGACGGGACGCAAAAGACGGCTGAGAGGTCGGGTTGCTGACTGCAGATTGCAGATTCGACGTCAGAGTCAAGGCTGGTTCATTTCACCAAGTCGGCGTATTGGGCCGCGTCGAGAAGAGCGCTCGCTTCGCTGGGGTTCGTGAGCTTGACGACAATCATCCAGCTGCCGTGGGGATCCGTGTTGACCGTTTCGGGCTTTTCTTTCAGGGCGGCATTCACTTCAACCACCTGCCCGGAGACCGGCGCATAGAGATCCGACACAGCCTTGACCGATTCGATCGTGCCAAACGACTGACCCGCCTTCAGCATCGCACCCACTTCCGGGACGTCCAGGAAGACGACATCGCCGAGCTGCTTCTGGGCGTAGTCGGTGATGCCAATTCGGCCGCGGTCGCCGGTAAGGTCGACCCATTCATGATCCTTGGTGTATTTCAGATCCGCCGGATAGGACATTTTTTGTCTCCTGAGCGCCCGACCTCAAGGCCGGGCCTACGATCAATCACGCGCAATCACGGATGGCCGGGGCGCTTGTAGAACGGCATCGGAACGACGGCTGCACGCGTGCGCCGGCCGCGGATATCGATGTCGAACTCGCTTCCGGCAGCAGTGTGGGCGGTCGGCAGATAGGCCATGCCGATCGCTTTCTTCAAATGAGGCGTCTGCGTGCCGCTCGTGACCCGCCCTGCCTTGGCGTCGCCGATGTACACGTCGTAGCCCTGCCGGGCGATGCCTCGCTCGCGCACTTCGAAGCCCACGAGCTTACGGGTGATGCCATCGGCCTTCTGCTTGCGCAGCGCCTCGGCGCCAACAAAGTCGCCTTTGTTCCACCCCACGATCCAGCCGAGGCCCGCCTCAAGCGCCGTCGTCGTCTCGTCTATATCGTTGCCGTGGAGGCGCATGCCCGCTTCGAGACGGAGGGTGTCACGAGCCCCGAGTCCACACGGAATGAGCCCGGCGTCGCGACCAGCTTCCGTGATGGCTTGCCAAAGACGATCGGCAGACTGCGGCGGCACAAAGATTTCGAAGCCGTCTTCGCCCGTATACCCCGTCCGCGACATCGTCGCTCGCACGTTCGCGACCTCGCCGTGCGTGAACCAATAGTATTTGACCGACTCCAGATCGACGGCGGTCAGCGGCTGCAGGATCTCGATGGCGCGCGGCCCCTGAACCGCCAGGAGCGCATAGCGGGAGCTGGCATCCACCAGGGCTGTGTCGAATGACGCGACCCGCTCGGCCATGTGCGCGTAGTCGTGGGCGATGTGTGAAGCATTCACGACCAGGAGGAAGTGCTGGTTCGCCAGACGATAGACCAGAAGGTCGTCAACGAACGTTCCCGAGGGCGTCAGCAGTCCCGACAGTTGCGCCTGACCGACCTGAAGCTTCGACGCGTCGTTGCATGCGATCGTCTGCAGAGCGG
>Ga0111538_10008028_pt1 | contig 14174 bp, 13 predicted proteins | sample SoiMethybrSBSTD1_FD_79669 | JGI IMG/M metagenome (GOLD analysis project Ga0111538, IMG submission 79669) | Bulk soil microbial communities from a Populus tree surrounding site in Tennessee, USA - Soil MetaG P. TD hybrid SBSTD1 (version 2)... | ecosystem: Environmental > Terrestrial > Soil >... | reverse complement strand
CCACTGATCCCGGCCGATGCATACTGGGCAGATGGGTTCGAGGAACAGTATACAATGGTGATCCCTAGTAAAAAGCTTGTCGTCGTCCGGCTAGGCGTTTCCCACCACGGCTTTGATTTTGAAAAACTCGTAGGTGGGATCATCGCGGCGTTACCCTAGTAAATGCGGTAATTTGACAGGCCGTCCAACTTTTTTAGGGATCGGTGTGTCAAATAAGAGCAGTCGGTGGATAAATTTGTTGGTCGTTATCAAAAAAATTCCAAACGCTAGACCCTCGAGAACGTGAACATCAGGATCGTTGCAAGCATAATCGTTCTACTTAACCTGTACACCGTCGCATTCGCACAGGATTTTGATGCGGACTCAATTTATTATACGCCCATTAAGAAAGTAAAGTCAAAGTCATCGGAGAAAGGGAAGTCAACGGAACAGATAAAGCGACATTATCCGACTAGGGATCCCCAAGCACCATCAAGCGAATTCGATGGTGATTCAATTTATTACACACCCATCCCGATAGAGCAGTTAGCGGAACTGGAAGAGTATAGAAATCCATTTCAGGAGGACCCAGCCGACTCGGCAAAGCGTAGCAGGTTCGTCGACTATTTTTTCAATCTTCAAGTTGGAACCCTCGTAGGATGCAGTGATTGTATCGCGGACAAAGAAGTCACGTTTACAGCTTCAACTGTTCACGGTGTGACCCTTGGCAAAAAGTTTAGGATCGGTGGTGGCATTGGCTTTGATTCGTACTACGGTTGGCAGACTATGCCGCTCTTTGGCAGTGCCAGCTTTGATGTTTTTGGCACCAAAAATACTCATGCAATCTTCGTTCAGGTAAACTATGGTTGGTCTCTGCCATGGAGGAAGGAAAATGAATTGAACTATGGTACAATGGATGTTGACGGAGGACAAATGCTTTACGGAATGGCTGGTCTCCGCATGAAATATCATGACATGAGAATTTCATTCACATTTGGTGGAAAGTATCAAGCTGTTACGTCCTATTTTGAAATACCAACCATTTATTACGACGTTTACGGACTACCTTATGAGGGTGCTTCGAGCAAAACCACCATCGTAGAAACTATGCGCAGGTTAGCGTTCGGAGTAAGTATTGGATGGAAGTAAACGATCAACAATCAACAATCAACAATCAACTATTTCCTTTGCTTCTGAATAAGCTGGGATGTCGCCGCACAACAAGACCCAAAAGTCCTGCTAATCCTGCGATACAAGTCCACGCAAAGCTGTCTCCAACGAGCGAATACAACGTTCTGATTCCTTCAACTGGAAGGAAAGCCACCACGACCCTTTCTCCGTCGTCAAAATAGCTTCGCTGCGCAATAATATTTCCATGATAATCACAGGCAATACTAACGGCGCCGCTAACAGGACGCAGTAGACTTGTTCCGTTTTCGATGGCCCTAACTATTGCCATCTGCGCGTGGTAGGGCGACACTTCCTTCCAGTCACCTGAAGGCAATAGAAGAATATCGGCACCTTTTCGTCCCACTTGCCCCATCAACTGTGGGAAGTCGGCATCATAACATATCGAGATGGCAAGCTTGCCATAATTCGTCGACGCTACAGGAATATCTCCATCGCCTGGAATGCTTGGCTCGACCAGAGGAACCGGACGATTTTTGAAAAATACATTTACAATATTTCCTTCGGGATCAAATAACAAGGCCTTATTCTCGATGAATTTTTTGCCAAACTCAATTTTCCCAGGAATGATGGAGGCCACCGTCATTAGGAAATATACATTGTTGTCCTTGGCGAAAATTTTACCCTTCTTGAACAGCTCCCCCTCCTCTGCTTTGATAGTAAAAACAGCTGCCTCTGACCATGAAATTATCTGTGAACCTGCCGCTGCTTCTTTTCGGCTCAGGTTGAACAAACTATCCTGGCATTCCTTAAGCTTCGTCCGCGTACGAGCGAACCTATCTTGATAGGGATCTTCCACAAATGCGGCGAAGCCTTTGTTCAGCTCGGCAAGCTCCGCGGAATTCTGTGTTAGATCGTCCTCAACCACGGCAACAGTGTTTCCATAGCTATCTTCATACATCATCTGCAATAGAGGTACATGGCTAGTAGCTATACCAGCTACCCGAACGGTATTTCGCCTTGCGTCAAAAAAAGAATTCGTCTTCGCAAACCCAAACAACGTGAGGGCTATTAGCAATACCGAAAATCCCATTGCGGGTGTTCGGATAATCTGCCAGTTGCATCGTTGCTCCACCAAGAAAAAAATCAGCGACGCAAACCACCCGATCACAAACGCGATGAGCCAAATCCCTCCTAATGAAACAGCCTGAATTAAAAAGGAGTTAGTCACCTGTGTATAAGAAATCGATGACCAGCTCCCACCCCCTCCGAAAGATGTTACGTATTCACCGATAACGAGGGCAAAGGGAAACACCAGGGTCTTCGTCCAATGCTGGATCCGGGGATAAAGAACTCTGTTCACTAAGTATGGGATTGCCGACTGAAGACTTATCACAAATGTCATGATCGGAAAGAATATGCCCGGAAAAGGCATGACATTGTGAAGAGAAATCAATGAGGCGCCAAATAATGTCAACACTGCGAGCAAGTATGCTTTCCAGGGTTTTAGGGGGGCGATAAGCAAAATAATAAGGAAGGGTGCGAACCACGCGGCGGCCGGAAGCACCCATTTAGGGGACAGCAGCATCAGCGCGATTGTGGCAAGAAGGAAAAGCCCCGATCGCCGTAGAATAAGTTTCGCTTTCATGATCATCCATATTTTGATGATCAAAGGAACGCTTGAATAACTCTTATGGTCGACCGTCTTCCGGAAGTCGAACGCATTTGGAGGAAAGTCGAACTTATTTCCGCAGACTTTTGCGGAATTCGGAAGGAGTTAGGCCGGTTTTCTTCTTGAATAAATTATTGAATGACGACTTCGAATTGAAACCGGACTGATACATAACCTCCATCACCGTAAGCTTTGGGTCTTTGGACTCGGTCATTATACGCTTTGCCTCTTCGATGCGAAAGGAATTGATAAAGTCAAAGAAGTTCTGTCGGTAGGTTTGGTTGATAAACTGCGATAATTTCTTGGAAGAGATGTCGGTTCGTTCAGCAAGCTCATCCAGCGTGAGGTCGGAGTTGAGGAACACTTGTTCAGTTTTGATGGCCTCCCGCATCCTTCGATCGAATTCGGTCCGCTCTGAATCAGTGAACGTCGCGCTATTGTTAACACTTTCCTGTTCTTCCTCAACACCGGAAAAGATCAAAGGTTGCTTCAACGCCTTCCATACTATCGTATTTACAAAGCCGAAAATAAAGGCTATCACAACAATAAGTCCCCAATGAAGGAGAGCCTGAGTGGCGAGGGGAAGAAGTGAATATACAAATGAGACCAACAACACGACTGCAACCGAAAGTATCATAAACATGAGCCAGTCGAGATTTCGTTTTTGTAGCTGGGAAAATCTTTGTTGCAGCTCCAATCGGTAAGAAATGATCTCACGATAAGCAGAGTAAAGGTAAGAAGCGATGTGCGCGTATACGACGACGATAGAATAATAAAATCCTGCCGGTAACTTCTGCTGCTGAATAGCTGATTGGATCACAGCCTGGTGATCCGGAGTTTGAAGGTGATAATAAATCTGGAAACCCACCGTGAATGCCACAAACGGAAGAAGGTGAAGCGCATCGCGAGTTTTCCATTCAAAGCTGCGGTAAACCACAGATCGTGTGTAAAAATAGAGTACGGGTCCTATCAGAAATACAAAACCATCCTCCAGGTGGGCAAGTGCAGGGAAATTCTCGTAAAAGCCATAATAGACCAGCAAACCATCTGCGAGGTTAATAGCAAGCAGTAAAAAAAATAAAGCAAGTAATCGATTACTTCGCGTTTTGCCGCGGTTGATGCTGAAAAGAAAAAAGAATAGCAGGAGTAGCTGAAAGATTACAATAGTTGATAAAATATTCAGCACTGTGTATACCATCCGTTGTGTAGTTGCGGAAGCTAACGGCCAAAGTCGTCCTGCACTCTAACGATATCGTCTTCATCAGAAGGATGTTGAGCATCGGTGTGTTGCCAAATTTCTGCGATCATGCCCCACCCCTCAAGCCCGACAAGACGATGCCGTTGACCCTGCTTAAGCCTTATGATCTCACCGACTTTCAATTGATGAACGGGACCTTCAAGATCAGTTTCACTGGTCACCACGCCGGCAACTCCTGCAATGAGTTTCCAGATCTCTGCACGGCGAAAGTGATACTGCCAGGATAATCTCTTGTTCGATTCTACCATGAGAATCTTTGGACTGAGTTTGCCACTGATTTTCAAGGAAGTGAGGTCTATTCCAGGGAAATATAAACTTCCGAACTGCTTCGCCTGCTCTTCATCCAGGACAAAGAATCCTCCCCAGGGCCTCTTCAGGTCTTTTGCAGCGATGTTGAATCCAAGGTCCAATAAATAATTTTCAACGGTCAACATTACGCTGTCCTTGGTACCGACCAATTTTAGTTCACTTTTCAAAGGTTTACACTTTTAGAATCGGAAAAGTACTCATTTTTCCTTTATCATAATTTAAACTGACAATCAATCAACGTCATATCGTATTCCACATTTCGCTCTAATCCTGTCCATTGTTTCCATGAGCAACAAAGAGTCCGCAAGACTCATAATGGGACTTTCAATTAGGTTCTTTCTAAGGCACTCATCTACGTGCCTGGCTTCGAATTGATATCCAAAACCTTCTTCCTTGCGTACTGCAACGGGCTGACTACCTTTCAAGTTTGCAATTTCAATGTTACCAACTGAATTATGAAAACGATTAGTCATCTTGATATACCCTTCCGTCCCCACAATGGTTGCCTCTACTGGAGTCCACGCTGCAAATGTCGCGCTCGTAATTGCAATAGCACCATTGTTGAATCGCAGGACCGCTGAGATCTGTTCATCCACCCCTGAAGGATAGGGCGACATAACGGCTTCGATATCGGCAGGCCTCCCTAATAAAGAAATCGCAAGAAATACGGGATAGATACCGATATCAAGAAGAGCACCGCCACCCAGTTTTGGATCATACAGTCGTTGAGGAGTAGGCTGTTCCGCGCGGAATCCAAAGTCAGCCTGGATCATTTTCAAATTTCCAATAGCTCCCGCACTGATGAGCTCGGTAACCTTTTGATACTGTGGCAAAAATTTTGTCCAAAATGCCTCCATCAAAAACACTTTATTCGACCGGGATGCTTCGATCATTTCCTTGACCTGTGCCGAATTCAAGGCAAGAGCCTTTTCACACAACACGGCCTTCTTATTGTTTAGGCATAATAATGCGTGCTCGTGGTGAAGTCCATGGGGCGTAGCAATGTAAATTACGTCTACTTTGTCGCTTTGAACTAATGCCTCGTATGAACTAAATGCTGTTTCGGCATTATACATCTTGGCAAATTCTTTTGCGCGCGGCTCGTCCCTCGACGCAACGGCAGCTAGTGACGCATCTTTAACAAGTTTGAGGTCCGAAGCAAACTTCTTTGCTATCTTCCCGCATCCCAAAATCCCCCATCTGATTTTCTCCATAATTAAATAGTTTTGAGTTAGGAGTTAGGAGTTATGAGTTGGTGTGTGTGTGAGTGTGGGTGTGACTTCGAATTTTCGAAGTGCATTTGCCCTGCGAATCCTTGGCGTCCCTGCGGTTACATGCCCACACCCTTGCACCAACTCATAACTCATAACTCCTAAACTTATAACTCCTCCTCAAGGTATGAAAAGCGGTACTTATTTTCATTTCAAACAATTCTCAGTTCGACACGACAGGTGCGCAATGAAGGTTGGTACTGACGCCGTATTGTTAGCCGCATGGGTTGATGTGTCGACAGCTCAGCGCATCCTTGATATCGGCACGGGGTCGGGTGTAATAGCTCTAATATTAGCACAACGCGCGCCGGACTCGACCATAATTGAGTGCGTAGAGATTGAAAAAGAATCCGCTGATCAGGCAGCCGAAAATTTCCGTAGTTCTCCATGGTCCTCCAGACTTGCGGTTCATCATCTCGCTATCCAGCAATACTTTCCTTCTATTCAATTTGATCTCATCACCACGAATCCGCCATACTTCAATAGAAGTCTTGAGCCACCCGACAAGAGGCGACACGAGGTCAGACACACTTCAACACTTACTTATGACGACCTAATGTCAGCTGTTGTGCGTTTATTAACCATGAACGGAAGATTCAATCTGATCCTTCCCTACAAAGAGGCTAAGTTATTTTCGGATGTTGCTTCCCAACATGGGCTTTTTTGTAACCGACGATATCATTTTAGAACCAGAATCGAAAAACCCATTGAACGTACAATGCTAGAATTTTCAAGGCGACCAAAGGCGACTGATGAAGGAGAGGTTTTGCTTTACGAAAGCGGCTCTGAATGGTCATCGTCATACCGCAACCTGATATCGGACTTCTACATAAAAAGTTAAACTGCCCACTCTTTTGATTCAAAAATCGCATAGGTCATCATCAATTTCAATTTTCCGCATATGAGGGTATTTTGAAAACAGGCATTATTTTTATATTGCCCCCCATTGACCTTGAGCCCGATCGAATAAACGTACCAGTTTCAGGAAAGCAAGATTGGACAAAATAACAATTGTTTAAACAATTGTTTTGGGTACAATTATTATATTTGGTCAGTTTAAAAAAATGAGGATTTACTATGAAAAAGATCAACACATTATTCGCGTTGCTGTTCGTAGCGAGCGGTGCATTTGCGCAGACTACCTGGACCCTTGATAAAAACCACACTAAAATTGGTTTTGTCGTTACACACATGGCTGTAACGGAAGTAGAGGGACGTTTTAATGACTTCGAAGGATCAATTGTGAGTAAGGCAGAAGACTTCAGCGGAGCTGAAGTAAGCTTTACTGCAAAAACTGCATCAGTTGATACTGAAGTTGAAAAAAGAAATGAGCACTTGAAATCTCCTGATTTCTTTGATGCTGCAAAGTATCCGGAAATCACATTCAAGGGTACGCTTGCTAAAGATGGAGGCAAGTATAAGCTCAAAGGAGACCTCACCATGCATGGCGTCACCAAGCCAGTTGAATTCGATGTGACCTATGGCGGGCAAATCGACACTGGTAGAGGCAAGAAAGCAGGTTTCAAACTCACAGGCAAGATCGATCGTAAAGACTATGGTCTCACCTGGGCAAATAAAGTGCCCACTGGTGAATTGGTAGTAAGCGATGAGGTGGAAATTGTCTGCAAGATTGAAGCCGATAAGAAAGCTTAGTTAGAATTAAAAAGACTCCGGCGACGTTGCCGGAGTCTACCTTGTGTAAAATGAAAATCGAAGACGAAATCAAACAGCAAAAATTTAAGACCCCCCACCAAAAAGCTGTATTGAACCTCATCTATACAACGAGTTGGATGCAGGGAAGACAAAAGGACATTTTTAAAACCTTTGGCATCACGTTACAGCAATTTAACATCCTTCGAATCCTGAGAGGCCAGCACCCTAGCAGTACGTCGGCAACTGAGATAAAATCCAGGATGCTGGATAAAAACTCGGATGTTTCGAGATTACTGGACCGGCTTCTGGCAAAGAAAGTCATCACAAAACGCGTTAGCGCAAATGACAAACGAGCTGCTGACGTCAATCTTACAGAAGAAGGACTGGAATTGTTAAGAGCAATTGATAAGAAACAGAATCAGATCGACAATGTGCTCTTGTTAAGCGAAGAAGAAGCAATAATACTGAGCGACCTGCTGGACAAGAGCCGCGGTTAACGGTCAGATCTTTGCGAGCTCATCGCGCACAAAATTCATCAGCTCTCTTACATAATTGCGGCTGAAGTCGAATTTTATGCCCGCGGCTTTATAGATTTCCGGAATAGTCTTGAGATACCCGAGCTTTAATGCATTCTGGTACCCGGCAAGACCCTCCTCGCGGTTCTTTCTAAAGTTCCTCCAAACAGCTATGGCTCCTAGTTGTGCCATTCCGTATTCTATATAGTAGAAAGGCACTTCATATAGATGCAATTGTTTCTGCCACAAATAGTCCTTTGCAGTTTGTAAAGACGTCCAGTCCGTTACAGTGTCAGCAAATCGGTCGAATATCCTGTTCCATTCCGACTTTCTTTCGTCCAACGTGTGGCCTGGATGTAAGTATAACCAATGCTGGAATTGATCGATGGTGCCAACCCATGGCAAGGTTTCAATGATATCTTCGAGGTGTTCACGTTTCGCACGCTTCAACTCTTCTTCATTAGAAAAGAAAACATCCCAGTGATCCATTGAAATCAACTCCATCGACATTGAGGCAAGCTCTGCCACTTCTGATGGTGTGGACTTAAAGTCGTTAAGCTCCAGATCCCTGGTAAGGAAATTGTGAATCGCATGCCCACCCTCGTGCATGATGGTCACCATATCCCTGAGAGTTGATGTGGCATTCATAAAAATGAATGGTACCCCGATTTCTGCCAGTGGATAATTATATCCACCGGGAGCTTTTCCTTTCCTGGATTCCAAATCAATGTGCCCCATTTCCTTCATGATGGAAAGACATTGACCAAGAAACGGGTCAAGCCTGCGGAAAACTTCAATCGTTTTTTTAGCAAGCTCGTCTCCGCTTGTGAATGGCTTTAAAGCATCGCGTCCTTCTGGATCTACGGCTTTATCCCATGGGCGTAACTGTTCGACTTTTAGTGCCGACTTTCTTTCTTTGGAAAACTTGTCTAGAATAGGTACTACCTCGTGCTGAATAGCATTGTGAAAATCATAACAATCCTGGGGAGTATAGTCAAATCGCCCCAGTGCCTTAAACATGTAGTCTCTGAAATTTGAAAAATCGGCATTGATAGCAACTTTATCGCGTAAGCGAACGAGGGTCGAGAAAAGATCATCCAAAGCCTCCTTGTCTTTCAATCTTCTGTCTGTGATCTTATGATATGTCGCTTGACGCTTGGCCCGGTCCGTCGACATGAGGATTACCGCCGCCTGCTGTAGTGTCAACTCCTTTCCCTCAATCTCCACAGTCATCGCTCCGTTAAGGTGCGCGTATTTTTGTGACTCTGTATTAATCTCTGTGAACAAAGGAACGTTCTCTTCTCTGAAGATCTCGATCTCCTTCTTAAGATTACGGATCATGATATCATATCCTTCTAAACGCGACAGTTCGTCGAGAAACGGCGAGGCAGCCACCTTTTTGTTAAGCTTGTCTGAAACGGGTGCCATCTGCGGCTGGATAGTCTCAATAAAATACTGATAACTATTACGGTATTCTTCGTTTTCAGTGTAACAGGTCATCTGTATGTATCTCCAAGCCAGGTCCTCTGCGATAACGGATTCAATTTCACTTCTATCAAGAAACCATCGTTTGACATCCTTAACAGAATCAAGCTTTCGTTCAATCAAATCATCGAAATGCGGTTTGATCACTTCCCATGATGTGACCTTAAAATCTTCGGATAAAAAATTTCTCTTCGGACGCTTAGGAATCTCAAGTACTTCTGCCATAATCTATCAGGTTAAGCTATTCTTTGAAAGTTTCCAAAGTACTTAAAAATAGTTAATCTGCTAGTGTGCTAATAGATAGTTTTGTGCGTGTTCGTTAAAAGTTAATGGTTAATCCACTTGAGTGCGAAGCCAGACAATTTATCTATCAGTCCTCAGTTTATGCAAAAAGATAAAAGTGGATAACAGGCGGCCTATCAGCCGTGTACAAGCTTGGCGTAACTATTAACCATTAACAACTCGTACACGCTCCCCTACTCCCACCACCCTCGGATTAACTACTCAACTGTGATGCGACACGTATTGTCAACAAAATCCATCCAATCGATACGGGAAGGTGGGCCGTTTCTGAAGAGAGAAGTAAGCTCATCCATTACTTCCGGCTTCATCTGAAATATCTCCAGCAAATTCTTGATATACTGGAGCTCATTTGTATTTGCCTGACGGTCGACATAAACCAGCTCCATAAGATCGTAGAGCATATTCATCCGGTTTGCCATCGATTCAGGGAGAAATGTTTCGTTAGTAGTGCAGTCGGAAAACAGCTCCTCAATTTGCCAGACTTTGAGACCGCGACGCAATCCGATTTTCGTTATGAGTGCCTTTTCGTCCTGTGCGAGCGAGCCGTCGGCCGAGGCGAGAGCGATTAGGTTTTTGAGGTAGTTGCGTTTGAAAGTGGATTTCTGATGTTCAAAAAAACTTGTCATTGCCTGTGAGACTTGCCTCTTAGAATATAAAACCGTTCCAAAATGTAGATTTTACACAATAAAGTCGGAAAGTCCATTATGACGCGGCATTCGATGCTCATCATTCGCGATTCGAGGAAATTTAGGAGTTACCGTTCCCATAATTCAAAAACTTTCTTTCCAGACTGGGAATCAGCTTGCAGTTTGGGTACTTGCCTTACTTCATAGTAATATTGCTCGTGGTTGCAGAGACCCGCCAAATGGTATTGCTAACATCATCCGCAATTAACAGTGATCCATCCTTTTGGACGAGCAGTCCTACCGGCCTGCCATAAACCTTATCAGCGTCAAGATCTGCAATAAAACCAGTTAAAAAATCTTCAGGCGGCCCACTAGGTTTGCCATCCTTAAACGGAACGAAGATCACCTTATACCCTGAAAGCACAGATCGGTTCCATGATCCATGCTGTGCGATGAATGCGCCCTCGTGATACCTTGAAGGAAATGTTTTGTTGGTATAAAATACAAGTCCTAACGATGCTGTATGGGATCCAAGACCCATGTCGGGCATAATTGTATTTTCGACAACCTGTGGTTTAGGATCCTTGACTCTCGCATCTTCATGGTAGCCAAAATAAACGTACGGCCAGCCATAAAATCCTCCATCTTTAACACTTGTGAGATAGTCCGGCACCAGATCGTCTCCAAGTTCGTCGCGTTCATTCACGACGGTCCACAACGTTTTTGTTCCTGGTGCCCAAGCCATACCGACCGGATTTCTCAGTCCTGATGCATACACACGAAGACCCGTTCCGTCGGGGTTGACTTCAAGAATCGATGCTTTAAGCAACTCCTGGTCTATACCATTTTCCGCTACGTTACTTCCTGAACCAACCGCGATGTAGATCTTTGACCCGTCTTTGTTAGCGATGATATTGCGGGTCCAGTGCCGGTTATGCTTTCCTGCCGGAAGGTCAACAACCTTTTCACCCTTTGCCTTGATGTTCGCATCGCCCGGGCTATACGGGTATCTCCACAATGCGTCTGTATTTGCAACATAAAACCAATTGCCAAGCACCAACATTCCAAATGGCTGATTCAGCCCGTCAAGGAAAGTTATGCGAATGTCGGGAGTGCCGTCGCTATTTGAATCGCGCAAAAGTGTGATCCGGTCGGCGCTATTTTTAAGATTGTTTGACTTTGAAGCACCTATGAGAAATCCACCGATCTTTTCCCAAATCGAATGATTCGAATTGCTTTCTGCAACGAGAATATCTCCATTTGCGAGAGCATACATCCAGCGTGGATTCTCAAAGCCATCCGCAAACTTAACAATCGTGAATCCATCCTTAGCTTCCGGAGTCTTTCCGTCCTTCCAGGGTTGAACGTCACTAAAGTTCTTTTTTGATTTGGTCGCGTTTGGAGGTGGTAGTTTTATTGTGTCAGATGCTACTGAAGTCTTTTTTGACTTCGATGCAGATTTGTTATCCTGACCGCTAACGCTATAACCGATTGAGGCAAGGATCAGCGCCCCAACGATGAGTGTATTTGATGTTTTCATAACTCTGGTTATTAAAAAATCATGCCACCAGCCAATGCAATGCGTATGCGCATTAACAGCCATTTCTCGGCCCTCCGAGAGCCAAGATTGATGACAAAATTCAACAACCTGACATAGGATGTAACAACCAATTGATTTGTGGTTTGTGACTGGTGATTGGTGTGTAGTCAGACAGATATCCCCGCCAAAAACAATCAAAAATCACAAGTCACCAATCAAAAATCACAAATCAAATGAGCCTGTTCCTGGCGATTAAATTCAACACTATGCCATCGAACTAACAACCTTGATGTTGCCGATACGTTTCGAGGATTATGATCCTCAAGGAGTTTCCCGACCTCACCTGGTTAAAATCGCAAGCAGAAAAAAAATTTGCAGACGGACGATCGTGGACAGGTTCGAAGCTTCCCGCTAAAGGCTGGCCCAATGTCATCCTGAATGTATCTTCAACCCATATCGTTCGTGATAGTGTAAGAGGACCTCTGTCACTCTTCACTAATATCTCAGGCACAAGCACTGTCGAAATTTCAAATCGTCGCGTCCCGGTGAATGAGGAGCTCTTTTTTATTACTAATCACGATCAGTATTATACTCTTGAGATCGACAAAGGGAAACGTGCCGAAACTTTCAATATTCACTTCGGCGACTACTTTTGTGAACAAACCTTCAATTCACTATCGAAAAAACCCGAACAGTTGTTGGATAATCATTTTCAACTTTCCTCTGGAAGGGTTGAGTTTCATAATAAACTATATCACCGCGACGCAGAAACACAACGTCTGATCATGGAGATCCGGAACGATGCAGGGGAAGGATCTATCTGGCTGGAAGAAAAATTGTACAGCTTGATTGAAAACCTGTTGAAGAATGAAAAGGATCTTGCCAGGATTCAATCGCGGTTACCTGCTCTTAAATCATCGACACGGGAAGAAATACTGAAGCGGATGCTGATAGTATCCGATTACATTCATGCAAATCTGAACGAAGATCTGTCACTTGAAGAACTTGCCAACATCGGGTGCATTTCCAAATTCCATTTTCTCAGGCTTTTCAAAATAGCCTTCAACAAAACGCCCTATCAGTTTATCAATGAGGAACGTGTTCGCAAAGGAAGGGTAATGATCCAATACACTACATCCAGCATAAATGAAATCGCGCATTCACTTGGATTTTCCAACCCTAGTTCATTCAGCAGGATGTTTTTCAACCAGACAGGCATTTATCCTACTCAGCTTCGCTAACCTTAGTATTAGTTTGACGGCGTGTTCCTTCGTATAGTTCGTATTCCAATAATCTGCAGTCCAGCTTGGCGTTGTAAAATTCAACTCGCCGCGACGCTTTTAATCCGATCTTTTTCGCCAACTCAAGATTGCCGGTAAAGATATATCCTCTGTAACCGCGACATTTTTTCTTCAAAAAGTCACCAATACGCGAATATGTCGATTCAAGTTTAGTGAAATCACCAAGTCGCTCGCCGTACTCAGGATTAAAGTAAACTACACCTGCTCTACCCTCACTCACCATTGTTTCTTCGAAGTCGCATTGTTGGAACTTCATCAGGTTCCTCACGCCAGCATGCTCTGCATTTGTTTTAGATATCTTAATTGCATTTTCACTTATGTCGGTCGCAATAATTTCCAGTCCCTCAATTTCACGAACCTGCGCCTTTATTTCCGCCAACTCCTTTTTGTACACTTTTTCATCGTAGCCTTTGAAATGCATAAATGAATAGTTGTCGCGCAAAAGTCCCGGCTTTCGATTCGTGGCGAGAAGTGCTGCCTCGATTGCCACAGTCCCCGAGCCGCACATCGGATTTATAAATGGAGATCGTCGATCCCAGTTCGTAGCTAGTATCGTTGCTGCAGCGAGGGCCTCCAGCATAGGCGCACGCCCGGGGATCTTTCTGTACCCGTGTTTTGCCAGTGTTTCTCCGGAAGTATCAATAAAAATCTCCACGCGCTCTTGTTTCCAGAAAACGTAGATCACAGCACCTTTCAATGCTGATCCAGTATCAGGACGACGGCCTGTCTCGCGGGTCATGCGGTCCACGATAGCATCCTTCACCTTTACGTTAACGTAGAGGTTATTATCAATACTTGGATGGTCAACATTGCTCGTTACGGAAAAGTAGCCGTCCTTGGAAAGATAATCCTCCCAGGGAAATACGACCAAGGTATTGTATAAGTCTTCCGGATGGTTCGCTTCAAATTCCTTCAACGAAAAATGTACTTGGCTCGCACAGCGAAGGTTGAGGTTCAGTTTGATACAATCAGCTAATGTACCAGTAAATTCTACACCGGTGGTAAAGGTCCGCTCGGGAACGAATCCAAGATCTGCTATTTCTTTTTCAAGAAATGGCGAGAGTCTCTTACTGCAGGTCACCACGATACGGCTAGGCAAATTCAGCATGTTCATTTAGGAAGTATTGAGTATTT
>Ga0111538_10008024_pt1 | contig 14178 bp, 10 predicted proteins | sample SoiMethybrSBSTD1_FD_79669 | JGI IMG/M metagenome (GOLD analysis project Ga0111538, IMG submission 79669) | Bulk soil microbial communities from a Populus tree surrounding site in Tennessee, USA - Soil MetaG P. TD hybrid SBSTD1 (version 2)... | ecosystem: Environmental > Terrestrial > Soil >... | reverse complement strand
CTTTCGCCTCCGTGGTGTGCCGCAGCTCGTCGATATGGCGCCGGAGAGAGTCGCGCATCGCGGAGAAAGACCTCGTGAGCGTCGCGCACTCGTCACGGTCGCGGCCCCGGGGCGACGGCAAAGGAGCTTCCAGGTCGCCGCCAGCCAACAGGCTCGCCGCCGCGTCGAGCTCGCGGATCGGCCGCGTGATGCTGCGGGAGATGGCCAAAGCGATCGCCGCCATCACGAGCACGCCGAGAACTCCCAGCGCGAGCCTCGTTCGGCCGAGAGCGGCCAGGTCCGCAGTGATCTTCGACCGTGGGAACACGAGCCCAAGAGACCAGTCGCTGCCCTTGACCGGGGCGTAGGCGAGCCAGACGCGGTCAGGGTGCAGGAGACCCGGCGCCTCGATGACGCCTTCCTCCTGCCGCATCATGCGCGCTTCGATCTCGAGAAGGTCCGGGCGCCCGAAGCGCTTCGCGGCGCTCGAGATCGATTCCTTGAGCACCAGCTCGCGCTCTGGGTACGAGATCAGCGTGCCGCGACGCGAGATCAGGAAGGGATAGCCCTTCGCGGGAAGCTCGAGACTGGCAAGCAGGTCCGTCAACCAGTTCAGCTCGAGGTCCCCCGTGACGATCCCATCGATTCGGCTGCCGTCGGCGCCGAGGATGGGCGCCGAATACGTGACCATGATGCGGTCGCCGCCGCCCTCGTCGAAGTAGGGCTCGGTCCAGACCGGCTTGTGCGTGTCGCGCGGGACACGGTACCAGTCAAGCGTCTCGTAGGCGTACCCGCTCGATGCAAGCTCCTTCCTTCCCAAGGTCTGCCCGTCGCGATACACGTAAGGGATTCGGATTTTTCCGTCGTCCCCCGGCCGCATCACCACGGCGCTGCCGAAAAGGCTGCCGTGCGCGTGGAGCGTCTGCTCGAGGAGCTGGTAGACCTGCGATTCTTCGAAGCCGCACGCTGAAAGCGAAAGCGCCAGCTCCTGGACGACGTTCTCGACGCTGCGCTGCACGACGTGGATGCTCTGCGCGCAGGACTGCGCGATGCGCTTGGCCCGCTCCCGCAGCTCCCCTTCGAGCAGCCGCCGGGCGCTCGTGTAGTCCACGGCGGTGACGACGAGCAAGATGCTGCCGGTCGCCAGGATGATGAGTGCCGCCAGACGGGGCCCGATTCTCCAGCTGGCGAGCAAAAAACTCCTCCGACTCCTAGCCGCCGTCCGCGTCCTGGCCGAGCGCCTTCCGCTGCATCGCGTCGAAGTAGTCGTCGGCTTCCTGGACGCTCGCGAAGACAGTCTCAGGTGGGAGCGCTTGCGCGATGTCGAGCACTTTGCGGATCTGGGGCTGCACCCCGACCATGTGGAACATCGCGCGCTTTTGTTTCAACGCGCGGAAAGTCTTGAAGAGGACGCGGATGCCCATACTGCTGATGTAAACGAGGTTCGAGAGCTCGAACCGCACGGCTCGCACTTCTTTCGCCAGGATGCTTTCGAGGCTCTTCTCCAGGTCCTTGGACGTGTCCGTGTCAAGACGTCCGTCCAGCGACACCTGGTAAAGCCCTGGCTTTTTCTCTTCGATCTCCGTCTTGAGGGGCATGAAAGTCTCCTGATTCACTTCGGGGGCACGAGCGAAAAGCAGAGAGTCAAGACGTTCTTGCCCCTTCTGCGCTCGTAATCCATGCGCTGCGCGATGCGTTTGAGGATATGGATGCCGAGACCGCCCACTTCTCGCTCCTCGTGACAGCGATCGAAGTCGGGAGGAGGTGCAGCAAGGGGATCGAACTCGCGGCCGGAGTCGACGAACTCGAGCACGAGCTCGTCATTGCCGATGGTCGCGGCAATGGAGATCTCCTGCTTCCTGTTTTCGTCAAATCCATATTTGATCACGTTGGTAACGACCTCTTCGAGGGCAAGGACCGCGGAGAAAGCCAGCTCCAGCGACAGCCCCGAGCTCGACAAGAACTCTTCGAGGGCGCGATTGGCGTTGCCGACCTCGGCAAGATCGCTCCGAATCGTTGTGCGCCAGACGCGCTCGTCCGGGGCGCCGGCAGCGATCGGCCTTTTCCGCCTGCCTCGGCTCACGAGAGCATCCTTCGCCTCGGCCAGCGCACGACAGGGGGCGGGGAGCTCGGCGCTGGAACACGGCTCCTCCGTCCTAAGATGATCCAGATCTCGATCGTGGCCGCATTGTAGGACCGTGCGCAGCCACCGGCAAGTGCTCTGCGTTGCCTCACCTGCGACGATCTCAGGGCGCTTCCATGAGCCGCGCCCGATCGAGCGCCATGCGGACCCGCACCGCGATGGGAAGAAAGACGTCCCGCCACGCGCTGGGCGGCTCATTGCGCAGCAGGTTGCTCTGGATGCGGATCGAATCAGCGACGGTCCATTGCGCCGCAAGCAGCTTGCCCGTCCCGGCGTCGAGAAATCGCAGCTCGATGCCGAGGCGACTGCCGTCGCCAGGGGGTGGACTGCTCGGGCCTTTCTCCGGAGAGAGCTCGGAGACGTCGGGGCGGTCCGTCAGCACGGTCTCGATCTTCAGGGCGCCCGGCGCGGGTTCTGTCACGATGGGATAGGAGCTCGTAAGAGCACTGCGCATCGTCTCCTCGTAACCGTCTCTCGCAGATTCCAGCGCCGGCGCCCCGGCGCGGCGCGCCCACGACGCCGGCAGCCGGCGGAAGGAGAGCGGCTCGAGGAGGATGCGGTCGAAGCGGGAGACATCCGCATCCAGAGCGCGCCAGGTCTGGCTGTCCGGGCTAGTCACGTAGAGGTTCTGGAAGCTCTCACCGAAACCTTGCGGCGGAATCGCGTCCGAGCACGACGAGAGCATCACGATCGCGAGCGAAGTCGTCCCGGCGCAGATGCTCCGCCGGCACCGACACTCCTCCTTGGGTTTCATGAAGAGCATGATGGCGGAGCCGAGGCTGCCCCGGCCAGGCCATTCTGGCGCCCGGGATCTTCCTCGGAGATGATCCCCGGCGTGCTTCCCACCATCAGCTACCTGACCGACGTTCACTTCGAGGCGGGCGCCGCCCGGCGGCTGCCGCAAGTGCTCGAAAGCCTTGGCGCACGCCGCCCGCTCGTCGTCACGGACCCCGGCGTGATCGCGGCCGGGATCCTCGGGGCGCTGCCCGACTTGCACGCAGGCGCCGTGTTCGACGGGGTCGCTCCGAACCCCTCGGAGGACGATGCGCTGGCAGGACTGCAGGTGTTTCAGAACGCGCGATGCGATTCCGTCGTCGCGGTCGGCGGAGGCTCGCCCATGGATTGCGCCAAAGCGATCGCGCTCCTGGCGACGCATCCTCCTCCTCTCGAGGACTACGCTTTTATCCGCGGCGGCCTTTCGCGCATTACGGAACGAAAGCCGCCGCTTGTCGCGGTGCCGACGACCGCCGGAACCGGGAGCGAAGTGGGCCGAGGCGCGCTGATCACGTTCCGCGGAGGGCGAAAGCTCGCGATCGTGAGTCCGAAGATCATTCCGCAGGCGGCGGTCTGCGACCCGCTCTTGACGCTCGCGCTCCCGCCCCTTCTCACCGCGGCGACCGGCTTGGATGCCATCTCCCACGGCGTCGAGACTTTCCTCAGCCCCCGCTTCAACCCCGTTGCGGAGGCCATCGCCCTCGACGGGATCGCCCGCGCGGTCCGCTGGCTCCCGCGCGCTGTCGAGCAAGGTGACGATGTCACGGCGCGCTCGGAAATGATGATGGCGGCCCTCGAAGGGGGTCTGACCTTCCAGAAAGGGCTCGGCGCCGTGCACAGCCTGAGCCACGCGCTCGGAGGTTTGCCGCGCCATCGCCTCCACCACGGAACGCTCAATGCGATCCTGCTGCCGCACGTGGTGCGCTGGAACGCTCCCGCGGCCGGCGATAAGACCGCCCGCCTCGCCGCCGTGCTCGACCTGCATGGCCGCGAGGACGCAGCCGAAGGCCTCGCGCGGCTCGCAAGCAGCCTGGGGCTGCCTCCACGGCTCAGGGACCTCGGCGTGTCCTGGGAGGAAGTCCAGGGTCAGGTGCCGCGCGCGGCCGAGGACCACTGCTGCGCCACGAACCCGAGGCCGCTCGACGCGGCTGCGCTGCGGGAGCTGCTGCGCGCGGCGTACTGAGCCGGCCGGCTCGCGGCCGGCGAGTCTGCCGCTTGACTTCGTCCTGCGGCTTCCGAGGATGATGCGGTATGGCGATGCTCCCACCAGCGCCTGAGCCGGCGGCGGATACCGATCCGCGCCTCAGCCGGCGAGAGGCCCTGCGCACGGGCGGCAGGGTGATCGCAGGCTCGCTCGGCGCGGCTCTACCAATCCCGAGAGTGGCCGCAAGCGGCGCATCCACTCCTCGGGTCCGCGAGCCCATACGTTCGTGCATTTTCCTTTTTTATTACGGCGGCCCGAGCCACCTCGACACGTTCGACCCGAAGCCGGACGCTCCGCGCGAAATCCGCGGCGCCTACGGCACGCTGCCGACGCGCGTGCCGGGTCTGCGGGTGTGCGAGCACTTGCCGATGACGGCGCGCATCCTGGACAAGATCGCGCTCGTCCGCAGCCTTCACCATCCCATGACGAACCACAACTCCGCGGCCGCGGAGACGCTCACGGGCAGGCCCCCCGCGGGTGGCGACCTCGAGCTCCTCGCTGACGAAGCTCAGACTCCCCCCACGCTGGGCTCCGCCGTAAGCCATTCGCTGGGGGCGCGCGCCAGCGAGCTGCCCCACGTGGCTCTCCCGTGGACTCTGTTCAACGTGGTGAGGCTCCCCGGCCAGACTGCCGGTTTCCTTGGCGCTGCCAGCGAACGCCTCCAGATCGAAGCCGACCCGAACGCCGACAGCTTCCGCGTCGAGTGCCTCGCCGATGGGTCGGACGCGCAACACGGCCCTGGCGAGAAGCGGGAAGCTCTCCTCCGCGGCCTGGATCGTGTGCGGTGGCCCGGCGCGGCAGGATGGACCGACTATCGCGAGCGCGCTCTGCGCATCCTTTCGAGCGAGACCGCGCGCCGCGGCTTCGACGTGCGCCGCGAGCCCGAGTCGATGCGAGAACGCTACGGCAGGACCTCCCTCGGGCAAAGTCTGCTCCTCGCTCGCCGACTGGTCGAGCACGGCGTCAACTTCGTCTCGGTCCACGACGGCATGGTGAACGGCCAGGACGCCAATTGGGACAGCCACGCCAACATTTTCGACCGGCACCGAACGCTCCTCGGGATCAGCGACCGAGCTTTCTCGGCGCTGATCGAAGACCTCGACGCCCGCGGGCTCCTCGCGTCGACCCTGGTCGTCGCGGTGGGAGAATTCGGCCGCACGCCGCGAGTCAACGGCTCCGGCGGCCGCGATCACTGGCCCGGGTGCTACACCGCGGTCCTCGCCGGCGGCGGCGTCCAGGGGGGCGCCGCGTTCGGGTCCAGCGACCGCACCGGAGCGACTCCCGCGAGCGAGCCGGTGACCCCCGCCGACCTCGCCGCGACGGTTTTCAGCCGTTTCGGGATCGATCCTGCTGGGGAGATCCGCGACCAGCTCGATCGGCCTTACCGCCTCGCCGATGGCACGCCGATCGAAGGCGTGATGGCCTGACGGCAAGCCGAGCGGGGCCGCCGCGACGCCAGATCACGGAAAAAGCCGCCGCAGCTCCTCGGGCGAAGGCTGGCTGCCGTACTCGCAGAGCTCGAAAGCTTCGGCGTGCTGGATCCGCTTGCCGCGCTCCTCGCCGTACGCCTCGGCGAGCTTCGCGCGGTATTCATCCGCGCTCTTGGCGCTCCGCTCCGCAAACTGCCCGCGGACGAGCCGCATCCTCCCGGCGCGGCCGGCATCGTCTTTTGGCACGAGCGCCTCGTTACCCCCGGCGCCTCCTTCGAAGAACTGCGAGACGAGAGCGTCGAGAGCGTCGAGCTTCCGCTCGATGACGTCGTCGATATCCACGACGACGTCCGGCCGGAACGGATTGGGGCGCTGGAAGCGGTCGCTGTAGTAGAAAAAAGTGGGGTTCTTCTCGAGGAAAGGCACGTCGGGGCAGAAAAACGGCACTGTCACCATGAATGCGGAGTCCTGGAGGAGGATCCCCGTGTAGCGGTGGTCGGGGTGATAGTCGTTCGGCCGCGGCGCGAGAACGATGTCCGCTTTCCACTCCCGGATAAGCCGCGTGATGGTGCGGCGGTTCTCGATGGTGGGGAGCACTTCGCCGTCGTGAATGTCGAGAACTTCCGTGGTGATTCCCAGAATGGCGGCGGCTTTCTGGACCTCTGCAGTCCGGCGGCGCGCCAGCGGACCACCGGCTTCGCTCCAGTGGCCAATGTCGCCATTCGTGACGGACACGAACTTGACGTGATGCCCCGCGCGCGCCCACTTGGCCGCCACGCCGCCAGCTTTCAGCTCGCAGTCGTCGGGGTGAGCCCCGAACGCGATGATGCGGAGCTTGCCGTCCTCGGGCGGGAGCGCCGGTCGGGCCGCGGAGGCCGGCGAGCTTACCGGCGCCGGGCGCAAGGCCGCCGGCTCTGTCGGAGATGCCGTTGCAGGCGCCGCCAGCGCCGTTGCCAGGACCCCGGGAGCGCCACGCGCGGAGGCCGCCTTCGACGCCGCGAGGCACCAGAGACGTTTGTAGGTGCGGACGAAAATATCCCCGCCCGAAATCGCGATGGACGAGCGCGTCATCTCGTTGAGGGAGTTTCGAGCAACGACGTGGAACTGGTTCGAGGCGTCGAAAACGACGCATTCGCCGGACTCGTGCAGGCTGTAGATTTTTCCGTCCGCCAGGACGAGCGAGCTCCACGTGCGGCCCCCGGCGCGCTCCTGCCAGATGGTCTTTCCCGTCTTGGCCTCCATGCACTCGGCCACGCCGGCCTCGTTCACGTTGTAGAAATTGCCCCCCAGGTGGACGCCGGAGCCGATCTGCTGGCCCGCTTTATCTCGCCGCCAGAGCCGATGCGTCGCGGTGACGTCTCCCTTGCCGCCCGAGCGAGCCGCGAGCGGCGGCCCGCCATACCCCGAGAAAGCGACGATCACGCCGTCCGCGACGACGGGAGACGCGTAGACGAGCCGCCCCAGGCCCTCGCACGTCCAGACCCCTTTTCCGGTCTTCGGATCGAAACCGAGGAGCTTGTGCGGATAGCCGATCACGATGTCCTCGCGGCCATCTGCGGCGACGACGACGGGAGTGCTCCAGGATCCCGTCCATTTCTCGCCGCCTCCATCCTCCAGGCCTCCCGGAATCTCGGTGCTCCAGACCTCCTTGCCCGTGCGCTTCTCGAACGCGAGGAGGCGAGTTTTGGGGCCAGGCCCGCAGTTGAGCAGGACGAGGTCGCCGTAGATCACCGGCGAGGACGCGTTCCCCCAGATGTGGCGCACGGGGCCGACGCCAGTGTGCCACTCTTCGGTGCCGTCGAGCTTGTAGGAGCTCACGCCTGCAGAGCCGTACGAGACGATGACTCGCTCGCCGTCGGTGACAGGAGAGGCAGAGCAGTACGGATTGTCCCCGTGCGTGGGCTCGCTCTCCTCGTGCCGCACGCCGCGCTTCCAGACGGTGCTACCGTCGCTTTTTCGCAGGCAGAGAGTCGCCCGGTCCTTGCCCTCGTCTTCCGCCTGCGTCAGGTAGACGAACCCTTCCCAGATGATGGGAGTGGAGTTCCCGGGCGCGGGGAGGGAGACCTTCCATCGCACGTTCTCGGTCTCGCTCCACCGGGTGATGAGGCCGGTCTCCCGGCAGACTCCTTGCCCGGTCGGCCCTCGCCACGCAGGCCAGTTGTCTGCGCGCACGCCAGGAGTCCACCATGAAACAAGAAGCGCGGCGACGAAAAGCGCGGGGAAGCAGCGAGCAATGCGGGGTCGAGGCATGGCAGGTGCACCTTTCTCTAATGACGTGGCGAAGCGAGCTCATTCTATCAGCGCAGCAGATCCCGGGGCGCGCTGAACGGCCTCGAGTTGGGTCAAACCTCGCCGGCCGATAGGCCCCAGCCAGGGGAGCTCTCGAGCTTGCGGACAGCTGCTTCGCGCTCCGGCGCCGGCGCCTCGGGGTCGTAGCCGAACTCGCGGCCGGGCTGCACGGAGAAAAGCGCTTCGCTCGCGGCCATCCGCACGTCAAGGTCTTCGCTCCGGAGCGCATCGAGAAGGAGCTTCTGGCGCCAAGGAGCCTCGGGGAAGGACGGCAGCACGTCGACGAGCCTCGCCAGCGACTCGGCGTCCAGACCTTTCGCCACGAGGAGGAGGCGGGGGCCGAAGCCCTCTTGCGCGGCGAACATCGCTCCGTGGTGCTTCGCAAGGATCCCCAGAGCAGGAGAAGGGCGATGCGCGAGCTGGAAAAAGAGCTCGACGAGCAGTTCTGGCCCCCCCGGCTCCAGTCCGACCGCGTCGTAGATCGCTCGCACCGTCTCCTTGTTGTTGATGTCGGAGAGGTAGGCGAAGCGCTCCAGATCTCGAGAGCCGGTGGACTCGAGGAGGGGGCGGACCACCTCGTCGAGAGTGCGGCGCAGCAGCCGCTCCGATACATCGCAGACGATGTCCTGGGCGCAGAGGGCATCTTTCGCCTCGCGCAACCGGTCATCCGGCACGAGAAACTGTTCGAAAGCCATGGCGCCGCCTCCGCCGCTCAAAATCGCCACAGCGAAGGCTTCTTTGCGCGTCTCGAACGGAATCTCGTTTTCGTTGAGCGTCTCCGCGATGAGCGCCTGCTGGAGCGGGTTGGACGATGAGACGAGCAGAACCATCGGGGCTTGGGACATGGCAGCTCAAAGAATCCTCCAAGATCTCCGCACCAAGGGCAAGCCTGCAGGCAGGCGGCTGCTTGACTTCCCGAGGCAGGAGCATGCGATGTAACCCCAGCGGCCTCCGGAAACTACTCGCCCCCGAACCCGAGGAGACCTATGGCTCGACTCATCGTGAACGCGGTCTCGAACGAGACCCGCAGCTCGGACCTCGTGAACCATCTCGTGCTCTACGTCTCCGTCTCGCACGCGAAGGATGGCAAGCCCGTCACGGGCCTCACCGATGCGAACTTCCGCGTCGCGAGCTCGGTGGGCTCCGTCATCCAGGCGGTGGTTCAGAGCGCTTACGAAGGGCGGTGGGAGCCGGACGATCAAGAGCCGGCGGGCTGCTACCGCCTCTCGGTCTTCCGCGACCCCACCTCCCCGCTCGGTAGCTGGAGGCAAGGAGAGTGCTACGCTTTCGGCGTGCAGGTCCGGACTTTCCGCGAAGTAGGGAAAGGCCGGCGCAAGCACGCGGTACCGGCCGATCACGGGCAGACTGTCGTGGCGGTGGAGAGCTTCGGAAAGTGAAGCCAGCGCCGCGAGGCGGAGCCAGGTCTTCCGGCCCCGCCTCGCGACTCGATCCCGTCGGACTGCGGCTGTTTCCTAGCCCTCGCAGGGAGGGTAACTGGCGCAGCCCGGCTCGAGCCCGTCCTGCGTCGCGTCCGCACCGCACGCATTGGGCGGCGGGATCGTCCCCTGACCCAGGAAGAGCACGCCGAGGATGCGAATTGCATCCGTCAGCTGGATACTGCCGTTGTCGTCGCTGTCGGCGGCGTCGAGGCAGTCGATGCTGCCCTGACCGAGGAAAAGGACGCCCAGGATGCGGATCGCGTCGGTCAGTTGCAGCTGGCCATTAGCGTCCGAGTCGCCTCGCACGAACAGCGCGCCGCCTGCACACTCGGGCGCCGACGCGCAGTCGCTGTCCGCGCAGTCGATGTCGCCGTCGCCGTCTTCGTCCACTCCGCCGGTGCAGATCTCGGGAGTCGTCGACGCACAGCTCCCCGGCGTCGGATTGAGGCAGACGGAGATCCCGTCGCAGACGCCTTCCACCGACGTGGGATCCTGGAACCGGAGCCGGAAAACGTTGTCCCCGGTGCCGTCGAACACTTTGACCATCAGCTTGTGACGGCCTGCGGTGAGCGGGTTCAAAGCCGCCACGGAGGCCGCGGTGACGACGTCGGCGACGAAATTGGCGCCGCCCTGTCCGCGGGCCACGCTGTTGATCCAGACTTCCTGGCCGTCGAGTAGCACCTGGACCGAATCGTCGCTGTCGAGGCCGATGTCGACCACGACGTCCGCCGCGACATCCACGTACGCGACGGCGTACATCATGAGATTGTCCAGGTCGGTCCCGTAGTAGTCGTTGAAGTTGATGGTGTCGTCAGCGTCCTGCCAGGCGAACCACGTCGGGACGTTGTCCGGATTGATGGGGGTCGTCGCGCCGGCTCGCAGGCCGGTGCTTCGCGCGCACCCGCCCGCCGGCGGCGTGTACGATGTGTGGACGACGTCGCCCGCTTTCGGCTCGACGTCGAGCTCGTTGATGCTCGCGCCGTCGCAGAGATGGTCGCGCCGAATCTGCGCCTCTGCCGGGTTTGCCCCGAGAATCCCCGGCTGTGCGTAGGGCCCGAGGAGGAGCCAGGTCGAGATGAAGCAATTCTCCGTGAACGTGGTCGGGTTCTGGAGCGAGCTCTCACCGCCGACGGCCGAAGAGATCGGCGAGCTCGGCTCGCTCACTTTGCCGCGGAAAGTGACCTGGCCACCGGCGCCGGCGGCTTTCACCTGATAGGTGAGGACACCGTTGGCGATTTCAGCGCCGCTCAGGTTCCAGGTGATGGACGTCCCAGCCACGGTCCCGTTGCCGGAAGGCGCGCTCGGGAGCCATCCGTTCGGGACGATCTCTTCGATTTTCACATTGGACGGCACGGCGCAATCCGGGCTCGCCGCACGGATGTCCGAGATCGCGATCGAGACGTCGTACGTCACTCCGTCGCGCCAGCGGGGCAGCTCGGAGTGCTGCAGCTTCACCGTCTCCGTGGTGTCGATGTCTCGCGTTGCCTTGAGGGGAGGTATGAGGCAGACGCCCGTGGGCGTCTTGGAGACGCCGAAGTCGGTGATCGGCTCGGACGTGGCGGGGTCCTCGAAACGGAACTGAGCGTTGAAGCCGCCCCCGCCTTCGAAAACTTTCAAGACGAGCTTGTTCTCGCCGCTCACGAGCGTGATGGGGCCGGGGTAGTTGCCGAGGTCCGGCGACTTGTCGCTGAACTCGCACGCGCCTGCACCGCGCGCCACACTGTTGGCCCAAACTTCTTCGTCGTTCAGCAAGACCAGGATGGAGTCATCGCTGTCGACTCCGATCTGGACGTCGCGGCTCGGGCCGGGGTTGTTCACGTAGCACTCGAGGTAGGCCATCGCGCCGTTGGGGTCGCCGCCGTACACGTCGTCGTTCAAGTTGATGAACGAGTCCCGGTCGTTCCACGCGATCACGCGGGGCACTCCGTTCGGATTGGCCCCCATCGTCCCGCTCTGGAGGCCGATGGATGCCGCTCCGCTCAGCCCGTCGCCGCCGTAGGCGGTTGCGATCTCGGCGCCCGGGTACCAGACGAAGTCCGGCTCGAAGATGTCGCCGTCGGTCAGGAAATCGAGCCGCATGTGCTCGACCCCAGGGTTGTCCCCCGCTCCGGGCACGCCGTCCGGCCAGTTGCCCGCCGGCAGCGTATAGCACCCGAGGATATTCCAGGAGCGGATGCCGCCGCAGTCGTCGTAGGGGACGTCGCTGAGGAGCGCATCCTCACCGCCCACGGGGCTCGTTTTCGCGCCCGCTATGTTCTCCGCCAGCGTACCGGCAAAGATCACTCGGAGCTCCGTGGTGGCCGCAGCCGTCGCCTTGTACTCGAGCTTCTTGCCTTCGGTGAAAGTCGCGCCGGTCAGCGTCCAAGTGATTTTGTTCGTGCCAGCGTCGAGCGAGCCCCCGTCCGAAATCTGGGAGGTGGTCCAGCCCGTCGGCACGGTCTCCACGATCACGACGCCCGCGGGCGCCGTGCACGGCGGATTCGCCGCGCGGATGTCGCTCACCGTGATCTCGACTCCGATCAAGTCGCCCGGCAGGAAGTCCCCGTTCGTTTCCGCAGGCGAGCGGGACGTCGTCAGGTCGCGCGTGGCGACAGCGGCGGGAAAAGCGCAGACGTCTTTCGGGATGCCGTCCGCCGAAGGGCCGCCGATCTCCGCGAGAACGCTCGCGGAGAGAGCCATGTCGTGGAACTGGAAGCTGTTGATGAATCCTTCGGAGTTCTCCCCGCTCTCATCCGCAAAAATGAAGAACGACTCGTAGGGGTCGGCGTCGGTGTCGGTGGGGCTGTAGAGCGAGAAGCGGCCGTCGACGCCGTCCCCGGGCGTCTCGTTGACTTCGACGCCGTCCACGTAGCTAATCATGGTCCCCACGACGAGGTCCACGACAAGGGCGATTCGGTGCCACTCCCCGTCCGGCACGGAACCAGCGAACACTCCACTCACGCCGAGACCGCCGTCGGGGTTGATGAACCAGTCGCCGTCGTTCTGGTTGCAGCAGTTCGTCTGGAAGAGCGACGTGACGCCCGCGGACGGAGAGCGATCCGGGAACATCACGTCCATGATCAGCGTGTACTGATTGACGTACCCGCCGCCTCCGTTGGGAGGAAAGCCGTGCGGCACATCAAGGTAGGTCCCCTGCGTGAAGTGAGCCACTTCGGCGGACTGGCCGCCGATGTCCACGTTCTCGAAAGTGACCTCCGGGTCGACCGCCGGGCTCGCGGCCAGCGCCGTGAGCGCCGCCTGGCCCGTGTCGGACTCGAGGTCTCCGTTGAAGTTCCACTGGGCGACGTCCGCAAAGAGGCTTTGCGAAAAGAATAGGATCGTCCACCCCAGCGACAGAATGTTCAAACGACGCGTTCGCATGCTCAAATCCCTTCCCTTGAGGAAGTCCCTCGATAAATGCGACCCAGATTTCCGTAAGCCCACAGAGGGGCCGTACGAACCGACCATCTTAAGGGTCCCGCGCTGCAGAAGGAAGTTTCGGATGGCACGTACTGCGCCAGGGCGCGGGCACGACGCCGTAGCGCCCGCGGGGGCGGTTTCGTCATCCCATCAGAGCGTCCTGCGTGCTGGACGGCTGCTACGACCCCGAGCTCAGCCCCCGCAGGGAGGCTTGACGGCGCAGTCGAGATCGTCGGTCGCAGTCGGATCCTGGCCGCAGTCGGAAGGCCCCGGGGCGGGCATCTGGAACGTGCCCAGGAACTGGTACGCCAGCGATGAGATCGCATCGGCGATGTCGAGGCGGCCGTCGTCGTTCGCATCCGCGGCGTCGTTGCAGGGCAGCTCCTGCGTGCCCAGGAAGAGCGAGCCGAGGACGAAAATGGGATCGGCGATGTTCAGGTCGCCGTTTCCATCGGCGTCTCCGCGCCGGAACACGCTCGGCCCGGGTTCGTCCCCGGACGCGAGGATGATCAGGTCGAACGGACCAAAGTCACCCGTATCCTCGTGAACGAACTGGGCCTCGCCGCCGTCGAGGGCGACTTTGAAGAACTTGCCATCTTCGCCGTTCACCCAGTAGAGCTCTCGGTGGGCCCTGTCGATGTCGAGAAAAACGGGCCAGTCGTCGAGACCCGGATTCGCCGAGGTAATCGGCTCCTCGTCCGTGCCGTCGAGGCTGGCGCGCGAGACGATCTGGCCGTGGTTCCCGCGGTAGTCAACCGTGGCCCAGTAGATCTTCTTCTCGACCGAGTCGATCGCGATGCCGGTCGTGTGATGCTCGAACTCGTGGTGGATGATGGGCGTTGCATTCTGAGCTTCGAGATCGCCGCTCCAGATGTCGGTGCCGTAGAGACCCGGCCGGCCTTCCCGCACCCAGTAGAGCTTGCCGCCGGGCCCGTCGACCGCGATGTCGTCGACGTCGGCTTCGAGGAGCACTGTCGCTTCAAGTTGACCCTCGGCGCCGGGGTCTGGGGTCTGAAAGCTCGCGATGACGCCGCCGCCGCCGCCCTTGCGGGAAGCCGTGAAGTAGAGCCTGCCCGTAGTGGTATCGAGCGCGAGCCGCGCGGGGTAGTCCTCGCTCGTGTAGACCGGCTTGACGCCTTTCCCGTCCAACCCCGAGCGCACGATGCGGGTGACTGTCGCACTCCGCTCGACCCAATAGAGCAGTCCCTTTTCCGGGTCCGCGGCCAGGCCCAGGACGTCGTCGGGGATGTCTTTTTGGATGTCCTGTACGTCGGAGAACGACGTGTCGCTCGTGCGGACGGCGAAGCTCGGATAGGTGTTCACCGCCGTCCAGTAGAGGGTCTGCGCGGCGAGCGGTGCGCTGGAAATGGCCGTGAGCGCGAGCAGGAGCGATGCGTGCCGGCGGCCGGAGCGAAGGGGAAAGCTGGCGAAGCTCATAGGTGGCGGGCTCCTCTGTGCAACGGGAGAGGTGCGATCAAGAGAGTGCAACCAGGAAGCCCCCAAAGAGGTCTATCATTGTCG
>Ga0111538_10008023_pt1 | contig 14182 bp, 8 predicted proteins | sample SoiMethybrSBSTD1_FD_79669 | JGI IMG/M metagenome (GOLD analysis project Ga0111538, IMG submission 79669) | Bulk soil microbial communities from a Populus tree surrounding site in Tennessee, USA - Soil MetaG P. TD hybrid SBSTD1 (version 2)... | ecosystem: Environmental > Terrestrial > Soil > Tree... | reverse complement strand
TTTGTCCCGACGAATGAAATTTGAGTCTGGCCATTTGGTCGTTTAGCTAACGTTATTATTCATCGCACAGCAGCACATCTCACATTGGACAACGAGAGGACGTCAGCCAAGTATGTTGATGCCCTCAGCAGGAGGAGGGGAGTTCCCCTGGAACCCATACCCCGCCTTGGTTTGCGCTCAAACGCTCCCCCGCCAATTACTGACCAGGAGTCCGACTGTAATCGCAAACAGCGCCGCCGCGCTGATGCTGAGCGACCAGTGAATGCCGATCAGGCTGCCGACAACGCCTACCGTCAGGCCGCTGAAAGCGCGCAGACCAAACGCAGACATGCTGAAAAGGCCGACGAGTCTGCCGCGAAGGTGACCGGGGGCCTCTAACTGAACAATGGCTTGCGCCGAAGAATAGAGCGCAAGGTTCAAAATGCCGGCGCAAAACAACAGGGCCAGCGACAAGTAGTAGTTGGTGGACGCCGCAAACATGGCGATGGCGGCGCACCAGAGGATGCTGCAAAGTATCGTGTTGCGGACATTCGCGTGAAGCCAGCCCTTGCCCTCGAGAAGGAACCCTCCAAAGACGGCTCCAGCCGCACCGGCCATCAGCAGAGCGCTATACGCAAAACCGGCCTCGCCAGCGCCGAGGTCACTGGCGAAAGCGGGCATCAGCGTCTGGACCACATTCCCAATAAACAATGACGCGCTGCCGCCAAGGATCACCATAGTGATGATCGGACGGTTTCGCGCGCCCTCGCGAATCGCGTCTTTGATGTCTTGCCAGGCGAGCGCTCGTTTTGCGGCTCCCTCTTTTCGAAGGTGTCCACTGTAGGGGACGTAGATCAACCACAGCGTCAACGGCAGGTATATGACAACATTCGCAACAAGAGCCATAGCCGGACTCAACAACAGCATCAATCCCGCACCGACAGCAGGGCCGAAAAGAATACCTAACTGACGCGCTGTCGCATTGAGCCGAACGGCGCTCTGGAGATCTTCGGCGCCCACGAGGTCATGGATCAACAGTTGCTCTGCAGGAGCCCACATCACGCCGGCGATTCCGTGGACAATCAACAAAACCGACGCATGCCACACCTGAATCGAATTCGTGAAAAAAAGTACGGCCCACGTTGCCGAGACTCCCATGAACAGGACCTGAGCGCCCTGGATGATCTTCCGGCAATCGTAGCGGTCCGCGAGGCTGCCAAAATACACAGAGCAGAGGAGGAAAGGCATCCAGTGGCTGATTTCGGCAAAGCCGGCCAGCGCCGGAGATCGAAACTTCTGAAATAGCAGCCAGTAGCTGACAACATGCTCGATGTTGTCGGCCATCATTGCCAGCATCGTGCACGCGAAGAAGAACCGGAAGCTTCTGTGGTGAAGCGCGGCGAAGGCTACTTTGTTGGATTGTTTCTTCACGCTTGCCTGTCATTGAGGCAAGCGACCCGACATCGCCGCACACAAATGATTCCAGAAGTGTAACGCTACTATTGTGAGATTGTTTTCCATTCCGCTTACCAAAAAATTCGGCAAAGAAGGCGTCGAGAGATGCTAAGTTGCGTTGCATCTAATCCATCGCTAAATTGTGAACGATGACTGAACGAAAACTTCGTCCCAAAAAGGCGCGAAAATCGGGCGGACAATTCGCCCGTCAAACGCGGCGTCACCGTTTGCTCCTTATTGAAGACAATGCGGAATTGGCGGAAGCGACTGCGGAATTCCTGCGGAGCGAAGGCCTGGAAGTTATGATCGCCTCAACCGGGAACTCTGGTCTGCAAATGGCTGAGGCGTTCCAACCGGAGATCGTCCTTTGCGACATCAGCTTGCCGGACATGACAGGTCTTGATGTCGCGCGGGCGCTGCGGAAAATTCCGGGAGCGAAGGACGCCCTGATCGCGATGCACACGGCACTCAGTGAACGCGATCTTCAGACGTTCGAACGCCAACCCGTCGAGTCGGTGAACCTGTTCCTGCCCAAGCCGCTCACGCCTGAAAAGCTGGACACCATCCTTGCGCAGCTCAACGAATTGCGGCGCTCGCGGGTTTCGCCGCCACCCATCAACGAAATCTGATATTGTGGCATCGTTAGGCTGACCACAGATTCGCCGGAACCGTCGCCGGAAAAACAATTCTGCATAACAATTACCGCAGTCGCAGCAAGTGGCTTCAAAGAAAAAAGAAATTGCTGAAATCAAAAGTAGGCGCGGGATACGCAAGAAGAGCCCGGCTCCTCTAACCCCGTCAGACAAGCGTCGAGCCTTTTCCGTTGTCCGCTCTGATCGCGAGCAAGAGCAAGAAAAGCTACGCCTTCAAACTCAATTGATCGATTCGTCGTTCGAGCCGATTCTCGCCTGGGACTTCGACGCCGGCATCATCGAGTGGAATCAGGGCTGCGAGCGGCTTTACGGTTTCTCGCGCGCTGAAGCCGTCGGGCGCGTCATCCATGACTTATTGAGGACGGTCTACCCGGCGCCGATCGAAGAGTTCAAGAAAAGGCTCGAGGCACAAGGCGAATGGTTGGGTGAGTTGCGCCAGATTACCAAAGATGGACGCGAAGTCTTTGTTGAAAGCCGCCAGCAAATAGTCGAGACCGGCAGCCGGCGGTTGGTCCTGGAAACTAACCGCGATATCACCGAGCGCAAGAGAATAAACGAGAGCTTGCTGCGGGAGAGCGAAACGCGTTTCCGCATACTTGCCGATAGCGCGCCTGTGGCGATTTGGGTTAACGGCGCTGACGCGGGCTGCGAGTTTGTCAACAAAGCTTACCTCGATTTCTTCGGCAAGGCGTTGGACGAGGTACAGGACTTCGGCTGGCAGCCCCACGTCCACCCCGAAGACGAAGAGCGTTATGCAAGTTCCTACCTTGTCGCATTCAACAATCGCGAGCCGTTCCGATGTCAGGCGCGATTCCGAAACGCAAATGGCGAATACCGCTGGCTCGACTCGGTTGGCCTGCCGCGATTCTCAGTATCCGGCGAATTTCTCGGCTATGCCGGAGCCAGCCCAGACATCACCGAAAGCAAGCGCCTGGATCTTAACAATCAGTTCATCAACGAACTGGATCTCACGCTCTCACAAATCACCAATCCCGATGAAATCGTTCAGTTCGCAACGAATAAGCTGGTTGAATACCTGGGTGTGGCTCGCTGCCATGTGAGTGAAATAAATCTGTTGGATGGTCTGGCTATTGTTCACGGGAGTTGGGAAGCTTTGCCTCACGGCGCGCAAAGCCTGGCGGGCGAGTACCGTATCGGTGAGTTCATCACACCAGAATTTCGCCAGGAACTGGAGGTCGGTAAGTCTGCCGTCGTCAGCGACGTTACAACGGATCCCCGAACGGGCCATTTCGCCTCGAGATATCTGTCGCTCGGCGTCGGGGCGTGGATCTCCGTTCCGGCTTTCAATGAAAAACAATGGGAAGCCACGTTAAGTGCGGTTGTACCGCAAGCTCGAAATTGGCGTCCGGATGAAGCTCAGTTGCTGCGCGATATTTCCTCCCGACTCTGGTTAGCTGTCAAACGGGCGCGGGCAGTGGAGGCTCTGCGCGAGAGTGCAGAGAGGGCAAGGCGAACCATGGCGGAACAGATGCTGGCAGGTATCGCTGAATGTGACCTGAACGGAAAGTTTACGTTGGTCAATCAACGGTTTTGCGATCTCGCCGGCTATACCCGGATTGAATTGCTCGATATGGTGGTACGCGACGTTACGCATCCCCATGACTGGACACACAACGCCGAACTCTACCGCAACCTCTTTGAGACTGGCGCGAGCTTCTTCATCGAAAAGCGTTATTGCCGGAAGGACGGTTCAGAGATTTGGGTCCACATGAACGTGTCACCCATCCGCAACCGGCAGGACAAGATTGAAGGAGCCGTGGCCGTTGTAATTGACGTCACCCGCCGAAAGCACGCTGAGCACGAATTGGCGTCAGCGAAAGACCGACTGGCCGCCGATTTGGACGCTATGACAAGACTGGAAAGGATTGTCGGGATGTTCGTGCGTGAGGGCGACTTGTCTGCGACTCTTAAAGAGATCGTTCGGACGGCCATCGCAATCACCGGCGCCGCCAAAGGCAACATCCAGCTTTTCGACGCCAGTGTGGGCAAGCTCGTCATAGCGGCGCACGATAATTTCGAGCAGCCATTCCTGGATTTCTGGAACACCGTCGAGGAGGGCGGCGGGTCTTGTGGTACCGCTTTGAAAAGTGGAAAGCGCGTGATCGTTGAAGATGTCACTCTTAGTCCCATTTTTGTGGGCACACCTGCGCTGGATGTCCAGTTGCAGGCGGGCGTGCGCGCCGTTCAGTCCACGCCGGTGCTGGATCGGTCGGGCAAACTGGTCGCAGTCTTCTCGACACATTTTGGCGTTCCGTGCCGTCCGGATGAACGAGCTTTGCGCCTGCTCGACCTGTTAGCTGCCGAGACCGCCTCAATTATCGAGAGTGCGCAGGCCGAGACAGCGTTGCGAAATGCATACGAGCAGGCCGAGGCCGCGACGCGCGCTAAAGAAGAATTCCTGGCTGTAGTTTCGCATGAGTTACGAAGCCCGCTTGTTTCGATCCTCGGCTATACACAACTGCTGCACGGCAAGGTGCCGGATGCTGCGAGGATTCGACGGACCGTGGAAATCATCGAGAAAAACAGCAAAATGCAGTTGCAGCTAATCGAGGACTTGCTCGACACAGCCCGCATTGTCGGAGGTAAGCTCAAGCTCGAAGTGCAACCGCTGGACCTTCGTAGCGTACTGGTGACTGCGCTGGATGTGGCGCGACCGTCAGCGGAAGCGAAAGAAATCAAGTTAGTCTCCAGCCTGGATCCGTTTGCCGGTCAAATCACAGGTGACCCTGACCGTTTGCGGCAGGTGGCCTGGAATTTGCTCTCGAATGCCGTCAAGTTCACTCCTGTGGGGGGCCGCGTCGAAGTCACTCTTAAACGCGAGGACCCGCATGTTCAAATTATCGTGCGTGACACCGGCAAGGGCATCGAGCCGGAGTTCCTGCCTCACGTTTTCGAGCGCTTTATCCAAAGCGATATGTCAAGCAAGCGGCGCTCCGGCGGTTTGGGTCTCGGCCTGGCGCTGGTCAAACATCTGATTGAGCTGCACGGCGGAACGGTCGAGGCTGCCAGCGCAGGCGTGGGTCAAGGCGCCGTTTTTACGATTCGACTCCCGCTCCGCGCAGTTCACACTGTGCCGCTTGCAGAACGAGAGCAACCGCAGGCGGTGCGTCTTGCCGGAGTGCAATCATTGGCAGGCGTTCGCGCGCTGATCGTGGATGACGAAGAGGATGTCAGAATGTTGCTGAGCCTGACGCTCCTCGATTACGGCGCGGAGTCGGAGGCAGTGGCTTCCGGCAACGAGGCTATCGAACGACTCACCCGAAAAACTTCCGGTGCGACGTTTGATGTACTGATCTGTGATATCGGCATGCCGGACGAAGACGGATATACCCTGATTCGGAAAGTTCGGGCCCTGCCGCCCGAAGCAGGCGGCACAATCCCGGCTATTGCCTTGACGGCTTATGGGCGCGCTCCAGAACGGGTACGCGCTCTGGAAGCCGGCTTCCAGATGCATCTCGTCAAGCCGGCTGAGCCTGATGAGCTCGTAGCGGTCATTCTGAGCCTTGTCAAACGGTTCGACAGCAATCGCGAACTACAGAAATTGTCGCCCACCGTCAGCGCCAATGCGGATTACTCACGGGAGCCCCGCCCGCGGTAGATTGGGGACTAATCCCCAACAGCAAGTCCCGTTAGGGAGCCTGATCATACGCTGGCTGCTCAGAGATCTCCGTCAGCCTCACGGAATGTTTTCCGGCTTATCCGCGACATTTCGTGAATCGTCGCGAAAAGCCGGACATTCATAGGCACGGGCCTACTGAATCAAAAGCCCTCTCTCTTGGCATATAAGCTGCTATGCAAACTGTGCGACGTGTTTTGGTAAGATGCATCCGACTCCGCCAAGGATAATTGTCAAATGCAACCGGAATGGGAATTCAGACTAGCCAAGATTGAAAACCTGCTGGCTACGCTAACAGACCGCCAGGTCCAGCAACACGTGGAGATTTCCCTCCTTCAGGAATCCCAGACACGGACCGACGAGCAGATCCAGGCAACTGCCCAACAGCTTAAGCTAACGGACCAGCAGATCCAGGCTGCCGAAAAACAGATTCAAGCCCTCGCGCAACACGTGGAACTTGTGTTCTCGGCCCTTGGTCGGGTCAGCGACTCTCAGGACAGGACCGAAGCTCGCCTGCAATCTCTGATCGATACCGTCGATCGCCTCCGGCGGGGAGATAAATAGACACCAATCGTGAAGTCGAACTCGTGCTCACGGATTATCGATTGACCGGCACTACCCTGAACTCCACGTTTTCCGATACACCATTGCGAACGATAACTGTTGTCGCGTGGGGATTCAGGAGATCTGGGGACCGACTTCGAATTCTGCAGTTCGAATTCGGGGTCTGTCCCCACATCTCAGACCTACTCGACGCCGAAACCTTCGTGCCGTTTTGCAAAGTCGACTATGAAGTTAATGTCCGGAGGTTTCGTCAGGAACGCTCGCTCGTCGGCCAGAAAAATAGTGAGCCAGCCGCTGTGGTACTGCTTGCCGCCTTTCAGATCATCCCGCTCCAATACCTCCATCGCGTCGTCCCAAGACAGGATTTCAAAGTTGCGTTCCATGAAGAAATCCAGCTGGGGTCCCCATGACACCGCAATGGGATCCGCCGTCGCAACATCCCGCGTGGTGCGCCGGCCCGGTCGCATGAAAAGCACTTGCGCGAGCAAACCGCCGGGACGATAAACCCAGCGTTCATCGGCGCGGCCAGGCTCCTGGAGATACATCATTTCAAGACGATCCTCGAACGTCTTCACGTCAGGCTCCCCCTGACAGATTCCGAACGATTCCGAGATAAATGGCTCGCCTGCTGAATCGATGGTGATCAGCTTATGCATTACCGGGCAGCCATCGCCGTGGTATTCGGAGAGCAGCAGCGCGTCTTCCTCCTTAACCTTGCCCTGAAACAAAAGCACTGGTCCGCCACCCGTCGGGTTATCAAAGGTATAAATCGTTTTGTCGTTCAGTTGGAGATGGTAGGTCCCGTCATCTGAGGTAAATGCTTGGGCACGCCCCGCCGTGACCCGAGTTTCCCAACGGCCTTCGGTCTTGCGATGCTTTTCAGGAGTTCCCAGATCACCGATTCCTTCCTCTGCGGCGATCTCTCGTCCATCAAGAACGAGCAGCATTTTCTTTCCAACGCTTGCCACGGCGAGCACACCGCGTCCATCGAGCCCCACTCGGACATCATGGATTGCATCGTAAGGCGTCTGTTCCTTATCTCCAACGACGACGAACTGCTTTCCTTTTCTGGCTGCCCGATACACCGCGTTGCCAGATGCGTCGAAAAGTATCGGTCGGTTGATGCTGTCGTACGGGGCGCTCTCCTTCCATGCCACGCCAGTCCAGTAGACAAGATGTGCCTTGCCATTCCGAATGCCGTTGAACGCGATCCCCTTGCCGTCTTCGCTGAATGTGAAGTCTTTAATCTCATCGAAGCGCGGTCCCACCTCCTGTTCATGGACGGGAAATGCCTTCCCGTCTTCTTCCGCAACATACAAGATGTCTCCATTAGCGGTGAAGCCCAGGTCCCGCGTCGCTTTGTATTCAGCGCCTACGACGCCGTTTACGACGACGGCGTTGCGTGAATCGTGCCATGGGCCACGCACCGCCGTGAAGGCAACCCGGGACCGGGGTGAGCCGGGACGACTCAACACCACGTTTTCGATGTGTTCATACGTCTGGGTGGAAGGAACACCGTCGACGACAAGTCGATAGACGGTCTCCTGTCCGGACTGGGCCGGTTCGCCGGCAATATAGGTGATGCGCCGGCCATCCGCGTCCATGACGAGGCCCGAATTTCCGATGCAGCATGGATAAGGGCCAAATTGACGGTCGTTGATAACGACAAAGCTTTTTCGATCCAGATCCGCCACGTAGGCGATGGTCTTGCCGTCCTTGCTGACGCGTGGAGCATATACGTTGCCGTAGGCTTTGCCTTCGCGTTCGCCAACGACGAGGAATCGCTTATCCTGGGGTCCAGAGGAACCAATGTAGATAGGCTCCTCCGTATCCGGTTTGAGTTGGATCGGCCCAACGACCTGGCCAAACGCTTTGCCCGGCTTGCCATCGACAACGACGAAGTTCTTCGACTTCAGTGGATCGTACGACTCGATTCGATGAGCGAGATAGACAAGCTTGCCGCTTTTCGGAGCGAAGAACGGTCTGACCGAGTAACTGACCTCGAACGGGTCGGCGATTCCGTCGTGAACGACGACCATGCGGTCATCATTCCGCGTCGCGACATACGCCCAGTGCCTGCCGTCCTCACTGAAGGCAGTTCGGATATAGCTATCGATATTCGCGTAGGCAGGACCTGGCTCCCCGTTGACGACGAAGCGCGAGTCACCATCCCGCGTTCCGACATGGGTCAACGTTCGCCCGTCGGCGCTTATTGCAAGGTCCGTGACGCTGTCCCACGTCTCGCTTTCCTCAACCCTGCCATCCGGGAAACGTGTGACGACCGATTCGTGTTCTCCATTTACCCGGATATAGGCAAGCCACTGGTCCGGTGCGAAGAAAAGAATGCCGTGATTGCCGACAGAACTTCCCTCGTCCTGAGAGGGAGAGGGCTTGAGCCCCACGATTACGGAACGACGATTCTGCCCGTGGCCAGCCAGCGCCATCACCAAAATCAGACCCCACAATCGGATTGCTGTGCGCATGTTATGGATTGACCGCCAGAAAGGCGCGCAAGATAGACCGACGTTAGCAGTGCCACGCGCACCGGGTCAATTATTGAGGGAGTGCTATTGAAAACGCGAAAGCATACGTCTCGACTTCGTGCCAGTCCCCTGAGATACTGGCGCCGGCGAACGGAGCGTTGACCCGCGGTGGTCATGAATCGCGGCGCGAACGACGTGCCAAAGCGTGGAGGAACAAGTGATGACGGTATCGCGAGCGTTTGGCTGGATGTTTGCGGGAATTGCGCTGGTATCCGTCGCGGTTTGCGGCAGTGGCGAGATCAAGGCAGCGGCACAAGCAAGGGCGCCTGCATCTCCGAACGCCGACAACCGGTGTCCGCTCACCGTCGAACAGGTGGCCGCCGTGACCGGAGCGCCGATGACGCAAACGCCGGGTGGCTGCACCTTCTTTCCCGCCAACGGCCGTGATATTCCTCACGTCTTCTTCGTGCTGCAGAACACGATGGTCTGCAGCAGCATCAAGCCGGGGGACCTGGGATTCACGGAAACGGTCGCGGGCCTTCCCGCCCGCGCCGCGTTCGTGAGAGATCAGATTGACGGGGCCCACGTGCTCGTCTGCCCCGACAATAACGCCCGCGCCTTCGACATCGTCGTGGATATCAAGAACGACAAGCCAAAGAACCGCGAGGCCGCCATCGCGCTTGCGAAGCAGGTGCTCGCTCGTCGCTGAGCAGGAATGCCCCCACGGGGGCATGAAATACTTGGCTGGCCCCACTCCGGTTCGTGTAATGTCACGGCAGCTACCCGCTTCGAGGAGACGATCATGCGACTTGTTACGCGACGAAACCTGGGGTTCGCCGGCCTGATGATTATTTGCGTGTTGGTTGGCGGATCAACACTTGGTGCGCAGTATTCGATGACGGTCAATGGAGACCGGCTGATTAACGCGCAGAATGAGCCGCAAAACTGGCTCATGATGAACGGCGACTATGGCTCGACGCGCTACTCCAGGCTCTCCCAGATCAATCGTGAAAACGTCAGGAATCTGCGCATGGTGTGGGCGCTGGCCCTTGGTGGAATGCAGGACGTCGGGCTCAACGGACCTGAGAGCGAAGTCAATCCCCTGGTCGACAACGGCTTCATGTACACCTCCGATGGCTGGGGAACGATCTACAAGATCGACGCTCGCAATCCAGGTCAGGGCCAGTTCGTCTGGGTTGCCGATCCCGGCGTGAAGCACCAGGGGAATGCTCCGCGCACCCGCGGCATTGCGCTGTGGGAAAACCTGGTTGTCGCGAACTTGCCGGATGGTCGAGTGATTGCCGTAAACCGCGACACGGGAAAGATCGTTTGGGACAAGATGATCGCCACTTCCAACGAATTCGGAAACCGCGAAAGATTCAACGCTGCGCCGATAACTGCTGACGGGAAAGTCATCATTGCCAATGGAGCCGGCGATGCCAAGACTCGAGGCTGGATCGCCGCTCTCGACACGAAAACCGGTAAGGAGCTCTGGCGCTGGTACGCGGTTCCAAAGCCAGGCGAACCGGGCAGCGAGACATGGAAGGATAAGAACAATGCCTGGAAGACCGGCGGTGGCGGCCTGTGGCAGACGGGTTCGTACGACCCGGCCACCAGGCTCACGATCTGGGGCACGGGAAATCCAGTTCCAATCTACGATCCTCAGGCTCGGCCGGGGGATAACCTCTACACGAACGCCGCGGTCGCCGTGAACATTGATACCGGCAAGCTGGCCTGGTACTTCCAATACACACCGAATGATTCGTGGGACTTCGATGAAGTTGGAGTCCATATGCTCTATGACACGTTAATCGATGGACAGCTTCGCAAGGTGGTCAGCCACTTCGGCCGCAATGGATTTTTCTACTCGCTGGATCGTCTGACCGGAAGATTCATCAAGGCAGCCCAGTACGTCAACGATCTCAACTGGACCAAAGGACTCAACCCGAAGACCGGCATGCCTCTTGAATACGATCCCAGGCTGGACGTTCAGATCTACAACCCGGAAGCCCGGGCGCTGCGCGGCGATCCCGAAAAGCGCACGTGTCCCACCTGGCATGGCGGTATCGCTCACCAGCCGACGGCATACAACCCGGTCAAGAACATTGCATATGGTGTCGGCATCGAAGGGTGCTTCTCTCAGAATGGGGCCGCGGTGGCGTTCTTGTCGCCTCAGGGTGGGATCGACGATGTGAACAGCGAGAAGCGCACGTATAACAGCGACCTCTATTACGGATCCGTGACAGCGTTCGACGCGGTTAAACACAAGGTGATTGCCAAGGCGGTCACGGATATCGAAGTTCGCTCAGGCGCCACCGTCACCGCGGGAGGCGTCCTGTTTACGGCTCTTCAAGATGGTTGGGTGGTTGCCTACAACGACGAGACGCTCGAGGAACTCTGGCGATTCAACGTGGGCACACCTCTGAAAGGTGCACCGGTAACCTATGCCATCGGACCTAAACAATACCTCGCCGTGCAGTCCGGCGGACGGCATCTGCATCCCGTGAAGTTCGACAAGCTGGAAACCTCCAGCTACCTGTTCGTCTTCTCATTGAACTGAGAGGCGCCCGAAACCTACTTCTTCAGCAGCTCGCGCCAGTGGAGGATCACGGTAATCGGCAGGCCTTCGTCTGTTTCTCCCGCAAGCACCGTGTTGATCAGGAATCGACCGTCCGCAGCGACATCGTATGGGAAGAAACCTGTCAGGCTGGTTTGGAACAACGCCACGGGAGTTCCCGGTTCGAAAGTCGTGGCTGTCGATTTAACGGGGACCGCCATCATTTTCCCGTCCCGTGCCACATAAAAAAGCTCTCTGCCGTTGCGGCTCCAGCGCGGCTTGGAACCTCCCGCAGAAGAAATCGTCCACTTTCCCACCGAGGCCGCCGGGGATTTGTCCGGTGCGAATCCCTGCACGTAGACCTCACGCCGGCCGGATTCGTCAGAGTCGTAGGCCACCCATTTCCCGTCCGGCGAGAATTGGCCGAATGTTTCATCCGCTGTCGTCACGAGAAATGGGATCGGCTTTCGTTCGGTGAGTGCGGGATCCATGGGCAGCACGTACAGATCCTGGCGCTGGCTCGGATGATGCTCGTCATAAATCAAGTACCGCCCGTCGGGGGACCAATGATTGGGATGCTTCAAGTTTGGTGACTTGACGAGCAGGCCGGGTTGCCCGAGGCCGTTGGCCTGCCGCACGTGGAGATCGCCGAAACCACTCGTCGGGGAGGAAAAAGCCACCCGTCCGTCCGGAGCCATGGCGCCAGATGTGTCCGCGATGTCTCCGGGATTCAGCCGGCTAAAGATGGCACGCGGCAGATCGGCGGTCCACGAGTGACCGATTCCGACTGCGTCCGTCTGCTGCACCAGAAGCCTTTTTCCATCTGTAAATTGGATTCCCTCATATTGCGCAGGCGGCCCCACCTGACCAACCTTCGTTCCACTCCGGTCGAACCAGAGGAGGCTCGAAACATCCGCCCCTGTTCTCCCCGTCCTGAACGCGAGAATGTCGTTATCGGATGACGAATACGCGGGAGGTCCGGCGGTATTCAAATTACCAGCGATCACCTGGGCTTCGCCCGTCAACTGCAGGCTGGAAGTGTCGAAAGGCTGCGCCATCAAATTGCGTTCGCGCTCGAACAGGAGATACCCGCCGGCATACTTCACTCCAGCCCTCGCTTCCAACAATCGTTGCGAATTCTGCTGTTCCGGCGCCGCATCCAGGGATCCAATATAGATTCCACTATTCTCGGTCTTTGCTGAGGATCGCCAGTAAAGGAAGTGTTTGCCATCCGGCAGGAACTCCGGATTTCCGTGCCAGGCTTCCTGCCGGGAGTTGTCCAGAACCGTGAGCGGCGTGAGATCGCCGCCTGACTCCGGCATGCGGAACAGGCCCGAGCGCAAGGAACCGACAATGATGACTCCTTCACGATTCCAGGCTCCCCCACGAAACTGAACGGCAAGGTTGGCCAGCGTCTGAACGGGACCGCCGTCGGCATCCATACGTTTGACGCTACCGCCAATGGCAAAGCCGATGTGGCGGCTGTCGGGCGACCAGAAGACGCCGTTGGCGGCTCCCTGGGTGTCTTCCAGCCGGCGCGGATCCGATGCATCCAGAGAGTGCACCCAGATCACCTGCTGGTTGTCTGGCCCTTGAGCGAAGAAGGCGACCTTGCGTCCATTCGGAGAGATCACAGCAATATTTCCGATCGTCGTTCCCTCGTGCGGCACGATCGGAAAACGTACGATGTCTCTGCGCGGCTCGGTGCGCCAGGGAGCCCACAGTGCCGCGCCGGCAACGATCACCGCCGCGGCGGCCGTTAGCCAAGCCCACTTGCTGACGGCGTTAGCCGCCGTCGTCGGTGGGACTGCGTTTTCCACCAGCTCCCATACGTCGCCGATGTCCCGCAAGCGCTTCTTCGGGTCCTTCTCCAGACACTTCCGCAGCATTCGCCTGTATCGTGCGGGAACCGCGCTCAGGTCCGGCTCCTTTAGAACAACTGCCGCGAGAACTTCCGTCACGTCGTTGCCGCTGAAGAGCCGTTCACCCGTGAGCAGTTCGTAGAACACCACTCCGAATGCCCATATGTCCACGCGCTTGTCGATATCCGCGCGTCCCTTCGCCTGTTCCGGAGCCATATAGGCCGGCGTACCGAGAACCGAGCCCGCCTGAGTCGTCCCCAGAGTCACCGTGACCAACTCAGAAGCGCCGGAAGTCGTCGCGCCACCCACCTTCGCCAGGCCGAAGTCGAGCACCTTCACCACGCCATCCGCGCGGACCATGATATTTCCCGGCTTCAGGTCGCGATGCGCGATATTCCGTTCGTGGGCGGCCTCTAGCGCATCGGTGATCTGATGCGCGATGCGCAGGGCCTCTTCCTCCGGATACGGACCCTTCACCGGAGTTCCCTCGAGGAGTTCCATTACCAGGTAATTCGGACCCACGTCGTGCAGCGTGCAAACGTTGGCATGATTCAGCGCCGCCACGGCACGAGCTTCGCGATCGAACCGTTCGCTGAAATGGTCGGCCGAAACCTTCAACGCCACGTCGCGGCCCAGCCTGGCATCGTGAGCTCGGTACACCTCGCCCATCCCGCCCTTGCCGATCAACGCAACGACTTCGTATGGCCCGAGTTTTGATCCGGTTTCGAGTGGCATTGTTCCGGCCTCATCTTGTTTGCGCAATCCGGGGACGACGAGACTTTAAACGAAGTTTGCTTTCTGATTCGAGAAATTCGAGACCGTGAGTTACCTGGTCGGCGGATACGGCTATTTGGTATTCGAGTAGTCTAACCCCGATCCTATTGCTGAAACAGGCTTGGCGATGTGGAAAAGCTCCAGCTTATTCCGCCGGAAAAACCCTCTCCGTAATGCGCGCCACGGCCAGACACCATCTTCAGGAAACTGAAGTGGGC
>Ga0111538_10008021_pt1 | contig 14186 bp, 10 predicted proteins | sample SoiMethybrSBSTD1_FD_79669 | JGI IMG/M metagenome (GOLD analysis project Ga0111538, IMG submission 79669) | Bulk soil microbial communities from a Populus tree surrounding site in Tennessee, USA - Soil MetaG P. TD hybrid SBSTD1 (version 2)... | ecosystem: Environmental > Terrestrial > Soil >... | reverse complement strand
GCGGGCGCTCGCCATCAGTCGCTCGATCGGGAACTTCGGTCTGCAGGGCGACGTGGCCTTCCTCGGCACCCTGCCGCCCATCTGGCAGGGACGCTACCGGGACGCGCTGGCCGTGGCCCATGAGGGAGTGCAGATCGGCCGCGAGCACCGGCTGCTGGTTCCGCTGATCCGATGCCTCTGGAGCGAGGGCGTCGCACGGGCCGGCATCGGGGAGTACGCGGCGGGATTCCGCGCGCTCGAGGAAGGCCTGAAGCTGTCCGAGCGCATCGCCGACGAGCGGTCCATCAGTCGCTACCTCAACACGATGGCGTGGCTCAGGATCGACTGCGGCGATCTGGACGCTGGGCTCGATCTCGGCGCCAGGGCGCTCGAGATATCGCGGCGGAGCCAGCACGCCACGGGGCTCGAGCGCGTGGCCTTCATCCAGTCGAATCACGGGGTGGCTCACCTCGCGCGGGGCGACCTCCGCGCGGCCGCCGACGCGCTCGATGAGGTCCATCACATCGTGCAGCACCCGCCGGTCTCGCGCTGGATGACGTGGCGGTACGCCATGCACTGCTTCGCGACCATGGGCGAGCTCGCGCTGGCCAGGGGCGACCTCGACGCCGCCATCCGCCTCGCCGGCCAGAGCCTCGAGATTGCCGTCTCGTCGCGGTCGAGAAAGTACGAGAGCCGCGTGCGGCGCCTGACGGGCGAGGTCGCGACGGCGCGGAAACGCTGGGACGACGCGGACACGGCCCTGCGCGAGTCGCTGGCTATCGCCCAGGCGATCGGCGAGCCCCGCCAGTCCTGGATGACTCTCGCCGCACTGGGCCGTCTACATCGCGGGCGCGGGCAGTCCGACGGCGCCTACCGCCACTACCGCGCCGCCCGCGATCTGATCGACCCAATCCTGGCGGGTCTGAGCGAACCCGGCCTGCACCGCGGACTCGAGACCTCGCCCGCCATCCAGGAGATCCGCACGCACGGCGCCGACCGCTGACGGCCTCATCGTAGGCCGCGCTGCATCAGAACCTCACGCAACGAGGGCGTGTGTGCAAGGGGTCGCTCGTCCCCGGTTGGCCTGAAGCCGCACTTCTCGTACAGCGCAATCGCGGGTTGGTTCGTGGACGTGGCCCAGAGGTACAGATCCTGGGCGGCGAGCGTGCGCGCCCATTCTGTCACGCTCTCCACCAGCGCGGCGCCGACGCCTCGCCCGCGCTGAGTCGAGTCGACGAACATCCCGATCAGCATCGGAGAATGGGCGGGATCATCCGGGTGGCGGGCGACGCCCGTCGCCATGCCGACCAAACTCCCGAACTCCTCGGCAACGAACGTCACGCGATCCGACCCGGAAGCACCGCCGGCAGCGCGCTCGTGCCAGGTCGATTCGGGAAACGTTTGCTCGCGAGCCAGAGTCGAGCCGAAGGCCATGGGCGCTTCGGCCAAGGCGTGCAGCCGAAGCGCCCGGAGTCGGAGGCCTTCGTCCGCCCGTATTCGTCGTATCTCGACCGAAGGCCCGCCCGACGTCATACGCTCACTCGCGCGTCATCTGCTCGACGCGGAGGTCGAACCCGCTCGGATGCAGCTTGAAACCCTTCACGGCGGACCGAGTCGCCACCACTTGCACTTCGTGGTCCACGAAGATCCAGGGCGCGTCCTCGACGATCAGGCGCTGGGCGCGGCGGTACAGCTCCGCGCGCTTGGCGCGATCGCCCACCTGGCGCGCCTGCACGAGCAGCTGATCCACCTCCGGGTTGTTGTAATTCGAACGATTCGGCAGCGGCGAGTTCTTGGAGTAGAAGAGCGGATACATCGAGAGGTCCGGATCCTCGGACTTCAAGAACCACGACAGCGCGAACATGATCGGCGCGTCGGACCGCACCTTGGCGAGATACGCGCCCCACTCGAACGTCTTCATGGAAGCCTTGACCCCGACGGCGGCCAGGTTGGCCTGAATGACGGTCGAGATCTCCACCGGCGCCTGCATCCCCGAGCCGGAGTCCGGCACCCAGAAGTCGACCTCGAAGCCGCCGGGATACCCGGCTTCGGCCAGCAGCCGCCGGGCCGCGGCCGGGTCGTAAGGATAGCGATGCACGTCGGGCTCGAAGCCCCACGTGCCCGGCAAGAGCGGGCCCACCGCCGGGATACCGGTCCCCTTCAGAATGTCGCGGACGATCGCCTCTCTGTTCACGGCGTGGTTGAGTGCCTGGCGCACGCGCTTGTCGGTGAACGGCTTCTTGTCCACGTTGAAGCCCACGTACCACACGGTGAGCCCCGTCTTCCTGTGGACGGTGATCCCGGCCGTCTTCTCCAGACGCTCCACGAAATCGGGCGGGATCGGCAAGATCAGGTCGACGCCACCCGTGAGCAGCTCGGTCACCCGACCATTGGCCTCCGGGATCGGTCGGTAGACCAGCCGAGCGGGCTTGCCCTTGATGCCCCAGTAGTCGTCGTTGCGGCGGAGCACGAGGCGGCTGCCCCGGTCCCACGACTCGACGCGGTACCGTCCGCTGCCCACCGGCATCTGGTTGAAGTCGTCAGGCGCCTTCGCAAACGCGGTGGGGCTCACAATCGCGCAGTTCGGCAGCGCGAGCAGGGCCAGCAGCGACGCCGTCGGATACTTGAGATTGAGCCGCACGGTGAGCGGGTCCACGACGTCGACGGACTTCACGCTGGACAGGTAGCCGGAGACAAACGACCACTTGCCGCTCTTGGCGTGCGGATGGCCGGGGTCGATGACGCGGTCGAAAGTGAACTTGACGGCCTGGGCGTCGAGCGGCGTGCCGTCGTGGAAGCGGACGCCGCGATGCAGCTTGAAGGTCCACGCGAGCCCGTCCGGCGATGTCTGCCACGACTCGGCGAGGCCCGGGACCACGTTGGTACTGTCGTCGGGGGTCGTGACCAGCGTCTCGAAAATCTGATAGGTCACGCGCAGCGTATGCAGACCGAGGGCCTGGCCCGGGTCGAGCCCCGGCGGCTCCGCCTCCATGCCGACCACCACCACATCGCGCGCGGGCTGGGCAGCTGCCGCCGACGTCCACAACAGCACGAGCGTGAGGAATCCGAAGAGCCACCGCCGCCTGCCCATGACTGACCTCCCAGGTGGTGCCGTCATTTCGACCGGCGCCATCATACCCGGTCGGCGACGCAGTCGCGGGCGTTCGCGGTATCCTGCATGGCAGTCGACGGACCAGGGCGAACATCGGGCGGACCGCGTTCCGGGGGAGAAGAGCCCATGGCCAGCAAGTGCGCGACGAAGTCCGGCAAACGGGTCAAGGACCTTCAGGTCAGGCGCCTGAGCACGCGAACCGCGGAGAGCGTGAAGGGCGGAGCGGAGCCCACCAAGCACCCGGCGAAGGTCACGGTTCCGGATCTCAAATGACATATCGTGGGAGAGTGGCGATGAAGAGCAAAAGGATCCCGGCGGTTGTGATCGTTGTAGTCTCGCTCGCTGTCTCAGTGCTCGCCATCTTGGGCGGCGGGGTCATTTCCGCGCAGGACGCTGGCCAGGCGAAGTACACCGTGCGGGTGCCGAATGGGCTCGCGTTCTCTGAGTTCAAAGGATACGAAAGCTGGCAGACCGTCTCCATCAGTCAGAGCGAAAGGCTGGCTGTGATCCTCGCCAATCCCGTGATGATCAAGGCCTACGAATCCGGCATTCCCGGCAACGGCAAGCCTTTCCCCGACGGCGCCAAGATGGCGAAGGTCCATTGGAACCCGAAAAAGCTCGAGACGTTCCCCACAGCAACGGTGCCCGGGAGCCTGCACGACGTCGACTTCATGGTGAAGGATAGCAAGAGGTTCGCGGACAGCGGCGGATGGGGATGGGGCGCGTTCATATATGACGCTGCGACCGATACGTTCAAGCCCGCCACCCAGGCTGACAAGCCGCCGCAGGGGAACGACGCCAAGTGCGGCCTCGCGTGCCACACGATCGTGAAGACCAGAGACTACGTTTTCACCGAGTACGGGAAGCGGTGAGCGGGCGACGATCGAGAACCAGACCCACAGCGGGGCGTGCTCTCTGAGGCCGATCGCCTCCTTCTCGCGCATCATGAGGCCTTGGGTCCGACCGGCCGGTGCGTCGCGTCCAGCGCCGAAAGGATTCTATTCCAAGCGGCTCGCGCCAGTATCATTGGCCGGTGAATATCGCCCCACGCAAGACGGTCTGCGCGCTCTGCGGCGGCGTGTTCGTCATGGTAGGGCCGCCACTGGAGCCTGACGTTACAGCGCTGTGCCCGAACTGCCTGCGGTTACCGCCTCCGCCCGAGGAGCCGCGGCGCAGGTAGGGCGCCGCCGCTCACCGTCCTGCTCACCCGTCGAGGTCGAGGATGGGCGTGTTCATCGCCCTCGCCGCACGGGTCGGATCGAAGTACTCGCGCAGGAGCGCGATCTTCCCCGCCGAGGCACGCAGGAACACCACGTACTCCTGCCGATAGGTACGTCCCGTCGCCTTGATCCGCCCCTCGCCTCTTACCTCGGCGACGGCGGCCTCCGGGCCGGCGAAGGCCTGGACCCTCACATCGAAAAAGCGGAAGTTCTCGACGGCTCCCACGAACCACGCCGCGAACTGCACGACCTCCGCCCGACCCGTTACACGCGCCGGATGCCCGAGGGGCGGCGCGAACGGCAGTTCCCACACGACACTATCGGCAAGCAACGTCTGCCAGCGGGTGTTGTCGGCAACGAGCGTCTCGATGTGTTGGTGCAAAAGGCCTTCGGCAACCGTCATGTGGCCCTCCATGGTATGGCGCGAGGATCGGCGCGGCCGGCCAAGCCGTCAATGTCCAGGTTCTGATACCCTTCCGGGCCATGCCCGCCTCCTACCGCATCGACGTCCGTGCGGGCGTCGTGTTCAGCATGTTCGAAGACCACGTCACCAACGAAGAGCTACTGGACCATCAGCACCGCCTGTCAGCGGACCCGGACTTCCGGCCAACGATGAACCAGGTCATCGATGCTCGGGGCGTCACGGAGACGTCAGTCACGGCCTTCGGCGTTCGCCTCGTCGCCACCCCCAGCATCTTCGCTCCGGGATCGCGTCGCGCGATCATCGAGCGCGCCGGCTCCTCCTACGCCCGCATGTTCCAGACCCTACGCAGCGACCGGGGGCTCCTGCACCGCTAGCTCGACTCCTGGACCGGCATCGGGTTGCTCGCGGTCGGGCTGCATCGCCCAACGGGGGGATCCCCAGCTCACGCAGGTCGCGGTCGTCTCAGGCGTTTGCAGCCAGGGCCGAAGCGGCCCTGGCTTCGGCGTGGTTCGTGAGTGCCAGGGCAGAAGTAGGGCAGAACAGCTGTAGCCCATCATCAAGGGACCGCGGTGCCCGCGGTCGCCGCTGTTCACTCTCGGGAGCGCGGCGTGCCGCTCTTCACACATTCTCTCGGTCTACCGGCCCGATGAGGCGCGAACGGGTTCCATGACGGCCGCCGATGCATCGATGCACAGCTACTGTGCAGCCCTGCACAGTGGCTGGCCAACAAGATCTCTCGTCGAACGTAAATCGCCGATTTCTTGGCCGATCCCTTCAGATATCGACGGCAAGACCATTGCTCTCCGGTCGTCCGGAGTGCGCGGCTTCTCTACGCACTCGAGTCGGCTTCACGCAGAGAAAAGCGGTGATTGGAACGGACGACATGGCCGCCAGCCCGGCGGGACAGCCAGGTTCCCTGGCGTGCACCGGGCTGGCTGGCGCATGGAACCCGGGACGTAAGCGATGTTTCCAGTTTTCCTGGCACTCGGGCGTGTGGCCTTTCGAGCTTCGTCCATGTCGTCAGATGCCACGCCAATTCTCGGAGGAACCGATCAGGAATGGGTAGTGCGGGCAGCGACCACGGGCCAAGTGCACTCTTGCGCGCCGTCTTCGAGATGGCACCAGACGCCCTTCTGGTGTTCGATCGTGACCGCACGATCATCCATGCGAACGCGCCCGCCCGCCGTCTCTTCGCCGAGGACATCGAGCGTCTGTCGCTCCGCAGTCGCGCCGAGCGGTGGAGGTTTCGCGACGAAGCGGGCCGCCTCATGGCTGCCGAGGCTTCTCCCAGCGCCCGCGCACTCCGTGGCGAAACGGTTCGCGATGTGCGATGCGAAGTCGTGTCGCAGGAAGGTCGGCGTCACCTCCTGGTCGATGCCTACCCGTTGCGGGACGAAGCGGGAGTCATCGACGGAGTCCTCTGCGTGGCCCGGGAAAGCGGTCCTGCAGTGGAGCCCGCTCGTCCCCGACTCTTTGCGGGACAGCCTTCGTGGATCGCCTCGGCCGCGCGACAGCAAACCGCCGGCGCCCGCTTGCAGCTCCTCGCTGCGGCGAGCCGCGCCCTCGGGACGTCCCTCGACTACGCGGCAGCGCTCGTAACGCTCGGCGGGGCGGCGGTGCCGTCCCTCGCCGACTGGTGCGTCATCCGCGTCATCGAGCCGGACGGCCGTATCCGTCGCCTGCCCACGACGTATGTCGATCCGATGCATGCCGCCGCGGCGTGCGCCATGGATGCGTACTATGCAAGGCATACCGATGCCGCGGGCTATACGGCATCAACCGGGATCGGCCGTGTCTTGCGTACCGGCGAGCCCGTGATCATCCCTGACATCTCTCCGGAATGGTTACGCGGCATCGCCCGAGACGATGCGCATTTCGCCCTCTTGAACGAAATCAAGATGACATCGCTGCTCCTCGCGCCCTTACTGCTTCGCGGCCGCACGATCGGCGTGCTCACACTCGCGCGGACGACTTCAGGCGGACGGTACAGTGGTGCTGATCTCGCGATCGCCGAAGAGCTCTGCGACCGAGTCGCGGTCGCCATCGAGAATGGCCGACTCTTCCAGACGAACGAGCAGCGGAGCCGTGAAGGGCACGCTATGGCCGAGGTTGCGCAGGTGCTCGCTGAGACGCTTGATCCCAATCTTGTTTGGCAACGCATCGCGGCGGGCGTGCGGACATTGCTGGATGACGCCCCGGCCGCCGCCCTCTACTATCTGGAGCCTACCGGTGATGTGCGGGCTGTCGCCGTCTCCACTGAGACCGGTGTTCACTTCGACTGGACGAATCGCCTGCCGCCGGGCGCGGGGATGGTCGGCCTCGCCATCCGCCGACGAGCCATCGTCGCCGCCGAAGACGTGCTCGAGTATCCCGATGTCCTCTACCCGGAGGATGCGCGGGCTCGTCTCCAACGGTCGACCTACCGCGCACTCCTCGCAGTACCACTCATCGTGCAAGAGCGCGTACTCGGAGCTCTCGCCGTGGGCGCGGAGCGTGGACGCACGTTCACTACGCAGGAGATCGAGCTTGTCTCAACGTTCGCTCACCACGCGGCGATCGCCTGCGACAATGCCCGGCTCTTCAAAGAGGCGGAGCATCGGCGGGAGGAAGCCGAACGAGCCCAGGCCCGGGCCGAGGACGCCAACCGAACGAAGGACGAATTCCTCGCGGTTCTCTCACATGAGTTGCGAACACCGCTCACGGCCATTCTCGGCTGGGTTCGTCTCCTGCTCAGCGGGCGCCTTCCCGCTCCGCGTGCTGCGGAGGGGCTCGCGGCAATCGACCGCAACACCCGCGTACAGACGCGCCTTATTGACGATCTCCTCGACGTCTCGCGGATCGTGGCCGGCAAGCTGGACCTCGAGCGTCGGCCAGTCGATCTGGCGGCGATTGTTTCAGCGGTCGTGGCCTCGGTGCGCCAGGAACGCCATGCCGCTGGGCTCTTGTCGGAGCCGGTGATCGAGCCCGACCTCACGGTTTTGGGAGACCCCGAGCGCCTGCATCAGGTGGTGACGAATCTCGTGGCGAATGCCCTGAAGTTCACGCGGGCCGGCGGTCGTGTGGATGTACGCCTCGCCCAGGCGGGTACCGACGTGGAACTCGTTGTGCGCGATACCGGAGAGGGCATCAGCGCTGACGAGCTACCAAACATCTTCGATCGGTTCCACCAAGTGGATCGGTCCTCCACGCGCCGCCACGGCGGACTCGGGTTGGGCCTGGCCATTGTGCGTCACCTGGTCCAGGCCCACGGCGGTAGTGTTACCGCCACCAGCGAGGGCAAGGGCCTGGGCGCGTGCTTCACCGTCCGGTTGCCGAATGCGCACGCGATGGGAGCCGCCCCGGTCACCGGGCATGCTGAACACGCGCTTGGCGATCCGGTATTGAAGGGCTTGCGAGTACTGTTCGTCGACGACAATGATGATGCGCGGGAGGTCGTGACCGCGGTGCTCGAGTCGGCCGGGGCACGAATCTTCGCCGTGGACTCCGCCCTTGAGGCCTTGCGCGTGCTCGACGACGAGCCCTTCGATGTTGTGCTCACCGATATCGGAATGCCGGGCGTGGACGGGTACGACTTCATGATGCGCCTGCGAGAGCGCGAGCGCACACAGAGGCGTACGCCGGTCTGCAGCATCGCGCTGACAGCGTACGCGGGAGGCGAGGACCGCCGGCGGGCATTGGCCTGCGGCTTTCATGGGCATCTCGCCAAGCCCATCGACCCAGATGACCTCGTGCGCGCAGTTCTCACCGCGTTCGCTCACCGGCCGACTCCGTGAATTACAAGCGACAGCGATTGGATCTGCGGCGTCGAGGGCACAGCAGCCGCTCGACCGCGGGCTGACGCCCCTGCAGCCTCAGGAGCCGCGGGGAGATTCCAGCTGCTCGAGCGGGGCGTAGTGGCGGGCCTGGGCCACGATGTCGACGCCCACGATCTCGCTCCAGGCTCCCAGCAGCCGCGCGACGATCGGGCCCGGCGTGCCGGCGCCGACGGGACGGCGATCCACCCGTGTCACCGGCAGCACGCAGGGGCTGGTGCTGGTGAAGAAGGCCTCGTCGGCGGTGTAGAGGTCGTAGGGTTGCAGGTCCTCCTCGACGACCGGGATGCCGAGCTCACGGCCGAGGTCGAAGATCATCGCGCGCGAGACGCCCTGCAGGACACCGCGATCGCCCGGCGTGCGGATGGTGCCGCGCGTGACGAGGAACAGGTTGTAGCCGACGCCCTCGGTGAGGTTGCCGCGGCTGTCGGTCAGGATGGGCCAGCCCTCGGGATCGACGTCGGAGGCCTCCAGCTCGGCCATGTTGAAGTTCATCCGGCTGAAGTTCTTCACCTTGGGGTCGAGCGCGTCGGGCGAGAAGCTGCGCGTGCGCACGATAACGCCGTGCGCGCCGGTGGCGTAGAGATCCGCGAACCGCGAGAAGCCGATCTGCCGGACGCAGACGCCGACGGCCGGCGGTCCGGCCTTGTGAGCCCAGCGGCCCCGGCCCCGCGTCACGAACTGCCAGATCTGGTAGTCGCCGACCTCCTCGCGCAGGACCTCGTTGCGCGTGATGACCTCCTCGCTGATCCTCTCCAACTCGTCCGGAGACAGACCAGGATCGATCCGGACGTAGCGGAGCGAGCGATAGAGCCGGTCGACGTGCTCGCGCATGCGGAAGCTCTTGCCGTGGAACGTCCGCGCGACGTCGAAGACGCAGTCGCCCACCAGGAAGCCCCGGTCGAGCGGATCGATCCGCACCTGGCTGAAGGGTACCCACTGTCCGCAGAAGTAGGCCGTGTAGTCGGGCATGGTCGTCGCCTCAGGCCGGGAACACCGGGGTACCATCGCGGTCGCTCTCGCGAAGCGCCCAGTACAGGTCGTGGACTTTCCGGAACACCGGGCCCGGCTGGCCGTCGCCGATCGCCCTGCCGTCGATCTCGGCCAGGGGCATGATGCCGCCCGCGGTGCTGGTCAGGAACACCTCGTCGGCGGCGTAGAGGTCGTAGGCGGTCAGCTGCGCCTCGTGCACGGGCAACCCGTGCTCGGCGGCCAGCTCGAACACGGTCTGCCGGGTGATCCCCATCAGGATCCCCTCGGGCGGCGAGTACATCGCGCCCCCCTTGACCACGAAGACGTTGAAGCCGGGCCCCTCGGTGACGCGGCCGTCGAGGTCCAGCATGATCGCCACGTCGGCGCCGGCGGATTTGCCCTGCAGCGTCGCCAGGTCGAAGTGTTGCCGGCTCAGCGACTTGATCTTCGGGTCCAGGCACTGCACGGGCATGGCCCGGGTGGAGACGATCATCGCCCGGCCTCCGGTCTTCATCTGCTCGGGGCCGAGGATCCAGGCGTAGGGAATCGCGAAGACCATCAGCCCGGGGCGGCACTGAGTGAGATCACGCACGCCGAAAGGCGGCTCCCCGCGCGTGACGATGGTCTGGATGTAGGCGTTGCGCAGGCCGCACCGGCGCGTCGTCTCCACGATCACGTCGGCCAGTGCCTTCGGCGGCAACGGACACCGGATGCGGGCCGCACGCAGCGACAGCTCGAGCCGTTCGAGGTGCGCCGGCAGCTTGAAGATGCGGCCGTTCCAGGCCGAGGTCGTATCGAAGACCGCGTCGCCCCGCAGGAAGCCGACGTCGAAGATGGAGATCCTGGCCTGGTTCCGCGGCACGTACTCACCGTTGAGATAGACGACTAGCGACTCGGCGCTCATGGCGGGCTCCTCCTTCGTCCTGGTCAACGGCTCACAACCGGCGGCGTCGTCCAGCCCCGCGCGGCCCGCAGCTCGGCGCGCCGGCGCGCCGTGGCCCCCGCGTCGACCGCCCCCGCGTCGATCACGACCCCGTAGTCCTCGCGCGCCGACTCCGGGCTCACCAGCTCGTTCAGCACGTCGCGCAGCACCCTGGCGGGCTCGCGCTCCAGCGGATCGCCCCAGCCCCCCGGCCCCGGCTGGTCGTGGATGAAAACGTCGCCCCGACGCATCGGCGTCATGGTCACCTTGGCCGTCAGCTCGCGCTCGCTACCGCCCGAGATCAGCCGGTTGCGCGAGGGCTTGCCCGGCGTCCCACCGTAGAGCCCGTACGGCCGGAAGGTGTGACGGTCGGCGCGCACCTGTAGCACGGCCTCGTCCTCCGTGAGCCGGTAGGCCCGGCGGATGGACATGCCGCCGCGGTGCTTGCCGGGCCCGCCGACGTCCGGGATGAGCTCGGTGCAGAGAATCTCGAGCGGCTGCTCGGTCTCGGTCACCTCCGCCGAGGGCAGCGACATGTTGGCAAAGAGGTTGGCGTTGCCGTCGAGCCCGTCGGCCCAGGGCCGGCCGCCCCAGGCCGAGCAGATGAACTCCACGAAGATGAACGGCGTGCGGTCGGCGTGGTAACCGCCGATGCTCACTCCGGTGTTACCGCCCTCGGAGGCCGCGATGACCCGGTCGGGCAGCATCTGGGCCAGCGCCCCGAACACCGTGTCAATCATCCGGAAGCCCGTCAGCCCGCGCGCCGCGCAGGCGGCGGGCGGGACCGAGTTGGCGATCGTCCCCGGCGGGGCGATCACCTCGATGGGCCGGTAGAAGCCGGCGTTGCAGAGGATCTCGTGGGGCAGGACCGACTTGATGCAGGTGTAGGTCGCGGCGCGCGTGAACGACAGCGTGTTGTTGATGGCGCCCTTCACCTGTGGCGAGGTGCCGGTCCAGTCCGCCACCATCCGGTCGCCCAGCTTGCGCAGCGTGACCGTGAGGGGGATGGGCACGCCGAAGTCGATGCCGTCGTCGTCGATCCAGTCGGTGAACGTCCACTCCCCGTCGGGCAGCTCGGCCAGCGCGGCGCGCGTCAGCCGCTCGGTGTAGTCGAGCATCTCCTCCATGTACGCCGCCACCTGTGCCCAGCCGTGCTTGGCGATCAGCCGCCCGAAGGCTTCCTCGGCGATGTGGCAGGCGGACAGCTGCGCGCGCATGTCGCCGAAGACGCGCACGGGAAGGCGGACGTTCTTCTCCAGCAGCCGGAAGAGCGTCTCGTTCGGCTCGCCGGCGTCGTACATCTTGACCGGCGGGATGCGCAGGCCCTCCTGGAAGATCTCGGTGGAGTCCGAGGCGTTGGAGCCGGCCACCCGCCCGCCCATGTCGGTCTGGTGGCAGATGGTCGCCGCGAAGGCCACGCGGCGGCCCTCGTGGAAGATGGGCTTGAGGATGAACACGTCAGGCAGGTGCATGCCCCCTTCGAACGGATCGTTCAGCGCGAAGACGTCCCCCGGCCGGATCCGGTCGCCGTACCGACGCATCACCGCGGCCAGCGCGTCCGGGAACGAGGAGAGGTGGCCGGGCAGCGTCAGGCCCTGCGCGACCGTGCGGCCCTCGGCGTCGCAGAAGGCCGTCGAGTAGTCCATGTTGTCCTTGAGCACGCCGGAGTAGGCCGTGCGCAGGATGGTCAGGGCCATCTCGTCGGCGATGGACAGCAGCGTGTTCTTGAACAGCTCGAACCCGATGGGATCGGCCAGCCGCGTGCCCATGACTCAGACCTCCATCACGATGTTGCCCCAGGCATCGAGGCTCGCGCGGGCGCCCGGCGGCACCACGCAGGTCGCGTCATACTCCTCGATCACCGCCGGGCCCTGCCGCGGGGTGGCCAGGTCAGCGCGTGAGAGGATAGGCGTCTCCATCCAGCCGGCCGGCGGGCCGAAGTACACGCGGCGCGATGGCGTCGCACCGGAGGTTCCGGGCCGCTCGATCTGCACGCGGTCGGGCACCCGGGGGCGATCGCTCAACCCCTGCCCGACCACGCGCAGGCTCACGATCTCGACTGGCTCGTCAACGCCGGCGCGGTGGCCGTAGGTGCGCGCGTGCTCGCGGCCGAACGCCTCCTCGAGCGTCACGGTCGGAGTCACCGGCACGGTCAGCTCGAAGGACTGGCCCTGGTAGCGGCAGTCGGCCGAGCGCGTGATGCGGACGGCGGCAGCGCCGAAGCCCTCTGCAGCGAGCTGGGCACGCGCCTCGCCCTCCAGGCGCCCGAAGGCCTCCTCCAGCTCGGCCGGGTCCAGTCCGCGCGCCCGGCGGCGCCAGGTGCGCACGTAGTGGTGCTCGACCTCCGAGTAGAGGAGCCCGAACGCCGAGAAGAGGCCCGGCGCCGGCGGGACCACGACCCGCGTCATCTCCAGCGCCCGGGCCATCCCCGCCGCGAAGAGCGGGCCGTTGCCCCCGAAGGCGAAGAGCGCGTACTCGCGCGGGTCGCGGCCCCGCTCGCTGGAGACGGCCCGGATCGCGCGCATCATGTTCGAGGCCGCGATCAGATGAGCGCCGTAGGCTGCCTCGGCTAGCGGCAGCCCGAGCGGCTTCGCGATCCGCTGCTCCAGCACCTCGTGCGCGCGGCCGGGGTTCAGCTTGACCGCGCCGCCGGCCAGCGCGGCCGGGTTGAGGTAGCCCAGGACGACGTTGGCGTCGGTGACCGTCGGCTCGATGCCGCCGAGGTCGTAGCAGACCGGTCCCGGCGAGGCGCCGGCGCTGCGCGGGCCAACCTGCAGGGCGCCCCCCGCGTCGAGCCAGACGATCGAGCCGCCGCCAGCACCCACCTCGGCCAGGTCGATGGCGGGTACGCGCAGGAGATAGCCGGCGCCGGTCAGCAGGCGGGAGCCGTGCATGATGCCGCCCCCGACCTGGTACTCGGTGGCGCGGCCGACGGCGCCGTCCTCCACGAGCGAGGCCTTGGCGGTGGTGCCGCCCATGTCGAAGGTTATCAGCTTGTCGCGCCCGATCCGCGGCGCAAGCGCCTGGGCACCCACGACGCCGGCCGCCGGGCCCGACTCGATGATGTGCATCGGCCGGGTCGCCGCCGCCTCGGCCGTCATCAGCCCTCCGTTGGACTGCATGATCAGCAGCGGGCCTCGCAGGTCGATCCCGTCCAGCCCGGTCCGGAGCGCGGCCAGGTACCGGCCGACGATCGGCAGCACATAGGTGTTGATCACCGTGGTCGAGGTCCGCTCGTACTCCTTGATCTCCGGCAGCACCTCGCTGCTGATGCAGAGCGTCAGCCCGGGCGCGCGGCGCTGGACCAGCGCCTTGATCCGCTCTTCGTGGACGGGGTTGGCCCAGGCGTTGAGCAGGCAGACCGCGAGCGCCTCGATGCCCAGCCCCAGCAGCGTGTCGAGCGCGCCCTCGACGTCGGCGTCGGCCAGCGCCTGCTGCACCACGCCTTGGGCGTTGATGCGCTCGTTCACCTCCAGGCGCAGGCGGCGCTCGACCAGCATGGGCGGCTTCTCCCAGGTGAGGTCGTAGAGCCGCGGCATGCGCAGCCGCCGGATCTCCAGCACGTCCCGGAAGCCGCGAGTGGTGATGAGCCCGGTGCGGGCGCCCTTCAGCTCCAGCAGCGCGTTGGAGGCCACGGTGGTACCGTGCAGCACCTCGATCACGTCGCGGCCCATCAGCCCGGTCTCATCGAACACCTCGCGGAGACCGTCCACGATCGCCCGCGCGTAGTCGTCGACGCTGGAGG
>Ga0111538_10008019_pt1 | contig 14186 bp, 12 predicted proteins | sample SoiMethybrSBSTD1_FD_79669 | JGI IMG/M metagenome (GOLD analysis project Ga0111538, IMG submission 79669) | Bulk soil microbial communities from a Populus tree surrounding site in Tennessee, USA - Soil MetaG P. TD hybrid SBSTD1 (version 2)... | ecosystem: Environmental > Terrestrial > Soil >... | reverse complement strand
GGGCGACGGTTCGCGTGGGAGCGCACGCGTCTCGACGAGCGACGGCGCGTCGCTCTTCGCGCTCCAGCACGATGCCCGCGACGAGCGAGGCCGCGACGACGACGGAGGTCAGGACGACTTTCATGGCACCGGCTCCGAGGACCACCGCGGGAGCCGTGGTCGGCTCGCGCAGCAAGGGCAAGAGGACTCGAAGCCATGCCGTGCCGTCCTTGCCGCGCGACAGCCGCTCGCGAAGGCGCGCCAGCGCGCGCGTGAGCCGGCTGTTCACCGTCGCGCTCGAGGTCTGCATGCGCCGCGCGATCTCGCGCTGCGGCAGGTCCTCGAAGAAGCGCAGGAGCACGGTGGTGCGATACGGCTCGTCGAGCTCGAGCACGGCGCTGACGAGCTCGCGCTGCAGCGCCGCCTTCTCGACCACGTCGTGCGACGAGGGCCAGGCCTCGACCGAGGCCGTCACCTCCTCGCGCCGGCGGCGGCGGGCGCGGGCCCGCTCGATGTCGACCCAGCGACGCCGCAGCACGCTCGCGATCCACCCGCGCACGGGCCGCCCGAGATCGGGCGGTCGCTCGAGCGCGGCCACCCACGCGTCCTGGGCCAGGTCCTCCGCGAGATGGACGTCCAGCGCGAGGCTGCGGGCGAGCGCCCGCGTCCATCCGGCCTGCGAGAGCAGGGCCGACAGGTCGGTTTGCGACGGCATGACTTCGCTGGAGGACTCGGCGCGCTCGTGCGTTTCGATGCAGGAATCCGCGGCGGTCCTCGCCCGGTGCACACGCCACGCTACCCGCAGAAACGTGTCGTCCGTCAGAGTTGACGCGCGAGTCCGGAATCGAGCGGCCGGCTTTCGCCTCGCACCCCCGCGGTCCGGTCTCCACGCCGGTCGATACAGGGGGCATGCAGACCTCGATTCGCTCCGCTTCGCAGGCCCCGACCCGTTCGGCCGAGCAACGCCCCGGACTGCTCGATCGACTGACGTTCCTCGTGCGCGAACGCGTGGGCTTCGCCAAGCTCACGGACACCTTCGACATCCTCGATCCGGCGACGAAGGAGACGATCGGCATCGCGAAGGAGGAACCGCCCGTTTGGGCGAAGTGGCTGCGGCTGCTCGTCAACAAGCGCTTCCTGCCGACGACGATCAACGTCTACGAGGCGGAGGGCCGTGCGCCCGAGCTCTCGATCCAGCGCTCGTTCACCTTCCTCCGGGCGAAGGTCGAGATCCGGGAGGCGGGCGGTCGGCCCATGGGGCATCTCGAGAGCAAGCTCTTCTCCATCGGCGGTGGTTTCCGCGTCTACGACCTGCAGAACACCGAGGTGGCGGAGCTCAAGGGCGACTGGAAGGGCTGGGACTTCAAGTTCCTCGGCAAGGATGGACGCCAGCTCGGACGGGTCACGAAGAAGTGGGCGGGGATCGGCAAGGAGCTCTTCACCTCGGCCGACACGTACGTCATCTCGCTGGACGGTCCGACCCAGAACCGTGCCGTCGCGACGCTCCTCCTGGCCGCGGGCCTGGCCGTCGACATCGTGCTGAAGGAGCGCTGACCCGCGCTCCGCGAATCGCGAGACGACGCGCGCGACACCGCCCCGATACGAGCGCAGCACTCGGAGCTCGGAGCCGTGGCCGTGGTCTCACGACGGTTCCGCATCGAGATCGCGGGAAGCACGCTACCGCGCCTCGCGGCTCGCGCTAAGAAGCATGCCCATGGGTCGTTCCATGCTTCGCCGCGCGCTCCTGCCGACTCTCGTCGCGGCGGCGGTAGCCCTCGCCGGCGACGGGATCGCCGCGCAGGGGCTGGACGGGCAGACCGTGGATCAGGCCGCGATCGATGCGGCGATCGACCACGGGACGAAGTACCTCCACGCCGAATACGGGGAGCGTCTGAAGCGCGGCGAGCTCGACGAGGAGGTCGGGCTCACGGCACTCGCGCTCTACACCCTGCTGAAGTGTGGCGTTCCCGCGGACGACGACGTCGTGCGCGGCCTCCTGGCGCACGTCCAGTTCCAGCGCATCGACCACACGTACGATGCGACGTGCGCCCTGCTCGCGGCGCAGACCCACGACGCGATCGCCAACCGGCGCTGGATCGCGGCACTCGCTCAGCGGCTCGTCGACTGGCAGAAGGAGCGCGGCGACTGGAGCTATCCGCAGGGCGACGGCGACCTCTCGAACACGCAGTACGCGGCGCTCGGGCTGTGGGCCGCCTCGCGCGCCGGCGTGCGCATCGACACGTACGTCTGGGAGAAGCTGGCCACGACGGTGCTGCGCTACCAGGACACCGACGGTGGCTTCACGTATCGCTGCGGGGAAGGTCACTCGACCGGTTCGATGACCGCCGCCGGCGTGGGCGTGCTCGCGATCTGCGAGCTCGAGCTGCGGCAGTGGTACGCGTGGCTCGATCCGCTCGCGAGCTCCGTGCGCGACGCGCGCGAGCGTGGCGTCGCCTGGCTGCAGGACCACTTCTCGGTCAAGACCAATCCACCCGAGCGCGGGCTCTGGCTCTTCTACTACCTCTACGGGCTGGAGCGGCTCGGCGCGCTCGCGGGCCTCGCGCGCATCGGCGATCACGACTGGTATGCCGAGGGAGCGGCGGTCCTCGTGGCTCGACAGAATCCGGAGGGCGCCTGGCGGGACGCCACGCACCCGGCCGACACGTGCTTCGCGCTGCTCTTCCTGCGGCGCGCGACCGCCGGACGACGAGGGCCGATCACCGGCATCGACGATTCCGAGGTGGCCTCGCATCCGCTGCGCCTCGGCGTCGCGGGCGACGGTCCGACGCGCGTGTGGGTCGAGGGCTGGACGCCGAGTCTCATTCGCGAGTTCGAGTGGCCCGGGGAGAAGGGACAGGGGCCGCACGTCGTGTGCGTCGAGTACCTGGCCGACGACCTGCCCGTTGCCGTGGCGCTCGGCGACCCGACCCGGCCCGCCGGATCGGCGCGCTTCGCGGCGGAGCACGTGTTCACCGGCAAGGGCACGCACCGCCTGCGAGCGCGCGCGATCGTGCGCATTCCTGGAGAACCGCCGCGCGAGGCGGTCCTCGAGTCGAGCACGATCGCGCTCGACGTCGCGCGCGTCCTGCCCGACTGGGTCGCCGAGGAGCGCCTGAAGCTCGGCCCCGACCTCCTGTCGCCCGACACGGCGACCGCGCGCGCGAGCTCGGAAGCGCACGGCAAGAGCGCGCCGTTCGGCAGGACGTTCTCGGCCGAGCTCGCGCTCGACGGCGAGACGCAGACCCCGTGGCTGGCCGACGGCGAGGACGAGCGGCGCACGCTGACGATCTCGCTGCGTAGAGCGGTCGAGGCCGATCTCCTGCGCGTCGCGCCCGCGCTGCTCACTCCGCTGGGAACCGATGGGCTCGCGCGCCCGGTCGAGATCGAGGTCGAGATCAACGGCGAGGACGTGCACCGCCTGGCGATGGACCCGGATCCCTCGCATGCGCTGTCGATCGAGCTGGATCCGCCCGTCGCCGTGAAGAGCCTCGTGCTGCGGATCCGCTCGGTCGCGCGCAGCCCGACGGGCAAGCTCGTCGGCATCGGCGAGGTGGACCTGTTCCGGCGCCGGAAGTGAGCGCGCGCCTCAGCGCGCGTCGAGCTGCGCTCGCCAGCCCGGGAAGAGCTGGTCGAGATCGCGGCGCAGGTTCTCGTCGAGGCGCTGCTCCGCGGGCAGAGCCGAGTAACGGCACGACAGGTAGGCCGGCCCCTCGCTCTGTTCCCAGAGCATCTCGTTCATCGAGCACGACGCGAACACGACGCCGCGCGACACCGCGAAAAGGAGGCTCACGCGCTCGAAGCTGCAGGACTCGAAACGCGCGATGAGCGGCGACGTGTTCATGAGGGTCGCGAAGACAGGAGCGCGGCCGTAGCCGCCCTCGAACCGGCAGTCCGCGGCCGAGACCGCGGCGTCCCGGTCCAGGCTCAAGGCGCAGGAGCCCCCCGATCCGCAGTCGAAGCCCACCAGCCGGATGCGCGACAGCGCGACGATCGCTCCGCGCACGTCGGCGATGCCCTGCTCGGCGAAGACCGTGCAGTTCTCGATCGCGAAGCGCTCGAGCGCCCCGCGAGGATCGAGCTCGTCGAGCACCAGCAGCGTCGCGTCCATCCCGGCGCCACGCAGAGTCACGTCCGCCGGGAACGGCTCGCGCCCCTGCGCCAGATCCCGGACGCGGAAGACCCCGGCCGGATAGCGCAGCACGTCGCCATCGGCGAGCGGCGCGCCGACCGCGAGCGTCGGGCCATCGTGCACTCGACCGCTCACCCGCGGGCGAAAGATCTCGGCGAAGCGCGCCGGATCCGCGGCCAGCGCGCGGCGGGCCTCGTCGGTCATCTCCCGCCAGTCGCCGCCGTCGCTGGTCTCGGCGACCGGTGCCTTGCCCTCGTCCTCGTTCTTTGCGTTGGCCTCGTCCCGTCCCCAGGCCGCCGGCGTGATGCGCAGGTTCTCGATGTAGGAGTCGACGAGGTAGGCGAACCTCTCGGGCGGCATGGAGTCGCTCCGTATCTCGGCCCAGCCGCGCGCGAGCTCCGCCTCCGCATACGCGCGCAAGGGCGGGCCGAAGAGCGACTCCGGCTCCGCCGACCGCTCCAGCTCGCGAGAAACGGCGCCCTCGTCGTCGTGAGCTTCCGCGGCCTCGTTCGCCGGCTGTCGCGTGGGTTCCGCGAGCTCGGAGCTCCCCGTCGCCGAGGCGGCGGGCGCGGTGTCGGGTCGTCGCGGTCCATCCGGACGCGCGCGCGGCGTGGCATCCGAGAGCCACGTGGCCGCGCCGCCGCCGAGCGCGAGTCCGCTCAAGCCTGCGATCACGACGACCAGCGGTGAGCCCTTCATGGCACCCGGCGCGCGCGAGCAAACGCGCTCTCCCGATCACCCTGCTAGTGCCGCATCTCCGAGGGGTTACCGCGCGCGCAGCAAGGCCTCGAGCCAGCGCCCGGCGTGGCCGGCCGCCTCGACGAGCCCGGCCCCGCGCGCGAGCTGCGCCGCGACGGCCGAAGCGAAGCGACAACCCGAGCCGTGCAGGCGGCCGGGCACGCGCGGGTGGGTCAGCCAGCGGGGATCGCGACCGCGCTCGAGGACGAGGTCCTCGACCTCCGGTCCGGCTGCGTGGCCGCCCTTGAGGAGCACGGCATCCGCGCCGCGCTGGAGCAGGATGCGCGCGGCGAGCTCGCGCTCCTGTCGCCGGTGCACGAGACGCTCGAGCGAGAGCCCGGCGAGGCGCGCGGCCTCGGGTACGTTCGGCGTCAGGATCACGCCGCGCGGCAGGAGCTCGTCCAGCAACGCATCCAGGCCCTCGTCGTCGAGGAACAGCTCGCCGCCCGAGGCGGAGAGCACGGGGTCCACCACGACGGGCACGTCGTCCGGGAGCTCGTCGAGCAGCTGCGCGAGCGCGCGCACGGCGGCGGCTCCGGGCAGGAGCCCGCTCTTCAGCGCTCCGAACGGCGGCAGCGCGTCGCGCGCCAGCTCGGCGCGTGCCTCCGCCAGCCACTCGTCCGCCGGCCGCGGCCCTAGCGAGCGCACGCGCACGCCGTCCTGGTCCGTGTTGGCCGTCACCACGCACGTGGCCTCGACGCCGAAGTGGCGCGCAGCTTCGCTGTCGGCGTCCACGCCGGCTCCGCGCGACGGGTCGTGGCCCGCCACCACGAGCACGCGCGCGGTCACGGGATCTGCGTGAGGCGCACGCCGCGCCGGCCGGTGCGCTCTCCGGCGGGGATGAGCTCGAGCGCGCGCCCGCGCAGGCGCCGCTCGAGGCGCGCGAGCTCGTCCCACTCGTCGGTCGCGAGGCGCACCTGGCCGCCCGCGACCGAGCCGCGGCCGCCGAACGAGCCGTCCGCGCCGAGCACGTGCTGCAGCAGCGGATAGGCCTCGCGTCCCTCGGTACGCAGCGAGAGGTGGTACGTCTGCCCCACCGCGCCGCCGACGAGCGACCAGCGGCAGGGCTCCATGCGCCGGAAGAAGTCGGCCATCTCGGCCACGGACTCGGCGCTCGTGACGCGTCCGAGGAAACCCAGGACCACGGCGCCGTACATGCGCGCGCGCGAGAGCGAGCGGTACAGGTCGCGGTAGTACGTGGGCGGCAGGCTCGGGCGCTGGATGCGCGCGAGCTTGGCGTGGTCCGAGCGCCGGAACGTCTCGTAGAAGGCCTCGCTGTCGAGCTTGGTCGCGCTCAGCGCGAGGTCGAGCGTGTCGAAGCGTACGCCGCAGCACAGCAGCGTCGCCGTGCGCTGGTCGAGCTCGATCTTCGCCTCGCGCAGGTAGCCGAACATCAGCGCCGACGTCGCGCCGGCCTCGAGGCGCAGATCGTAGTGCGGCGGCAGCGGCTTCCCGGCCAGCGCCGCGACGTCGGGCGGGCGGTGGTGGTCGAACACGGCGACGACCGGCAGTTCCGGCGGCAGCGTCGTGTGCCCGAACCCGGGCTGCGTGTCCACGAGGAAGACCGCCGAGTAGCGCGAGCGGTCGAGCCGTTCCGCGTCGACGTAGGAGAGCTCGAGCTCGCGCAGCATGGCCACGTTCTCCGCGCGCGAGATGCGCCCGCTGGCCGCGATCTCCGGCTCGAGGCCCAGATCGCGGCGCAGGAGCACCTCGAGCCCGAACATGGCCGCCAGCGCGTCCGGGTCGGGCGTGCGGTGGCTGAGGATGAGCGGGCGCTTCCCGTTCCAGTCTCCGCGCAGTCGCTCGACGACCGACCGCAGGTGTCCGAGCGGCGAGACTCCGGGGGGGAGACCCACCCCCGGCGGGAGCGTGACGGCGTCCGGGCCAGGGGGGACCGGAGGAGGCGGACGGGACATGGGCGAACCGGACATCCTATCGGGTCGAGCCCCGCCCCCGCCTGCACAGCGCTCCGCGGCGGCAATTGCGCGTTCTTCGCGGCGGGCGCCGGCGCGCCCCGCGGCGGTCAGAACCCGCGGTCCAGCAGGTATTGCACGCTGGCCAGGATCTCGGCGCGGCCGTGGCGCGGGCCGATCTCGATCACCTTCTCCGCGCCCTTCGGCAGGTAGTCGGAGAGCAGGCGGAAGTCGACCTCGCCCGTGCCGATCGGCATCTCGGCCTCCTCGTCGGAGGCGTCCTGCAGGTGCACGCCGAGCATGCGCGGCGAGTAGGTGTCGAGCCACTGCCCCTGCGGCGCGAGGCCGAGCTTCTCGCGCTGGTGGATGCTGCCGATGTCGTGCCAGTAGCGCAGCGTCGGGAGGTCGTCGAGCATCCAGCCCATGGCCTCGAAGCCCAAGAGGTCGTCGATCTCGCGCCCGGGCCCGACGACGAACGAGACGTCGGGGAACTCCTGGGCGAGCGCGTGCACGGCGCGGCACAGCTGCTCGACCTGACGCTGGGATCTGCGCTGCATGCGGCGCACGTACTCGCTCACGTCCTCCTTGAGCGTCCCGTTCTCGTCGGCGCGCGCGTGGCGCTGGGTCAGCCCCTCGGCCTCCTTGCGCAGCGCCTGGTCCTCTACCTTGACGCCGCGCAGGACGATCGCCGTGCAGCCCCAGCGCTGCGCGAGGCGCACGTGGCGGCGCACGGAGTTCATGGCGCGCTCGGACTCCTCCGGCACGAGGCTGCCGAGGCGCTCGACCGCCAGGGTCCCGTTCAGTGGATCGCGGCAGCCGACGACCATCGACGGGATGGCGACGCCGGTCTCGCGGCGCGACTCCTCGAGGCCGTCCATCGAGGGCGGAAGCTCGGCGAGCCCGAGCTCGAGCCGACGGAAACCCATTCCCACTGCGGCGAAGATCTGATCCTGGATGCTGGGCAGACGTGTGCCGAAGCACGTCGTCGAGAGCGAGTAGTCGTTGGGGATGCCAGGAGTCGTCACGACTGCAATGGCCCTAGGGAAAGGAAGACGTTCTGCCGGGACCTGCGCCGCGGAACTATACCTTCCGGGCATGGCGCGAGTCGCGCCCGGGGGGCCGCGGGAATGGCCGTCAGACGCGCACTCCGGACACCCGGGAGGGCACGGAGGCGTGGCGACTCAGGAGGGGGTCGAGCTCTTCCGCGAGGTACTCCTCCACCTGCCGCTCGGCGCGGCCCGTCGCGCGCGCCGGGTCGAGCAGGCTCTCGAGCCGGCCCGCGAAGGGCCGTAGCAGCGGATCGGCGGCGAGCAGCTCGCGCAGGGGGTTGGCGCCGCCCTCGAGCAGGGTCTCGACCGCGCGGTGCGTCGCCTGGCGCAGGTGCTCGTGCGCTTCCTGGCGATCGATCCCCGCCGAGGCCGCCTCCATCATCAAGGATTCGCAAGCGAGGAACGGCAGCTCCTCCGCGAGGTTGCGCTCGATGCGCTTCGGATGGACCACGAGGCCGGAAGCGACGTCGAGCACGAGCTCGAGGATGCCGTCGGACGCGAGAAACGCCTCGGGCAGCGCCAGGCGCCGCACGGCCGAGTCGTCGAGCGTGCGCTCGAGCCACTGGTTCGCCGCGGTGTGGGCCAGCGCGTCGAGCTGCCCGATCACGTGCCGCGCGAGCGAGCAGATGCGCTCGGAGCGCATCGGGTTGCGCTTCCACGGCATCGCCGAGGAGCCGATCTGCTTCTTGCCGAAGGGCTCCTGCACCTCGCGCCGCGAAGCGAGCAGGCGCAGGTCCGAGCCGAGCTTCGCCGCCGACTGCGCGACTCCGGCGAGCGCTGCCCCGATGCGGTAGTCGAGCTGACGCGGGTACGTCTGCCCCGTGACCGCGAAGCAGCGCTCGAAGCCCATGCGCCGCGCGACGCCGCGCTCGAGCGCGCGCACCTTGTCGTGGTCGCCGCGGAAGAGCGCCAGGAACGAGGCCTGCGTGCCGGTCGTGCCCTTGATGCCGCGGAAGAGCAGGTTCTGCTCGAGCGTTTCGAGCTCCACCAGGTTCGCGGCGAAGTCCTGGATCCACAGGCACGCGCGCTTCCCCAGCGTGGTCGCCTGCGCCGGCTGCAGGTGCGTGAGGCCGAGCACGGGCAGCGCCTTCCACTGCCACGCGAAGGCGCGCAGCGCGCGCAGGCAGTTCACGAGCTGCGCTCGCAGGAGCCCGAGGCCATCGCGCAGCGCGATCAGGTCGGCGTTGTCGGTGATGTCGCAGCTCGTGGCACCGAGGTGCAGGATGCCGCGCGCGGTCTTGCAGCGCTCGCCCCACGCGTGCACGTGCGCCATCACGTCGTGGCGCAGCTCACGCTCGTACCGCGCCGCGAGCTCGTAGTCGACGACGTCGAGGTGCTCGCGCAGCTCGGCGAGCTGCTCGTCGCGGATCGAGAGGCCGAGCTCCTGTTGCGTCTCGGCGAGCGCGAGCCACAGGCGGTGCCAGGTCGTGAACTTCTTCTGGTCGGAGAAGTTCGCGCGCATCGCCTCGCTGGCGTAGCGCGTGGAGAGCGGGCTCTGGTAGTGCTGGTGCTGGGAATCACTCATGGGCGGCGTGCGCAGGATAGCGGTCAGCGAGGTCAGCTCGCGAGCGCGAGGCCGGCGCTGCCGACGCACAGCACGATGCCGGCGAAGAGGCGCAGCCACAGGCCGCCCTCGCTGGCCTCGCGCTTCCCGAGATAGGCCGCGATCCACAGGACCAGCGCCGCGCCCGTGAGGTCGGTGACGATGTCGAGCGGCGACGCGTCGCGCCCCGGGACGTGGCTCTGGTGCCACTCGTCGATCGCGCCGTAGGCCACCACGACCGCCAGCACGAGCGCCACCGACGCGGGCCGGAAGGTCGGCCACTCGCCGCCACCGCGCAGCAGCAACGTCGCGGCGAAGAGCCCGAGCAGGCCATAGAGCGGCGCGTGCGCCAGGTTCGACATCAGCTCCCAGAACGGGCTGCCTTCGACGGGCAGCGGGACGTGGTGCGAGGAGAGCGACCAGATCAGCGCCATCCACAGAAACGGCAGCGGCAACGCCGCGAGCCACGGAAGCTGCAGGAGGAAGCGTCCGGCGGCGCGCAGGCCGCGCAGCGTGTGGCCGTTGGCGGCCGCGCGGGCGGGAGCGCTGCTCTCGCCGTCAGCGCCCGGCATGGCGGCGCGCGACGCGGAAGGTGAGCCCGCGGCCGTCCGCGCTGGTGTCGACCTCCATCGAGTCCACCATCTGCCGCATGAGGTAGAGCCCGCGCCCACGCTCGTCGTTCAGGTCCGGGAGGCGCGCGTTGTGCACGGCGCTCTGCAGGCGCTGCGCGTCGCCGCCGTTCTCGTCCGACACCGAGAGGAGCCAGTCCTGCTCGCGGATCGAGAGCACGAGCTTCATGCGCGGATCGCCGGACAGATCGCCCTCGGTCATCGCCGGCGGCCCGTTGCCGTGATCGATCGCGTTGGCGAGCAGCTCCGAGACGATCAGCACGAGGTTGCCGATCTCCGCGTCCTGCACGCCCTCCATGCGCGCGAAGTGGCGGACGACGTGGCGCGCGACGCGCACGCCGCGGTGCGCGGCGGGCAGGTCCAGAGCGAGCTCGTGCCGGTGCCCCCCCTGGGTCGTCACGGAGCGGCGGCCTCCAGCCGCAGGCTGAGGTCGAGAGCCGGTGCCGAGTGCGTCAGCGCGCCGATCGAGATGCGGTCCACGCCACTCGCGGCGAAGCGCGCGACGTTGGCCAGCGTCACGCCGCCCGAGGCCTCGAGCTCGAGCGGCCGCGCGCGACCGCGCGCCGCGGCGCGCAGCTTCGGGCACAGCGCTGCGAGCACCTCGGGCGCGAAGTTGTCGAGCAGGACCACGTCGGCGCCGCCCGCGATCGCGCCCAGCGCCTCGCGCTCGTCGCGCGCCTCGGCCGTGATGCGGAGATCGGGGTGACGCGTGCGCAGCGCGCCCACTAGGGCGTTCATCTCGCGCCGCCCGAGATCCACGTGGTTGTTCTTGATCATGGCCTCGTCGAAGAGCCCGAAGCGGTGGTTCTCGCCGCCGCCGCAGCGCACGGCGTGCTTCTCGAGCGCGCGCCATCCAGGAGTGGTCTTGCGCGTGTCGAGCACGCGCGTCCGACTTCCAGTAGCTGCGCAGGCCTCGACGAAGCGCGCGGTCAGCGTGGCGATACCCGAGAGCCGCTGGACGAGGTTGAGAGCCGTGCGCTCGCCGACGAGAAGTGCGCGCGCCGGGCCTGTCAGCTCGGCCACCACGGTCGCCGGCGCGACGCGCGCGCCGTCGTCGACGAAGAGCTGCACCTCGACCTTCGGATCCAGGAGCTCGAAGACGCGCGCGAAGGCACCCAGGCCGGCGACGACGCCGGGGGCGCGGGCGATCAGCGACGCGCGCGCGCGAGCGTCGGGGGGCACGAGCGAGTCCGTCGTCACGTCGCCGGGGCCGACGTCCTCCTCCAGGGCCGCGCGCAGCCGGCGGTCGAGGTCCCCATCGAGGACGGCGCGCGCGCGCTCGCAGGGGACCACGGAGGACACGGCTTCGAGTGTACGCTCTGGTTCCGGCGGCCTCTACTGGCCCCGCGCGAAGACCTCGCGCGTGAACGACACGAGCAGCTCGTGGAAGCGCCCGGGCGCATCGAGATAGCAGGCGTGCGACGCCGCGGGCAGGATCTCCACGCGCGCGCCGGGCATGTGGTCCGCGAGCTCGCGCGCACGCGTCACGGGCAGGACCTCGTCCTTCTCGCCCCAGAGGATCAGCGCCGGCGGCATCGAACCGCTGGAGAGCTGGAACGATTCGCTTGCTGCCGGAGCGATCGCGACGAGCCCGGCCACGCGCTCCGGCGACGTCTTCACGAGCTCGAGTGCGAAGCCCCCGCCCATCGAAGGCCCGACGAGGAGCGCGCGCTCGGCGCCCGCGGCGGCGATCACCTGTGCGAGCAGCTGCGCGGGACGAGGATCGGCGGAGAACGCCCGCGTCTCGCCGAAGCCCGGCCAGTCGATGGCCAGCGCGTGGAATCCGCCCTCGGCCAGCGCCGCGAGCGTCCCGAGCTCGCGCCACGTCTCGGCGCTGTAGCGCATCCCGTGGAGCAAGAGCACGAGCGGTGCCGAATCGTCGCCCGCGCTCAGCGCAGCGATCTCGCCGCCTTCGACGGCGAGCTTGCGCGCACGGACTTCGTTCGACGCTGCGCTCTTCGTCGGGCTCGTCGCGGCGGTCGCGGGCCGGTCGACCTCGACGGGCGCGGCGCCGTGCACCTCCGGTGCCGCAGTCTCGTGCGCTCGCTCGCCACACGCGGCGAGCAACGCGACGAGGGCAGTCCACGTTGCGCGCGGGTCGCGGTTCATGACGACAGGATAGCTCGTCACCTCACCGGCCAGCGGATCGGTCGCGAGGCCGCGTTCCGCGAGCCAGGCCCGGATGGCCGCCGCGCGCGCCTCGCCGATGCCCGGTACGTCCTCCCAGACGAGCGCCTGCGAATCCCGGTGCCCGTCGCGCGCGTGGACGATCGCACGCGCGAGCCGCGTGCCGACGCCGGGGAGCTGGCGCAGCTCGCGCGCGTCCATGCGCCGCGGGTCGAGCTCGACGGGGAGAGCGCGCACGCGGGCGAGCACCTCGGGCGATGGATGGCGCGGACAGCGCGCGAGCGTGCCGCCCGCGAGCAGGACCGCGAGGACCGCGACGACGTAGCCGGGAGGACGCTCCACCTCGCAGGACGACGAGCGGTGCGAACGCCGGTTGCGAGGCTCTCACGCGAGACGCGCCGCGTACCCGACCTCGCGCTGCAGCTCCTGGCCCAGGCCGCGCGGAGCGACGAGCGCGAGCTCCTCGAGCACGCTGCCCGCGATGCGGCGCAACGCGCGCGCGATCTCCGAGCCCGGCTCGAGGCGCACGGCCGAGCCGCGCCGGTTCACGCAGGCCGAGACCAGGGGATCGTTCGGCAGCCAGCCGATCAGGCGCGGGGCCGAGCCGAGGAAGCGCTCGCCCACGCGCGCGATGCGGTTGGCGACCTCCTCCGCTTCCGCTTCGTCGCGCGCGCGATTCACGAGCAGGAGCACGCGCGTGCCCGAGCGCTCCGCGACGAGCAGCTTCAGGAACGCGTACGCGTCGGTCATGGCCGTGAGGTCCGGCGTCGTGACGATCATGTTGACGTCGGCCGCGCGCGCGAGCGCCAGCGTCTGGTGCGCCACGCCCGCGGCCGAATCCACGAGCACGTAGCGCAGCTCGCCCTCGAGCTCCTTCACTCCGCTCGCGATCAGGTGCATCTCGTAGCCCGAGAGGTCGGCGAGACGCGGCACGCCGGAGCCCGCGGCCAGCAACAGGAGATCGCTCCCGCACTCGGTCAGCGCCGTGCGCACCGTGCGGCGTCCTTCCACGACGTCGAGGCACGTCGCGACGGGCGTCACGTCCTGCAGGATGTGCGCGTTGCCCACGGCGAAGTCGGCGTCGACGACGAGCGTACGGCCGCGCGCGGCGAAGACCGTCGCCAGCGACGCGGTGACGACCGACTTGCCCGTGCCGCCCTTGCCGCTCCCGATGCACAGCGAGAGCGCGCGCCGACGCGGCTCGACCTCATCTTCTGCGGGAGCCGATCGCGCGTCGTCCGTGGAGTCCTCGAGCGCACGCTGGCCCCTGCTCGCGGCGAGCTGGAGCAGCTTCCTGGAGGTCTCCGTCCAGTTCATGGACGCATGCGGCGGCCTGTCGGCCCGGGGCGGGCGCTGAGGAGAGAGGGGGCACCCCCTTCTCAAATCCCTTCGGCACGGGACCTCGAAGCGCGTCCCTTGACGGACCTTTTTTTCTCGGCCGCGCCAAAAAAACCGGAGATCGGAGGCAAGAAGCCCGGTCCGCGACCGAGTAGCGGACCTGCTACTCCCGGAAAGCCTGGATCTCCTCGGGGGTCAGGATCGGACCGTCCTCGGGGTTCGGCGCGAGCTTCGGTCCACCGCGCTGCGGCGCATCGCCGCGCGACAGCTTGAGCACCTGCGTGAGGCGCGCGTAGGCGCGCGCGAGCAACTTCTCGAGGTCCGCGACGTCGTTCAGCGTGTGCGGCTCGTGCCCGGGAGCGACGCTCGCCTGCAGGAGATCGCCGACGCGCTCCACGCGACACAGGACCTCGCCCTGCAGCCGCCACACGAGCGCCGTGCCGTCGCCGCTCGGCGTGATCTCCTCGTCCGCGCGCTCCATGCGCTCGACGAGCATCTGCCCCAAGGGCTCGATCCGCGCCGGCAGACCGCGCAGGAACGCTGCGACGCCACCCGCGCTCGCACCGCCGCCACCGGTGCCCGTGCGCACGAGGTAGGTGCGCTCGCCACTCGCGCTCTTCACCGCGCGCAGGCCCAGCACCGAGACGCCCGCGTCGACGAGCGCGCCGAGGCGCGCGCCGAGCTTCTCCTCGGCCGTGGGCGTGACCACGAGGAGCCGCGGCGCGCGCTCGGGATTCACGC
>Ga0111538_10008017_pt1 | contig 14187 bp, 17 predicted proteins | sample SoiMethybrSBSTD1_FD_79669 | JGI IMG/M metagenome (GOLD analysis project Ga0111538, IMG submission 79669) | Bulk soil microbial communities from a Populus tree surrounding site in Tennessee, USA - Soil MetaG P. TD hybrid SBSTD1 (version 2)... | ecosystem: Environmental > Terrestrial > Soil >... | reverse complement strand
GATGTGTCGACGTTCATCCTTGTCCTCCTCACCTGCAGCCAGTAGCAAAGGAAATGCGCCGGTCCACTCTCGACAGGCTGGCACAGCTGACGTCGAATTGGAAGGTGCGGCCATCAACGAGCGGGAGCCGCTAGTGGAGAATTTGCCCAGACGTTTGGAAGAGGAACGATTACGTCAGGGCAACTACGAGGGCTCGCCCCGCCGTGACTTGGCGCGGTACCGATCCGGAACGGCACTCAAGCGGTCCGTGTAGTACACGGTTCCCTGCTCGTCGGTCCAGCGGTATAGCGGGGTGTGATGCGTTGATCCCGGCTCGACCGAGGCCGGCGGCGCGGACGAGGACAGCTCCACGGGGGGAGCCGTGGGAGGCTTCGGGATCCACACCCAGCGGTACGGCTGCGTGATGCCGTCGCCGCGCAGCTCGTAGCGTCCGGTCGGAAACTCCACCACGCTGGGCGTCGGGGGAGAAGGCGGCGACAGGGAGAGCGTGTTGTTTACCGGGGGCGTATAGGAGGCGACGTGGGTCGGCGACGGAGCGTACGCCAGCGGCTGGCTGTAGAGCGACATGTCGTAGTAGGGCCAGTAGGCGTACGGCGCACCGTAAATGACCACGGTGCCGAAGGAGTTGAACCCGCGATGGACCGGGTGACGGTGAAAGCCATCTCGCTGGTGAACGAACCCCCGTGCGCCGGTCTGACCGGCGATGAATGCGGCACCGCCCGGCCCCCGGCCGGCCACGAAGGTCCCGCCTCGCGTGCCACCGCCGACCACGGAGGTACCGCCTCTGGCCGTCTGAGCGGCGATGAAGCCGCCCCCACCACGAGCCATACCAGCGCCGCGTTGTGCAAGAGCGGGTGTGGGACCAAGCGCAATGCTCGCCACGAGCGCGAGCGAGACCGCCCAGAGGGTCACAGCCCTGATCACCGCGATGCCTCCGCCGCTCGAGATGGCCGGAGTCTGCACCCACGCCGGGGCGCGGTCAAGCGCGCGCCGGGCCACGGGTAGCGCATCGCGGCACGAGACTGGTACGCTCGCAGTGGATGACATTCATGACGGACGCGGCGCTTCACGAGTCATTCGCAAGCCCGTCGTTCAGCTCGCGCCTCCGTTGGACGTCGGCACCCGCGCACTGGCGTATCGACCAAGCGTCCAAGTGCCTTCGTATCAATCCCGACGCCGGAACCGACTTCTGGCAGCGAACGCACTACGGGTTCGAGGCCGACAACGGGCACTTCTTGTACCTCGAGGCGAGTGGCGACTTCGTACTCACCACCAAGGTCACTTCGCATCCGGTTCACCAGTACGACCAAGGGGGCCTCATGGTCCGCGTCTCCCCGGCCTGCTGGCTCAAGGCTTCTGTCGAATTCGAGCCGCACGGCCTCAATCGTCTTGGCGCGGTCGTGACCAATGCGCAGCTGTCCGACTGGTCGACCCAGCCCCTGGCCAAGGACGTGAACACCGTGTGGTTTCGTGTACGTGCGGAGAGCAACGACTATATCGTCGAGTCTTCGTTGAACGGCATGCAGTGGGAGCAAATCCGGATGGCTCGCCTGCACGAGCGTCCGGCGGTCACGTCGGTAGCGTGCGGCTTATACGCCTGCAGCCCTAAAGGGGCCGGGTACGAAGCCGTGTTTTCTTTCTTGAGCTTCGAGCCGGGACGCTCGTGCCGAGCATGAAAACCTCGGGCATGACCCCAGCGCTTCGTCGACGCTTCCAAGCGCGACAACCGGGAGACGAGCGATGACCAGATGGCCGATTCGCGAGGCCATCAGCATCGCCCGGTGCTCACGGCGCCCCTCCCGCGGCCCCTGCCGGCGGTTTGCGCTCGCGCGCCAAGCTGCGACGCTGGTACTCGGAATACTCTTTGTTGCCGCCGACATAGATACAGTGACAACGGTCGGGATCTGACCACTGTAGACGACGTTGCCGTCCTTGGTTCGGCTCACGAGCCGATGCGGCGGTATCGACCGGAGATCCTCCTGCAGCTCCGTGGAATCCTCGGGGCGCATGTGGAACCCCGCCGCGACGAGCATTCGCTCGGTATCGCGTTGGATCACCGCGCAGGCCGCACCGAGGAGCACCGGTACGGCGAGGAGCAGGGCCCCGGGCAAGCGCGCGAGACCGCCTGCTCCCGTCCGGTTCGAAATCGCCAAGCGTTCTACCGACTGACGGTGCCGAGGGCCCTCACGAGCTCAGGGTCGGTGGCGAGATCGTGCACCGTCCTCGCCAGCGCCGTGTCCATGACCTCGCGCCATGCCTCCTTGGCGTCCGGGTCCGCGTACCGCCGTCTGATGCCGGCGTAGCGCCGCACGAGGACAGTTGACCCGCCCTGCTCGTCGCGGATGGCCACGGCGAGCGCGACGCGCCCCACGTACTGTGTGGAGCCGTCGCTACCCGCCGTGTCCAGCCAGAAGTCGTCCACATCCGCCGCGACGCGAACGTCACCGCCTTCGGGCACGACGACGTGGCCGTTCCGCGTGAGCTCCACCACGAGCGCATCGCGCACGATGTCCGCCACGGGTCTCGCCGTCTCGATGGGCTTTCCGTTCTCGGGCCTCGCCCCGATCCGCGTCTGATCCGACCGCCTATCCGTGACCGGGCCGACGGCGACGCGCCGCGGCGCCACCGACGCAAGCAAGCCAGGGTTCACCGCTGCCTCCGGATATCCGACGTCAAGGGCGGACGAGCACCCGGTTAGCGCGGCGATCGCCGCGAGGACGACCGCGACCGCGGCCGCTCTCATTGATCGCCCCGCGCGTAGAGCAGCTCGTTCGCGAGCCGCTGGCCTGCCCGCTCGAGCACGTCCTTCAGCGCCTGCCGGGCTAACTGGAGGTCACCGGTGAATGCCTGCGCCGGCAGCCGCTCGCCGTGCGTGACATCCTCGTCGTGCTCCCATGTGATGACGGAAGTCGGGCGTACGCTGACTTGCGCACGGACGTCCGCGTACGCGGCCATCATCTCGGGCTTGCCGCCGCGCACGCGGACGATGCCCCAGGTGGGCACGAGGACACGGACGACCGCATCCGCCTCACGGCGATCGTCACCGACCGGCTCCCCCTGGAGCGTCCGCACCTGATCGAACCGTCCGCTGGCGACGAGCGTGCGGGTGAACGCGTCCGCCACCACGGCGCTCGGAGTGATCCCGCGGGCGTATTGATCCGCGGCGGACGAGCGCTTGTCTTGAAAGATCCAGTCAACGCCACGCTGGACGAGGACGGCCAACGCCTGATAGAGGTAGGCCTGGGGATACCACTTTGCGATGTCGCTGAACACGCGGCCGACCGTGTTGCCGACGTCGTCGGAGGCAGAGACGCCAGGCACGGTCAGCTTGCTCTCGCCCGAGGGCACGACCGCGAGGCGGTGCACCTCGCTTACGGGCGCGCTAGGCGGCGTGGCGACGGAGGGTGGCGGCGGCGCCGATGCGCATGCGCTGAGACCGACCATGGCAAGGATCAGCAGGACAGAGGACTTCGGAATGATGGCACTTCTCCTTCTCGAAAGATTTATCCAAGGGATGCTCTGGAGTACCGCAAGAGACTTATCCGAGGGATGTTTTCAACGTACAGGCCGGTCTGGGGTCGGTCAAGCGCAAGCAGCGGCCCACTAGCTCCGGTGAGGTGTCCGGTCCGCTGCGACCTCAGGGTTGCGCTTGTTCTCGGCGGCCGCCGTCGGCTCGGTCAAGTACCTGGAAACGGGTGCTCCGCCCCGGTACACCTGCATGGCGCGGTCAAGGGCCCACGGGAACAGGTAGGAGGCCAGATACCTAGGGTGGTATTTCGCATTCACGAAGCGCCAGACGAATCGCTTTGTTCTCAAGGGGCTGATGAAGTCGGTCCAGCGGACGTAGCAGCGATTGACCCAGGAGTGGACCCTCGAGCTGGCCACCGGCGGGAGCTTGCCGCGGCGCAGCCATGCCGTGCGGTTCTGCCGAATCCACTCGAGGTAGTCGGGCAGCGCGCCCGGCGTCAGTAGCTCGCGGTTGCCTGCGAACGGGTTCACCGTCACCGCGCGCTTGCGCGTGCCGAAGGCTTCTCTCGGGAGGCCGGCCTCCTCGCCGATACGCCGGCAAATTGGCCGGCTATAGGGCCCGGACACGTCCCACGGGCGCATCTCTTCCGAGCAGCTTAACGCGTGGATGTCGCCGATCTGCCTTGCGCCCCAGAAGGGGACCGCACAGTTGATGAACGGAACCCACAAACGGTACTCCGTGAGGGCGAGCCCGGAGGGATCGCCGCGTACGATTCGATCACTAAGATCGATCGGGTGGTCCGGGGACGACCGTCCCCATACCTTGTCCCCATGATAGCCAGTCAGAAGCACGCGACCGCGCAGGAGCTCCTCGGCCGCTTTGAACGGGAGGTCCTCGGCGGAACTGTACGACGCGATGAACGGCACCTCGGGGCGGTCCGCGTTTCGCCACGCGTCGCGCGAGATCCGGTGTGCGCGCAGACCGAGCATTGCCGCTACCGTCGCGCCCGAGTCTTCGTCGCCGCCACGGGCTCGATCGACGGTCAGGACCTCGGTCAACCCATGAGCCTTCGCCAGTACGCTGACGGTTGTCGAGTCATACCCCGAGGACAGAGTGCCCAGCAAGCGAAGCGGGAACCGTCTGGCGGAATCGGCCGAGTTCGCGGCCACCGCCGCGAGGCTCTCATCGAGAAAGGTCCGGTACTTCTCGAAAGTCGAGAAATCACGAGGTGGTACCGGCTTCGGTTCCCGGTTCAAGCTGGTGCCGTCCCAGGTGAGGTTGTCGAAGTAAACCAGATCGACCGGCCCGAGCGAGGTCGAGAGCGAGCGCTTGTAGCGGTTCAGGCCCCGAATGATCGTCGCCGCGTCGTCATAGTACCGACGATAGGTTGGATCGACATGGGCACCGACGGCAGCCAGCAGACAGGCGAGCGAGTTCGAAACCCAGGCGGTGTGGCCCCGAGTGAACGTTTGAAGACGGTCTACCGTCGAGCCGGAGGAGACGAAGGTAAGAGTGCTGCCGCGGCGCCGCCCTGCACTACCCGCAACGATGTCGGTTCGGTCGATGCCGCCAGCGGCGTACTCTCCGTCCCAGACCGCCTCACCGAACCAATCGTCCGCGATCTCGACCGCGGCACCATGCAGGACGGAGACGGTGTTCGACGAGGCGTCGAGTCGCGCGAGCCAGGCCAGCGGGGGCCAGTGCGATTGAAGACTGAATTGGAGGTCGGGCACCCGTGCCACTCGTTTCCCCGCTCGCCTAACTCACGACACGGCGGAATGAGCCATCCTCGGCTGATCCGCGTTTTCGTCACGTCGCTACCTCGATCATGTTACACGCCTTACCTAGGTCGCCTTCTCGGAAGCGGTAAGGGCAGATCGAGGAGAAGACCATGCCCTATGCAGCAAGCGATTGCGCGGCTCGGTCTCGGCCGCTCCCACCGCGTGGTCATGCGACGGATCCAAGTGGCTTGCGAGCCCTGACGAACGCGCTCATGAACTTGCCATCGACGGCGCCTAGGTCGATGCCCGAGCCGTCCTGCCGTAGGAAGTCTTTGGCATCCTCGGCGCGATAGATCCGGGTGGACTCGAGGTCTACCCCTTCAAACCCTGCCCTCGCGAGCTTCGCGCGATACTCACTCTCCTCAAGCGCGCCCGCCACGCACCCGATCCACATTTCGAGACTCTCCCTGATCTGGTCGGGTACCTTCCCGCGCACGACCACATCGGATACCGCGAAACGTCCGCCGGGACGAAGTACCCGAAACGCCTCCGTGAACACCCGGTCCTTGTCGGCCGAGAGATTAATGACACAATTCGAGATGATCACATCCACGGAGCTGTCCGGAAGCGGGATGGCCTCGATCTCGCCCTTGAGGAACTCTACGTTGTCAGCGTGGGCCCTGCGCTGATTCTCGCGCGCCAGGGCCAACATCTCCTCAGTCATGTCGAGGCCGTAGGCTTTCCCGGTCGGTCCCACGCGCTGGGCCGACAGCAGCACATCGATTCCGCCGCCCGAGCCCAGGTCGAGCACGACCTCCCCAGCCCTCAGTTCCGCCAGTGCGGTCGGGTTGCCGCAGCCGAGCGAGGCCGAGACCGCGTCGGCGGGAAGGGCCGCTGTCTCGTTGGCCGAGTACAGGTTCGAGGTGATCGGATCCGCAGCGTGACGTTCACCACACGCGCTGCCGGAGCAACACGAGGCGTCACCTCCGGCCACCACCTGCAGCGCCGCTTTGCCGTACTTCTCCTTCACGATCTCCTTGATGTCTCGGTCCGCCATACGCTCCTCCCTCCTCCTCAGGACGCGCAGCCATCGCGGTCACCGAATCTCGAGCGTCATGAAGACGCTATTCGGGTCCGGACGATAGTCGGCGAATGGTGCACACTCCACAAACCCGTGACGTCGATACAGTTCGCGCGCCGGAATGAAGTACGGCCACGATCCGGTCTCCAGGCTCAATCGAGACAGCCCAAAATGCCGCGCCCGCCCGATAATGTGCTGCAGCATAGCGGTCGCGACGCCACGTCGACGATTCGCCTCGTCGGTGTGCATGGATTTAATTTCTCCATGGGAGTCGGAGAGCCGCTTCAACGCGCCAATGCCGAGGACGAGGTCCCCATTCCAGGCGGACCAAAACTGAATGCTGGGCGCTCGCAGCCTGCTTGGATCGAGCGCGTGCGCACTCCCTACCGCGGTTTGGGCCCGCGCGCTCGTGAAGTGGTAGACGAGCAACGCCTGAACACGGGGGTCGTCCAGCCCGCCTTCTATGATCTTCATCGAACCGGCCTGATCATCCAGTTGTCAGGAACAACATCATGAGCGCCGACCGTCCACTCATGGAACATGGTTTAGGCCAACCGAGCGGTTGGCTGAGTCGCGCACCCCATGCGCCGCCGGGTGGCGTCGGCAACACGCCGCACCGCGTCCGCAATGTCGTCACGCACTTCGGCGGGGAATGCCGCGAGTAGCTGAGTGCGCTCGGCGATGCGGTCCGCCCGGATCCGGTCATGGAGCCGCCGGCCGGCAGACGTGACGTCCAGCAACACGGAGCGCGCATCCACCGGGTGGGCGGTGCGGCCCACGTAACCCTTGCGCTGAAGGGTAGAAACCACGCGACTCGCCGTACTTTTGTCGAGGGACAGATCAGCAGCAAGCGCCTTGAGTGTGGACGGCCCGCGACGAATCAGAGCCTCGAGTGCATAGCACTGACTGAGCGAGATGTCATGGCAGCAGATACGGTCACGCTCACCGACGAGGTAGGCGCGGACGAAATCCGACAGCGCCTCGTGGAAGGCCTCGCCCTGCCGCTGAAGGAGCGCTTGATCCGTGGGCCGCATATTTGCGTCTGAGAAAATGGGTCAGTGGCCGACCAGGGCATCGTCGTCCTCGGCATCCCGATACCGTCGTCCTCGCCGGCATTCCTCAGCGTCGTAACCGTGCATGTGGCCGCGGGGCTGGTCTGTACCGTGGCGGGCTTGGTCGCCATGCTCAGCCCCAAGCGCGCCGGCCGCCACCCGGCTTCCGGCACGGTCTACTACTGGGGCCTCGTGGTCGTATTCCTGACCATGGCCGCCCTGTCAATCTTGCGATGGCCCGCCAATACGCACCTCTTGATTCTCGGTATCTTGTCATTTGGGGCCGGAGCGGTGGGCCGACTGGCGAGGCGGCGCCTATGGCGCGGATGGCTCCGGGTTCACGTCACCGGCATGGCGATCTCGTACATCCTGCTCCTCACCGCGTTCTACGTGGACAATGGGCCACATCTTCCCCTCTGGAGATCTCTGCCGCCGGTCGCGTACTGGGTCGGTCCAGGCCTCGTAGGGATCCCGATCCTGGTCTGGGCGCTCCTGAGACACACGAGCACGCGAAGCTCCAGTCCACCGGAACCGCCCCCTGGCATCCACTGAATCAGCCTCTCGTCGTGCGGCTCTCGGCTGCGCTAGCCAGATGGGGCATTCCGCGCGCTCTCCGCTTTCGGCGCTTCCCGGGGTACTTTTATCGGACCATGAGTCCGTGAGCCAGCGGGACGACGGAGTTCCTCCGCGGACCCTTGAGTCCGGACGAAGGTCGTGCAACTCTCAGGATCCTAGAGGCCGCAACCCGGGCCCGGAATCGAGCGACTTGCCGTGGCGAGCACCGTCAGCATCTGCTTCGACCTCGTGAGCTTCAGCGCCATCATGGTGCTGATGGTCACCGGCCTCGGGGTGATCGCAAGCATGATGGGGATCTTCAATTTCGCCCACGGAGAGTTCCTGCTCCTGGGCGCCTACACCGTCTACCTCATGCACAGCCACGGCTATCCCGTGTGGGCGGGCATGGTGGTCGCGCCATTTGCGGTGGCGCTCGTCGGCCTCGCGCTCGAGCGCGGCGTTATCCGGTTCTTCTACACCGAGCCCGTCGTCGCCATGCTCGGCACCTACGCCATCGGCCTCGTCATCCGCGAGAGCGTGCGCGGGCTCATCGGCGGCCTCTACCATTCGGTGCCCGATCCCCTCATCGGCTCGTTCAACCTAGGCTCGATCCAGCTCTCCCGCTGGCGCGGCGTGATCATCCTTGTTGCCGCGGTGGTGCTGGTGGGATTCTGGCTCCTTCTGACGCGCACCGGCCTCGGCCTCACGATCCGGGCCTCCCTCGAGAACCCGGCGCTCGCGCGCGCCTCCGGCATCTCCACCAACCGCGTTTACGCGCTCACCTTCGCCGCCGGCGCCGGGCTTGCCGGCCTCGCCGGCGGGTTGATGGTACCGATCTTCTCGATGTTCGCCGACCTCGGAGTACGCTTTCTGATCCAGGGCTTCCTCGCCGTCCTCCTCGGCGGCATCGGGACGTTCGAGGGGCCCGCCGTCGGCGCCGCCGTGATCGGGGTACTCAGCGCCGGGCTGCCGTGGGTACTCAGCCCCGTGCTCGCCGACGTCCTCGTGTTCGTCATCGCCATCGTCGTCGTCAAGTTCCGGCCTGCTGGTCTCCTCTCCACCGAAAGGAGTTAGTCCATGCACCGAGAGCCCGACCTGGCCCCGCCGACCGCCTCGTTGACCCGCCGCTCACTCCTCGCCGGCGCCGCGTGGGCGGCCGGCGCGGTCGCGCTCGGACGAGGCAGCTTCATCGTGCCGCCAGCATGGGGCCAGTCGAATCCCATCAAGATCGGCATCGCGACCGACCTCACCGGCCCGATCGGTTTCGCGGGCAAGGCCAACGCGAACGTGGCGACGATGGTGGTCAACGACATCAACGCCAAGGGCGGAGTAATGGGACGCTCCCTGCAGCTCTTCATCGAAGACACCGCCTCCAACGAGTCGGTGGCGGTGAACAACGTGCGCAAGCTCATCCAGCGCGACCGGGTCGACGTGGTGTTCGGCGGCATCACCAGCTCGATGCGCAACGCCATCAAGGACGTGATCGTGACGCGGGGGCGGACGCTCTACATCTACCCCCAGCTCTACGAGGGGCAGGAGTGCACGCCCTACATCTTCTGCACCGGGCCCACCCCGGCCCAGCAGTGCGACGAGTTCATTCCCTGGTTGATCAAGAACGGCGGCAAGCGCTTTGCCTTCCCCTCCGCGAACTACGTGTGGCCCAAGCTGCTCAACCAGTACGCGCGCAAGGTCGTCCAGGCCAACGGCGGCGAGGTCGTGTTCGAGGAGTACTACCCCCTCGACCAGGTCGAATACAGCGCCACCGTGAACAAGATCATGACCAATAACGTGAACGTGGTCTTCAACACCGTCATCCCGCCCGGCGTCGGCCCCTTCGTCAAGCAGCTGTACGAGGCCGGCTTCACCAAGAAAGGCGGCCGCCTGTCGTGCGTGTACTACGACGAGAACACGCTCAACATCAATGCCGCCCACGAGTTCGAGGGGCTGGCCAGCTGCCTCGACTACTTCCGCGCCATCAAGGACCCGTTCAGCGCCAAGCTGCAGGCCGAGTACGACAAGCTCTACCCGGGCACCGTGCTCTTCACCGCGGGCAGCGCGGCCACCGGCATGTACCGCGGCCTCAAGCTCTGGGAGAGCGCGGTCAACAAGGCCAAGAAGGTCGACCGCGAGAGCGTGGCGGCCGCTCTGGACCGCGCACGCATCGAGGAGGGGCCCGGCGGCCCCGCCGAGATGGTCCCGGGCAAGCGCCACTGCAAGATGAACATGTACATCGCCGTCGCCAAGAACGGGAACTACGAGGTGGTCTCGCAGAGCAAGGGTCTCGTCGACCCCAAGGAGTGCTAGGGCGAGGCGGCGGGTGATTCTCGTCCTCGAGATGGCGCTGCTCACGGTGGGCCTCGCCCTGCCGCTCGCGCTGGATCATTTCTGGATCGTCCTGGCGACCCGCATCGTGCTGCTTTGCCTGCCCGCGCTGAGCTTCGACCTGCTCTGGGGCTACTCCGGCATCATGAGCTTCGGGCAGGCCCTCTTCTACGGCACCGCGGGCTACACCGCCGCCCTCCTGGCCCGCGACGCCGGCTTGACGTCGATCTTCGTCATCGTGCCCGCGTGCACGCTCATCGGCCTCGTGCTCGCGCTCGCCATGGCGTGGTTCCTCCTCCTCGGCCGCTACCCGCCCAGCACGATCTTCGTCGCCCTCGGCACGCTCACCGGGGCCTACGCGGCCGACCGTCTCGCCCGCGGCTGGTACTACCTCGGCGGGCAGAACGGCATCCCCTCGATCCCGCCTCTCACCGCCGGCCCCTTCACCATCGCGGAGGGGCCGGTCTACTACTACCTGGCGCTCGGGGCCCTCCTCGTCGTCTACGCGCTCTGCCGCGTGCTCGTGCGCTCGCAGTTCGGCCTCGTCCTGGCGGGCATCCGGCAGCACGAGGAGCGGATCAGCTTCCTCGGCTACCGCGTCCAGCACTTCAAAGCCATCGTCTTCACCTTGGCCGGCGGCATCTGCGGTCTCGCGGGCGCGCTCGCCGCCTTTCACGACGGCTTCGTGTGGCCGAACATGCTGAGCGTGCTCCTGTCCACGCAGTTCGTGCTCTACGTGCTCTTCGGGGGGGTGGGCACGCTGGTCGGCGCCGTCATCGGCGTCGCCAGCATCGAGTACGTGAGCTTCCTCCTCGCCGATCGGTTCCAGACATTCTGGCCCATCCTCCTGGGGCTGCTCCTGCTCTTCGTCGTCCTCTTCCGGCGCAGCGGCCTGGTCGGGCTGGTGGTGACCGAACGCGAGCGGTTCGGCCGCTTCGGGCGTGCACCGGCGCGCGCGAAGGTCGAGAGAAGCCATGGCGCTGCTTGAAGTCTCCGGCGTCAGCAAGCGCTTTGGCGAGCTCCGAGCGCTGGCGGGCGTGGACCTGCGCGTCGAGGCGGGCCAGATCCACGGGCTCATCGGCCCCAACGGCTCCGGCAAGAGCACGCTCATGAAGTGCATCGCCGGGGCGCTGGCGCCCGACGCCGGGGTCATTCGCTTCGCCGGCCGCAACCTCACGCGCGCCGCGCCCTCCGAGCGCGCGCGGGCCGGCCTCAGCATCAAGTTCCAGATCACGAGCGTGCTGCCTTCGCTGTCGGTGTACGACAACGTCCTGCTGGCCCTGCAGGGCCGCGACTCGCTCGTGTCGCTGCTCCGCTCGGCCACGCGACGCGCGCGGCACGAGGCCGTCACCGCTGCCCTCGCGCGCTTCCCGCTGATCGGCCGGGCCGATCAGCTCGCGGGCGCGCTCTCGCACGGCGAGCAGCAATGGCTGGAGATCGCGATGGCCCTGGCGACCGAGCCCACCCTGCTCCTGCTGGACGAGCCCACCGCCGGGATGAGCCTCGAGGAGCGCCGCCTCACCGGCGAGCTCCTCGCGCCGATCAAGACGGGGTGCGCCATCCTCATCGTGGAGCATGACCTCGACTTCATCCGGGGCGTGTCGGACGTGCTCACTGTGCTCGACCAGGGTACCGTGCTGGACAGCGGCTCGGTCGAGGCCATCCAGGCCAGCTCGAAGGTGCAGGAGGTCTACCTCACCCGTGTCTGACACGCCCCTGCTCGCCGTTCGCGGACTGTCGACGTATTACGGACATAGCCAGGCCCTGTTCGACGTCGACATGGTGGCCGGCCCGCGGGGGGCGGTGGCCGTGCTCGGCCGCAACGGCGCCGGCAAGACCACGCTGCTCCGGACCATCGTGGGAGAGCTGAGGCCGCGGGAAGGGCAGATCGCCTTCGAAGGCCGCGACGACACCCGCACGCCGACCGAGCAGCGCGTGCGGCGGGGGCTTGGCTATGTGCCGCAGGAGCACGCGGTCTTCGGCCGGTTGTCGGTGCGGGAAAACCTTGCCGTCGGCGCGGTGACGCGGCGCGATCCCGGCGCCGTCGACGAGGTCCTCACCCTGTTCCCCAAGCTCGGCCAGCGGCTGAACCAGCGCGCCGGCACCCTCAGCGGCGGTGAGCGCAAGATGCTCGCGGTGGGCCGAGCGCTCCTCACGCGCCCGAAGCTCCTGCTGCTCGACGAGCCCACCGAGGGCGTCTGGATCGGGGTGATCGAGGAGATCGCCGGCCGGCTCAATGAGCTGGCGAGCCGCATCGGGCTCATCCTCGTCGAGCAGCACCTCGAGCTCGCCCTCGCCGTCGCCCACTACGCCTACGTGCTGGACCGCGGGCGGGTCGCCCTCGAGGGGCCCTCCGCGACGATCAAGAACGACCCCCGACTCCTGCGCTACCTGGCGCCCTAGAGGCAGTGCCGGCCGGACCGCCAGCGAACGAGGACCACTCACCAAGGAGGCTCCCATGGCAGTGTCACCGCCGACCCCAGACCAGCTCAAGGCGCTCGCCGAGACGATGGGCCTCGCGCTCACCGCGAGCGACCTCGCGTCCTTCGCCGCGCTGATGAAGCCCAGCATCGACGGCTACAACGTCGTCGACGCGCTCCCCGACAATTTGCCCGCGGTGAAGTACCCGCGCACGCCGGGCATCCGTCCCCAGCCCGAGGAGAACCCGCGCAACGCCTGGTACGTCAAGACGCGGGTGGAGGGCGCGCCGTCCGGCAAGCTCAAGGGAAAGACGGTCGTGCTCAAGGACAACGTGATGCTCGCGGGCGTGCAGATGATGAACGGCGCGTCCACGCTCGAGGGCTATACACCGGAGATCGACGCCACCATCGTGACCCGCATTCTCGATGCCGGCGGCACCATCGTGGGCAAGGCCCACTGCGAGTACTTCTGCCTGTCCGGAGGCAGCCACACCAACGCCACCGGTCCCGTCCACAATCCGCACAAGATGGGCCACTCGGCCGGCGGCTCGTCGTCGGGCAGCGCAGTGCTGGTGGCGCTGCGCGAGGCCGACATGGCGATCGGCGGCGACCAGGGCGGATCGATCCGCATGCCGGCGTCATTCTGCGGCATCTACGGCATGAAGCCGACCCACGGGCTCGTCCCCTACACCGGCATCATGCCCATCGAGATCTATGTCGACCACACGGGGCCGATGACGGGGACGGTCCGGGACAATGCGCTGCTCCTCGAAGTGATCGCCGGGGCCGACGGGTACGACCCGCGCCAGTACGCGCCGAAGGTGCACCCCTACACGGAAGCGCTCGGCCGCGGCGTCGACGGGCTCAAGATCGGCCTGGTCAAGGAGGGATTCGGCCTCCCCACCTCGGAGTCCGACGTGGACGCCAAGGTGCGCAAGGCGAGCGAGCTCCTCGGCAAGCTCGGCGCCAAGGTCACCGAGGTCTCGATCCCATGGCACACGCTGGCGGGCGCGCTGTGGCTTCCCATCGGCGTGGAAGGCCTCACCCAGACCATGATGTGGGGCGACGGGTACGGCCTCAGCCGCCCGGACCTCTACGTCACCAGCCTCATGGACTTCCACCGTGGCTGGCGGCAGCGCGCCAACGAGCTCTCAGAGACGACGAAGCTCTTTACCCTCCTCGGCACCTACATCCACCAGCAGCACGGCAGCCGCTACTACGGCAAGGCCATGAACATCACCCGCCGCCTCATTGCGGCCTACGACGCGGCGCTCGGCGAGCACGATCTGCTGATGATGCCGACGACGCCGATGAAGGCGCCGCCGATGCCGAAGCCGGGCGCGCCGCGCGAGGAAGTGGTGCAGCGGGCGCTCGAGATGATCACGAACACCGCGCCCTTCGACATCTCGCACCATCCGGCCATGGCCGTTCCGTGCGGGATGAGCGGCGGGCTGCCGGTGAGCCTGATGCTGGTGGGCAAGCATTGGGACGAGCCCACGATCTACCGTGCCGCCGCCGCCTTCGAGGGTGCCGGCGACTGGAAATCGATGTAAGCGTAACGGACTGT
>Ga0111538_10008016_pt1 | contig 14188 bp, 14 predicted proteins | sample SoiMethybrSBSTD1_FD_79669 | JGI IMG/M metagenome (GOLD analysis project Ga0111538, IMG submission 79669) | Bulk soil microbial communities from a Populus tree surrounding site in Tennessee, USA - Soil MetaG P. TD hybrid SBSTD1 (version 2)... | ecosystem: Environmental > Terrestrial > Soil >... | reverse complement strand
TGGAGCGCCGTAACCATGTCGGGAGGTGCGGCGGATCCGACGACGGCTTCGGTGTACCGGGCCACGTCGTTCGGAAGCAGGCCGACGAGCTCAATCACGGTCGCCGGTCGACTCCTCGTGACCTTGCGTACGAGCTCGGACATTCCTTCGCGCGCGCCGGCTCGACGAGCGGTCCCGACCAGCAGAAACCGGAGGCAGGACGCCTGTTGGGTGACGAAATCGAGAAGCTCTAGCGTGTCTCGATCGGCGCGATGCAGGTCCTCCAGCACGAGGACGATGGGCCGCCGTTCGGCCGCCCCTCGGAGGAACCACGTCATCCCGTCGAACGCTCGGAAACGGGCCGCCTTGGGATCGATCGCCGGGGCCGGCACAATGTTTGGCAGCATGCCCCGGAGCTCGGGGATCGCCTCCGCGAGATCTGCCGCTCGGCTGCCCAGCAGCGCCAGCGTGTCCGATGGGCCGCGAGCGCGCACGCAGTCTTGGAGCACCTGGATCCAGGGCCAAAATGCCGGAGCGCCGTCCTCTTCGAGGCAACGGCCCGTCCACACGTCCGCACCTAGCTCCGCCGCTCGCACCCCGAGCTCGTAAACAGTCCTGCTCTTGCCGATGCCGGGCTCGCCGCTGATCAACACGAGCTCTCCCGGTTCTTGCCATGCCTGCTGCAGGCGCGCTCCGAGCAGATCGAGTACCGCCTCGCGGCCCACGAAGGGCTCGAGAGGCCCGGCGGCGTGGAAGGCTCGCACGACGGTGCCGCTCTGAGGGGGCTCCTGCTCGAGGGCCTGGACGAAGCGGTAACCGAATCCGCGGATGGTGCGAATGCTGTGCTGGCTGTTGGCACCCTCCCCGAGCGCACGCCGAGCCCCACAGATCGCTCGTTTCACGCTGCCCCGCGTGACGGTCTCTTCGGGCCAGACGTTCTCGAGCAGCTCCGCCACGGGCACGGTCCGCCCTGGATGCCGGGCCAGGTAGATCAGCAGGCTCAGCACCTTGGGCTGTACGATTTGCAACGCCCCGGCCCGGCGCAGCTCGTGCCGCACCGTATCCAGCTCGAACTCGGAGAAGACGAGCGTGGAACCCACGCCGCCAGTACGACGTTCCCCCCTGATCGGATCTGGGAAACCTCGACCACAGGGACTGACCGGTCACTCAGGGGTAACTGACGGTCACCCGGACCGGTAACGCAAGGGTACCGACAGATAACCCTCGCGGGCAGCTCGGGCTCGTAGAAGGGGAAGGCGTGGGGCGTCTTCGCGTCGGCTCCACTGTCGAACAAGGAGAACGGAACATGAAGAAGTCATCGAAAATCATCAGGCTGCTGTGCGCGGGCGCAGGCGTTGCCATGAGTCTCGTCGCCGCTACAACGACAGTCCAGGCAGCCGACGTCAAGGTCGTACCGGGGACTACCTGCGGTGCGAGCGCCAGCGGCACGACGGGGCTCACCGCGTTCTTCACGGCTCTCGTCAATGTCAGCGGGCAGCCCGCCACCGTCAATTGTCCTCTGCTCCGAGACGTGCACGACACGATAACGGGCCTCGTCGACCTAGACGTCGTGGTCAGCTCGTCCAGTAGTGTGAGCTGCACGGCCGTTTCCGTATCCAGCTTCAACGGCATCCTGCGTTCCGTGAATGGGACCACGGCTCCGAACAGCAACGTCATCGACTTCGGAGCCGGTCTATTCTTCAGCGGCGAGGTCAGCAACGGGACCGGGACGCTCACCCGAGGCAGCACCAACGCCGTGCTCTGCACTCTGCCGGCGAGCAGCACGATCCAGGCCATTCGCTACGACGAGTGAGACGCGGAGATTTCCCATGAAGCGGTCGTTCGCTGTCGCTTTGGTCGCCGTGCTCTCTGTCGGGCTAACGACGTTCTTGTGGTGGCGAGAGGCGGATTCGCGGTCCCGTCCGCGGCAGCGAACGGCCGCGCCGGAAGACACGAAGCTCATGGCGCTCCAGAACCAGGTTTCGTCGTTGCAAAGGCAGCTCGACAGGGTGGCGGTGCGCCAGGCTGGGGACCTCGAGGAACGGGCGTCGCTTTCCGACGCGGCGACGGCGCCGGGCACCGGCCCGGCCACGCCGCAGCCGGAACCTCCGCTCGTTGCCCCGCCCACGCCGGAGGAAGAAGCGGAGGGATTCGCCCTCTACTTCGGCCGGCTCGACCAGCGCCGGAACGCCGAGCCACACGACGCTACCTGGCAGACTCAGGTGGAACGAAGGGTTCGCGACGTTTTGACGGGGCAGCTCGACGGCTCGAGGCTCGAGACGGCGGAGTGCGGCAACACCCTGTGCAGACTGGAGGTCCGGCACAAGGATCTCTCCGCACAGCACGTCTTCATGCAGTTCTTTCATCACCAGCTCGGAAGCTTTCTGCCGGAAGCGTCGCTGTATTCGCCGCCGGGTTCGTCGAAGACCGACGTCTACGTCGCCCGCGAGGGCAAGTCCCTGCCGAAGCCCTGAGAGCAGGTGCGGCCCTAGTCCTTTGCGAGGCTCATGATCCAGCCTCGCACGCACTCGAGCGCGATCGGCGGCAGCGGCTCTATCGTGTGCGGCATTCGGATCCCGCACGCCGGCTTCGCCTCGGTGATCTTGTTCCAGAAGAACGAGCGCTCGGGGTCACCCGGCACGACGCGTGTCCACCCCTTGCAGCTCGTAGCGGGTGCCAGAAGCTGCTGCTCGAGCTTCGGGAGGTCCGCCGTCAGCTCGAGCTCGTACACTGGCGCGATCATCCCGTGGCATTGGTCCCAGGCGCACGAGGTGCCGAAGATCCCCTTCTGAAGCGACGCGAGTGTCGGCTCGCAGGTAAAATTCGGGGGAAGTTGCGACGGAAGAATATCCGGGAAGCTCGCGTCCGGTGGTGGGGCCCCGCCGTCCGAAATGATGGGGGGCTCTTCGTTGCCCGAGCACCCACAAAACACCAGCGCGGCGAAGAGCGCCGTCCGAAGACAGTTGCTCTCGCCGCGCGGCGTGTGGATCAAGGGTCTCCTGATATCAGCCGGGGCGTCCGGTCTTGCGCATTTCTTCCGCGCCTTCGAGCCATTTCTCGTAGGACGGCTCGACGGCGTTGTCGAACACCCAGCGTCGCGGACCGAGCTCCTCGTCCAGTTGCTGCTTGAGCGCCGTGCCCGGGCACAGGTCCACCTGGCAGCGCTTTGCCGCCGGGTCCACGCCGTAGATCTTTGCGGCGTTGAGCCCGAGGATCTTGTCCTGGTTCAGCTTGCCCTCTGCGGAGGTGCCACCGAGGGGCGGGTAACCCCACGGGTTGTCCGCGGGAATCTCGAGGGCACGGAACGCCTCGATCTGGCTTTGCGGCTGAACGCTGTTGGCGAGCGTGTCCGTTCCCCACACGACGTTGTCCGTGCCGAGGTACTTCATCAGCTTGCCGAAGAAGTGCGTCGACGCCTGGAGGTTACTCATGATGCTCGAGTAGGCGGTGCCGGTCTCGCCGTACACGTTCATGTTCGGTCCCGGGGTGAGGCCGGCGTCGAGCACCGACCGGATGAGCGCGTTCGTTCCAGACGGTCTCTCCGAGGTCGCGTCGTATTCTCCCTCGGGCGGCGCCGTAGCCGACGACTCGTGACCCGCGAAGATCGCGGAGTGGTAGATCACGAGCTTCGCCTCGGGATACTTCGCCGCCATCGGTCCAATGTCGTCCGGGTAGTTCGTCTCGGCGCTGAAGAAGTTGCCGATCGGCAGGCCTTTGTGAATGCAGAAGAGCTTCAGCCCGAGCTCGAGACCGCGCTGGAGCACCTTCTGCCCGTTGTCGTCGTCGAGCCTGAAGCCCGGCTTGAAGCCCGGATAGAGCTTGAACGCCGCGGCGCCGTGCATGCAGTAAAACTCCTCCATGATCCTGAGCTGCTCTTCGATGCCGCTCGGGTCCTGGGGGAGGATCTGCACGTGGCTCACGACGCGCTGGGAATTTCCGGACATCGCGTTGATCTTGTCGCGCGACTCGATCATGTGTGCGTTCGAGAGCGGCAACCCACAGCCGATCTTCCGGGTTGCCGTGCAGGTGATGCCCGGCCACGACGTGAGCGCCACCATCGTCGTGTCGCTGTTGCAGAGGAGCGCACGGACGTAGTTGTCTTCCGTGGCGATGGCGAAGAGCGGGCCGAACGACATCGTGTAGGCGGGATAGTTTGCGAGATCCGCCGCATTGAACCAGTGCGTCTGCACGTCGAAGACGAACTGGTCTTTGCCACGGATGATCTCGTTCGCACACGCCTCGTCGAACATCGCCTCCGGCGGCACGCAGAACTTCGAACCACCGGTCGTTTGCGCGGGGCCGTTTTCGTCCGAGCAGCCCGCGACGTAGTTCAGGACCCAGAGCGATGTCGTCATGCCCATCGCGCTCGCGAGGAAGTGACGGCGGTCCATGCCGAGCTTGTTGGCGTTTTCGGCGCACTTCTCGAGCACGAGCTTGCGCACCTGCCGATCGCGCTTGGTCGCGAACTGGAAGTACTCGCCGTTCGTCTTGTTTCCGAACCAGATCGGCGGCTCATAAGGCAGCTCGGGCGCCGTCTTCTTGCGCATCTTCAGCCAAGGAAAGATTTTCATCCGGATTCACTCCTGTCGCGTTTCAAGTTCGCCGGCATGTGCCAATCAGCGGTCGCACGTCAAAAGCCGCGCGGGCGTGTGTTCCCGCCTGTCTGGCGAGAATCAGGGGCAAGCCGAGGGGCAGTTCGGGCCTTCGCGAGTCGAGAAGTCCGTCTCGGGGAGGGTGCCGAACTTCACCCTCCTGGCGCAAGCGTCCACGACCTGCACGAGAGCCACCGCGTTCGAACTGATGCCCGCGCCATTGCCCGTGGAGTCGATGAGGTCCTGGCACACCCCGTGCGTACCCGCTGGGGACCCGGGCGGCGGTCTGGTGTAGCACTCGGTGCCCGAGCAGTTGTTCTCCTGCGCGCATTGGAGGATTTGCGTGCACTCCGGGTCGGTGCCGCACTGGAACATCGCTGTTGCGCAGTACGTGCAGGTGCAGCCGGCGCTGCAAGTCGGATCGTCGACCTTGACGCCGGGCGCGTTCTTGGCGGCCTCCGCCATACACGAGGCGGTCCCCGAAGCCTGGTCGAGGCACCTCTGCTGCGCGTTCAGGACCGGATGGTCCGCAGGGCACGTGCCGTCTGCGTTGGGAGCCACGCCGACGTTGGATGAGGGCGGCTTCGCCTCCTCATCATCACTGCCGCACGCGACCACGGCGGGAACGATCATCAAAAAGCCCACGACACCAGCGCTACGAAGCATGTTTCCTCCGACGAGAATGAAGCTGTTCCCCAATGACTTGCCCTCGCCGGATGTAGCAGAGTGTTCGGCCTGTTACAACCGATCGAGGGTGTCCTCATCCTCCTCCTTTCTCACGCCGCTCTACGCCCAGCTAGCCCTTGCCGACGCGCCCACAGAGTGACGCGGCGCAGGGTCATGATCCTTCGTCGAGGGCGTTCCTCGACATTGACTCCGAGACGGAAAAGCGTCTTCTCGATGTGCACTCGGCACGACATTTCGCCCGGAACCGCGAGCTCATCTTCTGGTTGCAAATGGTCACAAAATCCATGCTGCTATGACAGCACCGAGAACCCGTCGTCGCCGTTCGCCGCCCGCTCGAAGGCGGTCATGACACTACTGACCGGCGATAGCCTTCCGACATCGTCGGCGCTCGCCGTTCACTAACCGCGCCGACCACGCTCGACGCGACCACTGTGGCGGCGTGAAGCTCCTCACGTGGCGTCGTTCGTCGCCAACCGGAAAGTATCGGGTCTGAGGGCGCTCTCCGTCCGGGCCACCCCGTCTGCGGGGGCCCGGCGGCGGCCCACGAAGAGCCGCTTTTCCCCAGCAGGAATTGTCCCAGGTGTCGGCAACGGCCGAAGGTCTATGTTGTCGCTGCTGGTTACCTGCACTCGGTCATACAGATGCAACCGAGTCGAAAGCCTGTGCGTCAGCCCTGAGCCGAAGCGCTGCGCTTCGCACGCTGGACGTGTACCGGCCACGCGAGCGTCATGCACACGGCATAGCTGAGCGATCCGACGATCAACGGCAGCCATTCCGGGGCGGTGATCGACGGCACGGCCCATCGCAGGACGAAGGCGACGCAGAACATCCACAGGCACGGCACGATCAACACGAAAAACAAGAGCCGCGCAACGAACCGGTCCGCACGCCGCGCAAGAAAGCCCATGAGCGTGCCGATCACCGCGCCGATGCCGGCGGCGAACAAGACGCCCGAAAGCGGGGTAGGGCGAGCGCCGAACAGCCGCGACGCCGCCTGGGTCGCGAGCACGAAAAAATCATGCTGCGAGCCGGTGCGTTGAGCCACCCACTGTGCGACTCCCAACATCGAGGCGCTCCCGAAGCCGCCGCCCACGGCTCCGGTAACCGCGGACCACACCGGATGCGGGACGTACTCGTAGCGCTCCCGCAACGGGACAGCCTCCGCGTCGGCGACGGCACCCACATCGATTTCCCAAGGACGGTGAACCCGCTGGTGAAGAGACATGTCGACTCAACTTGCGTCGGCGCGGGAGCATGTCGACCCATAGCGCGCCGGGCGCTTGGAAATCGCTTTGAACTCGGGGGCATATGCCGGCCGTGTCCCCTACGGCAGCCCGCCCTTCCACGCCAGACGCTGGTCCCAGCGCGTCGTTTCACTGGCCATCAGCCTATCCATCGCCTGGTTCGCGAGCGCGTCGACGCGTTCGTTACCGAACTCGCCGGCGTGACCGGGTACCCACTTCCACTCGATCTCGTGCGAGGTCGCGAGCTCGTCGAGCTGGCGCAACAAGTCCACGTTCTTCAATGGGCCGTCCTTGCGCTCCCAGCCTCTGCGCTTCCAGCCAGCGATCCAGCGCCCTCCGCAATTGACCACGTAACGGCTGTCGCTGAGAACGAGGACGCGCGAGCGCGGTCGCCGTAACGCAGAGAGCGCTTCGACGACTGCCGTCAGCTCCATCCGGTTGCTCGTGGTTTCGCGAACGGCGTCCGCGCGCTCGAGTGCCCGTTTCGTGGCGACATCGACGAGCGCGAACGCCCACGCACCGATGCCGGGGTTGCCGCGGCAGCCGCCGTCGGTGTACGCGACTATGCGGCACACTGTCGCGGTCTCCTGATCACGGTGGAAGGCGACAACGTTCGGCGAGGGTACCAGATGGGTGCGGCAAGAAGTTGCCGATGAGCTGAGTTATTGCCGGCAAGTCCTTGCCAGCGCGAGCGCGAGGTCGTCGCCATTGCGTTCGGATGGCGGCACACCGATTGCACATCGCGGGGGGTGGAGCGGCGTCTTGGGTGGAGCGGTCGCAGGCCAGCCGCGAACGAGGAGACTTCAATGCAAAACTCGGGTCGACTGAAGTACAACGTGCTCGGCTGCTTCGCGGCGCTGGCGCTTTTCACCGGGCAAGCCGAAGCAGCAGTCGGTCAGACCGGTACCGCCACGCTGGTTCAGGGCTGGGGTCCCTACACGTGGGGTCCCGGCAAGAGTACCGCGCGGCTCGGCGTGTACTTGGGGACGACGGACGAATGGACGAACAGCGACGGTCCATACGCGAATAGCCACGTCACCTCGGTGTCGGCGACATGGGCCGACGCGTATCTCTTCGACAGGCGGTACGTGTTCTGGGATCTCGAAGGCAAGGGCATGGCCTGGCGAGCGTTCAACAATCCGGATGCCAACAGAGCCTACGCGCGCGGGCGGATCCTCATCAACAACACCAATTACTTCACGACCGTGATCGAGGATTTCAACCAGAGGGAAGCCACAGTCGCCTCTCCGCCGATCGGTTTCGGCCCCTCGCGGATTGGTCGGTCGAGCGGAACCTTCTGGCTCGGCCCGATCCCGCTCACCGCAACGGGCGAAGTCTGGGGCTCTCTCACGCTTGGGGCGGCAGGTGCTGCGGCAATGGCCGTCGACTACTTGGATCCCACGTGGATCCAGTTCGATTCGACCTGGGGAGCACTCCAGGGCTCTGGCAACGTGTGGGGCTCGGGCTGGGTGGCGATCGGCGATCCCGGGATCGTCGGCGCCGGGATCCGTGGGAATCTGAACTTCTTCTCGGGGACGATCACTCCGGAGGCTCTGGGCGTTCGCGCGCTCTGCGCTTGGCGCGTGCCGGGCTGCAACCTCGATACGCGAGCCAGCAACTACGGGCGGGTGCGCGGCACGGTCAACATCACCTCCGGGTCTGGAGCCATCGACATCTTCGGATCGGTCTTCGGCGAGGCTCTGACGAAGCGAATCATCTCCTGGAAAGACCCGCTCACTTACAACGCTACGTTGTGGGATCAGGAGTATTACGACATTTTCCGAGCGGCGCTCTGATCCTCGCGCACATGAAGACGAAGCGCGTTCTGATCGGTTGCGCGATCCTGGCAGCGTGCTCGGCCGGCGTCGTCGGCTGGCGCCACGAGGCTGCTCGACGTGCACCGGCGCGGGCGGCAGCAGCGCCGGCCAATGCCAGGATCGCCGAAGATGAGTGGAAACCGCGCGAGGAGCGCCGCTATCACGTCTTCACTTCGACCGAGGTCGAGGGCCAGGGTGATCAGGACAGTACGCATACGACGGTCACGGCCGAGCTCGAATTGACGTTGGTGGCGGCGAAGAAGGAGCCCGGGCGAACCGTGCTTCGCGGGTCGCTCCGCGCTTCGAAGCTCCAGATCAGCCGCGGCGACGCCACCGAGGATCGAACCGACGCGGTGAATCGCAGCCTTGCAAGGCCCTTCGCCGTCGCGTTGGACAGCCGGGGCACGGTCACGGAGTTCTCCCGTGACCAAAGGATCGAGTCGCTCGCCGAGGGAATCATCCGCACGGTCGTTTCGGGCCTTCAGTTCGTCCGGCCCGAATCGGGAGCGCCCCGAACCTGGTCCACCGAAGAAACCGACAGCACCGGACGTCTGACGGCCAGGTACCGGCGAGTCTCGGCAGAGACCTTCGAAAAGCGCACGGAGCGCTATCAGGATTCGCCGAGCGCAGATCGAGGGCGCGTGAACCGACAGCGTTCGGTCGCCACCCGTCTCGAGCGGAAGGCTAGCGGCGTGCTTTCGCGCGTCGAGCGCAAGGAGGTGCAGGACGCGACGGTGATGGGAGTCCACCTGAGCTCACACAGCGAGCTCTCGCTCGGACTCACTTCGATTGGCACCGCCGCGGCCACGCCTGCCGATCTGGACGGACTACGGCCTGCGCGACTCGACGGCCCGCCCGCGGAGAGCGCGAGCGGAAAGGAGAGGCTCGCCGAGCTCGCCCAAGGGCACTCGATTTCCGAGCTCGCGCGGGTGATCGCGGCGCAAAGGGGCAAGTCGTTTCAGGATCAAAAAGGCGTTCTCGAGAGTCTGGTGGCGGTGCTTTCCGTCGGCGGGGCGGGTGCGGCTCGCGAGGCGGCGCGGGAGATCCGCGTCGCGGCGTCGCCAGAATCCGCGCGTGCAGTGCTCGGCGCGCTTGCGAGCACGGACGGCGCCGACGCAAAGCGCACGCTCGCGGAGCTTGCCCGCGATTCGACCGTGTCCGAGGATCTGCGCGCTCAAGCACTGATGGGGCTCGGCACCTCGGACCCGCCGACGCGTGAGAGCATCGAACAATTGCAGGCGCTGGCGCAGGACGAACGGCTTTCCCCGGAGCTGCACGGCACCGCGCTGCGTGCTCTCGGAGCAGCGCTGGGCGAGCAGGACGCCGCCGATCCGAGCGTGACTTCGGCGGCTCTAACTTCGATGGGATTTTTGGTCCATGGCCTCGAAAATGCAAAAAGTCCCGCAGAGGCGGCCCCCTACGCCGACGCGCTGGGCAACGCCGGGACGTCGGGCGGACTGAAAACCCTGCTCGAGCTCGTCCACAGCAAGAGTCCGGTGCTGCGCGCCCTGGCGATCGCCAACCTGCGCAAGATGCAAGGGGCCGAGGTCGATGCGGTCCTCGCCAACGCGCTGATGTTCGATTCCGATGCCGACGTTCGAGGCGCCGCGCTAGAGGCGCTTCGGTACCGCGAGCCGACCACGGCGACGATCGGCGCGCTGGTTCAGGTCATCAAGCACGATCCGAGCAAGGCGCTGCGCCATCAAGCGGTTGGCGTGGCGGCGATGTACGCCGACGAGACTCCCGAGCTGATGGCGGCGATCGTCTGGGCGAGCGAGAACGATCCGGATCAGGACGTCCGCGGACTCGCTGCCCGCTTTCTGAACGCCAATTCCGAAAGCGGCCCCGAGCCCGTCGCCCAGTCGGCTCCTTGAAGCCATCGACAAAGCCGTCATCCACACCTAACCTGGGGTTGGGGTTGGCCTCATGGGGATTTCGTGAAGAACCTGCTTTTCGCGGCACCGCTCGTGCTCGCGGCGTGTGCGGGGTCGTTCGAGTACGCGCCGCGGAAATACCCAGACAGATTGCGATGGAACGTCAGCAGCGTCGAAGTCACGTTCCGGGACGAGCGGCCCAAGACCGTGGCCGCCCCGCCTCCAGTGCCCGCCGTCGCGCTGCCGGGCAATGGTGAAGTGGCCGACGTCACCTTGCCGCGCGAGTTCTCGGCATTCGTGCGTTACCGGCTCGCGCGTCTCGTTACTGGATCAGGGGAGCCGATCAAGCTCGATATTCATGTCGTGAAGGCACGTGTGGGGTGGAGTGCCGGCGCAGTTTCAGAGACGGAGAGCGCAGAAGTCGAGCTGCGCTTTCACGTCGCCACGCGGAACGGACGGCTGCTCGTCGAAGGCGTCGGCACGGGCAGTCACGAGTTCTCTTCCAGCGACGCCAGCGATCAGGAGCTCAGGGACGTTTTTCGCGCGGCGTGCAGCGACGCTCTCGACAATTTCCTGTCCCACGATGTCACCTACCGCGCGCTGAACGCCTCGCGCTGAGGGCGCGGGCTAGCGGCATGTGCCATCGACGCATCGCTGCCCGATCGCACAAGCGCGTCCGCATCCGCCGCAGTTTGCGGGGTCGGTTCCGACGAACGCCTCGCAGAGAGCTCGGTGCCGGGCAAGCGGCGAAGTCCGCAGCGCTCTTCGCACGTTCCGGAGCTCCACCCGCCCACGCTGCCGCCCACGGCCACCAGCACGAACGGACCGCCGGCGCCGAGCCGCGGTCCCCCCGTGAAGTCGTAGTCGTCGTTTCCCCACTGCCCCTCCGAAAAAGGCGTTCGGTAGCCGACGCGAGCGCCGATGACGAGGCCCGCGCCCCCGCCGCCGTTCGGGCGGCGAGCGTGCTCGAAGGGAATCATGTGTTCGAACCCGACTCCGCCGTGCAGCTGTCCGGCGTTGCGCCAGATGTCCAGCTTTCCCCCGATGCCGGTCATCTGATCCTCGAGCATCGGTGGCGTTTCGGCCCGGAACTCGACGTGCACCTCGTCGACTCCGACGCCGAGAAACGGGAAGAAACTCGTGTGCTCGTGACGCCACAGATCGTGACCGACGTCGAGCCATCCGTAGAACGGCCGAAGCTTCGCCTCACCGCGAGCCGCCGCCAGGTCCTGACCGCCGAACGCGCCGCCGAACTCCACGCGCGGGCCGCCGAGAACGAAAGCGAAGGCAAAGCCACCCGTCAGCGAGACGTTCGACGGCAGCTCGTAACCGTTTTTGGCGAACGCCTCGCGAAGCTCGGTGCGATTGGACCAGAATTCCCCGGCAAGCCCCAGCACGCTGACAGCGAAGTAGTTTCGAGTTTCCCCATCGCCCAAGGGTGCCGTCGCGAGCGCATGGGATGGCTCGGGCGCGTTCACGACGACGACGGTTGCTGGAGGGCGCGCGCCGGTCCGCGGCGCGATCGACACGACGAGCAGAGCGAGACCGATCCCGACGCTCACTCGTTTTCCCACGACGCTTCCTCCGACCCGCCGCGAGAGCATATCCTTTGGTCGGGTCAGCCGGAAGTCACGGATGCCCTCGAGGCGGAGCTATCCCGACAAGTTGAGCGACGACAAGAGGTGCGCGAGCCGGAAGAACTGCCCAACGCCGGTGGTCAGCTGCTGACTGCTGTTCGAGCGCAGATAATTGAGATCGCTCGCCTTGAACAGCACCTCGTCGTTGACGCGAACGGGACCGGACGTGATTCGTCCGAATACGCGCCACGTCGTTGCGCCGCTGATGGCGCTGGTCTTCGTCACCAGGGCGCTGGCGCCGTTGCTCTTCAAGAACTGACCGTCGTGCGTGCGGATCCGCACCGAGTCGCCGAAATTCAGCTGGCCCGTGCTGCTCGGATTGCTCACGTTGACCAGCGTGAACTCGCGGTCGGCGAGGATGCCCGACATCATCGTGTCCGGCGTGCTGTCACCGCGGACATAGTTCCAGCTCGGATCGTGGCGCATCGCGAGGATCGATCCGTAGTTGACGTTCCACGGGCCATAGAGCGACCTGTGGGCAATGATATCGAGTGTCGTGAGGGAGCCGATACGTCCACACTGGTCGTAGTTCATGACGGATAGCGGATCGACCGGAGTGATGCCCAGGTCTGGCTTGGTACCCCGCGTCGCAGTGCAATCGGGATCGACGGCGGCGTAGTCGCTGCGGAGAAACTCGTGCGTGTACCCTAGCGCGTGGCCGAATTCGTGGATGATGGCGGTATCGGAAGCCCACACGCTCAAATCCATCCTCTGAACCGCGCGACCCAGTCCGAGCGTTTCGTCCGTTCCCGTCGAGTTGAAAGTGATCGGGATCATTCCCGCCGTGCTCGCGGGGCAAGCTCCGAAGCCGCTGAAATCCACGCCGTAGCGACCGTTCAGGCCCGTCACGTCCGCAGCGATCGCTTCCCAGCTGCTTTCCGCGACCCGCTGCACGTTCGCCCGCTGCGCCGGCGTGCCGTTGGTGAAGCAGACCTGAACTCGCGTCAGCCCCGTCCACAGTGGCGGCCACAGGTTGCCGGAACGTATCGCCAACTCGGTGTGAGTCGTTTCGACGCTCTCACCCACATCGACACGGTCGAAGCCGTCGTGGTCCGCCCCACAACCGGCAAGTGTGAGCATCAACGGCAGCGAACAACACGCGACGATCGCCCGAGCACTGTGCATGCACCACCTTCTTCCCCTCGAAGGCGTACTCGATCTCTTCCGGCGTGAGACATCAGGATTTTCTCAGGAACGGTCGAGACGCTAGAGCGCACGAGCTTCGCGAGCGACGAAGATGATCGTGCGCGGCGGCCCGTTCCCATCACTCACTCTCTTGGCCGTTCCCCCGTTCGAGAAGGGTGCAACTCCAACCGTCGACGACAGCAGTTGATAATGGTTTTCGGCCGTCTTGTGCTCGACTTCGATGCGGCACATCGTGCTCGCACATTTCGCTTCGCGGACGGTCGAGTCGGGCGCGAGGTCCTTGACGACGTTCCTGAGCTGGTCCTCGGTTCGAAGCGCCCAGGTACGATCGACGGGTTCCGACTTCCACTGCCCTTCCCAAGCGTCGAATGGGTCGCCGCCAGCCGAAGTCGGAGCTGGCTCATCGTCTTGGGCGATCGCTTGCTGGCTGACGCCTGCGCCGTCCGGCGTTGCCGGCGCGTTCTCGGCAGCACGAGCGACGGCGTGCGCGGACTGTTGCGCGGTTTTTCGCACGCGCGACAAGTCGGAGCGTAGCGAATCGACTTCCGCGGCCAGATTCCTGGACTCAGGAGCGGCTGCCGGAGCCTTCGGAGTGTCCACGAAGCGGAACGCCAAAGGAATGAGCGCACCCAGCGTGAGAAAAAGGGCTGCCCCCGCTACCGGGTGAAGACGTAGAGCCATGACTAGAATCACGGCTCCACGAGCTCGATCTTTCCGACCTCCGGAGGATGTGTCGGGTTCGTGAAAGGCGGTAGCGTGCAGGTGACGATATAGGTGTATCCCGTGTGCCCGGAGGACAGCGGGAGACTCAGCGGCTGCAGGCTGCTGCTGAAGCCCGAAGTGGTTGCATCCCCGGCCCACGTCGTCGTTGTCCCGTTGTCGTAGAGGAATCGGCACGACACGTTTTGCGGATCATGCGGATCCTTCACCCACACTGTCGCGGACGTCGGGTCCGAAGTCGTGTTGTCTCTCACGATGGGACAAGAAACGGCGAGCGATCGCGTGGTGTCGTAGTTGAGAATCCCGCTGCTCCACGAGTGGGTGTAGATGGTGGCCGTGCTCTGGAAAATGTTGGCGTGACAAGTGCCGCCGGAGAACAGCTTGGTGTCGGCACTCGCGGGGAGGGTCATCAACGAAGCGATGGCCACCAAGCCATAACGGCCCAAGCGAAGGGAGATCATGCGAATTCCTCCTGCAAGACGAGAGTTGCTG
>Ga0111538_10008012_pt1 | contig 14190 bp, 8 predicted proteins | sample SoiMethybrSBSTD1_FD_79669 | JGI IMG/M metagenome (GOLD analysis project Ga0111538, IMG submission 79669) | Bulk soil microbial communities from a Populus tree surrounding site in Tennessee, USA - Soil MetaG P. TD hybrid SBSTD1 (version 2)... | ecosystem: Environmental > Terrestrial > Soil > Tree... | reverse complement strand
CGTAATGCTGCGCACCTGACCGAAGTCTACTTGCAGCCATTGCGGCATCGTCGCGCTGCTGCCGAGCCATCCATTAAATAGTCCCCCGGTGGTCGAATTGGCTCCGGCTCGCTCGCCGTTGTTTGCGTTGCTCGCCGGATAGTTGCTGCTGTACGTCGAGGATGCAGTCGCTATAGCACCCGCTGAGGAAAGCGCGACATTCACGCTCGTAGGCAAATTCGATACTGAAAACGACCACACTCCGGCTGTAGCCGTGGTGGAAACGCAGGTGCTCTTCGCCACCACTTTCCACCAATACGTTTGTCCGGCTGCGACCGTCACCTGGCGAGTCGTACTTATCTGGTTTGCCAGGAACGGCGGGTTCGAATTGGTGCCGAAGTAAACATCGTATGAGTCAGCATTAGCCGATGCGCCCCAAGTTAATGTCACGGTGGTGATTGAGCTGAGGCTTTGTCCGTCAGATGGTGAGTTGAGTGAGAATGCCCCCGGTGGATTACACGTGATCGCCTGTATTACGAACGACTGTATTGGTGAGCTAAACGTACCACACGCATTCTTCGCTACGACTTTCCAAAAATACGTTTGCCCTGCTTGTACACTGACTTGTCGACTCGTTCCGGGCTGGTTCCCGAGCAACGGTGGATTCGGATCCGTCCCGAAATAAACGTCATATGAATCAGCATTCGCCGACGCACCCCACGACAACGTCACCAACGAAGTCGTCGAACCAAAGCTCTGGCCATTGATCGGTGAGTTTAATGAGAATGTCCCCGGTGGATTACACGTGGTCTGGACAGAGAACGAGCGCGTAGTTGAGGTCGAAGTTGCACTGCCGCAATCGTTCTTCGCTACGACTTTCCACCAATATGTTTGGCCAGCCTGCACACTGACTTGCCGGCTGGTGCCGGGCTGGTTCCCGACAAAAGGCGGATTTGAATTGGTGCCGAAATAGACGTCGTATGAAGTAGCGTTCGTGGTTGCGGCCCAGGACAAGGTCACGAGTGTAGTCGTCGAACTGAAGCTCTGATTGTCGCTTGGAGAAGTCAACGAAACGGAACCTGGCGCGTTGCATATCGGTTGTACCGTAAACGAGCGAACAGGACTGGTAACAGTCGCCGAACTGCAATTCACTTTCGCCACGACTTTCCACCAATACGTTTGGCCGGGCTGTACACTGACTTGACGGCTCGTTCCAGGCTGGTTCCCGAGCAACGGTGGATTTGAATTGGTGCCAAAGTAGACGTCGTATGAGTTGGCATTCGCTGACGTTCCCCATGACAACGTTACAGTTGTCGTACTCGACGTAAAGCTTTGGTTGTCACTGGGTGAAGTTAGGGAGAAAGACCCGGGGCCCGAACACCCTGCTGTCCCGTCGACGACTGGACCAACGGGCGTGTACGAGTTGTACTCCGTATCCGAAACTGCAATCACATTACAAAACAGATAGCCCAGACCAAGGAAGGTCCCCTCTGACGGAAAAGCCCGACGGCCACCGTTGTTAGTGACTATCGACACCTCTCCAGAAGGTTTACTAATCAGCCGGCCGTCGGGTTGGTTTCTGCCATTGCCGGGCAAAGCGCTGCTCACCGCGGCTCCGGTTGGATAATTGTTGAATTCGTCGGCAGCAATCGTGATTACATCTTTGAAATCGAAGTTACTGTTGCCTTGTTGATAGAGGCTGTGCAGGACCGTTTCTGACGTGATCCCTCGCTTCTGGCCATTCTGCAGAACATATATGGTGCCGTTAGTGCTGACTTTGATGAGTGTGCCGTTGGGGTGTGTCGGTGGCCCACCGTTGACGCGGAAGCTTTCCGAGTTCCCATTACCGCAGGTGCTTGAAGGCAATGGCAACTGATAGAAACTTGGAAAGCCGCCTAATAAGAGATCGGAAGATCCCACAAAGTTATACCAAACGTTTCTATACACCTGATCCAAACCACGATTGAAATCCGTTAATCGGTACTGCGATTTGTCAGCACTAATTTCTTCAACAAAACCAACGTGACCAAATTCTCCGTAAGGCCAGACTGCAAGCATGCCTGGTTTGCGCTTTTCAAGAGGTAGCGGGGCGCTGTTTGTCGACGTCCATACTCCTCCCAGGAAAGCGGGCCAATTCTTCGCATCTCTTCCACTCTTACCCCAAAATGCATCGTGCATAATCGTGGCGGCCGACGAATCTAAGTAGCCGGCTTCGGCGAGTTCAACGACGCGCCCGTATGCATACCAAGTGCACTGACCGGCTAGAGAATGATCACTGACCCAGAACGCATTCTTGGTAGTGGCATAGGGGGATGTAGAAGTCTTTGAAGTGATTACTGTCGCTGGGAAGACAGTTGAGGCGGAAGCGCCGACCGAATCAAACGCGAAACTGTTGTACCAGAGGTCCCAGAAGAGATAGTTGCCGCCCACGCCCATTTGTCCGCCACCACCTTGCCCGATCCAGGGCGTGTAGACGTACAAACCCGCGGTTGTCGTATTCGCTGCCGTCACACTCCCGTCACTCACGGGATGTGACTGCCCTACGGTCCAACCGTAATTCGCCAGGTTGTCGTAGTAGCGACGAAACTGTCGCGTGCCGAAGTAAATCTGGTTTGCGAAATCGGCGGTGGTTGGATCGCTCGTGTTCCAACCCATCGCCAGATTATTCGGGTTTGCAGAACTCGACGTGATCAAACCTTTCTCTTTCTGCAACGTCACCAGCACGACCTGCGGATTGATACCGTGCGTCTGACAGTCATCGTAGATCCGTTGCGCCGCGGTCTTTCCGCCGCTACTGAAATTCGCGAGCACACTGCCCTTGCTCGTGAGAAAGCTCTGAATCTGCGCGGCGCTCATGGTATTGGCGTTGATGAGCTGCGAGTCCGTGATGATATTGTTCTTGTCGAACGCGCCAAGAAGGTCAGTTTGCACAGCTTCGACGGCGGGACTCGTACTGATCGACGCAACGGAAGCGCTCGGAAGCTCTTCGCCGTCAGCAGTCACCTGGTTGATGCGGTAATAGACGAGCTGCGATCGCGGCGCTGAGTAGTCGACAAAGGTAGTCAGCGCGAACCCGCCATCATTCAACCGCTGCCAATTATCAGGGTTGTCGCTCGATCGATAGACGTTGTACCCGGCAATGCCCGCCGCCGGTTCGCCGTCCCAGGCAAGCTGAACGTATCGTCCGCTGTCCCACGTCACGACGTTTGACGGACTTTGCGCATTACGAGCTCCGCTCGACAAGGGAGAGATGATCGCAACCAATAAGATTAAGCCGCATAAGAAGGTGACTATCGTTCGCCTTGAATTCATCCGGACCTCCAAACCTCGTTCAATTCCTCTGCTGTAAATGCATAAGGGGTACAGACGAACAAAGCGCACCAAATTTTTATTTGACTGATAAGGCGAGAAATGAAGAGATGTTTATTGCCAATCGCCCTGAACGGTAAACGAGGCCCAGAAGTACGGCGAGCGCCAGCGCGGATCTTTTCTTAAATCCAATTGCGCGGCACGTAACGCCGCCGCGGCAGGCAGTTTTCCGGGACCATGCATGTATCGATGAAAGCGAATCATGAGTTCGGCGGTTGATTTGTCTGCCACCTGCCACAAACTAACCGCCACCGTCGACGCGCCCGCGTACATGAACGCCCGCGTCAAACCGACGAGGCCTTCTCCCGCATAGTCTTTTCCGAGTGCGGTCCTGCAACCGCTCAACACGACCAGATCTACCGGCATTCTCAGCTTGAAGATATCTTCCAGGCTAACGAAACCGTTTTGCGGTTTCCCATTCTCGTCGACGAGCGAGAGCACGATTCCAGACTGCGCTGGATGTTCAAAGTCGACGAGAGCATGCGTCGCGAAATGGACGATCCGAAACTGGCCCAGTTCGGCGCTCAAGGTAAACGCGCGATTGGCAGCGAAGTCGACAAGCAGCTTTCCGTCACCGGGCTTAACTAACGAAACAATCTTCTCGCCTTCCCAACGCGAGCTGATCAAACGCGCAAACTCCACCTGCGACTTCTGGGGCGATAATCGGCCCCTCACTCGGCCATCACTACCGTCGAAAACAGGATCGGCAAGAACGAGGACGGACTTAGCCGCGGGCACACGCGTTGATGCTTCGCGACGAATCGCGGACAGCGCCGTCACCGAAGGCAGCATGATTACTTCGTGATCTTCGACGAGAGGGATCGAATCATTGTGAACTATGCTTAAGTTAGAACCTTGTAGGCCCACTGACGCTGGATTCGGCAGGGACGCGAACGGAATGAACTGAAGCGCGCCCGGTCCAACTATCACCAACCGTTGCCCTGTCAGCCGTCTGCTCACCGGCGCCAACAGCATCCGGCTCAAGTCACGACCAAGCTCGTCCGCAACCGCATCCGCCTGCGCGATTCGCCGACGCGCCTCATCTGCCCCCAAAACAGAGTCGAGACCATTTCTAACCGTGACGGCCTCATAAAACCGCCGCGCAACGTTCTCGATTTCGCGATGCGAAGGAAGTTCATAAACCGTAATCTCATCAGCGGTGACTGCCAACAAGAAGCTGTGCGGTTCCGACAACACGTACTGCAACAACATCGTGTTTCGGTCGAGGATCTGTTTCTGAATCTCCGCTGCCGTAAGTGGCTGGATCTGTGTTCCGCGTCGTAGATCGATCTTCGCTTCGGCGAGGAGGTCCAGCAATCCACGCGCGCGCGCCCGTTCGGCGACGTTGAGCGCTTTGGCCGCATGACCAGCACGCGGATCGAGCTGGTCCATCTCAATCAAGAGCGCGATGTAGAACTCGTAATAGTCCTGAACCGAAGCGAAGTACGAAAGTCGCAACTGTTGGTTCGAGCCCTTGACACGCAGCGACTCGATAATCTTCAGCGCCTCGGAAATCTCCGCCTCAGCTTCGGCAAAACGTTTCGCATTGCGATGCAGAATACTCATCCCGTAGCGGGTCGTAGCTTCGCCGATCAAGTCTCCGATTGCTCCACGTATGGTTAACGCCGTCTTGAAGAAACCCATCGCCTTGTCCGTGTCATTCAGCGCTTTATGGACCCAACCGAGGTTCGAAAGAATGTCAGCCTGGGCCTCCACGTCGCCTTTCGGCAGCGTACTCAGCGCCAAACTCAGGCTCTTCACAGCCTCCTGATGCTGACCTAAACGACTTTGAATCTTTCCAATTCCGGTTAATGTCAGCGCTTCGCCTTTGCGGTCCATCGCGTTACGCCGGCATTCGAGCGACTCGGAAAACTTTTGCAACGCTTTCTGGTCCTCTCCGCGCAGAGCATGGACCCAACCGAGCCCATAGAGCGCAATGCCTTGCCCGCGTAAGTTCTTCTCTGCACGATGCAGCTCGAATGCAGTCTGAAAACTCTCGAATGCGTTATCGAGATCGGCCAAATACAGATAGGGCCAACCTAATCCCGCGCGCACCATCGCTTCTCCTGAGGCATCCTTAAGCCGGACAAACACTGGGAGCGCGCCTTGCAGGTAGTCGATCGCTTTCTGATTCTCGCCGAGTGACTTGCAAGTGAAGCCGACGCCATACAAAGCGAGAGCTTCCTCGTAATCGTTTCGAAGCGAGCGCCAGGCGACAGCCGCCGCTTCAAATTTTGCAATCGCCTCGCGCGGCGATCGAGTCCGTAGCGCTTCGCCTTCGGAAATCAACTGCTCGGCTTTTATTTGCGCGTTGTCTTCCTGACGTGGCGGACGAGGAAAGCTGACAGTCAACTCGTATTCACCGCGAGCACTTACAGGTTCAAATGATCTGATCACGAGTTGGTAAGAGCCTTCAGCCGGTGTGATTAACGAAATCGTTTCCGGCCCGCGCGAGCCGTTGGGACGATCTACTTTCGACAGTTCGATTCCGTTCTGAGTATGGATAGTTAGCGTTACGTCGACTCGCTTTTGCTCGACGATGATTTGCACAAATTGGTTGGACAGCAGAGGTAGTGCATAGGAATGGCACTCCCCACCGCCGAACTCGCGTACTGGGCGCTCACCCGGTGCGAGTTGCCTCGGTGCGTCCAAACACGGCTTTTCATCTGCGACACTTCGAGTCGAGTGCGACATTTTCCTGCGAGGTGGTTCAAGCGTTGCAAGCACACACTGTGGAACTTCTGTTTGCCTGCCCACACAAACAAGATAGTTGTCAGGCTTGACGGACGAAAGGTTCAGGTTTACGCGCAGACGCAGGCCATCCGGGCTGTTCCCTTGAACCGTTTTCAAGTAACGGCCGAAAGGGGTGGCCAAACTAACTTGATACTTTCCTTTCGCACTGCCCGGCGGGAGTTTCAGCTTGAGCGTGTTGTGCATTCTCCGCAGCGTAATCGAAGGACTGGAAGTATCTTCGGGACTGCGTCGCGGATTGTGCAACTCGAGATCGATGTCAACGTTGTTCCGCGCGATCAACTGACGAGAATCAGGCGGTGGCTGCCGATCTTGCTTCGTAGTCCGATCTTCAGGTTTCGTCTCGGGCCCAAGCGCTGTCCGCGCCGACGGCTGATCGTTGCTGGGCGAAGTCTGGGTCGTACTTGTATTCGAATTGACGTTTGCGACGCTTTGCGCGGGCCGCGTTGCATCTCGCCTCAGCACAACGAAAGTGATTACTGCAATCGCGAGCATGCCCGCAATGCTCGCGCCCACAATTGGTACCAAACGAGTTCTGGCGAAACTACGACCCACGACAACGGGTGCCACCGCAGCACGATGCCGCGCCAACTCGTCGCGGTAATGCGCGAAGCACATGGAACACGTCAGCAAGTGTTCCCTGATCTCCTCTGAAGGCAGCATCGCCGAGTCGATCAGCGCATTCATCACGCCCGCCGGTATGCAGTCGTCACCAGCCGGGTTCGGAAAATCCTCGGCAAAATGAGTCATCCCTCGTTGGACCAATGCTTCCGGTTCAAGCACATCAAGCCCCGCGTTCGAGGGCTTTAACCCTCTTAACCATTCCGAAACACGTTCCGTTGCCTTGAACGACATCATCTTTGCTAGCCTGAGCGTTTGGAAACCTTCCTACTGTTCAAAAGGGATTGAACAAGCCAATCCGCACCCTTCAAAGCTGAATTTCCGGTTCTTTATTCGTTACAAGTTCCGATTCATCACGCCCTTTCTGGCGCGAGACTCTACGTTCGTATTCGCGCGTTTCCGCAGCAATAACTTTCACCAACCGGCGAAGCTCCTTGCTCGCTTCCGACCTCACATGGTTACTCTTCATACCAAAACGCGCCGCGATCTCCTCGTAGGTGTGTCCGAGCAGACGAAGCTGAAACACTTCGCGCGTCCACGCATCGGCCCGTTCCAGAATCTGGTGAATCAGGATCACCTCGTAAACCGCGCTGTCAGACTGTTTTGGATTTGCTTCGTTGCTTACCAACAACGTGCGGTTGAGTTCCGCATGCTTGCCTTCTGTTTCAGCCTCCTCGCGTAGTAGGCGCATAAACGTTCGATACAAATAGCCATGAACACTCGTGATCCGCTGCGGATCCTCGCCCAGCTTGCGCGAGACGAGGGCCACTGCTTTCATCATGATTGTTTGTCCGGCGTGGAGATCCCGGAGTGTCCGGAGAACCGACGACGTCACGGCAGGCCAGATGTTCCGCGCGATGTCGTAAACTGCGACATCGATAGGACCGAACGCATCGACATACGACGCGTCCAAATCCGGCCAGGCGATTTCCGGCTTGCTTCCGTGAGGAGACATTCCGTCCCATCTGCGGCCCGCGCGAAGTTATCCCGAGCCGCGGTCTGGCTGTAGCTCAATCAGCTACCAGCAGTCATTTTTGCGCAGCACTCCGAATCGCTGGTACGGAGAAGCGTCACATCAGTGAATCTTGTTCCGGGGGGAATATGCTGAAGCCCTGAGAGTCGTGAGATGAAGTCGCGTCGTTGAAGTCGTTTTACACGTGAGAGCGCGAGGCCTTTGCGTGAAGAGACTTCAAGAACGCCCGGATTATATGCCCCAGGCGCTGGAAATCAAGACTTTCTCTCGTCAAAATTCTTCTTAATACGTTGCAATCACTCGACCCGACATCGCAGTTCAGCGTTACCTACACCCCGCACATGTCTTATGGTGGATTTCGTTTTTCGTTACAGGTACCTGGCGGGCCTAATAGCAGGATTCTGCCATTCAAATAGGCAGGCTGTGGGTTGTTCAGGGCTTTGGCTTTTGGTTAAGCTGCGCGCGAGTCGGTTTCTACTATCCCCGGAGAAAATCGAATGACGATCTCGTTTAGGCTCTTTGGCTACTCTGTGTGCCTTACCATCGCAAGACTCATCAGAATCCCACCCGACAGGCTGGACCTCTATCTGCCGGAAACATCCCGAACTCAATAACTCTCACCAAGCCAAATTTCGTAGTGTCTGGGACGGACGTTTCCGCAACGCGGCAGCGGTTGGCGCGTGACCGAGAACGGGATGCGTTCGAGCGCTTTGGTAATGCCGTCGAGGTCTTCCGGCAGAAAGTTGTCGCCCTCACAGTAGCGAAGTTGTGAGTTTGTTGGAGCATTACCCCGAACGTTTTCAATACCCGGCACAATGTAACCCGCGGCTTGTAATTCCCGCGCTATCGCGGCCGCACGCCTTCGTTGGTCCTCTCGCGCAATCTGCATGTAGATTCGCGCCGGCAGTTGTCTGATGTTGTTCACCTGCGGAAGGTTATCTTCCACCACCTGCTTTGTGCGGACTCCTTTGTTAGGATCAGCCTCTGAAGCGGCAAGAGTCGATCCCTGAAAGTAGGAAATCATAGCTGTTTGTGCGTCTATCCGTTTCTTTTCCTGATCAGCTAATACCGCGTCGTTTGCTTTAATCTTTATCTCTTGGGTGGCAATCATCGTTTGCTGTTCGGCGATTTCCCGCTTGATTCGCCGCAATTGGAAATAGCTAACGACTATGAGAACCACAAACACGAGCAGGACCAACACAGCCGCAACTTGCAACCCGCCTTGAATACGTTCCAAGCTCCGGAGGTTGAGCGTAGCCGGTGATGAATCCTCGATCCTGTCAGCCATTCCTCATCCTCCGTTGATCTGACCGTGCGCAATTTGTGGAGCGAAGCGAAGCGAACGAGCACTGAGCCAAAGTATCCCCGCCAACAACAGCGCCGCCAGACTTGCCGAAATAGCAGCCATCAATCCGCGAATATCCGCAGGCGCAAACATCGAAGCCCCCAACAAAGCAATCATCGCCACCAGCAGAACTATGAATGTATACAGAAGCGGCCGCACAAACTTGGTAACCTCATTGAATCCGGAAAGTACTTCCGCGTTGCTGCGGTTGCTAACGATTTTCTCGAGAGCGATTCGCTGGGTCGCGACAACCTCCGTCTTCTTCTCTTCATAGTGCTTCATCACTTCCAGCGTTTTGAGCAGGTGCGTCCCAGTCTCCGTTAGATCGCCTGAGTCCGTCACGTAGAGGCTATGTTTTAATCTTAGACCATACGGTATGACGTCGCGCGGGATCTCTTTGGCGTTCACGTACACCGGAACGACGCGATGGGTCCGCGGATCCTGTCGAGCCATGTCGACAGCGGCGGCGATCTCCTCGCGCTGGTAGTAAGCATCGTCTGTTTTCGCCGATACGATGATGACGCTGATCAACGAGCCTCGTTGAGCTGTTCGCAGTTCCCGGTCCCAATCGTCGCCCGGCAACATCGTCACAGCGTCGAGAAAAACTTTGGCAGGCGGCGCCAGTTTCCCATATAGGTCTTGCGCGATAGGGAGATCGGTCCCGGCGTGGGCCAGGAAAAAGTCCCACGCGTAAGAGCGGTTCACCTCTTCTGGTTCTGCTAATCCGTCGCGCATCGGCGGTCGTTTACCTCGCGTCACACATAACACGGATCGAAACGTTAGTTCAATTTTGTTTACGGGATCAGTCGATTGTGATCGACGTACGCTTCGTGGCCATTAGGTTGACATTGTTCACGACTGTCAGGGCCACTTCGGCAGATCCCTTTTCGTGTCCCGCCCGAAAATACCAGAGATCACCTTCAGGATCATGGTTGTAGGAGCCATTTACGGCATGGAATAGCCAGTCTTGCGGTGGGTTATTGTCCTGGACTTCGATAGTCAGGTCGGTCCGTTCGCCGGCCTTGAGCCGATTGGCCTTCGCCTCAAAAAGTAGAATCCTCGGCAAGCGATCGTGGTCGGTCAGCGTGCTCGTGATTTCTGTCTCTTTTAGGTGGCTATCGATCTGTTGTGCCAGTTCGCGAATCGGAAGCGGTTTATCCGCCCGGCCATAACCGTCGATGTTGACGCCAATATTGTTCCGCAGGAAAGCAAGCGATTGATTAGTGTCAGGCCGGCGATAGACAGTGACGTTACCGACAGCTTCAAAATCCACTCGCGGTTCGCTGCCCATCTGCGAGGCGGCAACCAGTTGAATCAGTCCTTCCGCCGCCTCACGAGCCCCCATCTGGCTTACGATCACAGTCACTTCCAAAGCGAGACGCGAATTGAGCTGACGATAGAAGTATCTGCGAGTGACGCGCGATATGATCGGCGGCATTAGAGTCTTCCGTTCAAGACGATAATCTGCGAGGACCCCTGAACGTAAGGCTTCAGCACTGAAACCCGCGATGAATTCTGTTTCTCGCAGCGGCCAATCTGAGAACTTCAACTTCCGTTTGAGAATTCCCACGACTTCATCGTAGCTCCGGGCCCTGTCACTTGTTTCGTATGTCGACATTCTGGCCTCGTCTAAATACTCAGTAGCTCCGTAACAGGTGTACCGCCATTCAATGTTGCTTCAGCCGGGGTCGAAGTGTCCACCACGATGCCGTTGTATTCGCTTTGCGTCATGTCTATCAACCAACCCGATGCCTTCATGAACAGGCGTCTGGCCAGACTTGCCGCTAATCCCAAAGAGAGAATCAACACCAAAACGGCCAGCAAAAAATACCCAATCGCCGCAAGGCAACCAAGACTGGCTCGCATGCACGCATCGTAGTTATGTCCCGTCTGCTTTCCATATGCGTGGTTACCAAACGAAGTCCGCCCAGCATCGTCTACGCCTACTAACGGCACACCGTGAGGTGGCGACGACCAGCCATAAAACGGGTTATTGCAAAGTCCTCGACCAATCGGAAAGACGGGATTCAGGTAACCAAACCAGTTGTGATATTGATAAGTCAAATGGCAACCCACGACGTTTGAGAAAGTCGTAACTGCCGACGCGCAATCATAACAATTCACGATCGGTCCCTCAGTAAACCCTCCCAACCAGGCATCAATATTAAAGATTCCACCAGACCAATAACGGGCCTTACCCTGCCAAATGTCGTATTGCAGCGGCTCACCATTAACGTGCTTCACGATCAACGCCGCCGCCTCATTTTGGTCGGAGATGCTATTCGTACTTGCGTCGAGAATCGCGTAATCGAGTGCTTTGGTCCAGGGATAAATCTGCGGGGTCGTTTGCGACCACGGCGCGGGGGGCACGTCCAGCACGACGTAGATTCGGTGGAGCGTGGGTTGGTCCATTGCCTGCCACACTCGACGCTTCCCACATTGATAAGACCAGTCCCAGCGAATGTCCCTGCGAGTGATGGCGTTGAAGCTGCGACGCCGCAGCGGAATTTGTACGTATTCCGGATTGCCTGTATGACTCGTATCATTCGACACGCCGTTTACGAAATCCACGGTAATCGGATCGATTGCACCTAGAATCCCCCCACCCGTTGCTCTCACAATACCGGTCTGCGTCGGCAACGCAGGCTCGATCTCGAACCGGCACTGAATGAAGATAGTCCGGTTTCTGGTGGGCTCCAGCGCATAAGCAGCCCTGGACTGCGCGGCGAGAAACTTGCGCTCGTTCCACTCCGGAACCACTACTTCATTTATCCGGTCAAGACGGATGTTCAGCGCGTCGGCTGAATGTGCTGTCGGGTCGAAGTTGAACTTGATGTGCGTGATGCGTATCGCGCAATCATCGCGGGGATCAGGCGGATCGGGTCGATCTTCCATTGGTTTGTGAGCAACCTGTGAGAATCAAAACTTCCGACGTCGGTTTGCGAGGAGCATTCAAACGTTTACGCGCGCCTAATATCACAGTTCAATCTGCCATAGCAATAGTTTTGTCGCCAAAGGCGATCCTGCAAACATTACCAACTGATAACAAACTCCCGCACCAGATTGATCCCGAAGCTCGTAAGCAGCGTACCGGTGCCCATTCGCAGACCGTCCTTATAACTGTACCGCTCGGGATACCACGTCTCGGTCGCGACGATCGCGCCTGTGTAAACGCCCGCCAGCTTTGGCGCGGAGATGACGCGGTTTCCGCTCTTCGTTCGCGAGGTGATCGTTTCCAGAAATGCGTGCTTGAGGCGTGGCCCGAATCCCTCCCGATGGCTGCGGTGAAAGCCACTGTCGACACCAAGCGCTTCGTCGAGACTGTACGTCACCGTCTGCTGGATCGCATTGCGGCCGAGGCTCGACGCGAAGCGTTTGCCGTAACCCTTCATTCCCTGCCCCCACTCCTCCGGCGTGTCGCGCCATTGATCGAAGCCGGCAGCGACAGCCGAGCGCGTGAGTCTGAACGGACCAACCGTATCCTTGACGTAACGATCGAATCGCTCGCGATGAGTGGGAAAGACGTATGTATCGTACGGGTCGGGTTTTATTTTGATTGTGGTGGTGGCGCCGACTGTCTCACCGGTTGGACGTGCGGGCTCCGGCGACGACGCCGGCTCCTGACCGTGAACGTGAGCGAAAAATGCGATTGCTAACGACACCGCTACGATTCCCAATGCGTACTTCGATACAGTTAGACAGACCCGTTTCATAGAGTTCCTTCCCACGCGACAGATTTTCAGGGGATTAGTAAATAAGGAGGTTGGGATTTCTATAATCGGGAATTGACACGATAGTGAGGCTTATCTTTCATGAAATTATGGAAGGACCACAAAGGCTAAGGAGTGTCAGTAACTTTCAGTTCCTTCACCGGCACGCCGTCGCTCCACACACCCATGAACCGCTGCTCCTTCGTGTTTCCCAACGCATACTCGCGGTTCTTGCCGTTGAAAGCTGCATCGCAGAGGGCGTCGAACAGCTTCCACGTTCCGTAAAAATCGAGCGCGTTGACCATCATCGTCTCCAACCGGCGCGAGTCGTTCGACGCACCTTGCTGCCGTGACGACGAGTTGCCGACGCGACGAGGATTCGCGGGACCGCCGACCATCCCTTCGCCGCTGTCGTAACTCCGATCCATCGCCGTCGGTGCGCGATGACTCGCCTGTAAGGAAGGCATTCCATGCGTGTCAGTCACCATCATGATGAAATCTTTGTTTCCGGCCGGAACTTGCGTGGATTCGTAGTAAATGCGTTTCGCATCCGTGTCCCGCACCAGCGTGTCCTGATCGCCCGCAACTGCGAGCAATAGAGTCTCAGCCGGGATCTTCCTGAGATCCGCGAGCGGAATATTGATCGGCTCTTCGGTGATGCCGGGTTCGACCGACATTACCGCCCGCACCTTCGGCAGGTTTGACTCGCTCGCCATCGCCGCAATACTCGCCGACAACAACCCGCCGACCGAATGACCCACAACAGCAAACTTGTTCAGGTCAGGTTTGACGTGGCCACGTTCTGTTTGCAGACGAGTGACAGCGTCTTTGATAGCGCCCAACGTGCTCGGCAGAAATTCTTTGATCGGCGTCAGCAGCGTCTCCTGGTAACGCGGGTAGACGACGATGTTGCCGCGTCGAACAAGATGGTCCACCCAGGCGCCGTAGTAAAGCGGGTTCATACCGCCCCAGCCGTGGATTAAGACAACTAGCGGCGCGGAAGCCGGCTTTGGCGCATCGGGTTCAAAAATCCAATACTCCTGGTTGCCGGTCCCGTAGCGGTTTTTGGTTACCTTCGCGTGGACGTACTGCTTGCCGCCGGGACCCGTAGCCGGTTGCTCCGGCGGCGTAGCACGTTGAAAAGACAGAGTGGTCAGGGAGAAAAGTATGAGCGCGAGAAATGAAGCTACGAATTTTCGTCTCATGTTTCCCTAATCACTGAATATCAGGCACGGATTGCACGTACTTCGAGGTATTCAGCCTCGACTGAGGTTGTCCCGTCCTTCGCCGTATTATTTTTCTCCCAAAGGTCGACCAACTCTTTCCGAATCGCGGCTTGTTTGTCTTCATCAAGGAGCCCGAAAGCCTTGTGACTCGGTCCGTAGTAAACACGGAAATGCTCCACGACTTCCGCGGGAGAAAACGGGAACGCGAACGTCAGG
>Ga0111538_10008011_pt1 | contig 14190 bp, 14 predicted proteins | sample SoiMethybrSBSTD1_FD_79669 | JGI IMG/M metagenome (GOLD analysis project Ga0111538, IMG submission 79669) | Bulk soil microbial communities from a Populus tree surrounding site in Tennessee, USA - Soil MetaG P. TD hybrid SBSTD1 (version 2)... | ecosystem: Environmental > Terrestrial > Soil >... | reverse complement strand
CGGTCTGGACGTCCTCGGGCAGCGCCAGAGTCACCGCACCCGTCTCGGCCGGATCGGTGAGCACGCGCATCGCCTCGAGCGCGGCCGGCACGATCTGCTCCGGCCGCTCGATGCGATCGAAGTACCGCGACACCGGCTTGAAGCAGTCGTTGACCGACAGCGTCGCGTCGTGCGGCGCCTCGAGCTGCTGCAGCACCGGGTGCGGCGCCCGCGTGGCGAACGAGTCGCTCGGCAGCAGCAGCACCGGCAGGCGGTTGATCGTCGCCAGCGCCGCGCCGGTGACCATGTTCGTGGCGCCCGGGCCGATCGACGTCGTGCACGCGTACGTGCCGAGCCGGTTGCGCTGGCGCGCGTAGCCGGCCGCGACGTGCACCATCGCCTGCTCGTTGCGCGCCTGGTGGTAGGGGAGCAGGTCCTGGTGCTGCTGCAGCGCCTGGCCGAGCCCGGCGAGATTGCCGTGGCCGAAGATCCCGAAGCAGCCCGCGAAGAAGCGCCGGCGTTCGCCGTCGCGCTCGATCTCCTGGGCGGCGAGGAAGCGCACCAGCGCCTGGGCGACGGTCATCTTCATACCTGCACCTCCAAGGTCGTCCTCAGCTCGCGGAGCTGGGTGTCCAGGTCGGGGAGCTCGACGCCGAGCGTGGCGGCGGTCGCGGTCGCGTCGAGCCGCGTGTCGTACGGCACCGGGAACGGCGGCTCCGGCGGCGGGCCGAACGCGAGCCGGTCGCGGTCGAGCCCGAACGCGGCGACGGTGCGCTCGGCGAGCGTCCGCCGGTCGACCGCCTCGCCGCCGCAGCAGTGCAGGACGCCGGTGTGGCCGCCGGCCACGACGCGGGCGATCAGCTCCGCCGCATCGGACGCCAGCGTCGGCGTCGCGAGCATGTTGATGTTCTCGCCCTCCCAGACCGTGAACGTCTCTCGGGCTCGCAGAGCTCGCACGAGCGAGGCGACGAGGTAGCCGAAGCCGGCGTCCTGCTCGCGCGGCGCGTCGCTCGCCGCCTGCACGGCGGAGATCCGCGCGACGGCACCTCCGGCCGCCAGCACGACCAGCTCGCTCGCCGCCTTGAGCACGCCGTAGAGGTTGATCGGGTTCGGCGGCGTGTCCTCGCTCGCCGGACCGCCGCTGAACACCCAGTCCGTCGAGACCAGCACGACCTGCGCATCGCCCGCCGCGGCGACCACGTTGCGGGTCGCGTCGACGTACCCGCGCCAGCCGTCGCGCTCGAGCCGCGTGAAGTCGTTGAGGATCGCGGCGTGGACGACCGCGTCGGGCCGGTAGTCGGCGATGCTGCGGCGGACCGCGTCGGGATCGCACACGTCGACCTCCGCATGGGCCGGCGCGCAGACGTCGTCGAACGCCCGCACGAGGTGCGAGCCGACGAACCCGCTGCCGCCCGAGATCCAGACCCTCACAGCGCCACCGGCCGCCCCTCACGCAGTGACTGCCAGGCCGCCAGCCCGATCACCAGCGGCGCGCGGGCGTCGCGGCCCGAGACCGGCGGCTCGGTGCCGGTCTGCACCGCGTTCACGAACGCCTCCCACTCGCGCAGGTAGCTGGGGACGTAGCGCTCGAGGAAGAAGTACGGCAGCGTCGACTTGCTCGTGCCGTCGGCCGTGCGCACGACGGCCGTGTGGGCGAGCGGGTTCTCGGACGCCGCCATCCCGCGCGAGCCGAACACCTCGACCCGCTGGTCGTAGCCGTAGACCGCCTGGCGGCTGTTGTCGATCGCCGTCAGGCATCCGTTGGCGTGCACGAGCGTGACGAGCGCGGTGTCGACGTCACCGGCCTCCTCGAACCCGGGATCGACCCGCACGGCGCCGCGCGCGAACACCTCGACGACCTCGCTCCCGGTCACGTAGCGCGCCATGTCGAAGTCGTGGATCGTCATGTCGAGGAAGATCCCGCCCGACCCGCGCACGTACTCCATCGGCGGCGGCGCCGGGTCGCGGCTCGAGATGCGCACGAGCTGCGGCTCGCCCACGTCGCCGCGCACGACCGCGTCGTGTACCGCCTCGTGGGCGGGATCGAAGCGCCGGTTGAAGCCGATCTGGAACGGCACGCCGGCGTCGTCGACCGCGGCCAGCGCGCGGTCGACCTCCGCGAGATCGAGCGAGATCGGCTTCTCGCAGAAGATCGCCTTGCCGGCGCGCGCGGCGGCGACGACGAGGTCCGCGTGCGTCTCGGTGCTCGAGCAGATCGCCACCGCGTCGACGTCGGCGAGCAGCTCGTCGACGGTGTCGAACGCCGGCGCGCCGGCGGCACGGGCCGCCGCCGGGTTGGCGTCGTAGACACCGGCGACGGTCACGCCCGGCACCTGGCGCGCGAGCAGGTCGGCGTGCATGCTGCCGATCCGGCCGACACCGATCACGCCGATCCGCAGCGTGGCGGTCCTCGTTGCGGTCATACGTCCTCCCAGCTCCGGCTCTCGACCGATCGCAGCAGCGCCGCCTGCACGTCCACGAACGCCAGCGCGTCGTCGAAGCTCGGCGAATGCGGCCGCCGCTCGGCGACCGAGCGCAGGAACTCGAGGTCCTCGATCACGACCAGGTCCTCGAACCCGATGCCGTTCGCGCTCCCCGGCACGAAGCTGCCGTGGTAGGGGAAGCGGTCGCCGCCGAACACGGTCCGGTAGCCCGTGTGGAGGGCGTCCTCGACGAGGTAGACCTGCAGCTCGTTGAGCCGCTCGAGGTTCCAGCTCAGCGCCCCTTTGGTCCCGTAGACCTCGAATGCCATCTGGCTCTCCGGGCCGACGATCGTCCGGCTCGCCTCGAACGTGCCGCGCGCGCCGCCGGCGAACTCGCACAGCATCCCCGCGTAGTCCTCGTTCGTGACCGGCGCGCGCGGGTCGTCGGCGCTGCCGCGCGCGTAGTGCGTCCCGCCGGGGATCACAGGCCGCTCGGGGATGAACGTGTGCGTCGTGCCGACCACGCGCGTGATCGGGCCGAGCAGCATGTGCGCGAGGTCGACCGAGTGGCTCAGCAGGTCGGTCGACACGCCGTGCCCCGCCTGGTCGAGCAGGTAGCGCCACGACAGCGGGTTCAGCGGGTCGCTCCCGTACATGGAGAAGAAGCGCCCGCGGTAGTTGGTGATCTCGCCGAGCGTGCCGTCGGCGATCAGCTGCCGCGCGTAGCGCACGAGCGGCGCCCAGCGGTAGTTGTAGCCGACGCCCGTGATCACGCCGGCGTCGCGCGCGAGCGCGGCGGCCCGCCGCGTCTGCTCCGGCGTCCCGCCCACCGGCTTCTCGCAGAAGATGTCCTTGCCCGCGGCCGCTGCCGCCTCGATCAGCTCGAGGTGGAGCATGTTCGGCGCCGTGATGAACACGACGTCGACGGAGGGGTGCTCCACGACGCGCCGCCAGTCGGCCACCGCCTCGGCGTAGCCGAAGTCGGACACCGCCTCGTCGATCCGCGCCGGCACGGTGTCGGCGCAGATCACGAGCTCGGCGTCGAACACGCGGTCCGCGAACAGCGTCGGCATCCGCGCCACCGACCGGCTGTGGGCCTGGCCGAGCCAGCCGAAGCCGATCAGGCCGACGCCGATCCGCGTCCGGGCCGATCGCCCGCCGCCGACAGCCTCGGCGGCAGGCATGGAGGACGTCATGCGGACACCGGTCCTCGCTCGAGCTCGTGCGTGAGCTGCTCGAGCTCGGCACCGCCGGCCATCATCTTCACCAGCTCGTCGCGGTCGATCTTGCCCTTGTCCCAGGCGCCGAGCATCTTGCCCCGGTTGAGGACGACGAAGCGGTCGCCGACCGGGTACGCGTGGTGCGGGTTGTGCGTGATGAAGATGACGCCGAGCCCACGGTCGCGCGCCTGCACGATGTAGCGCAGCACGACGCCCGACTGCTTGACCCCGAGCGCCGACGTCGGCTCGTCGAGGATCAGCATCTTGGCGCCGAAGTACACCGCGCGCGCGATCGCCACCGCCTGGCGCTCGCCGCCCGACAGCGTGCCGACCATCTGGTCGGGATCGCGGACGTCGATGCCCATCTTGGCCATCTCCTCGCGCATGACCCGCTTGGCCGTGCGGATGTCGATCCGCCGCAGCGGCCCGGCGCCCTTCGTCGGCTCCGAGCCGAGGAAGAAGTTGCGCCAGATCGCCATCAACGGGACCGTCGCGAGGTCCTGGAACACCGTCGCGATGCCGGCGTCCTTCGCGTCGCGCGGAGAGCTGAAGCGGGTGGGCTCCCCGTTCAGCAGGATCTCGCCCTCGCTGTGTTCGTGGACCCCCGAGAGGATCTTGATGAGCGTTGACTTGCCGGCTCCGTTGTCGCCGAGCACGCACGTCACCTGGCCCGCGTTGACGACGGTCGAGATGTCCTTCAGCGCGATGACGTTCCCGAAGTACTTCGACACCTCGCGCACCTCGAGCAGCGCCGTCATCGCCGGGCTCCTTCCGCACGCCGGCGGACGTAGGTGTTCACCAGCACCGCGGCGAGCAGGATCACGCCGAGGATCAGGTAGCGCCAGTCGGTGTTCCAGCCCGAGAACTGGATCCCGATGAACGTCATCCCGATGATCAGCGCGCCCATCGCCGCGCCGACCGCCGAGCCGAACCCGCCCGTGAGCAGGCAGCCGCCGGCGACCGCGGCGATGATGTAGTTGAACTCCTCGCCGATGCCCTGACCGGCCTGCACCGAGCCGAGCCGCAGGGCGATCATGATGCCCACCAGCGCGGCGGTCATCGAGGTCATCATGAACAGTCCGATCTTGACCTTCTTCAGCGGGACGCCGACGTTGCGGGCGGCCACCTGGTCACCGCCCACGCCGAAGATCCAGTTGCCCACGCGCGTGCGCATGAGCACCCAGGTCGCCAGCGCCGTGAGCGCGATCCACCAGAGCAGGCTGATCCGGAAGTTGTGCGGGGCCCAGAAGTCGCTGGCCAGGATCCGCTGCGCGCCGTCGAAGCCCGCCACGTCGCGCAGGCCGCCGACGCGCACCGTGTCGGTGATCGCCTTCGTCCCGCCGAGGTTGACGCCGCGGAGGATGAAGAACGTCGCCAGCGTGATGATGAAGCTCGGCAACCCGGTCCGGACGACCATGTAGCCGTTGACGAAGCCGACGCAGGCGGCGAACACGAACGTCAGCAGGATCGCCGGCCAGATGCTCATCCCGACCTCGGTCGAGAGGATGCCCATCAGCAGGCCGGCCGAGCCGGTCATCACGCCCGCGGACAGATCGAACTCGCCGCCGATCATCAGCAGCGCGACCGCCACGGACATGATGCCCAGCGTCGACGCCACGTCCGTCCAGCGCGCGGCGCCCCGGAGCGTCGCGAACTGGTCCGCCGTGATCGCGAAGAACAGGAACACGACGAGCGCGCCGAGGATCGCGCCGAGCTCGGGGCGGCGCATGAGCCTCGTGAACAGGCCCAGCCGCTCCAACCGCTCGTCAGCCGACGTCGTCGCGGGGGACGACGTCGGCTGGAGGGCCGTGCTCATCGCGTGCCTGCCTCCGCGAGCTTCTCGATCTCCGCTGCGTTGGACTTCTCGACGAAGCCCGGACCGGTCAGCACGAACTGGCCGCCGCCGACCGTGTTCAGGTTCGTCTTGTTGAGCGTGAGGAAGACCACCGGCAGGTAGCCCTGCAGGTACTGCTGCTGGTCGACCGCGAACAGGATCTCGTCGTCCTTGATCGCCTTGATGACGTCGCCCGACAGGTCGAACGTCGCCAGCTTGGCCTTCGAGCCGGCGCCCGCGATCGCGTCACGCGCGGCCATCGCGATGTCGGGGTTCAGCGCCAGCACGCCGTCGATCGACGTGTCGCCCTCGAGCTTGGACTGGAGCTCGGTGAGCGTCGTGGACGGGTCGCTCGTGCCCGTGACCTGGACGTTCTCGACGTCGCCGCCGAAGCCCTTCTTCGCGCCCTCGCAGCGCTGGTTGAGGCCGACGTTGCTCTGCTCGTGGATGACGCAGATCAGCTTGGTCACGCCGGCGTCCTTGAGCTTCTTGCCGGCGCCCTCGCCGGCGATCGTCTCGGTCTGGCCGACGTGCGTGATCGCGCCGAGCGAGGCCGACTCCTCGGCGCCCGAGTTGAGTGTGACCACCGGGATCTTCGCGTCGACCGCGGTCTTGACGGCGTCGCGGATCGCGTCCGGGTCCGGTGCCGACACGGCGAGGCCGTCGACGCCCTCGCTCACCGCGGCCTCGATCAGCTGCGCCTGCTCCTCGGCGTCGTTGTTGGACTCCGAGTACTTGAGCGTGACGCCCATGTCCTTGGCGGCCTGCTCGGCACCCTTCTTGGCGACCGACCAGAACGAGCCGCCGTCGCCGTGGGTGACCATGGCGATCGTGATGTCTCTCTTCTGGGTCAGATTGACGTCGTCCTTGGACGCGTTGTCGCCGCCGTTGTCATCGCTGCTGCCACAACCGGCAAGGACGCCGACGGCCAGGACCATGAACACCAACGCAAGTCGCCTCATGACTCAGCCACCTACTCTTTCCGCGCTTTCGGGCTTCGGAGCCAGCGAGTGCAGGTAGTCGATGCTCGTCCTCACATCGCTGACCGGACCACGGCCCACCGGCGGCTCCTCCCCGGTGATCGCGGTGTCCTGCTCGAGCACGAGCCAGCGCTCGTAGCCCGCCTTGTCGAGCAGATCGACGACCTCGTCGATCCGGGCGTCGCCCTGGCCGAGCGGCCGGAACAGCCCGGCCTGCGTGGCCGCGACGAGCGTCAGCTCGCCGGCGCGCAGTCGTTGTGCGATGCCCGCGTCCACGTCCTTGAGATGCGCGTGCACGATGCGGTCGCCGTTCGCGCGGACGAACTCCGCGGGGTCGGCGCCGCCGATCAGCAGGTGCCCGGTGTCCAGGCACCATCCGGCGTCGGAGACGGCGAGGGCGTGCTCGACGTCCGCGGCCGTCTCGATCTGCGTGCCCGCGTGCGGATGCAGCGCGAGCGTAAGTCCGTGTTCGCCGACGCGGCGCTCGAGCTCGCCGAGGTGGCGGCCGAGCCGGCGCCAGGCGTCCGTGTCCATCTCGGCGCGCGGCGACCAGGCGAGGTCGTTGACCGCCGCCGCGACGAACATGTCCGCGCCGGCGGCGGCGAGCACGGCGGCGATCTCGTCGGCCTGCGCGGTGTCGAGCCCGGGCTCGTGCAGCACGACCGGCACGAAGCCGCCGACCAGCGTGAGGCCGTGGCGGTCGAGCCGCTCGCGGATCGCCGCCGCGTCGAAGGGGAGGTAGCCGATCGGCCCGAGCTCGGTGGCACGCAGGCCGAGCGACGCCATCTCGCCGAACACGCGCTCGGCGTCGAGCTGGCGCCCCCATCCGGGCACCTCGCAGACGCCCCACGAGATCGGCGCGCCCGCCAGTCGGTCGGTGTCGTTAGAGCGCTCTAACAGCACGGCGAAAAAAAGACCCCTCCTCCATCAGCGCCCCGGTTTGCCGCCGTTTCGCCCCTTGCGGGGCAAGTTACGATTAGAGCGCTCTAACGCCGGAGTCTTCACCAGATGGCTCGAACTGTCAACCCCGCACACCCGACGATGGAGGACGTCGCGCGCGCCGCCGGGGTCTCGCGGGCGCTGGTGTCGCTGGTGATGCGCGACAGCCCGAAGGTCAGCGCCGAGCGGCGCGGGCGGGTGCTGGCGGCGGCGGCGCAGCTCGGCTACCGGCCGAACGCGAACGCGCGCAGCCTGGCGAGCCGGCGCACGTTCACGGTCGGCGTCCTGCTCAACGACCTCCACAACCCATTCTTCGCGGAGATCGCGGACGGGATCGAGGATCTGGCGTCGCGGCTCGGCTACCGGCTGCTGCTCAGCACCGGCGGCCGCAAGCCCGCGCGCGAGCGCGCGATGCTCGAGGTGCTGCTCGAGTACCGCACCGACGGCCTGATCCTCGTCAGCCCGCGGATGGAGACCGCCGCGATCCTCGCCGCGACGCGCGCGACGCCCGTCGTCGTGACCGGCCGGATCGTGCGCAGCGACGCGCTCGACTGCGTGGAGACCGACGAGGCGCTGGGCGCGCGGCTGGCCGTGCGTCATCTGGTGGAGCTCGGTCACGAGCGGATCGTGCACATCGACGGCGGGCGCGGCGCGGGCGCGGCACCGCGGCGGGCCGGCTACCTGCGCGCGATGCGCGAGGTCGGGCTCGAGCGGCACGCGCGCGTGATCGCCGGCGAGTTCACCGACACCGGCGGCGTGCGGGCGGCCGAGGAGCTGCTGGCGAGCGGCGAGCTACCGACCGCGATCTTCGCCGCCAACGATCTCGTCGCCACCGGGGTGCTCGACCGCCTCGAGGACGACGGCGTGCGCGTGCCGAGCGACGTCTCGGTCGTCGGGTTCGACAACACATTCCTCGCCGCGCTGCACCACATCTCGCTGACGACGATCAACCAGCCGCGCCACGAGATGGGCCGCCTCGCGCTCGAGTTGCTGCTCGAGCGGCTCGACGGCCGCACTACCCCCGAGCTGCGCCTGACGCAGCCGACGCTGGTGATCCGCGATACCACCGCACCGCCGCGATGAAGGCCCTGCTCGCCGCGCCGCTCGTGCTCGCACTTGCGATCTCGCCGGCGCACGCGCCGCAGGTCGTCACCGTGCGCGTGGGCGACGACGTCGCGACCGGCTTTGTCGCCGGCGACGGGCGGGTCGTGACCGTGGCTCACGTGCTGGGGTACGACGTCCGCGTGGACGGCCGGCCCGCGCGGGTCCTGCGGCGCGACGACCGCCTCGATCTGGCGCTGCTCGCCGCGGACGTGTCCGGGCCGGCGGTCCGGTTCGGCGGCGATGACCCGCGGGTGGTGCGGCGCGCCGACGCCTCGATGGACGGGTCGGGGTGGAAACGCCCGGTGCTCGAACTGCGCAGTGAGGTGGAGCCGGGGGACTCGGGCGCTCCCGTGCTCACTTCTGACGGGCGGTTGGTCGGCGTCGTGTTCGCCGAGTCGCGCTCACGACCCGGCCGCGCCTGGGCGATCGACGCCTCCGACCCCTCGGTTGTCGACTTTCTCACCGTGGAGGTGGATAAGTCGACAACTGGCGCTCGCTGAGGAACTCGAGGCTGAGCGCCTCGACCACGCGCTCGAGCCCGATCGCCCGCTGGCGGGCGGCACCCGGTGCGTCGGCCAGCGCGCTCACGTGCGCCAGCTCGCTCGCGCAGCCCAGGGCCAGCGCGACCGGCTCACAGGCGCTCACGAGCGCGTCGAGGCGGTCGCGCACCCAGACCCGCTCCGGCGGGTCGATCAGGCACGCGCGCATCCCGTCGCGCGCGGCGATGAAGCGGTTCTCGGCGACGACCTCGTCCGCCTCGGCGGCGCGCCACGGCGCATCGCCGCGCTCCGCCTCGAGTCGCACGAGGCACTGCACGAGGGCGGCGATGGCGGCGGCGTCCTCCACGCGCGTCTGCGCATCCATCACCCGCACCTCGACGGTGCCGAACGCCGGTTGCAGCCGCGCGTCCCACCACATGAACGTCGGCTCGGGGATCGCGTCGCAGCGCACCAGCACGTCGATCGCCTCGATGTAGTCGGCGTAGTCGTCGAAGCGGCGGGCCGTGCCCGTGCGCGGGAACGCCTGGAACGCCGGCGTGCGCGCCGACGCGAGGCCGCTGTCGCGGCCCTGCCAGAACGGCGAGTTGCCGGACAGCGCGAGCAGGACCGGCATGTGCAGCCGCAACGCGTTCAGCGCACGCAGCGCGAGCTCGGGCGACGGAACCGCCACGTGGACGTGCAGCCCGAACGTCGGCTCGCGCCGCGCCAGCTCGCGCATCGACGCGTGCACGAACTGGTAGCGCGCGCCCGGCGAGACCTCGACGTCCTCCCAACGGGCGGTCGGATGCGTCCCCGCGACCGCCGCGCGCAGGCCGAGCTCGTCCAGCGTGTGCGCCAGCCCAGCGCGCAGGCCGGCCAGCTGCGCCGCCGCGGCGCCGACCGTCGTGTGCGGGGCGGTAGCGAGCTCGAGTGCGGAGCCGTGCGTCTCGGCCCGCGCGCACGACGCCATGTCCTCGGGCAGCGCGGCCAGCACGTCCTCGCAGCGCGAGGCCGGCAGCCACGTCCGCGGCGAGACCAGCATGACCTCTTCCTCGACGCCGACGGTCCATGGCGCCACTGCGGCGTCGTGGTTCCAGGCAGCCCAGGCGATCCCCTCTACGCCGGTCATCACCCGGGTCTACCCAGGCGACGGGTGAACCTACGCAGCCTGCTGCTCGCGCGCGGTTGCCGCGGCGGCCTCGACCAGCGCCGCGAACAGCGCGGCGTGCCGCTCGAAGTGCACGAGCGTCTCGGCGTGCCACTGCACGCCGAGATACAGCGGCGCGCCCGCGTCCTCGATCGCCTCGACCACCCCGTCCGGAGACCACGCAACCGCGCGCAGCCCACGCCCCACGCGATCGACCGCTTGGTGGTGGAACGAGTTCACGTCGAGCTCTGAAGGCTCGACGATCGCCGCGAGTTGCGACCCGCGCTCGACCCGCACCGTATGGGTGGGCTCGCGGCCCGACTCCTTCTGGCGGTGCTTGACCGACCCGTCGGTGACGTCGGGCAGGTGCTGGTGCAGCGAGCCCCCGCGCGCCACGTTGAGCGCCTGGCAGCCGCGGCAGATCCCGAGGACGGGGATGCCGAGCTCGTCGGCGCGCCGCGCGACCGCGAACTCGAACGCGTCGAGGTCGGGCTCCACCGGGCCGAGGTGCGGATCCGGCTTCGCCTCGTAGGCGGCCGGGTCGAGATCCGGGCCGCCGGAGAGGCAGATCCCCGCGAGCCGGTCGACGAGAGGGCCGATCGCACCGTGGTCGAGCGGCGGGAGCACGACCGGCAGGCCGCCGGCCTCCTCCACCGCGCGCGCGTACACGATGCCGAGCGCCATCTCGGACTGCGGCGGGTCGCCCTCGGGCAGGGGATGCGTGCGGCGCGGCATGCGCATCTCGGAGGTCGTCACGCCGATCAGCGGTCTCACGGAACCACCCACGTGTCCTTGAATCCGCCGCGCAGGCTGGTGTTGACGATCATCGCGCCCTCGTCGATCGCGAACCGGGTCAGGCCGCCGGCGAGCACGCGGGCGTCGTCCGGGCCCTGCAGGAAGACGAACGGCCGCAGGTCGACATGCCGGGGCACGAGCTCGCCGTCGATCAGCGTGGCGTGCTGGGAAAGCTCCACGAAATCTTGAGCTACCCAGTCCTCCGGCGAATCTCGCACCCGATCGCGGATGGCCTCGCGCTCGTCCGGCTCGGAGACCGGTCCCACCATCACGTCCTGGCCGCCCTGGCCGGCGCGCGGCTTGATCACGAGCTCCTCGAAGCGGTCGAGCGCGCGCTCGAGGTGCTCGGGCCGGCTGAGGTCGTACGTCGGCACGGAGTGGATCCGCGGCTCCTCGCCGAGGTAGAAGCGCACCATGTCCTCCACGTACGCGTGCGCGAGCTTGTCGTCGCCGACGCCGCAGCCGTAGGCGTTGACAACGCCGAGCGTGCCGGCGCGGACCGCGGGCTCCAGCAGCCGGCCGACGTCGCAGTCGAGCATGTCGGCGTCAGCCCGCCGGTACACGACGTCGACCGCGAACTCGCCGTGCCGCACGCGATCGCCGTCCAGCCGCAGGTCGCCGGGCTCCACCAGCGGGATGCCGAGCGTGTCGGCCGCCCACGCATGCTCCCAGCGGGCCGCGTTTTCGGGCTCGGTCAACACGACGATGTACGGCTCGCGCTCGATCGGCGACGCCGCCCGCAGCGCTCCCGCAAGATCCAGCGGCAGCGCGGCGAAGCTGCGCGGCGCCGCATCGGCCGGAGGGTCGAGCTCGGGCAGGATCGCGTTGCGCGCCGCGACGACGTAGCCGAAGCCGCTCGGCGTCAGCAGGTTGTCCTCCAGGACGCGGAACTCGCCGTCGCCGTCGCGCACGAGATCAAGGCCCGCCACGCCGACCCAGAGGTCTCCGGGCGGCCGCACCCCGCGCATCGTCGGCTCGTAGTGCCCGGCGGTCTCGATCACCCGCTCCGGCACGATGCCCTCGCGCACGATCCGACGCTCGCCGTAGGCGTCGGCGACGAACGCGTTGAGCGCCAGCACGCGCTGGCCGAGCGCGCCCGTGACCCGCAGCCAGTCTTCCTCGGCGATCACGCGCGGGATCGGGTCGAGCGGGAACGCCGACTGGCCGCTCACCGGGCGGAACAGCACGCCGGCGCGCGTCAAGCGCGCCCGGACGCCCGCCTTCAGGCCATCCAGGTCGAGGTCCAGCCCCGGCGCGGCCTCGTCGTACGGCATCAGAGGCTTCTCGTATACCGAGATCGCAGGAGATCTATCCACGCGGCGAGGCGGTCGGCAAGCGCCGCGTCGGCGATCTCGAGCACGTTCTCGGCGTTCATCTCGCCCGAACGCGAGAGGTTGAAGGAGCCGAGGAAGACGACGTCGTCGGCCACCGTGACCTTCGCGTGCATGAAGTCGTGGAGCGATCCGCGCGTGTACGGCGTCGAGTCCTTGCCGGTGAAGCGCAGCATCGCCTGGCGCAGCACCGGGCTCTTCCAGGCCGACGCCGGGTTGGCGTCCCACTGCCGGAACACCTGCCGCACCTGCGTCAGATCGCACACACCGGAGATGTCGATCTCGCACTCGTTGATCGCGGCGAGGATCGGTCCGGACGTGAGCAGCGGCGAGGCGATCCGCACGCGCCGGCGCGCGGCGCCGATGCGCTTGGCGATCCGGTGCGAGAGCTCGGGCCCGCGCCCCGGGCAGAACCACGGCCGCACCGGACCCGGCGTGTCGAAGCCGCCGGACGAGCCGATCGCGCCCTGGCCCCACAGCTCGTGGAACACGCGCGTGTACGCGTGCGCGACCACGACGTCGTCGAGCGTGCACAGCACGTTCTCCTGCCGCGTCCACGAATCGAGCGTCCAATTGGCCGAACCGGTCCACACCGACTTGCCGTCCGCCACGGCGAACTTGTGGTGCATGAGGTCGATCCAGCCGGGGATGCCCTTCAGCTCGGCGCCGAGCCGTTCGAGCAGATGCGGCTCCGTGCTCGGGGGCGGTGGCTGGAACGGCCGCTCGTCGGGGCCGGGGTCGTCGTCGTTGTAGGCGATCCGCAGGTGCACGCCGCGGCCGATCGCGCGGCGCAGCGCGTCGGCGACCGCGTCGCCCACGGCACCGGGAAGGCGCACGTCGTAGAGCGCGAGGTCGAGGCTGACCGTGGCGCGGTCGAGCCAGGCGACGAGCCGCTCGGCGACCGCTTCCGCCCGCTGTGCGCCGTCCTCCAGGGTCCACGCGTCGAGCACCCGGCGACAGTACCCCTCCCGCTAGACTGAAACCCGACCCCGTGAGTCGGACTTTTGTGGACATCTGTGCCATCGACGAGCTTCCCCCGGGCGCCAAGCGCGTCGTCACGTGGGAGGATCTCGAGATCGGCGTCGTCAACTGCGACGGTGACATCCTCGCCATCGAGGATCGCTGCTCGCACGACAACGGGGATCTGATGGAGGGCGAGGTCGACTGCGACAAGCGCACCGTCGAATGCCCCCGTCATGGTTCGCTGTTCGATCTGAAGACCGGAAAGCCCCTGACACTGCCTGCCTATGTCCCGATCGACACCTTCCCGGTGCTCGTCGAGGACGGCGTGATTCGAGTGGAGGTCGACTGACCTATGGCCACCCCTGAGGTGATCGCTGAGCAGCAGGCGCTGGTCGGCATCAATGCCGACTACAAGGAGAAGTTCGGGTTCCACGATCCCGAGAGCGGCTACGCGTTCAAGGCCCCGAAGGGCCTCACGCGCGAGCTCGTCGAGCAGATCTCCGAGTTCAAGAACGAGCCGCAGTGGATGCGCGAGTTCCGCCTCAAGGCGCTCGAGCACTTCCTCTCGCGGCCGCAGCCGACCTGGGGCTCGCCGATGCTGGCCGAGGTCGACTACGACGACATCCACTACTTCGTCCGCGCGTCCGAGAAGTCGTCGAAGACGTGGGACGACGTCCCGGACGACATCAAGAAGACCTTTGACCGGCTCGGCATCCCCGAGGCCGAGCGCAAGTTCCTGTCCGGCGTGGGCGCCCAGTACGAGTCCGAGGTCGTGTACCACCAGGTGCGCGAGGACCTCGAGAAGCAGGGCATCGTGTTCATGGATATGGACTCGGGGCTGCGCGAGCACGAGGACCTCGTGCGCGAGTACTTCGCGACGGTGATCCCGCCGAACGACAACAAGCTCGCCGCGCTCAACAGCGCCGTGTGGTCGGGCGGCTCGTTCGTCTACGTGCCGCCGGGCGTGCACGTCGAGATGCCGCTGCAGGCCTACTT
>Ga0111538_10008010_pt1 | contig 14190 bp, 10 predicted proteins | sample SoiMethybrSBSTD1_FD_79669 | JGI IMG/M metagenome (GOLD analysis project Ga0111538, IMG submission 79669) | Bulk soil microbial communities from a Populus tree surrounding site in Tennessee, USA - Soil MetaG P. TD hybrid SBSTD1 (version 2)... | ecosystem: Environmental > Terrestrial > Soil >... | reverse complement strand
GCGAGAAAGGCCTCGGCAACCGCGTTGAACGAGAGCTTGTTTTCTGGCCGCGCGAAACCGTGGCCCTCGTCCGGGTAGAGCACGTAGGTGACCGGGATTTTCTTGCTCTGCATCGCCTGCACGATCTGATCGCTCTCGGCCTGCTTGACGCGCGGGTCGTTCTTGCCCTGGCCGATCACGAGCGGCCGCTTGATGCGATCGACGAAGCTGAGCGGCGAGCGCTCTTCGAGCAGCTTTCGACCCTCCGGCGTGCGCTGATCGCCGATCCGCGCCGCGAAGATCTCGACGTAGGACTCCCAGTACGGCGGAATCGAGCTCAGCAGCGTGAACAGGTTGCTCGGGCCGACGATGTCCACGCCGCAGGCGAACTTGTCGGGCGTGAAGGTGAGCCCGACAAGGGTTGCGTAGCCGCCGTAGCTGCCGCCCATGATCGCCACCTTGGTGGAATCGACGCGCTCGTCGTCGGCCATGAAATCGACCGCGGCGATCAGGTCGTCGTGCATGGAGCGCGCCCACTCTTTGTTGGCGGCGTTGACGAAATCCTTGCCGAAGCCGGTCGAGCCGCGAAAGTTGACGCTCAGGACCGCATAGCCGCGATTGGCGAGCCACTGGTGCCAGGCATTGAATCCCCAGCTGTCACGGCCCCAGGGTCCGCCGTGCACGAGCAGGACCATCGGCATCGCACCGATTCCGTCCTCGGGCTTTTCGACGTTTTTGTCGGGCATGGTGAGGTAACTCACCAGCCGCTTGCCGTCGCGCGCCGGGATCACCAAGGGCTCCATTTTCTCGAGCCGGTAGCGTTCGAGCTCAGGACGATCGCTGAACAGCAAAGACGTGCGCTTGAGATCGCGATCGTAGTGGTGGTAGCGCGTCGGCCCGTCGTCGATCGACTCGGACACGATCCAGTGCCGGTCGTCGAGGCTCTTGCTGACGACTTCGATCACACCCGGGTCGAGCTTGCCGAGCTCGGCGAAGTCGCTGGCGAGCGTCTTGTCGAGCACCGTCCAGCGCCTCCGCTCGTATTCGGAAGCCACGGCCTGCGGCCTCTTCGTCTGGGGATGAAACTGGATCTTGGTGACGTCCGCTTCGGGGTCGGCGAAGAGCAGCGTCGTTTTCCGACTCTGGATCTCGATCTGCGTCAGCGCGCTGGTCGAGCGTTCCCGGCTGTCGGTGAGGTAGAGGTACTTGCCGCCGGCATCGAGCCCGGCCACGTCGGTGGTCAGCGCGTCTTCCATCGCGACCCGCAAAAACGCTTGGAAGCCCGCGCCCGTGCGCTGGAGGATCTCGCGGCCGCCGTCCTTGGTCGGCTTGTTCGCGAAACGAACCTTGTAGTCGTTGTCGACGGCGAAACTCTCGTAGCCGTCATTTTTGAGCAGGAGCTTGAGCTTGCCGCTCGCCAGATCGACCAGATAGAGGTCGTGGAAGCGTGGGTCGCGATCGTTGAGGCCGACGACGATCTCGCTCGGACGCTTCGGGCTGATGTTGACGACCCGCGCCTGCACCTTCTCCTTGGGTGTGAGATCGGTGGTCTTGCCGTCGTCGAGCGAGACGCCGTAAACGCGGTAGTTCTCGTCGCCGCCTTTGTCCTGGAGGTAGATGATGTGGCGGTTGTCGTAGGTCCAGTCGTAAAACCGGATGCCGCGCAGCGTGTCGTTCGTGACGACTCGGGCCGCTGCCGGTTCTTCGATCGGGCCGACCCAGACGTTTAGCACTCCGTTCGAAGGTGCAAGGTAGGAGAGATACTTGCCGTCGGGGCTGATCCGCGGCGACGTTTTCTCGGGATTGTCGAACAGCACGCGCCGAGGGATCAGCCCTCGCGGCGGCGCGCTCGGCGGATTCGCAGGGGCGGGAGCCGACGCGATAGGCGAGGCGGCGGGCCGAGCCGCTCCGTCCGCGCGCTGCGCACCGGTCGCGCCGCAGCCCGCGAGCGCGAGCGCGAGCGCGAGGCTCCACAGCATCGGGTTCGGTGGCGCGCGCTTGCTCATCGCCTCTCCGGCTATATCAGCTCGCGGCGCGCTCGTGTTCGCGGGAGCGGCGTGGCAAGCTTGATGCGGCGAACGAGAGTCATGAGTTTCAGCGAAATACCGCCGCCGCCCGAAGAAGAACCCGGGCAGGACGCACCATTTCTGCGCGGCCGTACGCCGGGTCCGCAGTCGCGGAGCTGGCTCACCCGAGCTGCGCGTACCGGCGCCCCGATGGGGAAGCGCCGCGATTCGGGCGCGCGGCCCGGGTTCGGGTCGATCGTCTACGCGAGCGCCAAGGGCTCCAACGTGCTCGACGTCGACGGCAATCGCTACGTGGATCTGGCCGCCGGCTTCGGTGCATTGCTGCTCGGGCATGCGCATCCGAGCCTGCTGCGCACGCTGGAGTTTCAGGCAGGGCGTCTGCTCCAGGCGCTCGGCGACGTCTATCCGTCGGAGCCGAAGATCGCGCTGATGGATCGGCTGGTCGAGCTCCATCCGAACCACGCCGCCCAGGTCATTTTCGGGCAATCCGGCGCGGACGCGGTGAGCGCGGCGCTGAAAACCGCGGTGCTCCACACGGGCCGGTCCGGCGTGATCGCGTTCGAGGGCGCGTATCACGGCCTGTCTTACGGTCCGCTCGCCGCCTGTGGCCTGCGTGCGGGTTACCGCGAGCCGTTCGCGGAGCAGTTGAATCGCCAGGTGAATTTCGTGCCTTATCCGCGTGACCCCGCCGGAGCGGAGGTCGTGCTGCAACGCGTGCGACAACTGCTCGAGTCGGAGTCGATCGGCGCGGTGCTGATCGAGCCAGTGCTCGGCCGTGGCGGGTGCCTGGTGCCGCCCGGCTCATTTCTGCCCGAGCTCGGGCGCGCCACGCGCGAACGCGGCGCGCTGTTGATCGCGGACGAGATCTGGACGGGTCTCGGCCGCGCCGGCCGGCTCTTTCACTCGCGGCGAGACGATTTCTTTCCGGACCTGGTTTGTCTGGGCAAGGGGCTCGGCGGCGGCGTACCGATCAGCGCGCTGCTCGGTGACAGCCGGATCATGGGTGCCTGGGCGCGAGAGCCGGAAGTCGTGGAGACTTCCACTTTTGCCGGCGCGCCGCTTTCGTGTGCTTGCGCGATCGCGACGCTCGACGTGATCACGCGCGAGCATTTGCCACAACGCGCTGCTTCGCTGGGAGAAAGCTTCCGCGCAGCCCTCGCCGAAGCGGTCGCGGGCCGGCCCGGGGTCGAGGTGCGCGGCGAGGGGCTGATGGTGGGAATCGATCTCGGTGAGCGGCCTGGTGCGGGACAAGCGCTGCAGCGGGCGCTGCTCGAACGCGGCTACATCACGTCGACCGGCGGCGGCCGGCGCGAAGTGCTCGTGCTCACGCCGCCGCTCACGATCGCGGAGCGTCTACTGCAAGGCTTCGTCCCCGAGCTCGCCGCCGCGCTCCGAAGCACCGTGCCGTGACCTTTCTCGACGAATCGGAAGATTTTCACGAGCGCGTGCGGCGCTTCGCGCGCGGTGAGAGCGCAGAGTCGTTCGATGCGCTCGCGCTCGAGATTGCGCGCTTCCAAGCCCGTCACTCGCCGGGTTTTGCCAGGCTGGTGCAGGCGCGGGGCTCGCGCCTCGAACGGCTGGAAGACGTGCCCGGCGTGCCCTGCGACACGTTCCGGCTGGCGCGCGTGGCGTTGCATCCGCCCGAGCTCGACGAAGTGCGCTTCACGACCAGCGGCACCACGGGTGCGCCCGGGGTGCATTCCATGCGCACCACGCGCACCTATCGCGAGCTCAGTCTGCGCTCCGGCGCCCATGCGCTCAAAGCGTGGTCGGGTTCGGCGGTGGTCGCGGCGCTGGCGCGCCCGCCGGGACGGCCGGCTACCTCCTCGCTCGGCTTCATGATGCGCGCGATGTTCGAGGAGTTCGACGGGCGCGGGTCGGAGCGCTGGCTGGTGCACGAACACGGCGTCGACGTTCTCGGCCTCGAGGCCGCCGTTCGCACCGCGCGCGAGCGCGGCGAGCCGCTGCTGGTGCTGGCGACGGCCTTCGCGCTGGTGGCGCTGCTCGATTCGCTCGGCGGCCGCTCCTTGAACGCTCCTCTGGGCAGCACGCTGATGCAGACCGGTGGCTTCAAGGGCAAGACGCGCGAGGTCGCTCCCGAGGCGCTGTGTGCGAGCGTGGCGAGCGCGTTCGGAATCGCCCGCTCGCGCGTGATCGGCGAGTACGGCATGACCGAGCTCACGAGCCAGCTCTACGAGAGCTCGGAAGCTCCCGGTATCTATCGAGAGCCGCGCTGGCTGCGGGTGATCCCGGTCGATCCGGCGACGCTCGACCCGGTTTCAGCCGGGGAAATCGGTATCGCCCGCATCGTCGACCTCGGCAACGTCGACTCGGCCGTGGTGGTGGTGGCAGAAGATCTGGTGCGGCGGCGGGGCGCCGGAATCGAGCTCTGCGGCCGCCGTTCCGGCGCGCCACCGCGCGGCTGCTCGCTGGCGCTGGAGTCACTGCTGGTAGGTGCCTAGCCATGGACGCGCAGGTGCGAGTGAGACGTTTGATCGACGCCGCGCGCCAGATCGCCGATCCGGAGACTCCGCTCGGCAAGCTCGCCCGCGAGCGTTTACCCGACTCGACGGGGCTCTCGCCGGCGGGCGTCGACTTCGCCCTCCGCCAGAGCTTGGAAGCCGACGCAACCGACGCCGAGATCGAAGCGCTGTGTCAGGCCGCGACGCCGGTCGGGCACGCGCACGTGCTCTTGTCGGCGAACGTGTTCGTCGCGGCGCTGCGCGCGATCGCGATCGCGCTGGCGGCCGCGCCGCGCGTTTCGGTGCGAAGCTCGCGGCGCGAAGGAGTGATGGCCGAGCTCCTGCAGAGCGGCTCCGACGCATTCGACAGGGTCGAAGCGCTCGAGCCTCGGCCAGGAGATCACGTGTGGGCCTACGGTTCGGACCAGACGATCGAAAGCTTGCGTCAGTCGCTGCCGCCGGGCGTGGTGGTGCACGGACACGGAACGGGCTTCGGGGTAGCCGTGGTCGAGCTCGATGGGGCGGCAGAGCTCGAGCCAATCGCGGCGGCGCTGGCAAGAGACGTGGCTTTGTTCGATCAGCGCGGGTGCTTGAGCCCGAGGATTTGCATCGTGCTCGCGGAAAGGGCGCGGGCGCGCCGCTTCGCGGAAGAAACGGCGCGGGCACTCGGCGAACTCGAGCTTTCGATTCCACGCGGCCGCTTGAGCGCCGAAGAGGCCGCCGACGAGCGGCGCTTTCGCGATGCCGCCGCGTTCGCGTTCGAGCTGTTCGCGGCGGGCCAGGGCGCGGTCTCGTTCGATGCGGGTGGCGAGCGCTGGATCGTGCCTCCGGCGGGCCGAAATCTGCATCTGGCGCGGGCCGACGTTCGCGACCTCGCGCGGCTGGGCCAACTAGAACCTTCAATTGTAGCGCTCGGTGTTTCGGCCGCATGTCCGGTCCGCGACGAGCTCCGTGCGCTCTTGCGCTACGCGCGTGTCAGTGCGCTCGGATCGATGCAGCGCCCGCGTCTCGACGGTCCTGTCGATCGTCGATGTGGCGCGTTGCCACGGGACTGGTAACGCGTTTTTTCGGACGTATGTTCCGAGTTGGTCAAGTGGCTCAATCCACGCGTCTCGACTCGAGAACGATCCACGAGCTTCTCACTCCGCTGAACACGGTGCTGGGGCACGCGACCTTGCTCCGCGACGGGACGGATCTGGGCAAACTCTCGCGTGAGGAGTGCCTGCAACGAATCGTGGAAGCGGGCTGGCGGCTCGAAGGCGCGATCCGCGCTCTGGGAAAACCCGTCGCTGGCGAGCAGCAACCCGACTCCGCTCGCTCGCTGGTCGATGCCACGCCGCTCCGGGTGAATGTTCCGCCCAGTCGCTCGGCGACGCTGACCAAAGCCCGCATTCTGGTGGTCGACGACGTCGCGGAAAACCGTGATCTCTTGCGCGAGATTTTGAGGAGCGCGGGCTTCGAAGTGGTGGAGGTGGCGAGCGGTGCGGAGTGCCTGGAAAAAGCGCAGGATTATCAGCCGTCTTTGATCGTGCTCGACATCGTGATGCCGGAAATGGACGGCATCGAGGTGTGTCGTCGGCTCAAGCGTGACAGCGCGACGGCCGAGGTCCCGGTGCTGTTCGTCACCGCCAGCCACGACGAAGCGACGGCGCTCGCCGCGCTGGCCGCTGGCGGCAGGGACTTCGTCGAGCGGCCGGTGTCGCCGGCGCTGCTCCTGGCGAGGGTATCGGCGCTGGTCGCGTCGTTCGAGTTTCAAAGAAAGCTCCGCGAGCTCGCGATGACGGACGAACTGACGGGTCTCTATTCGCGCCGCTACTTCTTCGAGTCGCTGCGGCAGCATCTGACGCGTGCCGCGCGTGGGGGCGGCGCGCGCTCCCTGTCGTGCTTGATGCTCGACATCGATCGCTTCAAATCGATCAACGACGACTACGGACATCTCACGGGTGACGACGTGCTGCGCTGGGTGGCGGATCAGGTGCGTTCGCTGTTGCGTGGCGGTGACGTCGCGGCGCGCTTCGGCGGCGAGGAATTCGTGGTGCTCTTGCCGGAGACCCCCGAAAGCGGCGCCCTGCGTGTGGCAGAAAAGATCCGGGCGGCGGTCGAGCACGGGCACGGCCCGGGGCCGGTAGTCACGGTCAGCATCGGCGTCGCGACCTACGACGCCCTGGAGCCGCCGAGCCGGCAGAGCTTCGAGGCCGGCGTGGGTGACGCGTTGTTGCGCCGGGTCGATGCCGCGCTTTATCAGGCGAAACGCGGCGGCCGCAACCGCGTGATCGCCGCGGCGTAGAGCTCAGTCGGCCGCGAGCGCTTTGAAAATCGAAGCCTTGGGTCGCACCCGGTAAAGCAGGCTGCGCAGCGGTGCTTCGGCCATGATCGTCTCCCAGGTGCGACGCCGCGGCATGCGCATCTGATCCGCGAGCGCGTGCGGAAAGCCGGTGATCGGATCGGTGGCTTCGATCAAAAGCGCGTGCTGGTGGATCTTGCCGTCGCTTTTTCGTCCCTGGATCGCCACGATGTCCCCGGCCTGGAACTCCACTGCGTGATCGGTGAGAAAGCGGAAGAAGCGGGCTCGTTGGCCGAAGGGAATGCGCTCCTCGCCGCTGAAGCGCACTACGTCGAACAGATCCGGGCGACTCGCCGCGAAGCTTTCGAACGCCAGCACGGCGCGACGGTTGGCGCTGCCGTAGCCGTCGAAGTCGAGCCGGCCAGTCGAGCGCCCCGGAGCTGCGCCGCGGCTCGCGAACCAGTTGCCGGCACCGCGCTCGTAGCTGTCGAGCACGAAGTCCACGCAGACTTGCGGCGGAAACGCCCGGCCCAGCGCATCGAACACCGGATAGATCTCGTCGTCGTGGCGGAAATAGCCGACTCCGCTCTTATAGGCCCAGCGCCACTCGGGCCGAAGCTGTCCGTCGCGATCGGGTCCGGGCTCGCCGCGAGGCCGATCGAAGGGCAGGGCTTCCTTGACCAGCGCCGTGACGGCCTCGCGCAAGCGCCCGAGTGCACGTTGCTGGGGCGCCTCGGTGCGCCGGTATTCTTCCATTTCGAGCCGGCGTGTCCGCGGCGCGTCGACGCAATCGAGCTCGACCCGGGCCCCCGTGGTTTTCAACAGAACCCGCGCGCTGAGGGCGCCGAACTGGGCGCGCGCCAGGATCCGCCGGCGGGTGACGCGCAGCACCTCGATGCGCCCGGCGCCGTACTCGTGTGACCACGTGGCGAGATCGCGATGGAGCGGTTCCCCGAGCCCGGACTCAGTGGTCGCTACCCGGTCACCGAGCAGGAGCTCGCCGCGCGCGCCGTCGAGAGCGCCGCCGGCGTAACGGTAGATCGGACGGTTACCGGTGCTGCGCACCAGCCGATGACGGCTGCCGCCGCGCTCGAGGACGATCTCGGGCTCGTCGTAGAGCTTCGGCAGCTCGACCAGGGTGACCAGTGCGAGCGCCGTTTCCGGATCGTTCGAGTAGACGTAGCCGTCCCGGAGCACGCGAGTTCGCAGCTCGGCCGGGTTACGTTCGAAACGCCGCGTGAGCTCGCGCAGAGTGCGCCACGAGGCCTGACCCGGGGCCACGATCGGCGGCGATCCCGAACCCGGCTCCTTCGCCCAGAGCACCGGCTCGCCGCGCGCCCGACCCAGGATCGCAGCGCGCTCCGCTTCGAACACAGGGGCTCCCGGCAGTGGCGCTTCGGATTCGGTCTCCGCGATGCGCTTTCGGCACAGGCGAAAATCGAGATCGGCCAGCGCTGGTGCAGCCGCTACCAAACCGAGCGCTTTGGAGGCGACCCGCCGCTCGACCTGGCCGAGGCCTGCACCGAGAAAAATCGCGAGCGCCAGCGCTGCGGACAGGGCGGCGCTGCGACCGGGTAGCCGCATGAGCCTTAAAACGCCGGGAGGCACCCCCGGCTTCCCTCAGCCGAGAACCGGCAAACGCCGGCGCCCGTCGGCTTCCCTCAAAAGCACGCTGAGCGGCCCTTCGGGCAGCGGCAAGTGCTGGTTCTTCGCGTAGACGGGGTGTTTGCCACGGGTCTTGAACCATTCCGCCACCGTCGCGGTTTGCTTCATCTTCTCGATGATCTGCCGCCAACCGACGCCGGTGTTGTACGCGCAGAACGAGATTTCCCCGAGCTGCGTGCCGTACGGGATGATGCACATCTCGGTGCGGCGGAAATCGTAGTTGAAGAGGTCCTGAAACCACATTCCGGCGACGAACAGGAAGCGCCATTCGAAGTCCCCTGCGTCGCCTTCGCTCGCGCCCACCTTGGCGCCGCGGGCGCCGATCTGGCTGCCGAATTGCTTGATGAACTCGGCGATGCCATAGCCGGCCGGCGCGCGGTCCGCGTGGAAGTTGCGAAGCAGGCTGAGCGCGACCTTCGCCAAGGTCTGGGGCCGTGAATGCCCGGCGTCGGCGATCTGCTGCATGTCGCGAAGCACCTGCTCGACGTCGAGAAACTCCGAGACCGGGACCATCTGCTTCGTGGTCTTGTGGACGAGCAGCACGGTGCCGATGCCGCAGTTCGGATGGCAGCCGCACTTGAGCGCGCCAAACTCGGCGGTTTGTCCCATCAGCAGGTCGACCACGTCGCTGAACGGGTTCATCGCGCTGAGGGGAAACCAGTCGCGGAGCGGCTCGGTCGCGCCGAGCTGGGCCTCGATGTCGTGCGCGAGATGGCTCAGCGTGTAGCGCTGGCGGCGGCGCGTCGCCTCGTCGATGTCCTCGTCGCGGCCGGTGAAGCTCACGGGCTGGAACGAAACGACCGTGATCTTGTCGGCGTTGTCGATCGCGAAACGGACGATCGGGCCGACCTGATCGTTGTTCACGCCGTTGACCACGGTGACCACCAGCACGACGTCGATTCCCGCGCGATGCAGGTTCTCGATCGCCCGGAGCTTCACGTCGAACAGGTTGCCGACCTTGCGGTGGCTGTTGGCTTCGTTGGTGACGCCGTCGAACTGGAGGTAACAGAGCCTGAGCCCGGCGGCCTTCGCGGCCTGGCAAAACTCCGGCTCTTGAGCGAACCGGATGCCGTTCGAGGCGCACTGAACACAAAAGTAGCCAACCTCGCGGGCGTAGCGGATCGCATCCAGGAAATGCGGGCTCAGCGTCGGCTCGCCTCCGGAGAATTGCACGCTCAGCTGCCGCCGCGGCTTGATCGACAGACTGTCGTCGAGGATCTTCCGGATGTCCCCCCATTCGAGCTCGTGGACGTACCCGACCTGATTCGCGTCCATGAAGCACGGGTCGCACATCATGTTGCAGCGGTTGGTCAGGTCCACCGTGAGCACCGCGCCGCGCCCGTACTGCACCGAAGAGCTGCCGTGCTCGCGCAGCGGCGTTTTCGGCGCCTTGTAGTCGCGGCCGGGAAAAAGCCGCTCGATCCGCGCCAGAAATGCCGGATCGATGCTGATCACGTCGCGGAACTCGCCGTGGCGTTCACAGCGCTTGATCATCAAGATCTCGCCGTCGCGTTCCACGATCTCCGCGCTGACTTCGCCGGGCCGGCCGTTCACGAGCTCGGCGAGATCGGTCGCGCCGGACAACACGGCGCTGCGTACCTCTTTGACACATTGCGGACACAATGAGTCAGTGCGCCGCGGCCAGCCGAGGGTCGGAAACGTGCGTTCACTCTTGCGCTGGAGCGGCGCGGGGGCCCACTCCGGATGAAACGGGGCTTTCGCGAAGCGCTCGCCGTAACGTTCGACCAGCGGCCACAAGAGGTTCGCGGCCTTGCCGAGCGTGCGCTCGGCGCGACGCGTGAAGGCGCGTTTGGGGCCGGGGCCCCAAACAAAGAACTTGGGAGAGGAAGCTAGTCGCATGACGGCCAGCATAATCCGCATCCCGCTAGTCGTCCGAGCGCGATTTGCTAAGCTCGTACATCTCGCGTGTCCGAGCGTGAATTGTCTCGCCCATTGCTCGTCTTGAGCGATGTTCACCTGTCCCCGAGCGGGCGCGACAGAGTGGCTCATGACCTGGCCGAACTGGTGCGAAAGTTCCCCGGGTACGAGCTCGTGCTCGCTGGCGACGTGTTCGACTTTTCGACCGAGCCGCGGGAGCGCGATCTCGCCGCAAGCGTGGCGCAAATGCTACGAGCTCACCACGAGCTCGGACCCGCGCTGCGTGATCATTTGCGGGCCGGTGCGGGCATCACGTTGATCGCCGGCAATCACGACGCCGCGGCGGCCACGCCCGAAGCGCGGCGTGCGGTGCTGGCATCGCTGGAGCTCTCGGACCAGGCGCGGCTGGACGTGTCGCCCTGGTTCGTCCGGCGTGGTCGGGTTCACCTCGAGCACGGGCACCGTTACGACCCCGACAACGCCCCTGCCCACCCGCTCGTGCCCTGGTCCGCGGAAACCGAGCCACTCGGGATCGCGTTGACGCGTCGCTTCCTGGCTCCGGCGGGAGCGCTGATGTTCGCGCACGCCCACGAGACCACGCCCGCGGACGGCTTGCTGCGCGCTTTCCGGCAGTTCGGGGCAAAGGCGCCCTGGGTAGTGGTCCGCTACTTCGCGACCGCGATCGCTTTGTGCGCGGAGGCCGGCCGGCAGCGCGGCCTGACCGAGGAGCTCGAGCAGGGGGCACGGGCCCTGGCCGCCTTCGCCCACGACTGCGGTCTCGGGGTCGACATCCTGGCCGACATGGTCGACGCGGGGCCGCGCCCGACCCACCTCGACTTCAAGGCGACCTTCATGCGCCTCTACTTCGATCGCGTGATCGCGACCATCGGCTTCGTGGGCGGCGCCTCGATCGCGCTCGCGACGCGCAGCCTGCTCGCCACCGGCGTCGCAGCGCTTTCGGGCGCGTACCTCACCAACTCGGTGAAGCAGGGCGGCAGTCGCTACAGCGGCCTCACCGAGCAGCGGCTGCGTGAAGCGGCGAGTCTGGTGCTCGGCGCGACGGGCGCCGAGCTCGTCGTCTTCGGTCACACACACGAGGAAGACGAAGCGCCCGGCTACGTCAACTGCGGCTCGTTCGCGTACCCCAAGCGCGGCGGACGCCCCTACGTTCTGGTCGACACTCGCGGACGCGCGGAGCGCCGTCGCTTCGACGGCGCGTGAGCGAATCTACGCATTCGCGGCGACGGCGGGCCAAACGCCCGAGCGTACCTCGATGCCCTCGATCTCGTGCAATTTACGCTTGATCGAGAGCCCGCCGCTGAAACCACCGAGCGAGCCGTCCGCGGCCGCGATGCGATGGCAGGGCACGACGATCGGGATCGGATTCGAGCGCATCGCGCCACCGACGGCACGCGCAGCGAGCGGACGCCCAGCGCGGCGCGCGAGCTCACCGTACGAAATCACCACGCCGAACGGAACACCGCGGAGGATCTCGAGCACCTCGCGCCGGAATCCGCTCACCAAGCTCAGGTCGGTGGGAACGCGGAAGTGCCGGCGCTCGCCGTGGAAGTACTCGTCGAGCTCGCGACACGTCTCCAGACGGCGCCGCGTGACTCGTACCGGAACTCCCAGCGCCTGTTCGATGCGCGGACCGAAGACCTCGACGAGCACGCGCCGGAACTCGATCAGCAGCACGCCGCGCGGCCCTTCGACCACTGTCAGGTCGCCGATCGGCGACGAATGCACCGCGTACCCCAGCTCGATTGCGCGCTTGGAGGAACTTCCCACCATGTCGCCCCGTAGCGTTCGTCATGCGCGCGAGTCTGTCAACCAAGAAGCGAACGAAGTTCGCGGCGTCTCGTTGTCGGTCGGGGCCCCGGCCCCAACCGGTTGCAGCACCAAGCGCCGTCGGTACTCGGTCGCTCTCGCTTAGCAGATCGAGCGGAGGAAGGTCGCGCTCCGAGGATGCCGAACCGCTTTCGCCAGGCAGCGCAGGTAGGCGCCGAGCCCGAACTGACGAATGATCAGCGGAGCGTGCAGGAGGAGATGCCGGCCTCGGATAGTCCCAACCATGGAGTGACTCGTTGGTACTAAGATCGCACAGTGCGTGCCAACTTGACGCGGCAGGAACACGGGGGATTCACGCGCGTCGCGTTGCAGAATTGAAACGAAAGGGGATCCCATCGTTCAGCTCTGCAGCGCCGGAACCCGCCGCCTTGGCTCGTCTCTAGACCGGAGGAAGGAAGGAAAAATGCCCTGCGCTGAAGCCATTTCGAAGACACTGCTGCTCCTTGCCGGCCTCGCTGCCGCCGCGTGCGGAGGCTCGAGCCGAGGGGGCGCCGTCGCTCCCGCCGTCGCCGACCAGGTCGACCTCGGCGAGGGGTTGTTTCGGCGCCGTTGCGCTCCTTGCCACGGCTTGGAGGGCAGGGGAGGGCGCGCGCCGAACGTGATCGGAGAAGGTGCGCTCAGCGTTCAGCCGCCGCCCGGCGCGAAGACGCGCAAGGAAGCTTTTCCAACGGCTGCCGAGCTTCTGGCTTGGACTCAGAAGAAGATGCCACCCGGCACCGCCGACGATCTCAAGCCGGCCGAACACGCCGCCGTCGTGGCTTACATGCTGGATGAGAGCGGCTTCAAGCTGGGAGCCCGCCCGCTCGATGCCGAGACTGCCAAGCTGATCAAGCTGCGCTGATCGCGCGCGCGCCGCTCAATCAGCCCGGACCGCACTCGGCGCGCAGGCGATCGAGCAACCAGCGGCCCGCTGGGCCGAGCGCGTTCGAGGTGAGCGAGATGGCGTAGAGCGGGACTTCGAAGCCGGCTGCGACCCACTCGGCGGGTCGCAGGCGCACCAGGCGCCGCCGCTTCAAGTCGTCTTCCACCAGGTGGCGCGGCATCGATCCAAAGCCGAATCCGGCTCGCAGCAGCTCGCGCTTGGTTCGGAGGTCGGAGACGCGCCAGGTGTGGCTGCTGAGCACCCCGATGTCGACGCCCTCCGTGATGCGGCTGCGGTCGCTCAGGACGATCTGCACCTGTTCGGCCAGCACGGCGGTGGGGATCGAGCCACGGAGCTGCGCGAGCGGGTGCTTGGGAGCAGCGACCGCGACCATCGGCACCGACGTCAGCGCCTGTACCTCGAGGCGGCGGCCGGTGCCGTGCAAGGGTCCGCTGACCCCGAGCTGGCAACTTCCATCGAGGACGAGCTGCGCCACGGCGCCGAGCGCCTCCGAGTACAGCCTGAGGCTGACCAGCGGAAACTTGGCGCGGAACGCCCGCAGGGCGTCGATCATGGGTCCGGTCGGCAGGAACACGTCCACCGCCAGGGACACCTCTGCTTCGGTGCCGCCGGCGATGTCTCGGGCACGCTCGGTGAGGCGCGCCACGCCTACCTCGACCTCGCGAGCATCCGCGAGCAGAGCCTCACCCGCCTTCGTCAGCTTCGGCAGGTGCCCGGAGCGGTCGAACAGCTCGACGTCGAGCTGCGTTTCCAGGCTCTTGATCGCGTAGCTGACCGCCGACTGCGCCCGGCGCAGACGCCGCGCCGCCCCCGAGAAACTCTGCTCGTCGACCACGCGCAAGAACACCTCGATCTGATCGAGCGTGGGGCGGGGCGGAGTATCCATCAACGCAGCTGATGGACGCTATCTAAAATTTATCGGTTTTCAAGATACCAGTGCCGACACCAGGTTGGGGCTCCCCAACCGCTCCGGCCGGGGACGAGGAGGATGCCAATGAGGACGACTGCCGTTCTGACGCTTTCGACCGCGCTCGTGGCTGCGCTCGGCTGCAGCAAGGACCCGACCAAGGACAAGCCGAAAGCCGAGATCGCAAGCGCGAGCCCCGCCCCGGCGCCCGCCCCCATGCCGGCGACTGCGGGGGCCGACTCGCTGACCATCGACTC
>Ga0111538_10008009_pt1 | contig 14191 bp, 15 predicted proteins | sample SoiMethybrSBSTD1_FD_79669 | JGI IMG/M metagenome (GOLD analysis project Ga0111538, IMG submission 79669) | Bulk soil microbial communities from a Populus tree surrounding site in Tennessee, USA - Soil MetaG P. TD hybrid SBSTD1 (version 2)... | ecosystem: Environmental > Terrestrial > Soil >... | reverse complement strand
CTGCTGCCGGACAAGAACGCGCGGATCCTGATCTACTGCAACAACAACTTCGCCGGCAACGAGAGCGCATTCGCGTCGAAGGTGGCGCCCGCGTCGCTCAACCTCTCGACCTACATTGCGCTCTACACCTACGGCTACCGGAACATCTGGGAGCTCGGCCCGCGGATCGAGCTGGGGAAGTCGCGGATCGAGTTCGAATCGTCACGGTAAGGGCCCTCGGATCTCCTTCCCGCGGGGCGCCACCGCGCGAAACAGGAACGCGGCCCCGAGCGTGACGAGAAACGTCGGCACGCCGCTCACCAGTGGCCACAGTACGATCGCAAGACCGAGCAGCGCCGGTTTGCCCGAATGGGTGACCAGCGCCCGCACCAGGGCAGCCGCCGCCAGTACGGACATGCCGAGCGCCACCCCCAGCGAGGTGTGGAGCGCCGCGGCGAGCGGGCGTGATCGCAGGCGGAACTGCTCCCACGCGATGTGCGCGGTGATCGTGAGCGCACCGATCACCCACGACGTCATGCGCCACGCGAAACGTGCTTCCGCGGTCGCCGCGCGTCCCGCCAGCTCGGCGAGTGCGAGGCCGCAGATCAGGAAGTAGACCGCCGCGGCGACCAGCGCGGCACGGAGCCACGGTTTCACGGCCGGGGGGCTCGCGCGACCAGCCGGGCGGCCCAGATCGCGAGTGCGGTCGAGATCGCGGTCACGCTCATGAAGAACGGATCGGTTCCGACGCTGCGCTCGACGATGAAGCGCCAGATGTGCACTCCGGTGAGGAGAGCGAACAACGCACCGGTGATCACGACATAGGTTTTCATGTCTCACCCCTCGTCAAGGACGAGAACCGCGCACGCGCAAACAGGACGAGTCGCGGTCCCATGGTTCGTGACGGCGTGCCCGCCGTCGACGATTCATTCCCGGCCGACCGGCAGATCGACGAAGCTGCCGCCGAGCCACCGGATACGGAGCGGCTCGCGGGCGTCCGCCAGCGTTTCGGCGCTCACGTTGCCGCCTGTGCCGTAGTTGATCTGCTGGCGCGGGTTCCGGATCACGGCGAGCACCAGCACCATCCGGCTTCCGGCTGCGACGCGGCGACTCATCATGCGGAGGCGGCTGGCGAACACGAGCGTCTCACGCCTGGCCGGCGTCAACAGTCGGCGCTGCGTCAGGCTTCCCACATGGCTGGCTCGCGACTGGAAGGGCGGGAGCTGAACGTACTGCCCATCGGCTCTCCATTCGTAGGGAGTGATGCTGAAGTCGAAGTCCTTCCGGTTCGCGGTCAGCTCCAGCCGCCCCGACAGGAATCCCGTCATTTCCACATCGCTTGCGAGCGGTTCGCTCACGAATACCATCGCGTTCGACGTGTCGATGGCAGGGGCGACCAGGCCGCCGCCCGGGAACCCGTCGACGTCCGAGCGGTCCGCGAGATCGACCGTGTGATCGATTGAAGCGTTCCGCGGTGGCTCGCTCCGGCGCAGAAGGTGGCGCCCGCCGCTCGATGCCGGGGTCAGGTACAGGCGCTCGCGCCGGGGCGCGGCGGCCGCCACGCTGGGCGCGCTCTTCCAGGTGTTCGCGCCCATCACCTGATAGTTGACTCTGTCCTTCAGGAGCGCCGGCTTGGGCCCGCCCTTGAGAACGTGGTCGAACCACGGGTAGCGCAGGCTTTCGACCAGGTCGATGCACGCGACGGGATCGATTTCGTAGCCCGCGAGGTACGTCGCCGTGTCCCCGAGCGCGGTCACGACGCCGCGCTGCGCCTGGAGATGATCGTAGGGACCGATCACCAGGGTGTGATCGGCGCGTGGGTTGTTCGCGGTGTGTTCGAGGAAGTACCAGGTTGCGCCGCCCGGGCCGCCGAAGAAATACCCCGCAGTCTGGAGCACCGGGATGTTGATCTTCGCGTACTCCGCGCCCTGCGGGACCAGGGACTTCCAATAGGAATCGAGTGTCGGATGCGCGAGCCATGCGGCGAAGCCTGGATTCGGCGTCCCGTCGATCTTCTCGAGATCCCGATACGCGCCGCCCGACCGGTACCATTCGCGATAGAGGCGGTTCCAGCGCCGGTTGTCGTTGTAGGTGGCGTTGTCGAGCCAGCGATCATTGGTGGTGTAGAACGGCCACGGATAGACGAAGTTCCAGGACACGTTCCCTTCCATCGGGACGTCGATCCCGGGAGCCGCCGGCGCGCCCACCATGATCGCCCGCAGCGCCTTCGGCACGTGCCTGGCTGCGGCCCATGGAGTGAATCCCGAATAGCTGCCGCCGTACATGCCGACCTGGCCGTCGCTCCAGGGTTGCGCGGCGATCCAGTCGATGAGTGCCGCAGCATCGCCCCCGTCGTGGAGGTAGGGAACCGTCACATCGCGGCTGCATGCCTTGCCGCGCGTGAAGCCGGTGACGCCGACATACCCGTGCGAGGCGGCGCGCAGCGCGTCGCGCATCGATGCCACGGAATCCGCGTAGATGGTGAACTGGAGCAGCGTGGGGAGTCGGCCCGATGCGGCGCGCGGCCGGACCACGATCGCACACACGGTCGCTCCGTCGGGCGTGCTCACGGCGAGGTTGGGCTCGATCACGTAGCGGCGCTGTTCGTCCTCGGCGATCAGCGCCTGCGGCAGTCCGGCGAACTCCCGGTACGCCTGGACGGCTGAATACACGTCGAGCAGGGTCAGCGCCTCGGCGAGCCCGATTTCGGTGCGGCCGGTGAGGTCGGGCGTCGCCCACCGGAGGTCGTTCGCCACCGTCGACGGGGCTACGAGCATCGCCCGCGCGACCAATGCCGAGGTCGGGTCGTCGAGCCGTGCGAACGTCTCCCGGAACGCGTTTGCGAACATCTCGGCGTACGGACGTCCGGTCCGGGCCGCCGCTTCTCTCGCCCGCGCGTGAATGCCGTACTGGACGTGCAGCGCGCGGACCGCGGGTCGTGGGTCTCGCACGATCTGCGGCGCACGCGATTGCTCCAGGCTGCGTGCGGCCTCGGCGTACCGGCCGGTCAGCAGCTCGAGACGAAATCGATGATCTCCCAGCCGATCCGAGGAATCGCCCCGAGCGCTCGCCAGCACCGCGGCCGCAAGCCGCGGCATGGACCGGGACAGCGCGGCAGAGTCGGCGAGGTCTGCGCTGGACAATGGAAAGGCCTGTGCCGGCAGCGCGAAAACGATGAGCAGCAGGATGCCTCGCGCGATGGTGGCGGCGACGGCCGCGACGCGGACGATCATGGGCGCATTGTACATGGCCGGTTGACTTCACTCCCGGCGGCACTAGCATCGTCGCGTCCCTTCGAACGCGTCGACTGTCCATCCCCCGCGGGAATCGAACCATGGTGACACCGGCGGCGTGACACGCCTGGAGCCGTATCGGCCTCTGTTTCTCATCGGCCTGGGTCATGCCCTCGCCGGAACGCTCGTGTGGGCGCTCGCGGGCATCGGGCTGCTCGTGTATCCCGGTCTCCTCCATCGCACCCTGATGATCGAGGGATTCGAGCAGAGCTTCATCGCCGGCTTCCTGCTCACCGCTGTGGGCGGCCTCACGCACGGCGGCCGCAGCACGACGCTCGAAGTCACGCTCGCGATCGTCGCCCAGCTCGGCGTCGGCGTCGCAGCTCTCACCGGACAGACGGCGCTTGCTCACGCCTGCTTTCTCGGCGGCATGCTGGTTCTGCTGGTTGCGGCCGTGTCCCGCTCGCGCCCCGGACGCAGCCACGGAAGTCCTCCGCAGGAATTGATCTTCATCGTCACCGCGCTGGTATTGGGTTTCGCGGGCGCGAGCATGCTCGTCGCGGGCGCCGTGACGTTGGACGCTTTCCTGCTCGCGCTCGGGAACCGGGTCGTCACGTTCGGAGAGGTGCTCACGCTGGTCGTGGGTGTCGGCTCGGTCCTGATCCCGAAGTTCCTCGGCCATCGCTCCCCTGTGATGGTGCCCACCATCGCCCGACCCTGGTGGCGCGGCCGCGCCGGGCTCTATGCGGTCGTGGCGCTGCTCCTGACCGGCTCGCTCGTGCTGGAGGTGAGGGGAGTCTCAGTGCCGGCCGCAGCCGCGCGGGCGATCGCCGTGACCGCGATCCTGCTGGGGGTGTGGAAGATTCACCAGGGTCGAACCGAGAACCGGCTCGCTCTGGTCCTTCGGCTGGCGGGCTACGCAATCCTGGTGGGGTTGTGGGCGGCCGTGTTCGTTCCCGCGCGCCCTCTGATCGGCGAACACATCCTGTTCGTGGGTGGACTGGGACTCCTGACCATGGGAATCGCGAGCCGCGTGGTCGTCGCGCACGGCGGGTGGCCGGCCGAGGATGAGGCGGCCCTGCTTCATCCATTCAGTCTGATTGCCCTCGCGATCACTCTGGTCGTGCGATTGTCCGCTGAGATCGTGCCGGAACAGGGCCCAACGCTGTGGGCCGCGAGCGGCATGCTGTGGATGATCGCGTGGCTCGCATGGGCATCGCGCGCAGTTCCACGCATCGTGATGCCCGCTCCCCGACGCACGGCAGCGACCTAGTTCAGCGCACCATCACGAGCTTCTGCGACAGGGTCATTCCGGCGGCGTGCAGCCGGGCGTAATAGACGCCCGCGTCGACCGGGCGCCCCGCCTGGTCGACGCCGCTCCACGTGACGATGTGCCAGCCTGGCCCGTATGAGCCGGCCGCCAACTGCATCACACGATGTCCCGTGACGTCGAAGATCTCCAGTTCGGCCGGTCCGGCTTTGAGAAGCTGAAAGCTCAGCTCGGTCTCCCCCGTGAAGGGAGTCGGCGCGGGCCGGGCGAACTGGACCGGTCGGATCGCGGGCGTAGGATCCGCGCCGACCTGCGGCGTCTGCAGGCAGGTGCGGCTCGCCGCGTAGCTCCGGATCGCGCTGACCGCCAGCGGCTCGAAATTGGGAAGGCCGATGCCGTCGCAGCCGCCGAGGCTCGAGCACATGATGTTGCAGGGCGTGACGTCATCGCAGTGCTGCGCATTCCAGTTGTGCCCGACCTCATGCGCCATGAGCGCGCTGCGGCGGCTCATGTTGCTCGTGAAGCGGGACTGGCAGAGTCCATAACCGCGACTCTTGCTGCAGACGCCGCCGATCGAGGCGATCCCGATCGTGCTGCCGTCGAGGTTCTTCCCGGTCACCAGGTGTGCGACGTCGCGCACGACCCCGGTCTGCGCGGAGACCCAGTGGCTGGTGAATTCGTTGAACAGATTGGTCGCGTCGGTGGCGGTGTAGGGATCGTTCGGGCCCGAGCGCACGATGATCGTCGTGATGACGTACGTGATCTCGACGTCCCGCTCGTAGATCGCGCTCACCTGCGCCAGCACGTCCTCGATGTCCGCGACCGTCGCGTTCACCGAACTCCCGTTCAGCCCGTAGAACTCGTAGTCCGCGTCGAAGGCGATCTCCGCGGTGCGGATCGCCGTGACGGATGCGCCTCCTTCGTTTTCCAGTCCGGGCGGAACGATCTCGCCGGATCCGGTGGTGGCGCACGTGCCCTCGCTCCCGATCACGTCCTCGTCCGCATAGACCGCATACCGGGTCGGGTCCGCGCCGCTCTCGACCTCGGACAACGGCTGGACGTGATAGATGCGCCGGTCCGGGAGAGCGATGGCGGCCCGCAGCTGACCGTTCCGAATCGTTCCGCCGACCACCGAGCCCGGCATTTCGTCGACGGTTCCGCGGTAGCTCGCGGCTGCCGGAGCCGGGACGTCGTGCAGCAACCCATTCGCGTCGACCTGGACGCGGAAGCCGGGCGCCCGCAGCGCGGAGGGTGTGAGCGACAGAGTCACCCGCCGGCCATCCAGGTCGACCGGAATCCGCAGCGCCGGCGAATCGACGCGCAGCGACTGGATGCTCGCCCGGGAAACGCCGAGACGGGTCTTGACGAGGTCGAGACCGGGGGTGTTCGCCTGAGCACTGGACGTCGCGAGTGTCAGAAGCAGGAGGGAGACGGGAAGGCGGGAATCCACGTCGGACGCTCCGGGACGGGGGTTCGAGTGCAGCAGCGAGCGATGTGGGCCTTGAAGCGTGGCGCTTCGAGACCGACGAAGTGTTCAGGAATTGTCGGGCTCGGGCAAAGACGCTGGCCCTGCTAGCCTCCGAAGTGGAATCGGAGTCTTTCGCGACGAGGGAGGGGTCTATGGAACGATGGAAGCTCGCAACGGCGCTCGCACTGAGCCTCGGCCTGCTGGCCGCCGGCAGCGCCGGAGCGCAGCAGTTCAACTCCGACAGTTATCTGTCGAAGCCGCATGGCATGGCCACCATCATCCTGACCTACGGCGAGCGCAATTCGATGATCATGAATACGTTCTCGCTCATTCCGCGCTGGGAGTTCACGGCCGCCGCGTACGTCTACGACGACGATCGCAATCCGAGCACCGACGACGGCTACTCGACCTCGCTCTACGCGAAGTACATGTTCTACGAGAACAAGGCCAAGACCGGTGGCTTCGCGGTCAAGGCGGGAACCGGGCTCGATCCCGGGTATCTCGACGAGGAGAACCGTCTCAAGGATGGCTTCCGGTCGTTCTGGGCCAACGCCCCGGCGACGGTCCCGCTGTTCGACAACAAAGTGTCGTGGGACCTCATGCCCGGCGCCAGCGTGTCGACCGATTTCGGCCCGGATGACACCAACGCGTGGCTCTTCACGTACACCACGCGGTTGGCGTGGTATCCGACCGCGCCGACCTGGTCGCTGGTCGGCGAGGTGGTGGGCGCCGAGGGCAAGGGCGCGTCACCGGCGGAGTTCCGCGTCGGCTTCCGCTGGGAACCGAACCAGCACGCGGTGTTCGCCCTCACCTACGACGAAGAGTTCAAGGGTGGGGACGGAGCGGGCTGGGAGTTCGGCATGATGTTGTTCACGCCACCGTTCTTCCAGATCGGCCCGCGCAAATAAGATCGCGCCCGTTCCGGGTGCGGGAAGTCACGGCTTCCGGCGCACGCTCCACTTGCCGGTCGTGGTCTGGGCGGTGTTCAGGTTGCGGGTTTCGTACTGGCCCGTGATGCGGTCGCCGCGAATGAGACCCGTGAAACGGGTCACGAGGACCGAGCCGGGTTTCTCCTCATACGGATCCATGAGGCCGAAGACGGTGTCTCCCGTCGCCATCACGAAATTGATGGACAGGGTCTGCGGGTTAGCCTCGTCGACCGGTGCGCCCTTCACCTCGTCGCCGGGCGTCCGGTGGGGCCCCGGCTTCGGAAACATCACGACGTCACCGTGGGCCGAATCCGATTCGGCCGCGAGCTGAAACCGGATGGTGCCCGACCGCAGCGTCTGCTCACTGGAATATTCGCCTTCCCACGCTCCCGCCAGCGCCCGGGCTGCCGGGGCGTTCGCCATCACCGGCACCACCGGCGGCGGCGTCGAGCTGCAGGACGCAGAGAGGATCGCGAGCAGGACTCCGAGTGAAGCGCGATTCCGGAACATTGGGGCCTCCTTCGATCAGTCGCTCAGCTGAGTTCGACACGCAGAGCGCGTGCCACGGAATCCTTCCGAATCAGGCTCGGCGACCAATGCGGAAATGCGCTGCCACTTCGTGGTGACAGGATTGCGACGCATGCAGACCGAGTCGCTGCATGGACCCGATCGCAGCGCGTCGACTGCCACGATGACAGGTTCCGGCCAGACATGTCATGAGCGGGGCTGCCGTTGATCTCAGCCGATGATGCGCCTCTCGCGCAGGGCAACGACATCCGGGACGAACGGACTCGATATCCCGGGCACGGCTGATGCAGTGACCTGGGGTGGGCGCGGCACTTGACCCACGAACATGGCGGGAGCCGCTGCGGCTTACGGGACGCCGGCGGCACGAGCGATGCCGCGCCCATCTCGTGGGAGGTTGCCAATGACTGCCAATGTCGGTGGATTCGACCGCGTCTTCCGCCTCACGCTGGGGCTGGTGGTGATGCTCGCCGGGTTGGCCCTGCATTCGTGGTGGGGCGCGCTCGGCGCGATTCCCTTCCTGACCGGCGCATTCCGGTGGTGCCCGGTCTACGCGCCGTTCGGAATGTCGACCATCCCGGCTCTGCCGAAGGCCCGGATCTGAGTCGATCCTGTGTCCCGCATCCTGATCCACGAACCGCGACCGACATCTGACGAATGCCGTTCGCTGCTGGCCGGCGAGGGACACGAGGTGATCGTGTGCCGGGATCGCGAATCGCTGTTCGACGCCATGGCCGAGGAGCGGCCCGACGTGCTCGTCTATGTGCTCGGAAACCTCGAGCTCGACGTCGGGGTGCTGACGGTGGTGCGCCGGGCCGCGACCCAGCTTCCACTCATCTTGCTGGGAGGACCATCCGACCTCGCGACGCGGAGGAGCGTTCAGGACCTCAAGCCGATCTACAACGCGATGTTCCCGCTGGAGCCGTCCGAGCTGAGCGATGCCGTGCGTGGAGCGCTCGCCTGCCGCCTCCACCGGAGGTGAAGCGGCTTCGCACGACCGGAAAGGAGGGGGGCCATGAAGACCAGTCTGGGAGTCCGCAAGTCGATCGCGGTGCTCGCGACCTCAGCCGTCGTGTTCGGTGTGTTCCTCGCGGTTGAGCGCCCCTGGTTCCTCCGCTGGGGCGCGACCCCGGAGGAGATCGCCGCCGCGCGGCCCGGCGATGCACGGGTGCCGGTGGCGCGCGACCAGGTGACGCGTGCGGTGACGGTTCATGCGACTGCTGGCCAGATCTGGCCGTGGATCGCGCAGCTCGGCCAGGACCGGGGCGGCTTCTACAGCTACGAAGTGCTGGAGGATCTGGTCGGCTGCGAGATGCCGCGCGCCGAGCAGATCCTGCCCCAGCACCAGCAGTGGCGGGCGGGGGATCGGCTGTGGATGTATCCGTCCGACAAGGCCGGCGGCATGGGCAATGCGCCGCTGGTGGCCTGCGAGCCGGAGCGGTACATCGTGTTCGCGATCCGGCAGCTCGGCACGCCGCCCGAGCAGCCCGAGGACGGTGTGTGGGGCTTTGCGCTCGAGCCGGCCGGCGCGGGTGCGACGCGATTGATCGCCTGGAGCCGGGCGGCGGGCGAGACGCGCCCGTTGTTCCGGATCACCAACCGCCTGGTGTTCGAGCCCGCCCATTACGTCATGGAGCGACGCACGCTGCTCAACGTCAAAGCGCTCGCGGAGGGCAGGATTCCACGCCGATGGACCGAGATTGGCAACGTCGTCCTGTGGACCCTCACCGTCGCGTTGATGATCGCGGCGCTGGTCGAAGTCGCGCGCCGCCGCACGCACTGGGTGCGGGCGCTCGCGGTCGCGGGACTCTCGGGATTCGCCTTCCAGTTCCTGACGCTCGCTCAACCGCCGGTTCTGGTGGGCGTGCTGATCGTGGTCATGCTCGCGGCTGCTCTGAAGGGTGGGGGCGCAGGGCCGCGCCCGATGCGGGTCGCGATCGAGGAACGCGATCTTCCGTGGTCCGAAGGGCGCGCGGCTGAGACCGCGTGACTCGCCGTCCCATCAACATCCGGGCCGTCCCGTTGCGTGACGGGACGGCCCGGCGCTTCTACGGCGGAGCCTCATTCGACCTTGATCGGAATCGCCTGGCCCCGCGCCTCGGGGGACTTGGGCAGGACGATCGTGAGCACGCCATTCTTGAACCTGGCGGTCACCTTCGGCCCATCGACGTGAGCCGGTAGACGCAGGTTCCGGATGAACGATCCATAGCTCCGTTCACTCCGATAGACGCGTTCATCGTTCTGCTCCATCTCCTGCCGTTTCTCGCCGCGGATGTCGAGCACGCCGTTCTCGATCGTGAGCTGGATGTCCTTCGGCTCGATCCCAGGCACCTCGGCCTTCACCGTGAAGGCGTCCTTGGTCTCCGAGACATCGACCCTCGGGTTCCAGATGCCGGTCGCCGGATGCTCGTCCGCATCCAACACGCGATCCATCCACCGATCCATCTCCTTGCGGAACGTCATCATGCCGTTCTCCGGAATCAGGGCTCTCATGACTTCCCTCCTTCGATCCTGCTCCGGGTGGCTCCCGGCGCGGTGCCGGAGCTGCCCGGCCGGCCGCGTGGCCGGCGCACTGGAGACAAGGGCATCAGGTGTGCCAGCGAGGTGCGAATCGATCCGAACGCCAACCCGTTTGCGAAGATGAGTACTGGTCGTTCGTTGGAGGGGCCCCGTTCTCCGCCGCGGTGTAAGCGGTCGGAGGACGAAGCCCCGGATGACTGTCAGGTTGGCAGCGCTCTGCCGGTGCGTCATGCGCCCGGGGCCGTGTGGCTCTTCCGGGATCCATCGTGCTTCACCACCAGCACGCTGCATGGTGCGTGAGTCACGACATGGCCCGCGACGCTGCCGAGGACCAGCTTGCGCAGACCGGTGCGTCCGTGGGAACCGACGATCACCAGATCGGCGCCTTCGGACAACGCGGCATTGACGATCACTTCGCCCGGATCGCCGCGTTCCACCCGGCCCACGGTCGCGAGCCCGACACCTCGCAACTCCCGCTCGACGTGCGCCACCACCTCCCGGTGCTTGGTGACCTGCTCCTTCTGAACTTCCTGGACCAGCGAGACCGCTCCCACATCCATCACCGAGTAGGCGACGGTCTCGAGCGGTGCCGCCGAGAGCACGATGAACCGCGAGTTCGCCGGCCACGGGGCATCCCGGACGTAATCGACCGCAGTCCGGGAGAACGGCGAGTCGTCGATTCCGATGATGACTTTCATGATTCCTCCACGAATGGGCCAATCTGGGGAAACGTGGGACTCAGTCGTCGTTGTCGCCCCGCTCGCCCGGGACCGTGTCGGCGGAGAGGCCGGCATCCCGCAGCTCCGGATGGTGGATCTGTCCGCCGAGATGGGCGGTCCACGCCAGCAGAGCCCCTGCCGCGACGCTCAGGATCAGCGCGGCCGCAGTGAGCTCACGTCCGACCGGGCGGCGGCGTGTGCGAAGCAGCCCGATCAGAGCGAACAGGCCCAGGCCGACCAGTGCGATCGTCGCGATGCGCGCCATGTCCTCGTGTGGCTCGATCGCGCGCTCCGTCACGCCGGCGAGGTGCTCGACACCCTCTTCTGCAGGCTCGCCGGACAGGAACACCGGAATGACGGCGAGGCCCAGGCCCACCAGCAGGACCAGTCCGAACCGCACCAGCGTGTCCTTGCGAGTCAGCGCTCCCGCGCCGAGGGCGATCATGACGAACACCAGCCCGATGACCGGCATGTGATTCAGCATGAGATGGATCTGCGCTGCATTCACGAGTGTTCCTCCTTCCGGCCCGTCAATCGTCAGGGCTTGATCGCGACCTTGAGCACGCCGTCACGCTGATGGGCGAACAGGTCGTAGGCCTGCTCGATCTGATCGAGCGTGAACCGGTGGGTAACGAGCGGCCTCAGGTCGGCGCGATGCGAGGCCAGCACATTGATGAGCCGACGCATGCGCTCCTTGCCTCCGGGGCACAGGGTGGTCACCACCGTGTGGTCGCCGAGACCGGCCGCAAACGCGTCCAGCGGCAGTGAGAGCTTGCCGGAGTAGACGCCGAGGCTGGACAGCACGCCGCCCGGCTTCAGAACGCGCAGGCAGCTCTCGAACGTCTCCTGGCGGCCGAGCGCCTCGATCGCGACGTCGACTCCGCGGCCGCCCGTCGCCGCGAGGATGGTGGCGACCGGATCGTGCTCGCGCAGGTCGATGGCGTCATCGGCTCCGAGTCGCCGCGACATCGCCAGCCGTTCCGGTACCGCGTCGACCGTGAAGATCCGGCTCGCGCCCGACAGTCGGGCACCCACCGTCGCGCACAGTCCGATCGGCCCCTGTGCGAACACCGCCACCGTGTCACCGATCCGAATGCGTCCGCTTTCGGCGCCGCCGAAACCGGTGCTCATGATGTCGGGGCACATCAGTACCTGTTCGTCGGTGAGGTCGTCCGGGATCGGGGCCAGGTTGGCCATCGCATCCGGAATCCGGACGTACTCCGCCTGGCAGCCGTCGATGGTGTTGCCGAGCCGCCATCCTCCGAGTGCCTTTCCGCCACACTGAGCCTGATGGCCATCGAGACACGCATGGCACTGGCCGCACGGCGTGATGGCACCGGCGATCACGCGCTGCCCCAACGTATAGCCTGTCACCGCCTCGCCGAGTTCCTCGATCACCCCGACCGGCTCGTGGCCGATCGTCAACCCTCGGGCGACCGGGTATTCGCCTCGCAGGATGTGGACGTCCGTGCCGCAGATGGTGGTGGTCGTGACGCGGAGCAGCGCGTCGCGTGGGCCGATGTGCGGAACTGGCTTCTCCTCGAGAACGATGCGGCCGGGCTCGACGAACACCGCTGCCTTCATCGTGCTGCTGCGAGGGAGTTGCTTCCTGCCGGTGACGACCGGCGCCGGCGGTGTCTTGATCGAGCCGTTCATGGGGTCCTGCCTTTCCGCTCGAATCGACTGAGGTGTGCGACAGCTTCCACATTCAAAGGCACCTCTCGTGCCACACCCACGGGTCGTCCCCAGACGGTCATCACGCTGCGGCGGGCGAGGTTGGAGACCAAACGGGGATCGGGCCTCCTTGCCGCATGGGCGGCTCCATGCCAATCTGTCAGTCGGCGTGTCACCGAATTCCATCGGCGACTCGCGCCAAGGCAGGACGGAGCGATGTCAGACCCCCCGAGGACGTTCCTTCCGCAGGACCCGCCGACGGCGGACCGCGATCTCACCGACAGTGCGAGCACGTTTCTCACCGCACTGATCGACGCGCTGGGAGACGCGGTGATGGTGGTTGACCGGCATCGCCGGGTCGTCGCCGCAAACCGGCGCTACCACGAGGTGTTCGGGAGCCGCAGGGTCGATGTGACCGGCACCGCCTGTACCCACCTGCTCCATCACCCGGACGCCACCGATCGATGCGCCGCATGCGCCGTGATCGAGGATCGAACCGCACAGCGCCAGGTTCGCGGGCTCGCGGACGCGAGCGGGGCCATGCGGCGGTACGAGTCGACCTTCAGCCCGATCCTCGCGCCCGACGGCACCATCCAGCACGTCGTCGAGGTGTGGCGCGACATCACCGATCGCAGCCAGCTGGAAGTCCAGCTCTCGCACAGCGAGCGGCTCGCCTCGGTGGGAGTGCTGGCGGCGGGGGTCGCGCACGAGATCAACAATCCGCTCGCGTCGATGCTGGCTGGAATCGAAGCACTGGAACGCTGGCTCCAGCGCGGGCGCTTCGACGAGCCAAGTGTCCGGGAAGCGCGGGAGACGATCGGGATCATCGAGCGCGAAATCGAGCGCGGCCGCGGCATCATCGAGAAACTCATGCTGCTCGGCCGCTCGTACGACGCCGCGCCCGGGTGGGTCGATCTCAACCAGGCCGCCCGCGACACGCTCGAATTGTTGCGCTACGACCTGCGCAATCGCGGCATCGAGGTGGATGAGACGTTCGATCCCGAGCTTCCCCGGGTCTGGGCGCGCGAGGCGGCGATGCGCGGGATCTGCATGAACCTCATGATCAACTCGGTCCAGGCGATGAGCGGCGGCGGCCGGTTGGGCGTGGCGACGGCGCGTTCCGGCGACAACGTCCGCTTGTCGATCGAGGACAGCGGGGCCGGGATCGCCCCCGAGCACCTCGGCCGCATCTGGGATCCGTTCTTCACCACCAAGCCGGTCGGTCAGGGCACCGGACTCGGCCTGTCGATCACCAGCGGCCTCGTCAGTCGGCACGGTGGCCGGATCGCCGTCGACAGTGCGCCGGGCCGCGGCGCGCGCTTCGATGTCGAGCTGCCCATCCATGGACCGGGAGGCGAGACGTGAGCGAGCGCCGGCTGCTGATCGTCGACGACGAGGAAGCCTTCCGCAGGCTCACGGCGCGCGAGCTCGAGCGCACCGGCTATGCGGTGACGAGTGCCGCGAACCTGGGGGAGGCGCGCCAGGCACTCGCCCACGGCAGCTACCACGTCGTGCTGCTCGACGTGCGCATGCCGGACGGCAGCGGTCTCGATCTGCTGCCGGAGATCCACGAGTCGTTCCCAGCCACCGACGTCGTCATGCTGACCGCTTTCGGCACGGTCCAGGAGGCGATCCGGGCGATGAAGGAAGGCGCCGCTGACTTCCTGACCAAGCCGTGCAAGCTGGCCGAGCTCGAGGCGGTGCTCGACAAGGTGTTCGAGAAACAGGCGCTGGTGCGGGGTCATGCCGCCCTGCAGCGCGACGTCGATCGGCTGGTGCCGAGCGCGGGCTTCATTGGCCAGTCGCCGCACATCCACGAGATGCTCAAACTGCTGGCTCGCGTGGCGGAGACGGATTCGACCGTGCTGGTGCGG
>Ga0111538_10008008_pt1 | contig 14192 bp, 14 predicted proteins | sample SoiMethybrSBSTD1_FD_79669 | JGI IMG/M metagenome (GOLD analysis project Ga0111538, IMG submission 79669) | Bulk soil microbial communities from a Populus tree surrounding site in Tennessee, USA - Soil MetaG P. TD hybrid SBSTD1 (version 2)... | ecosystem: Environmental > Terrestrial > Soil >... | reverse complement strand
CACGAACGAAGAACCAAGCGCCAAGCACCGTAGAGCTTTTTACCCGTTCGCCTGATACAGCTGGATCAGATTGCCGCAGGTGTCGGCCATAACTGCGATGATGACCGGTCCCGCGGACGCCGGCTTGCGCGTGAAGACGACGCCCTTGGCGCTGAGGCGATCGAATTCGTTGGCGATGTCGCTGACCTCGAACGCGGCGATCGGAATGCCTTGCTCGAACATGGCGTCCTGAAAGGCTTTCCCAGCCGGATTGGCGTTTGGCTCCAGGGCCAGTTCGAGATCGTCCGGTCCCTCGGACGACACGACGGTGATCCACCGGTACTCTCCGACGGGGATGTCATGTTTTTTCTGGAACCCGAGCACGTCCGTGTAAAAGCGGACGGCCTTCTCCTGGTCGTCGACCATGATGCTCGTGAGCTTGATCCGCACGCTTACCTCCGCGCTGAATCCCGGCATTCTGCCGCGGACGGGTGTGGGCATGCTTCTCGAAAACTGCTTTCAGCACCGGTTGTGTTCGGCGGCGGGGCGGCCATCAGGCTCAAGCAGCCGGGGGTGAGTGCCGGCGGCACGGTACCTGCCGGCTTTTCCACCTGTTGAAAGCGACGTTGGTAGGCAGACGGTGTTTCACCGACGGCACGGCGGAATAACGAGCTGAAGCTGCCGAGGCTGGAGAACCCTACTTCCATGCACACCTCAGTCACCGATCGCGTTCCGGTCGACAGCAGCTCGCGCGCCCGCGTCAGACGCGCCTGCATGCGGAACTGGTGCGGCGTCACGGCGAAGAGCGCCTCGAACTGGCGGCTGAAGTGAAACGGCGAGAGCCCGACCGCACGGGCGATCTGCGCAACGGTCCGCGTTTCGTCGTCGCACTCACGCAGCAAGTCTCGCGCCTGGCACAAGCGGCGGAAGCCCTCGTGTCTGAGAAGCATTGGCCTTCCAAGTGTAGCGCGGGCTGCCGATCGGTCTGGCCCCGTGTAACGAATCGTGCTCCAATGATGTCGATGTCCGCTGGACGGAGGCCGATCGATCCGTTCGAGTTGGTCCGAGACGTTGGGCTCGAGCTGCCGGAGGTCGAAGCTGCGGTCAGGTACGACGGGTCGCCGGTTCTGAAACGCGGCGGTGCCTTCATGGCCGGCCTGGCGAGTCATCCATCGGCGGAGCCGAATACGATCGTCGTCAGGTACGACGCCGAAGAGCGTGAACATCTCATCGAAGACGCGCCGGAGACCTACTATCTGACCGAGTACTATCGGCGTTATCCGCTCGTGCTCGCCCGACTCGCCAGCCTCGATCGCCAGGCGCTTCGTGATCTGCTGACGGTGTCCTGGCGCCTGACGGCGGAGAAAGCGCGCGCCCCTCGACAGCGCTTGACAAGGGTCTAGGTCTTAAGTCTTAGGTCTAAAGTCTCAAGGCTGAGGCAAAGATTCGGCCTGAGACCTGGGACTTAAGACCTCAAGGCCCCGAGATGTCTATGCGGGGCTGCGTGCGCCAATCGGCAGCACGCGATGCCGCATGCGCGCCAGGAAGGTAGCCATGGCGAGCAGCACCAGGGTAATGGCCGCGGAGCTGAACTCGCCGCGTATCAGGTGGTAGACCGTAGCGCAGACCATCACGATCATGATCCCGACGGCCGCCCACGTGACGAGCCACGGTTTGATGCGGGTCACCCCGGGAAGGATCAGTCCCACCGCCGCGGCCACTTCCGCAACGCCGAGGGAGACCCAGAACCACCGTGGGAACACCGCGAGCATTTGTGCGGCGATGTCCGGCGGCGGCGTGAGTAGCAGCCAACCGTGAGCCAGAAACGCCGCCGCGAGCAACACCTGCAGGATCCAGAGCACGAGGTTCATGACGCCATCTCTCCTCTATTTGCTGGTCGACCGGTCAGGGGCCGGTTCGACAGCGATGCACAGGTCTTAAGTCGTATGTCTTAAGTCTTAGGCCAGAACCTGGGGCTGAGGTAAGGCTTGAGACCCAAGACCTGAGACGTAAGATCTCGAGACCTGAGACTTAAGACCAGCTCTAAGTCCACGAGGGTTCGGGTGGCAAGCTCGACCGACGCTAACATGGCTGGCTGAATTGTGTGCTCATGCAGCGACTCGATTCGCCATGGCTGTGAGCCGAGGTCGAGACTCCCCCACACCACTGTGGGCTTGCATCGAGCTCCTGGTGGCGGTGGCCATCATTGCCTTGGGACTCAACCTGCAAACCCCGATCTTCTCGCTCGGCTCCGCTCCGTGGCTCATGGTCATCGGCGCCCTGTGCGTCTGGTGGCGAGGACCTGGCGTTCGCGCGATCGTGCGCGGAACGCCCGCGCCCATCTCGCGCGGTGTCGCCGTTGGCCTCGTGATCGGCGTCACCTATCAGTTTGTCGGCACGTACGCCGTGGAGCCGGTGATCGCGAGGCTGACGTCGGGAGCGCTTCCAGACGTTTCTCAATTCCGGGCTCTGGTCGGCAACGAGGGACTCCTGATGTTCTGGATCGCAGTGTCGTGGTCGCTCGCGGCGTTTGTCGAGGAAGCTGGGTATCGCGGCTGGATCCTCACGCGATGCGCCGAGTTGGGACGCTACTCCAGAAGCGCGTGGATCGGCGGCATGGTGGTGTCGTCGGCGCTGTTCGGGCTCGCCCACTCCTATCAGGGCATTTCCGGGATGGTGGCAACGGGGCTCACAGGCCTGCTCTTTGCCGGTGTCTATCTCGCGACGGGGCGGAATCTGTGGGCCGCCATCGTCGCGCATGGATCGTTGGACACGACCGGGTTTGTTCTGATGTACTTCGGCATCTACCCGGGACTCTAGGCAGAACTCGGTAATGCAGCAGTCAGATTGCAGATTTTCAGAATTCTGACGGGCTGGTTTCTCTGCAGAAACGCGAGCACGGCCGCTGTCTGCGGCGGCACGATGTGTCCGACGTTTTCGAGACACGTGATGCTGGCGTTTTGCACGCAGCGCCTCACCCGCTCGCACGTCTCTTGTGAATCCAGCAGCGCGTCGTCGCCGCCAACGATGACCTGGACCGGCATCGTCAACGTCGTGAGATCCGAGTCGGTCAAATGGGGGATTCGCTCCATCCGTGGTCGAAAGTTGCGAAAGACGAGAAGCAGCGCGTCCACCATTGGCTGTGGAATCGTCGCGGTGCGCCCCGACACGAGCGCCAGCGATTTCAGCAGGCCCCATGTACCGAACAGGCGGAGCACGCCGACCTTCAGCAGCAACCCGTGGTTCTGCCGTCCGATTCCGGACGGCGAAATGAGCGAGAGCGCTGCCACGCGATGAGGCCGGCGGACGGCGAAGTCGAGACCGAGCCATCCGCCGAGCGAGACGCCAACCACAGCGGCGGTCTCGAGGTTCAGCCCGCGCCAGACGTCGTCGAGCCAGTCGGCGAACGCGGACGAGGCGAGCGGCGGCCGGGACGGGGCACTGAATCCGGGCTCGCCAATCATGTCGACGGCATAGACCCGATAGTGTTGCGCAAAGCTCGCGACGTCGCGGATCCACGCCGCCGAGTTCGTGCCCGACCCGTGGAGCAGCACGACAGGCGGCGCTGATGAATCGCCGCTGGCGATGACGAAGGTGTCGCCCTGCCGAGTGGGAACGACGCGCCGTTCGCACGGCACCGGCCAGCGTTCGAGCGCCCGCCGATATTGCCCCTCGACGGCCATGCGGCCAGCCTCGGACTTGTAGATGTCGGACACGGCCTGTTCCTCCGAAAGCTCGGTCAGCCGCGATTCGATTCCGCGAGCGCCGCAATCGTCCGCACCAGCTCGCAGGTGAGCGCCGGGCTCGCGGTGATCATGACCCGCAAAGATCCGCGCTCGGGGTCGTAGAGCGTGTCGACGCGCGGGAAGTCCGGTTCGCCGCGCCTGGAGTTGAGGCCGGCCATGATCATCGTGGTGATGCGCTGGCTGTCGTCCGGGCTGATCGCATCCACGTCGACGATGCTCAAGACGCGGACATCGCGAGTTCGGGGAATCGCGACGTGGCCGGAAACCGTGGTGGTCCCCGCAAAGTCGTCGAGCGCGGCGCGCGTGATCCGGTACTCCTTGCCAATCCGCTTCGCGGGGAGCTGGCCCGCCCGGATGAAACGGCGGACGGTCTTGACGTGCAGGTTCAGACGCGCCGCGACGTCATCGACGGTGAAGAGCTGTTGGGTGAATCCGACCGCTGACATGGACGTATAGTTCCTTAAAATGGTCTATGACGTCAATAAAATCTCATATAGGGACCTATAGGGTATCGTAGGACCGGTCGCTCGGTAGCTCAGTCGCTCGTTCGTTAGCTCATTAGCTCGCTCGGAGCTCGTCGCTCGTAACCCGTGAACCTGTGAACCGGTGAACCTGTGAATCCGTGCACCTGATGAACCCGTGAACTTCTGGAACCGCCAGGCACAATGAATTGGTGTCAAAACGAGGTATGCGATTGATTGCCGTCACTGCCGTTGTTCTGGCAGTCGCAACGATTCCCGCTTCGAGCGCTGCTCAAGAAGTCCCGGCCGATTCGGTGATCAAGCTCGAGCGGACCGCATGCTTCGGAGAGTGCCCCGTCTATTCGGTCAGCATCGACGCGAAGGGGAACGTCACATACGACGGGACCGAGTTCGTCCGGGTCAAAGGCCGGCAGACCGATCGCATCCTCGTTTCCCGTGTCGCGGAGCTGCTCGCGACCGCCGATCGGATCGGCTTCTTCGATCTTCGCGATCAGTACCGAACGATTCGAAATCCTGATGGGACGGAGACAATCGTCACGGATCTGCCGACGACCTTCGTCACAATCACCCGCGGCGGTCGGTCGAAGCGAGTCGAGGACTACATCGGCGCGCCGGTTGAACTCAAGCAACTCGAAGATCAGATCGATGAGACGGCCCGCACGGTTCGCTGGGTTCGCTTGGACGTCCCCACCTTGCAGCGGCTGGTCCGCCGTGGCCGGTTCCCGACGGGCCAAGATCGCGCCGAGCTTCTCCGCGAGGCGCTCATGTACGACGAGGTCGACGTAGTTAGGGCGCTTCTTCGGGCAGGCGTCGCCCCAAACTGGCGCTATTACGCCACGAACACGCCACCGCTCATGATGGTCCGGTCTTCGGCCGCGGCGCGCGCGTTGATTGAGGCAGCCGCGAACGCGCGCGCCAGCAACGACAACGGCGTGACACCACTCGGTATGGCAACCTATCTGTCACCTGACGTGACGGAGCTCTTGTTGAAGTCGGGCGTCGAGGCCGATCAGCGTACGGACTCCGACGGCCGAAGCGCTCTCTGGCAGGCTTCCTGTCTGGGCAACGCTGGCGCAGTCAAGCTGCTGCTCGACGCCGGCGCGGATCCCAGGCTGCAAGCAGCCAACGTGTCGGCCTTCGACTGCGCGCGGCACGGCAAAGAAACGCCCGCGTTTGCGTCCGCTCGACGCAATCTTGAGTGCAAAATTCGACCGCTAGTGAGACTGTGCACCTGTGAACCCGTGCACCGTTTCTAGCGCATCCCTCGTGCGCGATCACCCTCACGCACGAATCGCGTCATCGGACTCCACAGGAACCATCGTGGCAGCTGCTTCGCGAGCACCGGCGGACCTTCAACGGTGACGCTGCCGCCGCGTACGGCCGCATCGTAGTCGAGGTGGCCGAGCCAGAGACGGTAGAAGAACGCCAGGTCCGCCCGGACGATCAGGCTGGGATCGAATCGGGGCGGAGTGACGCACACGGAGACTTCACGCGGCTCGAGCACGAGCCACACGCGCCGTCCGCGCGGTCCAGTGAAGTCGAACTCGACGACCGTCCGGCTCTCAGGCAGCAGCTCGCGATCGATGCGCTGGTGGATTTTCCACACCAGCAATGCCGCGTCGAGCTCCTCCGGTTGGGGCTCGCCGAACGCCCAGCGGGCTCCCCATGCGCCGAAGGCTTCGACGACTGACTTCAAATCGCGCCCCGCGTCGGACAAGTGATATTCGGCCACGTTCGAGTGCCGGCCCGGCAGGCGCTCGATGACTCCCGATTGCTCCAGGTCGCGCAGGCGCGAGGCGAGCAGCGAGCGCGAGATTCCCGGCAGGCCGCGTTCGATCTCGTTGAATCGCCGGCTGCCGAGGACCAGTTCCCGGACGATGAGCAGGGTCCATCGGTCCGCCAGCACTTCCGAGGCCCGCGCGACCGGACAGTACTGCTGGTACTTCTGCATGCCGGATGGTTGCACGCGCCATGAGCTGGTGCCAGTTCAAAAAATGAACCGGTTCAGTCCGATCGCAGGACTACGTCTCAGGCGGGGCCGCCTCTATGTTCGTCGAGGAGGTGGAACCAATGTCCCGATTTCGACTGACTACCTGGATGCTCCTGCTGACAGCGTCGATCGTCTTCAATCCGTCTTTCGCATCAGCGGACGTCGTCCTCGACTGGAACGTGATTGCGCTGAAGACGACCGCGAGCGCGCCCTTCAACCCGCCGCTCGAAGCGCGGAACCTGGCGATCGTTCACGCGGCCGTGTTTGATGCTGTGAACGCCATCACCGCCGAGGCTCACCCGTACCGCGTCAGGCTTCGTGCGCCTGGCAGGGCCTCGGCGGAGGCGGCGGCAATCGCCGCGGCCTATGCGGTGCTCGCGCAGCTGTATCCCGAACAACAGTCGACTCTTCATGCAGCATATACGGCTTCCCTGAACGCCATCGGCGACGGGCCGGCGAAGGCCGGTGGCGTGGCGTTGGGGAACGCCGTATCGGCGCAGATGCTGGCGACACGGATGACCGACGGCGCGGCGGAGGCCGTTGGCGCGACGTACATTCCGGGCGACAGGCCTGGGGACTGGAGACCGACGCCGTCGCTGTTCGCTCCGGCGCTCGATCCTGGCTGGGGACGGGTCCGGCCATTCCTGCTGCGGCACGCCGCGCAATTCAGACCAGGGCCGCCTCCCGCGCTCAGTTCGAGGCGCTATGCCCGGGACTTCGACGAAATCAAAGCCATCGGCTCGAGCGCCAGCACCGAGCGTGGTCAGGATCGAACCGATGTCGCCCAGCTGTGGGTCGCCACCGGCGCCCAGAACTGGAACCCGGTCGCACGCCAGGTGTCGATCGCCCAGGGATTGACGGTCGCACAGAACGCCCGCGCATTCGCGCTCTTGAACCTCGCTGGCGCCGACGCATTCATCGCCGCCTGGGACGCGAAGTTCGCTTACAACCAATGGCGCCCGGTGACGGCGATTCGCGCTGCGGAGACGGACGGCAATCCGGCGACCGACACGGAATCCGATTGGACGCCGCTGCTGCCAACGCCGCCGTTTCCGGATTACATCGCCGGTCACACGACGTATGCCGGCGCGGCGCAGGCGGTCCTGGAGTACCTGTTTGGCAAGGATCCGGCCGTTGCGATCATGCTCACCAGCGCCACCGCGCCGGGGGTCGTCAAGACCTATACGACGTTCAAAGACATTGCCGACGACGTCGTTGAGGCCCGCGTGTGGGGCGGCGTCCACTGGCGAACCTCGAGCGTCCGCGGCCGTGTGGTTGGCGAACGCATCGGACGCTTCGCGGTGCGCCGGTTCAACGCGCGTACGGATGACGCACAAGAACGAGTATTGGCGCACTAGTTGAGCGCGCGGCGGAATATTACCGACGCCTCGCGCGGCGCCTGACATGTTCCGCGTCATGCGCGCCGCGTCGCGTTCGTTTGGAAGCCACGAATTGCCAGGCAGCGTGCAGCAGATCCGCCAACGAGTCGCGGCGAACCCGGGACAAACGAACGAGGACGGTCGGATAGTTCAGGTAATGATCGGTGACGTAGAACACGTCGGGCTCGGCGGCCACCAGTTCGGCACGCCGGTTGAACCCTATCCGAACCGCGAGCGTGTTCGGCTCCGCAGACCGATGGAGGGCCGCACACGCCAGAAGCTTGCCTCGCACTTTCAGCGACGGCGCGCCGTGAATCGTACTCGCTTCGACATCCGGCAGCTTCGCGGCGATCGCCCGGACGGTATCGAAATCCAGCGGCTTGCGCGGCACGGCTACTGCTCCTGGCGTTGTGGCTCGTCACCTTCGATCGATCCGACACAGGGCTGCAGCGACGGCGCGTCCACGGCCACTCCAGGCTCTGTGGGGAGAACCGCGCGCTGCGGCACTCGCGCGAAGCGGGCTTCGAAGAAGACCAGCGCGACCGCGTAGGCGTCGACGAGCGCCAGGATCGTGAACCTCCGCGCACACTATCTCGTACCTGATGCCTCCGGACACTTGAAAACCATGCGGCCGGGTGTAGATCGGGTCAGACCTTCATCGTTCAAGATGCGCGCGTGCGCCTGCTGAACGCTCGAACGCGTGTAAGACGCCAGTAAGGAGACCGGGCCTCGCGATACGACCATCCGCGCTCAGTCACCAGCGAGCGAGGCATCTCCATGAACCATCAGGTACCACTTGTCAAACGCACGCTCGCCGCCGCCTGTTGTCTCCTCCTCGGATCCGCCGCCCATATTTCGAGCCGAGTGTCTGCCCAGCAACCGCACCGGGAGGCCGAGCAGGCCAGCGCCGTCCGCGACGGCAACCCCGACGCCGATCGCACCTCGCCATCCGATCACTTCGGCCGTATGTTCGATCTGCCGCCGTTCGCATCCGCGTCGCCCTCAATCAAAGCTGCCCTCGTCGAGCTCGGCCGGCGTGGCGGTCTCCTGGATGCCGGCGACGATTTGAGCGCCGGGCCAGTCGCGCTCATCGTCGATCCGGCGTTGAGCCTGCACAACCCCAACAACGACATGGACACCGCCGGCGTGACCTTCATGGGTCAGTTTCTCGATCACGACCTGACCTTCGACACGTCGTCTCGGTTGGGCGACCCGACGAATCCCGAGCGATCGCCGAACGCCCGACGGCCCTTCCTCGATCTCGATTCGGTTTACGGTGACGGTCCAGCCGGCTCTCCACTCTTGTACGACCCATTGGATCGGGCCAAATTCCGCGCCGAATCCGGTGGCATCTTCGAAGACGTGCCCCGTGATGGTGACGGGCGCGCGATCATCGCCGATCCGCGGAACGATGAGAATCTGGTGATTTCCGGACTCCACGCCGCGTTCTTGCTGTTCCACAACCATGTCGTGGACGTCGTGCGGTCGCACCAGCCCGATCTTGACCCGATGGAGATCTTCGCCCGAGCGCGTCAGCTGACCACGTGGCACTACCAATGGCTCATCGTGCACGAGTTCCTCCCGCAATTCGTCGGACTGCCGCTCGTGGACGATGTGCTGCGCAAGGGGCCGCAGTTCTATCGTCCGGGCGCTGAAGGACCGTACATACCGGTGGAATTTCAGATCGCGTACCGGTTCGGTCACAGCATGGTGCGGCCGTCGTATCGAGCCAATTTGACTGGCCTGGGCGGTGGGCCGCTCTTCGCCGTCATCTTCGATTCGTCACAGTCGGGTTCGCCCGATCCGACTGACCTGCGTGGCGGCGTGCGCAGTCCCCGCAGGTTCGTCGGTTGGACGACGTTCTTCCGCTTCCCGGGCTTTGAAGAAGACGTGCGGCCGAACAAACGGATCGATACGCATCTCTCGACACCACTCTTCGATCTGCCGCTTGGCGCGATTGCCTCGGGGCTACCGCCCAGCTCGCTGGCCGAACGCAATCTGCTCCGTCATCTGACCTGGCAGGTGCCGTCAGGGCAGGCGATTGCCGAGGCCATGGGTCTGCCGGCCGTTCCGGCGTCACAGCTGGCGGAACTCGCGAAAGTGCACCCGCGGTTCGTCAGCTCGACACCGCTCTGGTACTACGTGCTCAAAGAGGCGGAGGTGTTCGCGCAGGGGACCCGCCTGGGTCCCGTCGGCGGCCGGATCGTCGCCGACGTGTTCATCGGTCTGCTGCTCGCCGATCCGGATTCGTATCTGAATGCGCCGCCGCGATTCTCGCCCTCGTTTGGTCCCAAACCTGGGCAATTTCAGATGGTCGACTTCCTCACCTTCGCCGGCGTCGCGGGACGACGATAACCGCCCGTCGCTCACGATCTTTACGGCCTCCGGACCCCCTCAAAGCCCGGGGGCCCCGCCTCACACCGTCCGCCAGCTATAGCCGTTGAGTGGGACCGCCGCCAGAGCTATCCTTTTGGCTCTGGCCCGGTCGCCGATCTCGGTGTCTCGAAGAGGCGGACGAACATGAGCACGAAGAATTCCCTGCATGACAGCGGCGTCTCGCGCCGCGACCTGATGCGGCTCGGGGCCGGCGGACTCGGCTTCGGCCTCTTCGGCGGAATTGGCCCGGTGCCGGCCGTGTTGAGCCAGGCGGCGGCTGCCGCCGCGGCGAACCAGTCGGGCAAGATCCTGGTGGTCTTCGAGTGGTTCGGCGGCAACGACGGGCTGAACACGATCGTCCCGTACGGCGACGCCATGTACTACAAGCATCGCCCGACGATCGGCATCAAGGAAAAGGATCTGCTGAAGATCGACGCCCAGTTTGGCTGGCACAAGTCGATGGCGGGGATGAAGCACCTGTTCGACGATGGCAAGGTGGCGATCGTCCAGGGTGTCGGCTACGACCAGCCGTCGTTCTCGCACTTCACGTCGATGTCGTTCTGGCACACCGGCGCACCGAACAGTGGCAACGAATACGGTTGGATCGGGCGCACGGCCTCAGCTCTCGATCCGACGGGCGCGCGCGAGAACCTGATCGTGAACATCTCCGACAGCCAGTCGCTGGCGGTCAGAGCGCAGCATCACGTGCCGCTGGTGTTCGTCGATCCCGCCAGGTTCCAGCGCGGCGTGTTCTCACAGGAGAAATCCACGCTCGACAGCTTGAGCGCACAGAGCGCGCCGGTCGGCGATGCTCACAAGTACGTGCTCGAGGTGACGAAGAGCGCGGCCCAGGCCTCCGAAGTCGTGCGTGCGGCGTGGAGCAAGTACCCGGGGCGGAACAATCCGGATCTCCGTCTCCTCGATCTCGACAAGGTGGTGGCGCTCATCGAGGCCGACTTCCCGACCCGGCTGTACTACGTGCCGCTGCGCAACAGCCTGTTCGACACGCACGTCAACCAGGCCTCGCCCCACGATCGTCAGCTCGAGTACTGCTCGGATGCGATCGCCGGCTTCTTCCTGGAGCTGAAGCGTATCGGCCGCGCCGACGACGTCGTCATGTACGTACACAGCGAGTTCGGCCGGCGCGTGCCTGAGAACACCAGCCTCGGCACCGACCACGGCACGGCGCAGGTGAACTTCGTCATCGGCAATGCCGTCAAGGGTGGCCTCTACGGAAAGCCGCCGAGCCTCTCAGAGCTGGTCCTCGGCGACAACCTCCAGACGACGACCGACTTCCGTCAGGTCTACGCGACCCTCGTGCAGGAATGGATGGGCGCCGACGCGACGAAAGTGCTTGGACAGAAGTTCGCACCGTTGGGGATGTTCCGGGGTTAGGAGAAACAGCGATGGCCACGCGTATGGGCTGGACTCCAGGACCGGCGGCCTGGAAAGACGATCTGTCGCCGCTTCCCGCCGCTGAGTGGAATTACGACCGCGCCGCCCACCTCCTATCGCACGCAGGGTTCGGCGGCACACCGGCCGACATCCAGCGGCTCGCCGACGCCGGCCTCGAGCGCGCCGTGCATTCGCTCGTACGCTACGAGAGCATTCCCGACCCGAAGATGCAGCCGTTCGTCGAATCGGGCCTTTGGGATCCAGGCCTGACCGAGTTTCCGGAGAGCCGGCCCGAGGCGACCGACCGCGCGCTCAAACACGGCGCCTCAATGGGCATGGAGCGCAAGCCCGCCGGCAATCGGCCGGTGCAGCCGGTGTCCGACCGCTTCTTCTATTGGCTGCGCGCGACGATGCTCGAAACGCGGCGGCTGGGCTACTGGTGGGCGAACCGGATGCTGCAGACCACGCATCCGGTGGAGCAGAAGATGGCCCTGTTCTGGCACGGCCACTTCGCCACGCATGAGAACAAGGTCCGCGACTACCGCAAGATGATGCAGCAGATCGACCTCTTCGAGCGGGGAGCGACCGGCAGCATCCGCGACCTCGCCGTCCAGGTCGCGCAGAACCCGGCGATGCTGTACTTCCTCGACGCGCAGTACAACATCAAGGGCGCACCGAACGAGAACTTCGCCCGCGAGGTGATGGAGCTCTTCACCATGGGCGTCGGCAACTACACCGAGAACGACGTGCGCGAAGGCGCGCGCGCCTTCACCGGGTGGTACTTCGACGACCTCGCGTTCAAGGTCAATCCGGACAAGCACGATCACGCCTCGAAGACCTTCCTCGGCCGCACCGGCGACTTCGACGGTGTGGAGGTGCTGAACATCATCTTCGAGCAGCCGGTCACCGCCGAGTATCTGGCGGCGAAGATCTACCGGTTCCTCGTCCGCGACGAAGTCTCTGCGGATCTGCGCACGAAGCTCGGCGCCGTGCTGCGCGACCACGACTACCAGGTCAAGCCGCTGCTGACGGCGGTGTTCTCGTCGAAGGATTTCTACAGCCAGGCGAGCTACGGCGGGCACATCAAGGGTCCGGTCGAGCACCTGGTCGCGATGATGAAACACCTCGACGTCGAGGCTATCCCCGGCGTGCCGGATTTCAACCAGTCGACGATCGCGATGGGTCAGCACCTGCTGAATCCGCCGTCGGTGGCCGGCTGGGCCGGCGGCAAATCGTGGATTACGCCCGGTCTCCTCATCGCCCGCGGCAACATCGCGCGCGATGTGCTGATTCCGGACATGACCGGATTCAGGGACTGGAACTTCACCGCCGGCACCGACGACCTCCTCGGCCAGCGCCTGCGCGACGGCTACGACATCGGCGCCGCCACGGCGGTCAGCGATCCGTCGAAGATGACGACCTTCGACCGCGTGGCGCTCGAGCGCGACGAGCAGTTCAACACCCGCATCTCGGGCTACATCGGCTGGGAGCAGGCCGCGCGCAAGCTGATCCCCACGCCGCGCGGGGCGGCGCAATTCAACCTGAGCGAGATGGTGCTCCAGAACGGGGCGAAATCGTCGGCTGAGACGGTCGACTATCTGACGTGGCGGCTGCTGCGAGTCCCGCTGGCGAAGGCGACGCGCGACACCTTCGTGGCGTTCCTCGCGAAGGAGCTCGGCACCGACAACATCGATCGCGCTCAGACCTACATGGAAGATGCGCTGCGGATGACCACGCATCTCATCATGAGCACGCCGGAGTATCAGATCGTCTGACCGTCGGCGCCGGGCTCCCGAGACGGCTGACCGGGGAGCGGCAGCTGCGTCCGCATCAGAAGCTGGGGAGCGTCACATGGTCGCGATCGTCTGGCGATTTTCTGTCAAGAGCGGACGTGAAGCCGAATTCGAGCAGCTGCTCGGCAGTGATGGGGAGTGGAACGTCCTCAATCGCCGCACCCGCTCGTTTCTGGGCAGCTCATTCCTGCGCGACCAGAGCGACGAGTCACGCTACCTGCTGGTTGAGTACTGGAGCGAGATGGTCGTCGTAGAGCACCATCGCGAGTACCGTTCCGGTGCGATGGAAGAACTCGAACGCCGCCGCGACGAGCTGGTCGACGCGGTCGAGCCGCTCGGCGTGTTCACCGCGCTGAACGTCCCGGAGCGCAGCGGGCCGACATGGTCGCAGCGATAAGCACCCGACCCGTTCAATCGAGTGCGATTTATGGTCGATGGGCGGCGAGCCAGTCGCGTTGCCGCTGCGCGATCGAACGGTCGCGCTGCATCGAGACCTGCAAGGCGTTGGCGACATCAGCGTTCTGGAGCAGGCTCGAGACCCGGTCGAAGTCGCGCTCGTCGATCTGGCGGTCGAGCAGGCGAACGGCCAGCGAGATCATCAATTCGTTGTCGCCGTCGAACACGCGGCGGCCGATCTCGGGCGTTGAATGCCGCGGTGCGCCGAAGTATCCCGGCCAGTCCGGCCGCGGGGCGATGCGGTAGAGCTCGGGTATATCGCGAGCGGTTACTGATGGTGCCTGAGCGACCATAGGCGACACCAGGTCGGGGCGCACAGCCATGAGCCGGCTGGTTTCGAGTAGTCCGGCGTGGACGCTGAGCCCTTCCTCATCGAGCACCTGCTTGGTGACGCTGGCCTGCATCGCTTCGAGTCCCGGATCCGATCCGGTCAGAAGGCCGGCCAGGTTGACCATGCGCCCGTCGTAGGTGTCCCGGAAATACTCGCCGGCCTCGTCGAGGGCCTGGTTGTGTTCCGGCCCGCCGTGCATGTGAACGAGGAAGATCCAGCGGAAGCCCTGCTCACCGAACTCGTCGCCGAGATCCATGAAGACGCT
>Ga0111538_10008007_pt1 | contig 14192 bp, 9 predicted proteins | sample SoiMethybrSBSTD1_FD_79669 | JGI IMG/M metagenome (GOLD analysis project Ga0111538, IMG submission 79669) | Bulk soil microbial communities from a Populus tree surrounding site in Tennessee, USA - Soil MetaG P. TD hybrid SBSTD1 (version 2)... | ecosystem: Environmental > Terrestrial > Soil > Tree... | reverse complement strand
CCGGAAGACGACAGCGCGCCCAACAGCACCGTCGACCTGCCCGAGCCGTTCATCCTCTCGCTGGGGTCGCCGAGTGAGCTGTCGCGCGCGACCGGCGACCTGGTGTTCACGTGGACGCCCGGATCCTCCGCCGGCGTCATCGATTCGAGCCTCTACGGGAACTGCATCGACACCATCATCGAGACGATCCCGGACGACGGCACCGCCACGATCTCGCGCGACCGCATTCACGCGCGCGACGGCGCGACCAACGACGACTGCACGGTCACGCTCACGCTCGCCCGCACCGATGTCGGCCAGGTCGATCCCGCGTTCACCGAGGGCGGCCGGGTGACGGCCAGCCAGATCCGCAGCGCCGCCTTCACCAGCACGCCGTAGTCACGGGGCGCGGCGCCTGGCGCCGCTCAGAGGCAGATGCCGTAGATCGTATTGTTCGTGACCGCGCGGCAGGTGGTGCCCGCGGTCGGGCAGTCGTTCGCCGTTGTCGTGCACGCGCCCGACGCGTTCGCGTCGCAGCGGCAGATCGGGCGGCAGGTCTGGGTGCCGCTCATCCGGTTGCAGATGAACCCGGGCGCGCACTCGGCGGCCGAGACGCACGGCTGGCCCTCACCCTTGGTGCGGGTCGCCTCGGGGCAGCCGCAGTCGACCTGGTCCATGTCCGCCGGCATCACGCACGCCAGCCGATTCGGGCAGCCGCCGCGCGTTCCGGCGGCGATCGCGCGTGGGTCGCAGTTGAACGTGCAGGTGCGGTACGCGGTCAGGAAGCTGGGGCACATGACCGGGCCCTGGCAGAAGCTGCCCGGACCGCCGCCTCCCGCGCCGACCGACGTGCACTCCGCATCGCCGTTGCAGAAGCGCAGGCACACCCTCACGTCGCAGCCGAGGTTCATGTAGTTGAAGCACTGCGTGCCGGGCTGGCAATCCGCGTTGGTGTTGCAGGCCGCTCCCGCCGCGCCCGTTCCGCCCGCGATGCATTCGGTGCGCGGCGGCGCGTTCATCGGCGGCACGCAGTCGACCTGGCAGGTCTGCGTGGCGGTGCAGGTCGTGACGCCGGCGGCGGTGCTCTGCGGGTTGACCGGATCGCAGCCGGGCAGCGTGCCGCCCTCGGGCGCATCGGGGGTGCCGCCGTCGACGACACTGCAGTTCATGCCGGGCGCCAGCGTGACGTCGGCGAAGGCGGTGCCACCCTTCTTGATCTGCTTGGTCGTGGTTCCGCGCCCGATCGAGCAGATCGCGTCCTTCATGGCGTCGACCACGAAATCGATGTTGCCGGTCTCTGTGCGCGAGAACCCGACCGACAGGGTGTTGTCGCTGCTCTGGCCGATCGTCGCGCCGTGCGCCTCGTAGCTGAACACGCCCAGCTCGGTCGTCCCTTTGGAGACCTTGACCCGGATGCTGGCGACGCCGGCGATCGTCGTCGCTGGCGTCGTGTCCGGGGTGCGCAGCGTCAGGACGATGAACGATTCCGGGTCCGAACAGCCGGCGGCCAGCAGGAGGACCCCGGCGAGGGCGGTCGCGGTGAAGCGCTCAGAACGCATTCATGTTTCCGAACTTCGTGTCCGGCGGCCCCTCGTTTGACCCGAGCACCGCCATCAGGATCATTGCGATCGTCACGACCGCGACGCCGGTGGCCACCCAGAACCAGGTCTTCTCGTAGAACGGCACCGGACGGGGTTGCTGCAGCTCGGGCGGGGTCCGCTCCGCCAGCATGAGAGGTGGTGCCGGCGCCGGATCGGGCGCCAGCGTCGGCGACAGCGGTGTGACGGGGGCGGTGGCGGGCGGCGGCGGCGCTGGGGCGGCGACGGGCGGCGGCGCGGCGGCGGGCGGCGGCGAGGCCGTGGAGGGCGGCTCGAGTTGCGCGCGCGCGGTGGATGCGACGAAGAGCGTCAGCAGCCCGAGCAGGGCGGCACGTCGCAGGGTCGCCATCGGGGCCATTGTCTCACGCACACCGACGGCGTCCAGTGATCGCTGCCACCGCCCACCTTCCCACCTTCCCACCTTCCCACCTTCCCACCTTCCCGCCTTCCCGCCTTCCCATTTTCCCACCTTCCCACCTTCCCACCTTCCCCGACGGTCGCTCAGGGGGTGTCGCCCGCGACCGGGCCGGACCGGCGGCTCGCCGCCCAGTCGATGCGCGCGTGCAGGTCCAGCGCCCGCAGCCGGTCCGCCTCGCCGGTGGCGTCCGCGGCCAGCCGCTCGAGGGCGGTGCGCGCGCGCGGGAAGTCGCCGACGCGGTAGGCGGCGTCGACCAGCATGCGCCGGCACTCGCGCAGGAACTCCGGCGCCAGCGTCGTCGGTCCGCTGTCGCAGGCGCGGGCGAGGTGGGGGAGAGCGCGCGCGGGATCGCGTGTCAGCAGCTGGCGACCGACGAGGTACGGCCCCAGCATGTCGGTCGGGACCAGGCGCGCGTATTCGGTGATCAGGTAGAACGTCAGCACGGGATCCGCGCCGGCCGTCTGGACCTCGTCGCCGAACAGGGCGCGTCCCAGCGTGGAGCGCGCGACCGGGTTGGCCAGCGCCGTCAGCCGGGCCAGTGCCTGCCGGCGCTCGGTCTCCGACGACGCCAGCTCGACCGCGCGGCGTGCCTCGACGTCCGCCCGCACGTAGTCGCGCGCCACGAAGTTGATCGCCGCCGCCAGCGAGACGGCCTGCGCGCGCAGCGGCACCGTGACGCCGCCGTCGACGGCGAGCCGGCCCAGCATCACCAGCGCGCGCTCGCGTTCGCCCGCCAGCGCCAGCGCCTCCGCGAGCGCCAGCTTGTAGCTGGGCTCCCCCGGATCGTCGTGGCAGGTCGCTTCCAGGAGGGCGACCGCGCGCGCCGGATCTTCGTGCTCGACGGCGCGCGCCTCGACCAGGCGCGCCGCCAGCTCGCGTGCGCACACGCGCTTGAAGATCGCGGGCCGGCGGAACTCCTCGCTCGCCTGCGCGCGCCCGCGCGTCGTCAGCGGCTGCCGTGCCAGGAACTGGCGCCACTCGGCCTCGAGGTCGGCCAGCGGGACGCGGTAGACGCCGGTGAAGTTGCCGGCCGACCGGTACAGCGCGCGCAGCTTCTCCGCGCCGCGGGTGGCGAGCAGGAACGCCGAGAACGATCCGGCGATCGTGTAGGCGCGCCGGCCCGCGAGCGTCGAGAAACTGGCGCCCACCACCGACGCGAGCGGCGGCGCCAGCCCGGCCTCGATCATCGCCCGTGACTCCTCGTGGATGGTCGTGTCGCCGTCGGGATCGGCGGCGCCGCTCACCGCCTCGGCGACCCCTTCGATCAGCCCGACCGAAAACGCCGGCAACGGCAGCGGGCCGTGCCAGCGCCACGCAAGCGACATCCCGAACCAGCGGTCGCCGAACGTCCCCGCGAACACGTGCGCCATCTCGTGCTGCAGCACCCGCGCCGGGAAGCGGTTGGTCTGCACGAAGATCTCGCGCGTCCATGGCCTCGCGTACAGCGTGCCACCCGCGCCGACCAGCGCCTTCTTGACGTCGGCGCTGGGGAACTCCCACACGGTGATCGGCAGCTTCGGCTGGACGTCCAGTCGATCGCGAAGCTGATGAAAGCGGAACTCCAGGTCCTCGGCGGTCAGCGCGACGTCGGCGCGTGACTTCGCGCCGCGCGCGTAGTGCAGGACGAAGTGGTCCGTCGTCAGCGTCCGATCGAGGGCCCGCTCCAGATCGCCGCGCGTGATCCGGAACTGGAAGGTCCCCCCCATCGCATACAGGGCGACCGACGCGGCCACCAGCGGCACCGCCGCGGCCAGCGGGCCGGGCCGCCAGCGGCGCGGGTTCCGTCCGCGGCCGACCGCCGCCATCCCGATCGTCACCGCGGTCGCGATCCAGACCAGGTTGACCACCCGGAAGCAGAGCAGGGTGAGGGGCGGGCGCAGCGCCTCGTCGTAGATCGGCCCCGGGAAGTAGCCGTCGAATGGATCGAACGCGAACACGGCCGGGTCGCGGTACAGGCGAACCAGCGACCAGATGAGCGAGATGACCGGGATCGCGAACGCGACCAGACGCCCGCGCCGCCGGACCGCCAGCGCGGCCAGCACGCCGGCGGGGGCCGCGAAGATCACCGTGGCCAGGGGAAGCAGCCCGAAGAAGGCGAACCCGACCGCGAAGCTGCAGTTGCGCACGCGCAGCGCGTTGGCGACGGAGATCAGCAGCGGCAGCGCCAGCAACGCCGCCGCCACCCCGCACGCGGTGAGACACAGGCGCAGCACCGCGGGCGCGCCGTCCGGACGGCCCCGGACGACGACCAGGCCGTGCCCGACGTCGACCGCAGCCAGCGCCGCCGCCAGCCCGAGCACGAAGCAGAAGTCATAACCGAGGACGTCGACCAGCGGAATGAAGGCCAGGACAACGGCCAGCAAGGCCAGCAGGACCGCCCAGACCAGGGGGCGCAGCCCGAACCGGCCGCGCAGTTCGTTGACGGCTCGGCGGGCGGGTCCTAACATGAGCAGGCCCGTATGGCCGACGAAGACGACCGACGCCGAGAAGCACGCGCTCCCATCGAGCTCAAGGTCGAGTACAAGCGGTTGAACACGTTCTTCTACGATTACACGAAGAACATCTCGAAGGGTGGCACCTTCATCAAGACCGAGAAACCGCTGGACGTCGGCACGATATTCCTGTTCAAGCTGATGTTGCCCGCGCAGTCGGAGCCGCTCGCGTTGCGCGGCGAGGTGCGCTGGGTCGTGAAGGCCGGCGCGCCCCTGCCGCCGCAGGTCGAGGAGGGCCACGAGGCCGGCATGGGCATCAAGTTCGTCTACGCCGACCCCGGCCAGCGCGATCAGCTCGAGCAGATCGTCGAGCGGATGATGACCGACAGCCTCGGCCCGCTGATCTACAAGCGCCTCGTCAAGAAGCCGAAGACGTAGCCCGAGACGTATCGGACGTCACCCGATGAACATCTCCTCGCCGCCGGCGCGGGGTGGGGTGCCGGCGGAGAAGCGGGCGGGGCTCCACGCGGACAGGAACGGGTGTGAGGCGCCGCCGGACAGGGAGGCGGCGAAGTGGCGAGCGACGACGGGCGCCATCATGAAGCCGTGTCCCCGGAAGCCACACACGACGTGAAAGCCCGGTACGTCGGGCAGCTCGCCGACGATCGGGTCGCCGTCGGGGCTGAGGTCGTAGGGGCCGGCCCACTGGCGCACGACCTTGACGTGGCCGAGCAGCGGCATCAGCTCCACGAGCGCGCGCGCCATCGTGGTCGCGAACGCCAGCCGCGAGCCGAGGCGCACCTCGCCGCCGTCGTCCTCAGGCGGCAGCGAGATGCCGCCTACCAGCTCGCCGCGCAGCGACTGCGACACGTAGAGGCCGGTCTCGGAGACGGTGACCATCGGCTTCAGGAACGGCTTGAGCGGCTCCGTCGACATGATCTCGTGGCGCTGCGGACGGTTGGGGAGTGACGCGCCCACCAGGCGCGCGACATCGGGCGACCAGGCGCCGGCGGCGCAGACGATCCGTTCGGCGGCGAAGGTTCCCGCCGGGGTCGCGATCCGGAAGCCGCCGCCGGCGCGACGGCCGATAGCGGTCACCGGCGTCGACGTGTGAATCTCGACGCCGTGCTTCGCCGCCGCGTGCGCGTAGCCCCACAGGAACGGCCACGGAAACACGATGCCGTCGCTGGGGTTGTAGCAGGCGCCGACGAACGGCTCGACCGCCAGCTCGGGCACCAGCGCCTGCGCCTCGCCGGGCGTGATCATCTCCGTCTCCAGCCCGCAGCGGCTCTGCACGGCGACGTTGCGCTCCAGGCGGCGCGCCGCCGCCTGCGTGCGCGCGAGGAACAGGTAGCCGCCCCGGCGCATCCAGACGTTGATGCGCATCCGCTTGGCGAAGTGGGCGCAGATGTCCATCGACTCCTGCATCAGGCGCACGTTCATCTCGGTCGACCACTGCTGGCGTACGCCGCCGCCGTTGCGTCCCGACGCGCCCCACGCCAGGTAGTGCCCGTCGACGACCACGATGCGCTTGCCCCCTGAAGCGCGGCGATCGCTGGCGAGGTTGTACGCGAGCGCCAGCCCCATCACGCCGGCGCCGACGATCGCGATGTCCGCGTCGGCGATCATAGAGGAGCCCTCACTTCTGCTTCGATGCGCGCGCCCGCGTGGTGTCCGCGCCGGCGAGGACCGCCAGCTCGGTGGGGACCAGCGGCGGCCGCGACGTGAACGGCGCCAGCGTCGACGGGTCGCGCTTCGCCGTCACGGCGATCGCCGCCACGATGCCGCGCAGGCACTCCTTGCCCTGGCAAGGGCCGGTGCCGAAGCCGGTGTAGCGCTTCACCTCCTCGACGTCGGTGTAGCCGAGCCGCACCGCATGCTGGACGTCGGCCAGCGTGACGTCCTCGCAGCGGCAGAGGATCACCTTGCGGGCCACGCGCTACTTCGATTTCTTCTTCTTGGCGGGGGCGGGGGTGGTGCCGTTGGGCTTCGGCGGATCGAACATCTTGTCGTCCATCGGCTCGTCGAAGGTGACTGACGTGACCCGATCGGCGGTCGTGATCGGGCCGACCTGGGTGTTCATCTCGAACGGCATCTTGACGCCGCCCACCTCGCGCCACTCGCGAATGACGGCGCGAAAAGGCATGTCCCCCTGCGGACTTGCCTTCAGTCCCGACTGTGACACTTGAAGATGTGTCTTGGCGTCGTAGCAGCTCCGCAGCGGCGAGCCGAGCTTGGGCGTCGCGACCACGCACTCCAGCGTGGCGCCATCGGGGCCGGTCTCGGTCGCGCTCTCCAGCTTCACGAACAGCTCGCCCGCGTGCATGTCCACGTTCCACGAGGACGCGATGCGGGTCTGCTCCGCCTCGACGCCTTCCAGGTAGCGGATCCCCTGCAGCGGATCTTCGGTCCACGCGACCTTGCCGTTGTTCCCCTCACGCACGCGCCCGAGGCCGGCCATCTCCATGATCGTCAGCGCCTTGTCGCCGCTGGTCTGGAAGCGCTCGCCCGTCCCCCCCATCCCCATCCCCTGCAGCGTCGTCTCCATCTTGAAGTGCAGCGTCTTGTGCGCATTCCACGCCGCCGCCCCGCCCGTCGCCGCCACCGCGTCGGCCAGGATCGCCTCCGGCGCTCGCAACGCCACCGGCGCAGCACTGGTCGTGGACGCTGACGCTGACGCTGACGTGGGCGTAGACGTGGACGTGGACGTGGACGTAGACGTGGACGTCGACGGCGCCGTACCGGCGGCCGGCGGTGGACTCGACGCGCAGCCGACGACTCCGAACAGGAGCAACGAACGCAGGCGGGGGCGGTTCATACGGGAATGCTAGCGACGTTCCGATTTCAGCGCCACCAGCGCAGCGTCAAGCACGGGGTCCCGGCCGCCGCGCAGCGCCGCGCGCGTCTCCGCGACGCGCCGGTCGGGCTGGACCCCGCGCCCCTCGAGCGCGACGCCTTTGGGCGTCTTGAAGTCGGCGACCACGTATTGCATGACGGCCCCGCCGGGCAGCGCCTCGATAACGGACGGCAGCACCGCGCCCAGCGTGGTGTCTCCGACGACGATCGCGCGCTTCGCTTCCTGCAGGCCGGCGGCGAGGATCTCCGCCGCCGAGGCGCTCCCCTCGTCGGTCAGGATCGCGACCGGCCCGGTGAACGGCACCGCCCCCATCTCGGGCTGCGCCTTGAACGTCTGGCTGAAGTCGCGGAAGTGCATCGTCCCGAGGGTCACCGGCTGGGTGACGAACAGGGACGCGATCGGAATCGCCATCGCGCCCTGGCCGCCCGGGTTGCCCCGCAGGTCCAGCACCACGGCGCGCACGCGATGCTGGACGAAGCGCGCCATCGCCCGCTTCACTTCCTCCAGGATCGGCTGCAGCAGGAAGACGTTGAACCCGATGACGCCGACGTTGCCGATCTCGTAGGCGCGGACCTCGGGGTACAGCGGCGGCAGGTGGCCGAGGCGGACGGGCTCGTTGCGCGGCGGGTCGCGGACCAGCACCGCGTTGCCGGGGCGATCGCGGTCGTCCAGGTAGGCGATCGACACGCGCGTCCCGGGCGGGCCCTGCAGCCGGCGCTGCGCCGCGCGTCGGATGGCGAACCGCTCCTCGATCGGGCGCAGCGGCCGCGCGGAGTCATGCGGAGCGGCCAGCGGCCGGCCCCCGATCTGCGTGACCACGTATCCCGGGCCCAGGCCGGCGCGATCGGCCGCCGAGCCGGCCCGCACGCGCGTGATGGTGGGGCGCCCGTCGATCACGCGCACGGTGAGCCCAGGATCGCCGACGCCGTCCTTCGCGACCGCGGCCGGCGTGCCTGGCGGCTGGGACGGCGTCGTCGGTGTCGTCGGTGTCGTGGGCGGGGCGCCGGGCGTCTCGGCGGGCGCCGCCATCTGCTCGACGTCGTCGTCTTCCTCGGCGCCCGGGCCGACGATCAACATGTGCGACTGGCCCAGCTCGCCGATCATCTGGTTCGCCACCCGGTAGAAGGCGGCGTCGGACGGCGCGGCGAGCGCGAGCGGCTCGTATTTGGCGCGCACCGCGTTCCAGTCCACGCCCCCCAGCGTCTTGTCGTAGTGCTTGTCGCGCACGGTCCGCCAGGCGGCGTCCAGGATCGCCCGGCGCAGGGCGGTGCGCGCGTCGGCCCGGCTCTCCGGCGTGGCGGGGGTTCCGGCCGCGAACGGCGGCGGCTCGACGCCGTGTGGGCGCCCGGCCGTCCCGGGCGCGGCGGCCGTCTCGGGCGGGGGCGTCGCCGGCGCCGCGCACCCCATCCCCAGCAGCGCGGGCGCCAGCGCGAACAGGACGGCCAGCCCCGCGAGCGTGGACGCGAGCGCGCGCCCGGCGGCGGCGCCGGCGCGCTCGGCGGCGGCGGTGCCCACGAACCCGGTGACGTCGCCGCAGGCGAACACACCCGGGACGCTGGTCGCGTGGCGGGCGTCGACGACGGCCGCGAAGCCGCCGCGCGCGGCATCGAACGTCACGCGCGCGCCGTGCTGGCGGGGCAGCTCCGATGCCGGGGCGGGGACGGTCGCCACCGCGACCAGGTCGCCGGCCGCCGTCCGGGGCTTGCCCCGCGGCGACGCCACCTCGACGCCCCGCAGCCGCTTGCCGCCCAGGGCGGCCACGACCTCGTCGCGCGCGGCGTTCACGCGCTCGTACGCGACGCCGGCTTGCTCGAGCGCCCGTTCCAGGGGCTCGGTCGTCGCCGCGGCGTCGAGGATGACGAGGCGTCCGTCGCGCGGTACGGGCCGGATACCCCAGCGGAACGCGAGGCGTCCGAGCGCGCGCGCGGCGATCACCCCCGGGCGATCGTTGTCCGCGAACGGCAGGTTCTGATCGTAGGCGCCCGTCGCGTACAGCGTGCGCCGGGCGCTGACCCGCACCAGACCCACATCGGTCGCGACCGCCAGCACGCCCGGGCTGCCGCTTGCGCCCACGTCCTCGGGAAAGAAGCCGATCGCGGTCGCGTTCGACGTCAGGCGGACGCCGGCGGCGCGGGCCTGCTCGGCGAGATCGCGCGCGCGCGCGCCGCCGCCTGGCTCGGCGTGCAGCGAGCCGCCCGGCGCGTCCTGTTCGTCGTAGAGCGCGACGCGCGCGCCCGCGGCGGCGCGGGCGATCTCGCGCGCGGCGCCCAGGCCGGCCGGCCCTCCGCCGATCACGCAGGCGTCGACGATCTCGTCGGTGGTCGCCGTGGGCGGCGCCGCGTCGGCCGGCAGAGTGCCGGAGCCGCCCATCTCGCGCACCATCTTCAGGAACATGGCGTTGCCGGCCCGGCTGCGCGTCATCAGTGTGTGATGGTCCATCCCGCGCGGAAACAGCCAGTCGGCCGCCGCCAGCAGGTCGACATCGGCGCTGGGGAAAGCGTTCTGCCGTTCGCAGGTGAGCCCGGCGCGCGCCGGCACCACGCAGGCGCGCCGGTTGGGCCGCCCGTCGATGCGCATGGTGCAGGAGGCGCAGTGCCCGTCGAGGCAGAACAGGCCGCGCGGCCGGTGGTACTTGGTCGAGCGCCCGAGCGTCCGGATGCCGGCGGCGAACAGCGAAACGGCGACCGGCTCGCCGGCCGCCGCGGGAACCGGCGTCCCCTCGAAGTCGATCGTCACCATTTCGCCCGGCTTGGGCGCGCCCGGAAAGCCCCGCAGGGTCTCGTTCACGCGAGACACTGTATGTGGAACCCGGGAGCGTTCCAACCTGATGCGCAAGAAAGAAGATGAACAGGGAGGAAGGGAGAAAGGGAGGATTTCGGATCCGGAACCTGAATCCTTCTGTCCTCCCTTTCTCCGTGTCTCCCTGTTCAATCTCAGGTCTCGGCTTTCGGGGGCCTTACCTTTCGCGTGCTAGACGTGTCGGGTAGGACCGGTGCGTCGACGATGATCTGCTATAGAGGCGCCATGCTCATCCCCGCGCGGGCGATGGCGGGCGCGGCCATCGTCGGTGTTCTCGGCATCCTGGGGGGCGGGTGTGGCGGCAAGGGGGCGGACAAGTCGCAGGTTCGCCCGCCGCCGCTGGTGTCGGTCGCGCGGGTCGAGGCGCGCGACGTCCCGGTCGAGGTTCGGGCGCCGGTCGACCTGCGCCCGCTGATCCAGTCGGACGTCGGGTCGAAGACGCTCGGCTATCTCGACGCGGTGCTCGTCGATCGCGGCGATCGCGTGACGCGCGGCCAGCTGCTCGCGCTGGTGCGTCCCAGCGATCTGCCCGACCAGCTCATCGCCGCGCGCAGCAACCTCGCGCAGGTGCAGTCGTCGGCCGCGCTCGCGCGCACCAACTACGAGCGCGCCAAGCAGCTTGCGCCCGAGGCGGTGGTGTCGCAGCAGGAGCTGCAGCAGGCGCAGGCGCAGTTCGCGACCGCCGAAGCGGCCCAGCAGACGGCCCAGGCGCAGATCGCGGCGGTCGCCGTCCGCCTGGGCGAGACCCGCATCACCTCGCCGCTGACGGGCGTGGTCGTGCAGCGCCGGCTGGACCCGGGGACGCTGGTCGGGCCGCCGGGCGGCGGCGCGATCGTCACCGTCGCGCGCGTCGACACGCTGCGCGTCTTCATCACCGTCAACGAGCGCGAGCTCGCGGGCGTCCGCGTGGGCAAAGACGCCCACGTCGAGGTCGACGGTCTGCCGGGGCGCACGTTTTCGGGCAAGGTCGTGCGCCTGTCTCCCGCGCTGGATCCGGCGACCCGCACGCTGGACGCGGAGGTCCAGCTCGACAACCGGGGGGGCGAGCTCTACCCCGGGATGTACGGCCGCGGCGCGATCGTCGTCGAGGTGCACCCGGGCATGCCGGTCGTCCCCGTCGGCGCCGTCGTGCTCACCAACCGGCAGGCGTTCGCCTTCGTCCTCGACCGGGGCGGCGACGTCGTCCGGCGGCGGGCGATCATGCTCGGCGTCGACGGAGGTGACTGGTTCGAGGTGAAGGGCGGCTTGCAGGCGGGCGACGAGGTCGTGGTCGCGGGATCGGAGGGGCTCTCCGACGGGATGAAGATACGCGCCGCGCGCGGCCCGGACCCGTTCGCTGCCGCCGTCCCTGCCGCGCGCGACGCCGGCGCCGGAGCGCATTGAGGACCCGCCGCCCATGTGGCTGACCCGCCTCGCGCTCCGCAATCCCGTCTTCATCCTGATGATGTCGTTGATGACGGTGGTGCTGGGCTTCGTGTCGCTGCGCCGGCTCAGCGTCGACCTGTTCCCGGAGATCAACGTCCCGGTCATCCGCGTCGCGACCTTCTACACGGGGGCGGGGCCGGCCGACATCGAGAAGACGATCACCGAGCCGATCGAGCGCGCGGTCGGTGCTTCGCCCGGCGTCGACCGCGTCGAGAGCCAGTCGCGCCAGGGATTCTCGTCGGTCAGCGTCTGGTTCAACTACGGCGTCGACCTGGACAACGCGCAGTTCGAGGTGTCGCAGCGCGTGGCGCAGATCCTGAACACGCTGCCGTCGGGCATCCAGCAGCCGTTCATCATCAAGTTCGACATCACCAACATCCCCGTCGTGCAGATCGCGGTGAGCGGGGAAGGCCTCGACGAGCGGCAGCTGTACGATCTCGCCTACAACACGATTGAGCCGCAGATCGAGCGCATCAACGGGGTCGCCAGCGCCAACGTCGGCGGCGGGTTGATCCGCGAGCTCGAGGTCAAGGTGAAGCGGGACGCGCTGCGGGCTCGGAACCTCGGCATCCTGGATGTCGTCGACGCGGTTCGGGAATCGAACCTGCTGCTGCCGAGCGGCCATATCAAGGCCGGGGCACGCGACTACAACGTCTTCTCCAACACCCAGATCGCGAAGGCGCGCCCGCTGAGCGACGTGATCGTGCGCGGCGGCACCGCGGGGCCGGGCCGGGAAGGGGCGGCGGCGGTGCGCGTTCGCGACATCGCCGAGGTCGAGGACGGCGCCCAGGATCAGTCCGAGATCGTGCGCATCAACGGTCAGCGCGGCGTCTACCTGCGCGTGTTGAAGCAGCCGGGCGCGAACACCATCGCGGTGGTCGACGCGATCCGCGAGGCGATGCCCAAGCTGCGCGGCGTGCCACCCAACGTCAAGCTGGCCATCTCGTTCGACCAGTCGCACTACATCCGCTCGGCGGTCAGCGCGCTGGAGCACGAGGCGGCGTTCGGCGGCCTGCTGGCCGTGCTGGTGATCCTGGTCTTCCTGGTCAGCCTGCGCGCGACCGGCATCATCGGCGTCGCCATCCCGCTGTCCATCATGGCGACGTTCGTGCTGCTGTACTTCACCGGGCAGACGCTGAACGTGTTCACGCTGGGCGGGCTGGCGCTGGGGGTCGGGCGGCTGGTCGACGATTCGATCGTCGAGCTGGAAAATATCCACCGTCACCTGGGGATGGGGCAGTCGCGACGTGATGCGGTCCTGGCCGCGGCCCAGGAGGTGGCGATGCCGATCCTGGTGTCGACGATCACCACCATCGTCGTGTTCCTGCCGGTGCTGTTCCTGGCCGGCGTCGCGCGCAACCTGTTCCTGCCGCTGGCGCTGACCATCGCGTTCGCGCTGGGGATGAGCTTCTTCGTGTCGCGCACGGTGACCCCGCTGCTCAGCCTGTATGCGCTCAAGGGCCACCTGGGCGAGGCGGAGCGCGGGCTGCCCGGCACCATCAGCCGCGCATTGACCCGCGTCGATCACGCGTACGCGCGCAGCCTCGGCTGGGTGCTGCGCCATCGCCTGATCACGGTCGGTGGCATCCTGGCGGTGTTCGGCCTGTCGCTGTTCCTCAAGCGTTTCATCGGGACCGAGTTCTTCCCCGACAGCGACGAGTCGCAGTTCGCGGTCAATTTCAAGGCGCCGATCGGCACGCGCGTCGAGCGCGCCGAGCTGGTCGCCAAGCGGATCGAGGACGCTGTCAACCAGAACCTGGTCACCAACGGCAAGCGCACGGCGACGACGATGATCTCGGACGTCGGCCTGCCGCTGGGACGGACGGCGGTGTTCTCCCAGAACACCGGGCCGCATTCGGGCAACGTGCTGGTCAACCTGGTGCCGCGATCGCAGCGGGCGCGATCGGACGTGCAGGCGGCCGAGGCGGTGCGCGGCGCGCTGCGCGACGCCCTGCCGGGGACGCAGGTCTACATGTTCATCGGCGGCATCGTGAAGCGGATCCTGAACTTCGGCGCGCCGGCGCCGGTCGACATCGAGATCGTCGGGCACGACATCGACGCGGGCGCGGCGTATGCGAAGCAGGTGCTGGCCCGGCTGCGGCCGATCGACGACAAGGACGGCAAGCCCTGGTTGACCGATCTGCAGATCACGCGCGAGGAGAACTATCCGCAGCTGGACGTGGTCGTAGACCGCCAGAAGGCGGGGACGCTGGGGCTGTCCGAGCAGCAGGTCGCCCAGACCGTGCTGACCAGCCTGGTGGGCAACACCCAGTTCTCGCCGATCCCATTCACGGACGAGAAGACCGGCAACGAGTACTACATCAACGTGCGGCTGGACGACGCTTACCGGTCCCACGTCGACGACATGTCCGAGATCGTCATGCGCACGCCGTCTGGCGGGATGGTGCCGCTCGACACCATTGCCAGCATCAAGCGCGGCAGCGGGCCGGTGGTGATCAACCGCAAGTACCTGCAGCGGATCATCGACGTCACCGCGAACGTCGCGCCCGGCAAGGACCTGGGCGGGGCGAGCCAGGCGGTGCAGCGCGTGCTGGACGAGTTGCCGCCGCCGGAGGGATTCACGGTGCGGCTGGGCGGCCAGACCGAGGCGCAGCAGAAGGCGTTCGGCGACCTGTCGTTCGCGGCGGTGCTGGCGATCCTGCTCGTCTACATGGTGCTGGCGT
>Ga0111538_10008004_pt1 | contig 14198 bp, 14 predicted proteins | sample SoiMethybrSBSTD1_FD_79669 | JGI IMG/M metagenome (GOLD analysis project Ga0111538, IMG submission 79669) | Bulk soil microbial communities from a Populus tree surrounding site in Tennessee, USA - Soil MetaG P. TD hybrid SBSTD1 (version 2)... | ecosystem: Environmental > Terrestrial > Soil >... | reverse complement strand
TGCTCGAGAACGTCTACGTGCTGCCGGGCCTACCGGCCGAGATGGAAGCGATGTACGAAACGGTCGAGGACGAGCTGCGAGCCGGCCCTCCGATCGGCTCCTGGCGGCGGACGTACGGTACGACCGAGAGCCGGATCGCCATCCTCCTCGCGCAGGCGGCGAACGACCATCCCGGAGTGCGTGTAGGCTCGTACCCCAGCTTCGGCGCCGAGGGTCCACACGTCGAAGTAGTCCTCAAGTCGAAGGATCCCGATGCGCTCGACGCTGCTGCGGCCTATCTCGCCTGCGCGCTTGAGAAAAATCTCTGAGGCGTCGCTTGCGATGCCGACTAGCGGCAGTGCGGTCCTTGCCCGTGCGGCCGTCCAGCTCGGCTCCGCAAAGTTTGCGTGAACTCCCCTGACGGAGGGGTGCGGCGGTGCGTCTAGAACGCCGATTGCTCGTGCAGATGTCCAGGCATCGCCTCCTCGTCGCCTTCCTCTTTCTCGCCACCGTCATCGCCGGTGTTGGGCTCGTGCGACTCGGCGCGAACGGCGCGTTCCACGCGGCTGCGACGCCTGACTGGAAGCTCCTCGCCGCGGGCTTCGCCATCTGCGCGGCGGTCCAGCCGCTGCGGGCTCTCGCCTGGTCGTCGACCGTGCGGCACCCGGTCGGCTTCCGCGCGATCTACGCGTCCAGCTCGATCGGCTCGTTCCTCGACACCGTGCTGCCGGGCCGGCTGGGCGAGGCCTCGAAGGTGGCAGTCCTCAAGGTCACGTCGGGGGCGAAGTACCCGGGCTTCTCCCGCGCCGGCGGCTCGCTGCTCTGCGCGCACCTGCTCGAGATGATCGCCTTCGCCGTCCTCGGCGCCGGCGCGACGCTGTTCCTGCCCGTGCCCGCCTGGGCGCGCTGGACGATCGTCGGCGGCATCGTGGGCGCATCGGCGGCGCTCGTCCTCGCGGCGGTGCTGCACCGCTACCTGGGCCGGAAGCTTCCGCACGGGGTCACCTCGTTCCTCGCAGGCGCGGCGGCGCCGCGCGGTGTCCTGCTGCGCGCCGGGTTGATCCTGCTCGCGACCTGGCTGGCGCGCTGGTTCGGAATCCTCTTCTGCCTCCACGCCGTCGGCGTCCAGCTCAGCGTCGGCGCAGCGCTTCTCTACATGCTGATCACCGGCCTCGCGAATACGGCGCCGATCCTTCCCGGCAACGTCGGCGTCTACCAGGGAGCCGCGCTCGGTGCGCTTGCGATCGCCGGCTACTCCGGATCTCATGCCGTCGCGGCGAGCCTGATGATCCCATTCGTGGTGACTGTGGCGACCGCGGCTGCCGCGGCCGTCGGGCTAGCGCTGTACGGCGGTCGCGTGAAGCAACTCTCGCGCGTCGCGCTCAGGCCGAGCAAAGCCTAGTCAGACTAGGTATCGTTCCAGGCGCGATGCGCGCCGAGACGCTCAAGGGACATCTCGATTTCCTGCTGCTGGCGATCGTCGCCGACGAGCCGGCGCACGGCTACCGGATCATCGAGGAGCTCAAGCGTCGCAGCGCTGGCGCCTTCGATCTCCCGGAAGGCACCGTTTACCCGGCCCTTCACCGCCTCGAGGGGAGCGGGCTGCTGTCGAGCTCGTGGGCGAGCGCCTCCGGGCGCCGCCGGCGCGTCTACCAGCTGACGGCACGCGGCAGGCGCGCGCTCGCCGGCGCCCGGCGGGACTGGCGCGGGTTTGCCATGGCCGTTGAGGCTGTGGTCGCGTGATCGAGCGCTACCTCCACGAATTGGCGGCGGAGCTCAGCTCCGTCGGCATACGCGGGGCGCAACGACGCCGAATCCTCGTGGAGGTCGAGGACCATCTGCGCGAGAGCGGCGAGCCCGGCCGCTTCGGCGACCCTGCGCTCATCGCCGCTCGCTTCGCGGACGAGCTCGCGACCTCTGGAGCTCGCCGCCTCGGTTTTGCAGTGGTCGCTGCGCTCGCGCCCGCCGCCCTGGTCTACGCGGTGCTCTTCTCGTTCTCGCGTCCGGGCCCGGACATCACCTCGGCGCGCACGCTTCCCGTCGGCATCGCAGCCGCCCTCGCCATGGTGCTGGCTCCTCAAGTCGCCCTCGCAGCGGGGCTGCTCAGCGCCGCCCGTGCCTGGCACACGGGAACGGGGTCAAGCGCGGCCTCGATCGGCGTGCTCCGACGCCGCATAGCCGTCGCCCTCGGCTCCGGGGTCGTCGCGCTCGCCGCGATCTCCGTCTACGCCTACGAATACGGCGCAGGCCTCCCCGGCTGGCAGCAGACATTCGTCTTCCTCGCTGCTGGAGCGGCAGTTGTCCCGGTAGCGGCGGGCTCGGTCGCTCTCGCTCGAACATCGCAGCTGCGGCCGCAGGCGCAGGGCCCCGCGGGCGACGTCTTCGACGATTTCGCCCCGGTCATCGACCGTTTCCCTCTAGGTCTGCGTGGCCATCCGTGGCGCTTCTGTCTGCTGTTCGCAGGCGCGATTGCCGCAGTGGTGCTGATAGCCGGCGGCCCCGACGAGGGTCCCCGCAACGCCGTTCTCGAGTTCGCTGCGGCGTGCGCCGGCTTCGCGGCGTTCGGCCGCTACCTCGGGCTGCGCCCGAGCCGCGCCCGCCACTGAGCGAGCGACAGTGCATAGAAGCCGGCGATCCCGAGGTAGGCGGCTGCGCTGGCCCACGGCTGCACGAAGGCCAGCAGGGCGGCGCCGCCGTAGAGGAGCGACCCAGGCGTGTAGGAGCGTGTGACGTCGTCGATCACCTCGTCCGGCACAGCTTCGTCGATCAGCCGGCGTCCGGTCGATGCGTAACGCCACCAGGCGAGGAAGGCGAGCGCGGTCAGCGTCAGCGTCGCCCCGTAGAGGACCGCCGCGGCCCGTGCTCCGTCCGTCTCGACGAACTGCGCGAGTACCGCGGTCGGGAACGGGACGAAGGCGATCATCATCAGGAGCAGCGTGTTCAGCAACAGCATCGTGCGGTCGATGCGCGCAATCAGCTCGAACACGTAGTGGTGATTGATCCACATCACGCCGATCGTCAGAAAGCTGGTCAGGTAACCGAGGTAGGACGGCCAGATCCGCAGCAGCTCGTGACCGAGCGTCTCGGCGTGCTCATGCCCGGGGACGTGGACCTCGATGATCAGCAGCGTGATCGCGATCGCGAAGACGCCGTCGCTGAAAGCCTCGAGCCGCGCGGTCTGGCTCGTCATGCCGGAATCCTCGCCGCTGCGACGGACGGCCTTGCGGTTCGTTTAGCTACGCAGCGTGCGTCGCGTCGTCAGCCGGAACGCCGGCTTCGTGCTCGTCGCCTACGCGTTCCTCGTGACGATGATCGGGACGACGCTGCCGACGCCGCTCTACCCGCTCTTCGAGGAGCGCTACTCGTTCGGCGAGCTGACGGTGACGGTCGTCTTCGCCGTGTACGCCTTCGGCGTCATCGGCGGCCTGCTCGCGTTCGGGAACCTTTCGGACGAGATCGGGCGCAAGCCGGTGCTCCTGCTCGGGCTGGTCTTCTCGGCGATCAGCGCCCTGCTCTTCCTCGTCGCCGGCTCGCTCGTGCCGATCTACGCCGGGCGCGTCGTCTCCGGCCTTTCCGCCGGCATCTTCACCGGGACGGCGACGGCGGCGCTCGTCGACCTCGCGCCAGGCGGCCGCCGTAGGCTCGCGAGCTTCGTCGCGGTCATCGTCAACCTCGGCGGCCTCGGGCTCGGAACGCTGCTCGCCGGGCTGCTGGCCGACTACGCCCGCTCGCCGCTGCGAACGCCGTTCCTGGTCGACCTCGTGTTGCTCCTCCCGGCGGCGATCGGCCTGCTGCTGACGCCGGAGACGGTCGAGCGGCAACGGTTCCGGTTCCGGCTGCAGAGGCTGAGCGTCCCCGCCGAGGTGCGGGGCGTCTTCGTCCGCGGCGCGACGGCGGGCTTCGGAAGCTTCGCGGTCGCGGGCGTCTTCAGCTCGGTGGCGCCGGCCTTCCTCGCGCTCGAGCTCGGCCGGACGAGCCACGCGCTCGCCGGCGTCCTCGTCTTCATCCTCTTCAGCGGCTCGATCCTCGGCCAGCTGGCCGTCTCCCGGCTGTCCGACCGGCGGGCGCTCGTCTCCGGGTGCGTGCTGCTCGTCGCCGGCGTCGTCCTGCTCGGCTTCGCAGTCGGGACGGAGTCGCTCGGGACGCTGATCGCCTCGGCGGCCGTGGTCGGCATCGGCCAGGGCCTCGTGATCGGCGCCGGGCTCGCGGCGATCAACCAGCGAGCGCCGGTCGAGCGGCGTGGCGAGACCGCGTCGAGCTTCTTCGTCGTCATGTACGTCGGCCTCTCGGTGCCCGTGATCGGCGTCGGCGTCGTCGCCAACGCGACCAGCCTCAAGACAGCCGGGATCGTCTTCAGCGCAACCGTCGCTGCGCTCGTGCTGGTCGTGCTCGCGAGCCTGGCGCGCTCGGACTAACCGAGCTCCGACGCATCGGCCGGCCGGCCGTCGCGGCCGACGTAGCCGTCCTTGGCACCGATAACGACGAGGACGAGATCCTCGTCGCCGACGCTGACGATCTGCCGCGGCGTCTCCGCTTCGACGTGGCAGAGGCCGCCCGGCCCGAGCTCCCGCGTCTCGCCCGGCAGCCGAAAACGCGCGCGGCCGCGGTGAACGAAGTAGAGCTCGTCCTGCTCCTGGTGGGAGTGCGGCCGGGACTCCACACCGGGGGCGAGCACCCAGGCGTTGGCTCCGAAGGAGCTGATCTCGAGCGCCGGCCGGATCTTCCGGACAACGCCGTCGCCGAGCTCGTCGAGAGACGAAAACGCGTAACCCACGGCCGCTAGCCTAGAACTCCCGATGTCCGTGACGACGCCCGAGAGTTACCTCGCCGGCCTGAACCCGGCCCAGCGGGAGGCCGTGCTCGAGACGGAGGGGCCGCTGCTCGTGATCGCCGGCGCAGGATCCGGCAAGACCCGCGTCCTCACCCACCGCGTCGGCCACCTGATCACAGCTTGCGGCGTCAAGCCGAACGAGATCCTCGCGATCACGTTCACGAACAAGGCCGCGAACGAGATGAAAGAGCGGCTCGAGGACCTCCTTGGTCCGACTGCCCGCCGCCTGTGGATCCTCACCTTCCACGCCGCCTGCGGCCGGATCCTGCGCCGCGAGGCGCCGCGGCTCGGGTACCGGACGAACTTCACGATCTACGACCAGGCCGACCAGATCCGCCTCACGAAGGCGTGCCTGGAAGAGCTCGAGCGCGACCCGAAGCGCTTCGTCCCGCGCGGCATCCACGCACAGATCTCGGCGGCGAAGAACAACCTCGTCGGGCCCGAGGAGTACAAGGCCCGCGTCTCGTCCTTCTACGACCAAACGGTCGCGGACACGTACGAGCTCTACCAGCGGCGGCTGTTCGGGTCGAATGCGGTCGACTTCGACGACCTGCTCTTCCTGACCGTCGACGTCCTTGAGCGCTTCCCGGAGGCGCTAGACCGCTGGCGCAAGGCGTTCCGGTACGTGCTCGTCGACGAGTACCAAGACACGAACCACGCCCAGTACCGGTTGCTCCAGCTCCTGGCCGGAGAGCACATGAACCTTTTCGCCGTGGGCGACCCGGACCAGTCGATCTACGCCTTCCGCGGCGCCGACATCCGCAACATCCTCGAGTTCGAGCGTGACTTCCCGGGCACGCGCACGATCCCGCTCGAGCAGAACTACCGCTCCACGAACACGATCCTGCGCGCCGCGAACCACGTGATCGCGAACAACCGCGAGCGCAAGCCCAAGAACCTCTTCTCCGACCTCGGCGAGGGCGAGCCCGTCCGCGTCTACGAGGTCGAGGACGAGCACGCGGAAGCGCGCTTCGTCGCCGCCGAGATTGCCGGCCTCGTAGAAGAGGGGTTCAACGGCAGCGAGGTCGGCGTCTTCTACCGGACGAACGCCCAGTCGCGCGTGCTGGAGGACATCCTCGTCCGGCAGGGCGTCGCCTACCAGGTCGTGGGCGGCCCGCGTTTCTACGAGCGGGCGGAGATCAAGGACGTGATGGCGTACCTGCAGGTGATCGACAACCCCTACGACTCCGTCTCTTTGCAGCGGATCGTCAACCGCCCGCGGCGGGGGATCGGCGACTCGTCGATGGCGCGGCTACAGACCTATGCCGATGCGCACGGGATCTCGCTCTGGGAGGCGTTCGAGTTCGGCGAGGAAGCCGGAGTGGGGGCGGCGCCGCTCAGGGCCGTGCGCGAGTTCCGGACGCTGATGCAGTCGCTGATGGCAGGCGCCCTCGACATGGAGGTGCCCGAGGTGATCGAGCGCGTGCTCGAGGGCAGCGGCTACGTGGCGACGCTCGAGGCCGAGCGCACGATCGAGGCCCAGGGCCGGATCGAGAACCTCCAGGAGTTCGTCGGGGTCACGCACGAGTACCAGGAGCAGGCCGACGAGCCGAACCTCTCCAGCTTCCTCCAGGAGATCTCGCTCTACTCCGACCAGGACGCGATGCGCGGCGAGGGCTCCCTCGTCACGCTGATGACGCTGCACAACGCGAAGGGACTCGAGTTCCGCGCCGTCTTCATGATCGGAATGGAGGAGGGGATCTTCCCGCATTCGCGCTCGCTCGAGGAGAACACGCTGGAGGAGGAGCGGCGGCTCGCCTACGTCGGCATGACTCGCGCGAAGGAGCGACTTGTACTGACCCACGCCAGCGCGCGCTCGCTCTGGGGGAACCGAAACTACAACCTCGCCTCGCGCTTCCTCGACGAGCTCCCGGAGGAGGGCGTGGAGCGGGAACGCCTCCGCCCGGCATCCTGGTCCTCGTACGCGTCGGCCGGGGGCGGCGGGATCGCGCCGCGCGAGAACGTGCCCGAGCTCTCGACCGGGGACACCGTCCGCCACGAGACGCTCGGCGAGGGCATCGTCACCCGGATTGAGCCGGGCGGCGTCGTCACCGTCCGCTTCGCGGGCGAGGACTCGGAGCGGCGGCTGATGCTCGACTACGCGCCGCTCGAGCGAGTGGGCTAGGAGAGCCCTCCGTCCACCGAGGCGAGCGCGATCGCGCCGAGCACGCCGGAATGCGAGCCCAGCGCGGGCAGGACGATGTAGTCGGCCATCCCCTCGCCGATCGCCGGCGACTCGACGTAGCCGCCGAGGAGCTCCTTCACCTCACGATGGATGCCAGGGAGTAGGCCCGGGGCCGTCATCACCCCGCCGCCGAGGATGATTCGCTCTGGCGAAAGAATGCAGATCACGCCGATAAGGCCGAGCGCGAGGTAGTGGGCTTCGAGCTCCCAGACCGCCTCGTCGTCCGCCAGCTCCGTTGCGGGGCGGCCCCAGCGGCCTTCGATCGCGACGCCGGAAGCCAGTCCTTCCCAGCAGTCGCCGTGGTAGGGACAGACCCCGGGAAATGGGTCGCGTTTTCGGTCGTGCGGAATGCGGACGTGGCCGAATTCGGGATGAACGAGGCCGTGGAGGAGCTTGCCACCGGCCATGCCGCCGCCGCCGATGCCTGTGCCGACAGTGATGTAGCAGAACGTGTCGAGACCCTGTGCGGCGCCCCAGCAGTGCTCGCCGAGAGCCGCGGCATTGACGTCGGTGTCGAAGGTGACGGGCACAGAGAGTCTGCGCTGGATTTCTGGACCGACGACGGTGTGAGCCCAACCGGGCTTGGGCGTCGTCGTGATCTGCCCCCACGTGGCCGACGTCAGATCGCGGTCGAGCGGACCGAACGAGCCGATGCCGACAGCATCGACCTTGCCGGCACGCTCGAAGAACTCGACTGTGCGGTCGATCGTCTCGGCCGGCGTCGTCGTCGGGATCGTCTCCGCTGCTCGAACATCGCCCGGTCCCGTGCCGACCGCGCATCTCCACTTCGTGCCGCCCGTTTCGATGCCGCCGAAGACGCTCATACCGGCGCGGCCGTGCGGGCGCCGCAGGACCTGCGGACGATGAACTCCGGCGAAAGGACGACAACCCGCGGCCTCTGAGTATCTTGGCCTTCGATGCGCTCGAGGAGCAGTTGCGTTGCGAGAGTTCCGAGGGTCCCGGCAGGCTGCTCCATGGCAGTCAGGAACGGGTACAGGCGCGAGGCGTGCTCGATGTCGTCGAAGCAGACGAGCGCAATATCGTCGGGTACCTCCATCCCGGCGGCGCGGATCGCCTCGATAGCTCCCACAGCGACGAGGTTGTTGACTGCGAAGACGCCCGTGGGCGGGTCGTCGACCTCGAGCAGGCGGCGCATGCCGTCGGCCCCTCCACGCGGGTCGGCCGATGCCTCGACGACGAGTACGGGGTCGAGCGGGATCCCGGCCGCTTGCAACGTGAGCTCGTAGCCCCGCCGCCGGTAGCGGGCGGTCGAGACGTCGTCGTGCTCGACGATGAGGCCGATGCGGCGATGACCGAGCGAAATCAGATGCTCGACGAGCCGACGCGCACCACCCTCGTTGTCGCCGACCACGGCGTCGGCCTCGACGCCGCGAACAGTGCGGTCGACTAGCACGTACGGCACTCTGAAGCGGGTCAGACGCTCGAGGTGGATCTTCGACTTGTCGCTGACCGGGGCAATCACGATCCCCTCGACGCGATGGGCGATCAACTCTTCGATCGCGTCACGCTCCACCGCGAGGTCTGCCCGGGTGTCGCAGAGGATCGCCCGATACTCGGTGCGCCGAGCAACCTCCTCCGCGGCTCGGACGACGGCCGTGAAGAAGGGATTGGCCACGTCCGGGACGCTCACGGCAAGCGTTCCCGTTCGCCGGCGGCTGAGACCGCGTGCGAGGCGACTGGGGACGTAACCGAGCTCCGCGATTGCAAGCTCCACCCGGCGGCGTGTCTCGGGCTTGACTTGTTCGCTGCCGTTGATCACACGCGAGACCGTCATCGGGGAGACGCCGGATTGGCGGGCGACATCCTTGATCGTCACGTCGGCTGAGGTTTCGGCCATTGCTCTTTCTGGTAGCGGTACCACAGGTTACCCAGAAGTCGGACGTAATTTGAAGCGCGATGGCTTGACTGTGCCGCTCGAAACGTGTTATCGGTACCACAACCCATGGAAAGGGAGGTAGGAAATGCGTGAGCCGAAGAGGCAATTGAGGCGGCGCCTGACCCAGAGGAAGGTGGTTCTCGGCGTAGCTTTACTCGCCGTCGTCGCTGCCACGTCGGCCATCGTTGCCGGCGCGTCCGCCACGACAGGCTCGACGAGCGCCAAGATCAAGGTCGGGCTGATCACCAAGGATGCGACGAACCCGTTCTTCGTCAAGATGCACGCTGGAGCGACGAAGGCGGCAAAGCGGCTGGGCGCGACCTTGCTCTACGCCGCCGGAAAGAGCAGCTCCGACAACGCGGGCGAGATCGCGGCGATCGAGAACATGACGACCGCCGGCGTCAAGGGGATCCTGATCACGGTCGCTGACGGAAAGGCCGAGAACGCGGCGATCGCGAAGGCGCGGAAGAAAGGCGTCATCGTGATTGCTCTTGACTCACCAACCGTTCCGCCGAGTGCGACGAACGCCCTCTTCGCGACGAACAACTTCAACGCGGGAGTACTGATCGGCAAGTACGCGCGCGCGGCGACGAAGGGCAAGACGGTGACGATCGGGATGCTCGACGAGCATGCCGGGTCGTCGGTGGGAGCCCTCCGGCACAACGGCTTCCTGAAGGGGTTCGGGATCAAGAGCAGCAACAGGCAGATCGCTTGCGTCGGCAACGGCGAAGGTCAAACAGCACCGTCGCAGACGGCGATGGAGAACTGTCTGCAGAAGAACCCGAATATCAACGTCGTCTACACGATCAACGAGCCCAGCGCGGCCGGCGCCTGGACGGCATTGAAAAACGCCGGGAAGTCAACTGCCGCCACGACGATCGTCTCGGTCGACGGCGGTTGCGCCGGCGTCCGAAACGTCAGGGCGGGGGTCATCGACGCGACCTCGCAGCAGTATCCGCTGCTGATGGCCTCTCGCGGCGTTGGTGCGGTTGTCAAGTATGCAAAGACCGGTATCAAGCCGCACGGCTACACCGACACCGGGGTCAACTTGATCGCGAAGAAGGCGCTTGTCGGCGTCAGATCGAAGACGGTCAAGTACGGCCTCGCAAACTGCTGGGGCTAGAAAAGTAGGTCCCTCAAACCCCCCGCGACCGGAGCGCAGCTACTCGCTCTCCGGTCGCGGCTGGACCACCGCGGCCTAGGATCGGCTCTTCCAGGACGAAACCAAATGGAAGCGGAAACCTCAGCCCAGCCACCGAGCGCCCGTTCTCCGCTCGATTGGCTTCGTCGCTTCCTTGCTGCGCCCGCCGTCGGGCCCTTCCTCGCGCTACTGCTGACGATGGCGTTCTTCTCGCTGAAGAGCGACCGCTTCCTGCAGGGCCCGAACCTCTCGCTCGTGCTACAGCAGGTGATGGTCGTCGGTGTGCTCGCGATCGGCCAGACTCTCGTGATCCTGACGGCGGGGATCGACCTATCCGTCGGAACGGTGATGGCGTTCGGGCAGATCGTGATGACCAAGTTCGCGATCGACCAGGGCTACCGCCCGCTGACGGCGATCGCGCTTGGAATCCTCGCCTGCGTTGCCTTCGGCGTTCTCAACGGAGCGCTGGTGACGGGGGTGCGGTTGCCGGCGTTCATCGTCACGCTCGGCACCCTCAACATCGCCTTCGCCTTGACCCACATCGTCTCGAATGACCTGACGTACCCTCCGGGCACTTCGGGGGCGTCGTCGCTACCCAGCCAGCTGCTCTTCTTCGGCCGGACTTTCACGGTCGGGCACACCGAGATCACCTACGGGGTCGTGTTGATGTTCGTCCTCTTCGGCTTAGCCTGGTTCGCCCTCACCCAGACAGCGTGGGGCCGGCACGTCTATGCGACCGGGGACGACCCCGAGGCCGCCCGGCTGACCGGCATCAAGACCTGGCGCGTCCTCCTGAGCGTCTACACGGTCGCCGGTCTCTTGTACGGGATCGCGGCGTGGCTGCTGGTCTCGCGGACCGAGCTCGGCGATCCGAACGCCGGGCAGACGACCGAGAACCTCGACTCGATCACGGCGGTCGTTCTCGGTGGGACGAGCCTGTTCGGTGGGCGCGGAACGGTGATCGGGACGCTGATCGGAGCGATCATCGTCGGCGTCTTCCGCAACGGCCTGACGCTGATCGGGGTCGAGGTGATCTACCAGTACCTGGTCACGGGCATCCTCGTGATCCTCGCCGTCTCGGTCGATCAGCTTACGCACCGGAGGCGGTTATGAGCGAGCAACAGCAGCCGATCCTCGAGGCTCGCGGGCTCGCCAAGCGGTACGGGCAGGTCGTCGCACTCGCGGGAGTCGATTTCGAGCTCTATCCGAACGAGATCGTCGCCGTGATCGGCGACAACGGCGCCGGCAAGTCGACGTTGATCAAGGCGCTCTCTGGTGCCCTGCAGCCGGACGAGGGAGAGATCCGCCTCGACGGTAAGCGTGTTCGCTTCCGCACTCCCGGGGATGCCAGGAGCGCGGGCATCGAGACCGTCTACCAGGATCTCGCGGTCGCTCCCTCACTCGACATAGCCTCGAACATCTTTCTGGGCCGGGAGGCCCGGAGGCGGGGACCGCTCGGGCTCGCCCTTCGGATGCTGGCGAAACGGTCGATGCGTCGCGAGGCTGCCCGCCACCTGCATGAGCTCGAGATTGGCGTCCAATCGATGGGTCAACCCGTCGAGAATCTGTCCGGCGGCCAGCGACAGGGCGTCGCGGTCGCCCGCGCGGCGAAATGGGCCCAGCGGGTGGCGATCATGGACGAACCGACCGCGGCCCTGGGTGTCAAGGAGACCCGCCAGGTGCTCGACCTGATTGTCCGCGTACGCGACCGTGGCCTGCCAGTGATCCTGATCAGCCACGACATGCCCCACGTGTTCGAGCTCGCGGACCGAATCCAGATCATGCGGCTCGGCAAGCGGGTCGCGGTCGTGACGCCGCAAAGCCACACGATGCCCGAGGCGGTGGCGATCATGACCGGCGCCACCCGCGGCGAGCTCCAGCAGGCCCTGACGAAGGGAACGCCATGAACGTGAAATGGGGTCTTCTCTCGACGGCTGCGATCAACGACGCGATTCTCCGAGGGGCCGCGGAGAGCGCCGCCGTCGAGGCGATCGCGGTCGCCAGCCGCGACGAAGAACGAGCCCGCAACTACGCGCGCGAGCACGGCATCGAGCGCTCGTACGGTAGCTACGAGGCGCTCCTTGCGGACTCGGACGTCGAGGCCGTTTACATCTCGCTTCCCAACCGGCTGCACGTGGAGTGGACGCTGAAGGCGCTCGACGCCGGCAAGCACGTCCTGGTCGAGAAACCCTTCTCCAGGCACGCCGATCAGGTCGAGGAGGCCTTCGACCAGGCCGATGCCGCCGGCCTCGTCCTCTCGGAGGGGTTCATGTGGCGGCATCACCCGCAGACGAGCAGGCTGATCGAGCTGATCTCCTCCGGCGCGATCGGGCGGGTGCGCGCAGTTCGGACCGCCTTTGCCTTCGACCTCGCCGTCGAGCGCGGCACCGGCGACACGCGCTTCGACCCCGCCCTCGACGGCGGGGCGCTGATGGACGTCGGCTGCTACTGCATCAGCGGCCTCAGGCTCGTCGGCGGCGAGCCGCAGCGAGCCCGCGGGGAGCACACGGTCGGGCCGAGCGGCGTCGACGTCGTCTTCGCTGCCGCGCTCGCCTTCCCCGACGGAGTACTCGGTCACTTCGACTGCGCGTTCGTAGGGCCGCGACGCGCGGCGCTGGAGGTCGTCGGCGACGACGCGGTGATTTTCGTGCCCAGCCCGTTCACCCCGACGACGCCTGCGATCGAATTGCGCCGGCCGGATGCCGAGCCGGAAGCAATCCCGGTCGAGGATGCCAACGCCTACCGGCTCGAGCTCGAAAACGTCGGCGCCGCGATCCGGGGCGAAGCCCCCTTGCTGCTTGGACGCGATGACGCGATCGCGCAGGCGCGCACGATCGAAGCCCTGTACCAATCGGCCGAGACGGCCGCACCTACGAGCGACAGGAGCACCGCATGAGCTACGTTCCCGCCACCGACCGCTACGAACGCATGCAGTATCGGCGCTCAGGCCGGAGCGGCCTGCAGCTTCCGGTCCTCTCGCTCGGCCTCTGGAACAACTTCGGGTTCGACCATCCGCTCGAAAACAGCCGCGCGATCGTTCGCCGGGCCTTCGACCTGGGGATCGTGCATTTCGACCTCGCCAACAACTATGGCCCTCCGTACGGCTCCGCGGAGGAGAACTTCGGCCTGCTCATGCGCCAGGACCTGGCGCCCTACCGGCACGAGCTCGTCGTCTCGACCAAGGCCGGCTGGGACATGTGGCCCGGCCCGTACGGCGACCTGGGCTCACGCAAGTACCTACTGACGAGCCTCGACGAGAGCCTGCGCCGGATGGGTCTCGACTACGTCGACATCTTCTACTCGCACCGGTTCGACCCGGAGACTCCGCTCGAGGAGACGATGGGCGCGCTCGACGCGGCCGTCCGGCAGGGAAAGGCGCTCTACGTCGGCATCTCGTCCTACTCGGCGGCGAAGACCCGCGAAGCCGCCGCGATCCTGCAGGGGCTGGGCACGCCGCTCCTGATCCATCAGCCTTCGTACTCGATGCTGAACCGCTGGATCGAGCCGGAGCTTCTCGACACGCTCGAGGAGGAAGGCATCGGCTGCATCGGCTTCTCGCCGCTGGCGCAGGGGATGCTGACCGACCGCTATCTCGACGGGATCCCGGAAGGGTCGCGCGCCAGCCGCCCCGCCACGCTGTCGCCGGACCTGATCACGGACGAGACGATGGCGAAGATCCGAGCCCTCAACGATCTTGCCGCCGGCCGGGGCCAGACGCTCGCGCAGATGGCGCTGGCGTGGACGCTCCGCGACCCGCGCATGACTTCAACGGTCATGGGCGCAAGCAGCATCGAGCAGTTGGAGGACAACGTTGGCGCGCTCGAGAAGCTTGACTTCAGCGAGGACGAGCTTGCCGAGATCGACAAATACGCGACCGAGAGCGACATCAACCTCTGGGCCCGCTCGACCGCCGAATAGCGTAGACCGAGCGCCCGAGAGGGCCAACAGCCGGATTTTCGCTCGGCTAAACTGCGCCGACCAGGGCGGTTAGCTCAGTTGGGAGAGCACCAGCTCGACAAGCTGGGGGTCGCTGGTTCGAGCCCAGCACCGCCCACCTAAGAAGCCCGCTGCAAATGGCGGGTTTCTTTGTATAGAGCAGGGAGTCAATGGCTGCGGAGTCCGCTTCCCCAGCGGGGCCTCGATCTCGTCGAGGGCGGCGAATGGG
>Ga0111538_10008001_pt1 | contig 14201 bp, 9 predicted proteins | sample SoiMethybrSBSTD1_FD_79669 | JGI IMG/M metagenome (GOLD analysis project Ga0111538, IMG submission 79669) | Bulk soil microbial communities from a Populus tree surrounding site in Tennessee, USA - Soil MetaG P. TD hybrid SBSTD1 (version 2)... | ecosystem: Environmental > Terrestrial > Soil > Tree... | reverse complement strand
GGCAGTCACACCTCTCATTGCCGCCGCCCGCTGGTGGCCACCGGCCGCGAACCCGCCTGCTTCGCCGTCAGGTCGAAGCGCAGCTTCACGTCGTCTTCGGTCGTGACGCCGAGCTGCGAGGGGCGCTCGATGCCGTAGGCGCTCAGCGTCACCTTGCCGTCGCCGACCGCGCGCAGCGTGTCGCCGTTCTCGGACACCTTCATCACCACGGTGAACGGGCGCGCGGTGCCGCGGATCGCGAGGTTGCCGGTGAGCTCGCACGTGCTCTCACGGCCGTCGCCCTTGGTGCAGACGGCCTTGTCGGCGGAGAAGCGCAGGTCGGGCTGCTGGCCGTCGCTGGTGGTGAAGACGTACTTGCGCATGTGGTTGTCGCGGAGGCCCATGCCGGTGCCGAGGCTCTTGACCGGCACCGCGGCTTCGATCCCTTCGAGCACCGCGCCGTCCGGCGCCTGCCGCATGCGCAGCCGCGCCGTCAGATCGTTCGACTTGCCGTGGACGCTGATGGCGCCGACGTTGGTGCCGACCTCGAATGCCGCGGTTCCGTTCTTGACCTCGACCAGGTTGGTCTGGTCGGCGCTCTGCGCGGCGGCGGTGGTGGTGAGCGCGAAGACGGCGAACGCGAGGGTCACGATCGAGCGGTACCAGACGAAAGTGGATGTCATGTCTTCTTCTCCTCGTATGGCGCCGGCGCTCGTCCACGACGTCACAGAGACGTCGCACGCGGTGGGGCGCGGCGCGGCATTGCCGATTGGCTGAACAGCGGAAGGACGCGATCGGCGGGAGAAGGCTGGAACGGCGGAATCGGGCCGATCAGGCTAGTCGTGCACCTCCATGGGACGGACCGCATATACCTCGCCGCGCAGCTCGACATGGTTGGCGAGTTGCGCCAGCAGGATGACGACGCGGTCTTCGAGATCTTCGAGCGGCACGCCGCGATCGAACTGACGAAACAGAGCATGCGCGAGCGCAGTATGGTCGCGCGTCGTCACGTCGCCGAGCCGATCGATGAGAAACCGGAGAAGGAACGCCTCGGTGACGTCCTGGTAGCGATCCGTGAGCGCGGCCACCGGCGTCGCCGGCGCGGTGATCCCCGGCTCGATCGGCCGGCCGTCCGGCCCGAGCAGCACGCCGGCCCACAGCATCGCCTTGACGACCGCCTTGCTGGCCGTCTCCCAGAGCGCGAACTCGAAGCCGGTCTCCTCGGCGTGCTGCCGCGCGCGCGCCGCCGTCTCCCGTGTGAGTCGCGACAGGATCTTTGGCTCATCGTCGCCGGCTTCGGAGACGAGGCGCTCGATCTCGCGGAAGAGGATGTCGCGCGGGCGCTTTTCCGAATAGAGGAGCTCCTTCCGGAGGCAGTCTCCCATCTGGCGCGACCGGCTGAAGCGCGACGACGGCGCCTGCGCGGCTGGGGGAGCGGGCGCCGCCGTCGGAATGGATTCGACTGTCATGCTTTGCAGGGCAGTTCGTGCATTGGACGTGCCATTTGCGCGATTTTCCGAGGAAAATCGCGCAGATCGCGCGCAGAGGGCGGACACTGGGTGTGTCTTTGGTCGTGGATGTTCTTTCGTCGGCTGAAGGTGTTCGTTCGAGCAGTTGTGTTTTCGGCGGCTGCTTGCGCTTCGCGGCCAGCGGCGGGCGTGGGCCGGCCTTCAGAGTGGGTCGAAACGTTCACAGGCCTGAATGAATCATTCACAGGCCTGACTGGAAGTACACCTCGAGCGCGGCCGGTTGGACCTGATCCCGAATTTTGGTGATGGGTCGAAGTTCGAGTCGCGGTGCGCAGAAAAAACCGCACAACGCGATTGCATCCCATTTTCAGGCAGTGTAGGGTTTCGCCATATCGACGAGCTTTTCATACTGTTTCCGGCCTGTTTCCTCTGGGATAGAGCACGGTCATGTGCGGAACGGAAGGAGCGATCATGAGGCGGCTGCGGATCCTCACCGGGGTAGTGTGTCTCGTCGTGCTCGCCAGCGGGCCTGCGTTCGCGCAGGCGGTCGGCGCCACCACCGGCGCCATTAACGGAAAAGTCTCCGACGCGACCGGCGGGGTGATGCCGGGCGTGACGGTCACCATAGCCAGTCCCTCGATGCAGGGCACGCGCAACGCGGTGACCGACGCCGACGGGACCTATCGCTTCCCGGCGATTCCCCCCGGCGAATACAAGATCACCTACGAGCTCGAAGGGTTTTCGACCGTGGTCCGCGAGGGGATCCGCGTCGGCCTCGGCTTCACCGCGACCGTCAACACCGAGCTGAAGGTGGCGTCGCTCACCGAGAGCGTCACCGTCACCGGGCAGTCGCCGGTCGTCGACATCACCTCCACCAAGACGGCCACCAATTTCGACGCCAAGGAACTGGCATCGATCCCGAGCGCGCGCGACTTCTGGGCGATTCTCGCCGCCGCGCCCGCGGTGCAGATGCAGCGCATCGACGTCGGCGGCAGCGCCGCCGGCACGCAGACCGGCTACTCGACCTACGACACCAAGGCCGACCAGCACCGGCCGATGGTCGAGGGGATCGTCAATACCGAAGGCACCAACGCCGCCGGGTTCTATTACGACTACGGCTCCTTCGACGAGGTGTCGGTGGCAACCGGCACCAACACGGCGGAGATGCCGTGGCCGGGGGTGATGTCGCAGTTCATCGCCAAGTCGGGCGGCAACACCTATCACGGGAAGATCTACGCCGACTACGAGACCGAGCGCATCCAGTCGCGCAACATCGACAGTCGGCAGATCGCGCTCGGGCTGAAGGCGAGCGGCGGCCTCACGGAAACCGATCTGAATCGCCTCCACAGCTACTACGACGTCAACGGCGACGTCGGCGGCTACCTCAAGCCCGACAAGATGTGGTGGTACGGCTCGCTGCGCGATCAGAAAGTGCAGTCGCTGCTGCCGAACTTCCCGGTCAAGCCGTTCGAAACGCACTTGAGCAACATCTCGGCGAAGGGCACCTACGCCATCAACACCAACAACAAGCTGATTGGCTTCGGCACCTGGGGCAAGAAGACGCAGCCGAACCGGCTGGATACGTTCCTGATTGCCGCGACGGCCGCCATCCACCAGAGCGCCGATTCGACCTGGAACCAGGCCTACTGGGCCCACACCTACAAAGGCGAATGGGACAGCGTCCTCACCGACCGGGCGTTCTTCGAGGTGCGCGTCGGGCAGTTCCACTACAAGTGGCCGAACACCCGCTACACGACCGATCGCGCCTACGCCGACCTGGGAACGAACATCGTCCGCGGCGGCAACCGCGACGGCTGGTTCAACATCCCGACCCGGAACCAGGTCCTCGGCTCGTACAGCTATTTCAAGGACGGCTGGGCCGGCTCGCACAACTTCAAGATCGGCGGCGAGTGGTTCGACGAGCGGTTCGACTACCTGCGCGGGCAGGACGGCCTTGGCTACGTGCCGGGCGATGTGCTCCACATTCTTCGGAATGGCTCGGCGTCGGAAGTGCTGTTCTTCCTGTCGCCGACGGCATCGCTCAACGGGCTGCGCACAATCGGCCTGTATGCGGCCGACACCTGGCGGGTGAGCTCGCGCCTGACGCTGGCGCTCGGCGCGAGGTTCGATCGCTACCGCTCGTATCTGCCCGAACAGACCGGTCCGCCCGTCGGCCCCTTCAACACCTCGCAGACGACGTTCCCCGGGGTCGACAACCTGCTGAGCTGGAACCTGCCGGCGCCGCGCGTCGGCCTGACCTACGACTTGAGCGGCGACGGCAAAACGATCCTCAAGGCGAACGCCGCCTTGTACTGGTGGAATCCGGGCACCGGTTCGGTCGACGAGCTGGTCAACCCGAACGCCGTCGACTGGAACCGGCGCTTCTCCTGGACCGATCGGAACGGCGATTTGATCTGGCAGCAGGGTGAACAGGGCGCGGCGCCAACCTCGCTCGCCGGAGGCGTGGGCAGCACTCTGCTCGACGCCAACCTGAAGGACACGCGGACGAAGGAAGTCGCCGGCTGGCTCGAGCACGAGCTGATGCCGAACTTCGGCATCCACGCCGGCGTCGTCTACCGGCAGATCGATCAGCTGTCGCAGCAGGACAACGTCAACCGTCCTGTCAGCGCCTACGATCAGCCGATTACGATCCGGGATCCAGGTCCCGATGCCGTCCTCGGCAACAGCGATGACGGGCCAAATATCCAGGGCTTCAACCTCAACCCGACGAACCTCGCGCTGCCGGTCGTCAACATCCTGCACAACACGCCGGGCAAGGACGACTTCTACACCGTCGAGCTCAGCGCCAACCGCCGCAACATCGGCAAATGGTCGCTGAGCGGCGGCTGGGCGTATCGCTGGAACCGCGACAACGCCAACGCCTACTTCGGCCAGAACCTGCGCGTGCGCCAGGACGTGCAGAACCCGAACGATCGGATCAACACGGAAGACGGCCGCTACGTGTTTGGAACCTGGTCGGCAAAGGCGCACGGCACGTATCAGGCCCCGTGGGACCTGTTGATCACGCCTGCGTTGCGCGTTCAGCAGGGCCAGCCGTTCGGCCGCACCATCCAGGTGACGATGAACTACGGCGCGCAGCGCATCCTCACCGAGCCGATCACCTCGCGCAAGCAGGACAACATCGTGCTGCTCGACACCCGCGTCGAGAAGGTCATCAAGATTGGCGGCGGCCGCAGCGTGTCGGTGTTCTTCGACGGCTACAACCTGACCAATGCGAATCCCGCGGCGAACATCACCTGGGGCTCGGGCTCGAGCTTCCTGCTGCCGGTGACGATCGTCGCCCCGCGGCTGGCGCGGTTCGGCACCAAGTTCGAGTGGTAAGTGCAGTTGCTGGAGGCTTGTTGCTGGATGCTAGCTGTCATGATAGTGACTGTCTAGCAACCAGCAACCAGCAACCAGCACTGTCGTGGTGAGTCCCCGGTCGCGCCTCCAGCTCGTCGCGTTAGCTGCCGCGCTCCTCATTTACGGCTGCGCGCGGCCGTCAGCGAACCTCCCCACAATCGAAAGCCTGGGCGAAGTTGCGCCGGAAGTGGCCGCCGCGGCGCGCGAGGCTCTGGTCAGCCTCGCCGATTCGCCGCGCGACGCCGATCGCTGGAGCCGCTTCGGCATGATCTGCGAGGCCAACGGCGTCATCCAGCCGGCGCGCGACGCCTACGCGGCGGCGGCTGCGCTGAAAAGCTCCGAGCCGAAGTTCTGGTATCGCCTCGCACTGGTCGAAGCGCGATTGGGCCGCGTCGACGAAGCCATCGCGGCGATGCGGCGCGCGACCGACGCGAAGGTTGCGTACGCGCCCGCCTATTGGCGGCTCGGCCTCTGGCTGCTCGACCGCGACGACACCGACGGGGCAGAGCGCGCGTTCGCGCGCGCGCGCGAGATCGACCCGCGCGACCTCTCCGCTTCCGCCGGCCTCGCGCGCGTCTACCTGCAGCGATCGCAGGACCAGGCGGCCGCGGACTTGCTCGAGCGCACGCTGGCCGATCATCCCGGCGATCGCTATGCGATGCGGCTGCTCGGCACCGCCTACCGCCGCCTCGGGCGCAACGAGGAGGCCGATTTCGCGCTCGCGGTCGGCGAGCTGGGCGAGCCGGCGTGGGTCGATCCGTGGACCGACGAGATGATGCAGTACCGCCGCGGCTTCGCGGTGCGCCTGAAGGATGCGACCGCTTACTTCGCCGCCGGCCGCATGGACGAAGCGATGGCGCTGCTGCAGCAGCTGCGGCAGGAGAAGCCGGACGACATCGCGCTGCTCGATCACCTCGGCGAGGTGTACGTCGCCGCGGGCAGGGTCGACGAAGGAATCGCGATGCTCCAGCAGGTGGTGGCCAGGGATCCCGAGCGGTTCGAGGCGCACGTCAACCTGGCGTCGGCGTACTTGAAGCGCAATCAGCTCGATCAAGCGCGCGCCGAGGCCGACCGCGCGCTGGCGCTCAGCCCGACGCTCGGCCGCGCGCACGAGACCAGGGGGCTGGTGCTCTGGCGCGCGGGCGACGACGCGGGAGCGGCCGCGGCATTCCGGACCGCCCTGCGCTGGGACCCGCGCAGCGTGCGCGCCAACCTCTGGCTCGGGATGGTCGAGATGAACCGCCGCAACCCCGCCGGCGCGCTCGAGAGCTTCGGCCGCGCAACCCGCCTCGATCCGACGCGCGTCGATGCCTGGGTCGGCGTCGCCAACGCGACGATGGCGACCGGTGAATGGGATCGGGCGTCGGCGGCGCTGCAGCACGCCTCGCAGCTCGATCCGTCGTCGCCCGACGTCAGGCAGGCGGCCGACCGACTTCGGAGCCTGCGGCAGTGACGGTCGTGGCGTCCGGCTTCAGCCGGACCACGGTGGTTGCGATCGCATTTGCCTGGTCGTTCGCGGTGGCGCAGAAACCGGCGCCGGCAGCGCCGCCCGGTCGCGCCTGGTTCGAGGACGTCGCCGAGAAGAGCGGCGTCCGCTTCACGCACCGCTCCGGCCACAAGGACAAGTTCTACCTGCCCGAGATCATGGGCGGCGGCGCGGCGCTGTTCGACATGGACGGCGACGGCGATCTCGATCTCTACCTGGTGCAGAGCGGCAACCTGTTCGCGCCGCGCGACAAGGCCGACGGCAACCGGCTGTATCGCAACCGCGGCGACGGCACGTTCGACGACGCGACCGCCGGCAGCGGCGCCGACGTGGCCGGCTACGGCATGGGCGTCGCCGCGGGCGACTTCGACAACGACGGCCGCGCCGATCTCTACGTCACCAACTACGGCGGCAACGTGCTGCTCAAAGGCGACGGCCGCGGCCGCTTCACCGACGTGACGGCGAAGGCGGGCGTCGCCGGCAGCGGCTGGAGCACCAGCGCCGCGTTTCTCGACTACGACGCCGACGGCGACCTCGATCTGTTCGTCGTCCACTATCTGAACTGGCAGCGGGCGGCGGAAGTCGAGTGCTACAGCCTGACCGGCGTGCCCGACTACTGCAGCCCGAAGACCTACGATCTGCCGTCGCAGTCCACGCTCTACCGCAACAACGGCGACGGCACGTTCACCGACGAGACCGATCGCGCCGGGCTGCGCGCCGCCGCCGGCAACGGGCTCGGCGTGGCTGCCGGCGACGTCAACGGCGACGGGCGCATCGACGTCTTCGTCGCCAACGACGGCACCCCCAACCACTTGTGGATCAACCGCGGCGGCGGCCGGTTCGAGAACGCGGCCCTGGCGATGGGCGTCGCCGTCGACCTCGATGGCAAGGCGAAGGCGGGCATGGGCGTCTCGTTCGCGGACGTCGACAACGACGCCGACCTCGATCTCCTGGTCGTCAACCTCGATGGCGAATCCGACTCCTTCTACCGCAACGAGAAGACGTTCTTCCGCGACGACGCGGCGGCGGTCGGGCTGAGGACGGTCAGCCGGCCGTTCACGCGGTTCGGTGCCGCGCTGCTCGACTTCGACAACGACGGGCTGCTCGACCTGTACGAAGCCAACGGACGGGTCGGGCGCCAGTCGACGCTGTATTCGCCCGACCCGTACGCCGAGCCGAACCTGCTGTTCCGCGGCCTCGCCGGCCCGCGGTTCGAAGAGGTCGCGCCGCGCGGCGGCACCGCGCAGTTGCTCGTGGCGAGCAGCCGCGCCGCGGCGTTCGGCGACATCGACAACGACGGCGGCCTCGACATCGTCGTCGTCAACCGCGATGCTCGGGCGTACGACCTGCGAAATGTCGTTCCCAACCGCGGCCACTGGGCGATGCTGAAAGTGGTCGACGACCACGGCCGCGACGCGATCGGCGCGGAGGTGACGATGACGGTTGCCGGCCGCACGATCCGCCGCGACGTGCGCGCCGCCTACAGCTACCTCGCCAGCAACGACCCGCGCGTTCACATCGGACTGGGTCAGGAAACCTCGGTGCGCGAGGTCACCGTGCGCTGGCCGACCGGCCAGCGTGAACGGTTCGGCGACGTCGAAGCGGGCAAGGTGGTGGTGCTCCGACAAAGGCGCTCGGTGAACTGAGATCTCTTCGACGCGCCTGTGAAACCGCGGAGATCCGCAGAGACCGCGGAGTTTTCTTTTTCTTCTTTGTTCTTTGAAAAATAGACTCTCTGCGTGCTCAGCGCCCTCTGCGGTTCCGCAGGCGCCCCGAAGAGATCGTTGATCGCTTGGCAAGGCCGTTGCTCCTTTCCGGGGCAGTCCCCGCCAATCTCTCGGCCGCCGCGTACTTTGTCTCGCGCGGGGAAGAATTTTGTCGCCGCCCCGGCAGGTACAGGAGGAATCGGGTGGCCGAATTCGTCTTTCGCTCGTCCCTGTCCGCCGCGTACCACCAGGCGCTCGAGGAGCTGGTCTTCTTCAACCCTCGACAGCGCGCCGCCGAAGCCGGCATCACGCAAGCGGTCGATCTCTACGGCACGCCGGCGATCGAAGACGACGGGACCGGTCTGCGGGTGGTCGTCGGCAAGCGGTCGGATGCGCAGTGCCTGTTCGCGCTGGCCGAGGGCGCGGGCGACCCCGAGCTCGCCGGCATGGTGATGTACCTGCGCGTGTCGCGTCAGGAAGTCGTGGTGCTGCACATCGGCGTGGCCGAGCAGTTCTGCCGCAGCCGGCGTGCGGGCCTCGAGGTGGTGAGCGCGCTGGTGCGCACGGTCCGCGCCGCGGCGAGGCGGCTGCGGGGCGTCGAGCAGTTGACGATGCTCTACTTGCCAGGGCGGCAGTTCCGGATCGCGATCGGCGAGCGCGCGACGGCGGCGCACTCTACCCAGCCGAATCCAGAGGTCTCGGTCGCCGTCTGAGGTAATCCCCGAGCAGGCGATCTCTTCGGGGCGACTGATTAACCGCAGAGAGCGCAGAGGTCGCAGAGTTCTTTAAACGGAGAAAAAAACTCTGCGTTCTCGGCGTTCTCCGCGGTTTCACAGGCGCTTCGAGTAATCTCCCAGTCCGTGTGTTTTCGCGGCTGGCTTCCCGGCGTGCTCACCGTGATTGCGATCGGCTGCGTCGGCCGCTCGTCCACGACGCCGAAGTCGCTCGACACGGCCGCTGAACGCTACGTCCGGCTCACGCTCGCGCTCGCCGAGCGCGACAGCGACTCGCTCGACTCCTATCACGGCCCGGGCTCCTGGCAGGCCGAGGCGCGCGCGCAGCATGCCTCGCTTGCCGACATCCGCGCCGACGCGGCGGCGCTGGCCGGCACGCTCTCCGCGGAGACGGCGGCGCGGCCGGGCGATGACGAGCCGCGGCGCGCGTTTCTCGCGCGCCAACTGCGCGCGCTCGCTGCGCGCGTCGACATCCTGCTCGGCTCGCGTCCCGGCTTCGCTGAAGAGTCGCGCGCCCTGTTCGATTTCGATGCCGCGCCGATCGACGGCGACGATGCGGCGGCGGTTCGCGCGGAAGTCGACCGGCTGCTGCCGGGCAGCGGCACGGTGGCCGAACGCTATGCCGCTTTCGACCGGCAGTATCTCGTCCCGCGCGATCGGATCGACGCCGTGCTCTCGCGCGCCATCGAGGGATGCCGCGCGGCAACGAGCGCGAACCTGCCGCTGCCGGCCGGCGAGCGCGTGGTCGTCGAATACTCCGGCGACCTCCCGTGGAGCGCGTTTACACGGTACGAGGGACGAGGCGCCAGCCGCATCCGCGTCAACGCCGCCCTGCCGCTGACGGTGGATCGCGCGCTCGATCTGGCCTGTCACGAGGCGTACCCGGGCCATCACACCATCGACGCGCTCCTTGACCAGCGCTGGCCGGATCGCGTCGAGCTCGTCGTCCGGCCGCTGTTCAGCCCGCAGGCCATGCTCCACGAGGCAGCTGCGTCGCTCGCACCGTCGCTGGCGTTCGGCGAATCGGACCGGCTCGCGTTCGAGCGCGACGTGCTCTTTCCGATCGCCGGCGTCGACCCGGCTGCCGCGGCCCTGCACGTGCGCATCGGCCGCCTGGTCGATCGCCTGTCGGGCCCGCAGGCCGCGATCGCCCGCCAGTACCTCGACGGCGCGCTCGATTTCCCGCGTGCCGCCGCCGCGCTCGAGCGCGACGCGTTGATGCCCTCGGCCGACGCGACGCTGAAGTTTCTGAACCAGTTCCGGTCCTACGCCGCCACCTATACGCTCGGCCGCGACCGGTTGCGCCGCCATCTCGACGCGACCTCCGGCGGCGACAAGAACGCCCGCTGGCGCGCGTTTCGCGACCTGGTCACCTCCCCGGCGCAAATCCTTCCGCCGGAGCCGCGGCCGTAGCGCAGCCCTTTAGGGCTGCCCGCGGGTTCGTAGCGCAGCCCTTTAGGAGGTCGCTTGAAAGAGGGCCGACCCAGTAAGTTCGAAGTCTGAAGTAAGAAGTGCGGGCAACATTTCAGGCCGGATTCACCGGACTTCTGACTTCGAACTTCGGACTTTCGTTGCAGGCTGCCGTTTTTCAGCAGCCTGTCAGGGCTGCCCGCGGCTGCCAGGCCTGCCCGCCGTCGCCAAGGCTATGGCCGGTCCGCCGTAGCTTCAGCGAAGGCGGAAAGGCCTGCGCTACGAGAGAGGCCGCCGTTACCTCTCCGACGTGCTCTAAGATTAGGCCTGCATCTGAATCGGCCTTTACGGAGGAGAACGATATGCGCAGGTGGCTCGTGGCTCTCGTCATGCTGGTCTCGGCAGCCGGATGCTCGCGCGAGGCGTCCACACCGGCGTCGGCCGCGGCGCCGCCCGCCGCGGCGCCGAAGCTCGGCATCAGGCCCAACGGCGATACCGAGATCCAGCCGGACCTCTCGAAGGTTCAGTCCGAGGAGCTCAAGAAAGTCTTCGCCTACATCGACGAGCACGTCGACGATCACGTCGCCAGCCTGCAGAAGTGGATCCGCCAGCCGAGCATCTCGAACAGCGGTGAAGGCATTCCCGAGAGCGCCGAGATGGTGAAGGGCTTCTTCGATCAGCTCGGCTGCCAGGAATCGCGCGTCTACGACGTCGGCATCACCGAATGGGGCGCGCCGGGAAATCCGGTCGTCTACGCGCGCTGCGACGAGGGCGCGCCGCAGACAATCGCGATCTACTGGCAGTACGACACCATGCCGGTGACCCAGCCCGACGCCTGGATCGTGCCGCCGTTCGAAGCGCGCATCGTCGAGCAGCCGCCGTACAAGAAGGTGCTGATCGGCCGCGGCGCCGTCAACAGCAAGGGGCCCGAACATGCCCAGTGGCAGGCGCTGATGTCGATCAAGGCGGTCACCGGCAAGCTGCCGGTCAACGTCGTCTTCGTCGCCGAGGGCGATGAAGAGCGCATGGACATCGGCCTGCGCAAGTTCGTCAAGGATCATCCCGACTTCTTCAAGAACATCGATGCGCTGATCGGCGAAGCCGGGACGCAGTCGCCGAGCGGCGGCGGCGGCGTCGGCGGCGGCTCCGAGGGGTGCGTCTACTTCGAGCTGACCACCAGCGGCAAATCGTGGGGCCGCGGGCCGGTGCAGTCCGACATCCACGGCTCGAACAAGCGCGCGGTCGACAGCCCGGCGTGGCGGCACATGAAGATGCTGGCGTCGCTGGTCTCCGACGATGGCAACACGCCGCTGGTGAAGGGATTCCTCGACGGCCTCGAGCCGCTGTCGGCCGACGAGACCAACCAGTTGAAGGCCGCCGCGGCCAAGGTGGACATGAAAGTGGCGGCGTCGAACATCGGCGTCGCGCGCTTCATCTCCGAGGACCCGTTGACGATGTTGAGGATGGGGCGCTACGGCACCTCGTTCAACCTCGACGGCATCTGGGGCGGCAACATGTACGCCGGCGGCGCCGGCGCGATCCTGCCGAACAAGATCACCTCGAAGCACAACATCCGCTACTCGCCGAAGATGAACGGCCTCGAAATCGTCAAGCGGTTCCGCGAGCAGCTCGATCGCAACGGCTACAAGGACGTCGAGCTGAAGATCATCGGCGACGTGCCGTGGTCGAAGATGTCGTACGACACCGACATCGCCCGGGCGATGACGCAGATGTACGACCAGTTCAACATCCCGCACAGCCAGCCGTCGCTGACGCCGACGATCCTCGGCGGCTACTGGCCCGCGTACCTGTTCTCCAACCAGGAAGTGGGGCAGCGTGTCGCGCCGGTCTCCATGCCGATCGGGATGGGCGGCGCCGGCCACGGCGGCGGCGCGCACGCGGCCAACGAGTTCATGGTGATCGAGGGCGCGGGCAAGGTCTACGGCTACGCCGGCGCCGAGAAGTCGCACGCCGCGATCTTCTATAACTTCGCCGGCAAGAACGGGCCGGCGCCGGCGGCAACCCAGACCGCGTCAGTCGCCCCGAAAAAGACCGAATGAGCCCGGGCGACCCGGCGTTCATCGCCGCGCAGGAGATCACCAAGACCTACGCCATGGAGGGCGCGCCGGTGCATGCCCTCCGCGGCGTCACGCTCGACATCCGGCGCGGCGAGTTCGTCGCCGTCGTCGGCCCCTCCGGGTCGGGGAAGTCGACGTTCATGCACATTCTCGGCTGCCTCGATCGGCCGACGGCGGGACGCTATCTGCTCGACGGCCGCGACGTCTCCCATTTGTCGGACGACGAGCTGTCGTCGATTCGCAACCGGCAGATCGGGTTCGTGTTCCAGGGGTTCAACCTGCTGGCGCGGACCTCCGCGCTGGAGAACGTCGAGCTGCCGCTGCTCTACGCGCACGGCATGCACGTCGCGCCGGCGGAGCGGCGGCGCCGCGCGATGGCGGCGCTGGCTGCCGTCGGCCTCGAGGATCGCGCCGCCCACCACCCGAACCAGCTGTCGGGAGGACAGCAGCAGCGCGTGGCGATCGCGCGCGCCCTCTTGAACGACCCGGCGATTCTCCTCGCCGACGAGCCGACCGGCAACCTCGACAGCCGCACCAGCATCGAGGTGATGGACATCTTCCAGCGGCTGAAGGACGAACGCGGCATTACAATCGTCCTCATCACGCACGAGCCGCAGGTCGCCGAGTACGGCTCGCGCATCATCCGCTTCAAGGACGGCCGCGTGGTGTCGGATCACGCCAACACCTCGCGCCGCACCGCAGCTGCGGAGCTCGAAGCCGTCGCGCTCGAGCCCGCCAGGGACGTGTAAGGTGGCGTCACGCACCACGCTCGCCATTGCGCTTCGCGCGCTCCGCCGCAATCGCCTCCAGACCGCGTTGACCATCGTCGGCATGGCGATCGGCGTCGGCGCGGTCCTGACGATGATTGCGATCGGCACCGGCGCCGAGGCGGCAATCGAAGATCAAATCAAGGCCGCGGGGATGAACCTGATCGTCGTCACCGCCGGCAATTACAAGGTGAAATCGACCGAAGACTTCGGCGGCGGCGCGGTCGAGCCGTCGGCGGCGAACAAAACGGGGTCAGACCCCTTCCTCCGCCTCGCGGCCTACCACCCCGAGGACGATCCGATGGAGAAGCACAACCACCCGACCGCGAAGCAGCGGCTCGGCGACAGCGAGGCGGGCCTTGGCTCCGCGGCAACGCTGACCTCCGACGACGCCGAGGCGATTCGCGGGCTGGGCGGCGTGCAGTACGTCGCCGAGGGGATCCACCAGAACATTCACGTCAAGGCGGAGGACAAGCGCTGGTTCACCCGGCTGCACGGCACCGACGTGCGGCTGCCGCTGATTCGCCGCGCCTGGACGTTCGGCAGCGGCCGCTTCTTCAGCGCGCGCGAGCAGTCGCGCGCCGACCAGGTGGCCGTGCTCGGCGCCGTGGCGGCGCAGCGCGTGTTCGGCGAGGCCAACCCGGTCGGCCAGGACGTGTCGCTGTGGAACCAGCCCTTCAGAGTGGTCGGCGTCGTGTCGACGACCAGCTGGATGGTGGCACCGGCGCCCGGCGACGATCAGTTCGATGCGGTCTACATCCCGTTCACGACGGTCCACCGGCTGCTGAACCTGTCGAAGCTGAACGACATCACGATTACCGCGGCGTCGACCGGCGACGTCACGCGCCTGATGGGCGAGGTGACGAAGCTGCTGCGGCAGCGGCACAACATCGGCGAGGAGAGACCGGACGATTTCACCGTGACGACGCAGGCGCGCCAGGCGCTGGCCAAGGGCGGCATGCGCGCCGATGTCGCCCGCGCCGTGGTCGGCAACGTCGGCGGGCTGGAGAAGGTGACGCTCGAGCAGTTGGGCAAGACGCTGGATCGCGCTACGCGCACGATGACCGCGCTGCTCGCCGGCATCGCCGCGGTGTCGCTGCTGGTCGGCGGCATCGGCATCATGAACATCATGCTGCTGTCGGTCACCGAGCGGACGCGCGAGATCGGCATCCGCCGCGCCGTCGGCGCCCGCGCCCGCGACGTCCGGTC